>BNJV01002039.1_pt1 | contig 92499 bp, 156 predicted proteins | sample 8540591 | NCBI WGS metagenome assembly BNJV01 (sample SAMD00202457, study PRJDB9452) | human saliva metagenome | host: Homo sapiens | reverse complement strand
CTATTATAGCTTTTATGCTCGTTTATGACAATAGATTATAGTGAGGAAGACGGAGTAAACTTACTGTCAGTTAAGCGAGCTTCAAAAATACACCTTGATAAAGGTCCTCAACTTTTCAATTATCTTATTATCATTTTTATGTCATGTCAAAAATTTTTATAATAAACGGAGGTGGTTCCGTATGGAGAAAGTCTTCTTAACCGTTTCTCCCGGAATTGATGCATGGAGCCCATCTCATATATTTCTTTGACGCATCATAGTGCTCTTTTAACACATCTCTAAGTCTTATTTCCTTTACACTTATCCCTTCTGTTCCGGTCGCTTCCAGCTTCCTTTCTTCTCGACCTATCCGCACCAACTGAAGAAGCTTCTCTCTTCCATAGTTTCTCTCATAACACCTTAGCTTACTCATCTTGTCAGCACCCTTTTGGCTCCATGATAAAGGTCTTGAACTTAAGCGGTCAGATAACACATGACTTACATGACTCTCTGCACTACAGCCTTGTACAAGTTTGTTTCTTAGTGTTCTTCTGATAGCCGCCCAATTCTCCAATACATATGTTCTTAAGCTTTCTATTCTTTCTGCATTTCTCCCAGATGCCGCCATACAATCTATATATTTTTGAGAATGAAGCCTTCGTAGAATGCTTAGAGTATAATAAATGCCATAATTCTTCTTTTAGCGATATCCTTTTCATCTAACATCTGCGCTGCAGCTTGATTAATGTATTTCATCAAGTGAAATTTATCTGCACAAAAGACTGCCTTTTCAATGAACTCCGTCCCATTCTTTATCCACCAAGCTCCGTCCCCACTAATGAATACTTTCTTTAAGTTCTCTTTATCATATGTCTTTTTCAATGTAGTCAGAAACCTTAGCCCAAGGACGCATTTCCTTCTTTTCGGGATAAAGGCCGGCAAAATAAAAAGCTGTTTTGAGTTCTTTTCTTCCTTTACAGCCGGATTCAAACTTTCCTTCGTGCACATAAATCAGCTTAGAAATAAAAGCTCTTATTATCCTTGGACTCCTTGCCATGCTGTTCTGCAATGTGGTCTTCATCTGCTTCGATAAAAAGATAATCCACTTGCTTCTTGCCGGAAAAGAGCCTCAAGTGTAACACTATCTGTTAGACCATGTATTTTATTCATCACTGTAGTTTTGCTAATTCTTTGCTTAGACGGTAGTACCTTTGTCGCCTCACGATAGCTTGTTTTAATGCCTCCGTGAGTAGCATTACCTCAGCTTCTTCACTAAACCGCTCATGAGAATCCAACCCTATAAGTTCTTCCAGCAAGTATGAGTGACTACCTTTCCTTGATTTTCTTTTGAAATACGTACAATCAAACACCACATCTCCAACAGAGGTAATCAGTGTCCGCTTATCGACTCTCTGAATGTTAAAACGTTCTTTTCTGGCTCCACAATCACTAAGCATTGAGTTCATTCTTGAAAGAACTTCACCCAAGAAAAGAAGCAGAAAAAGCCTCTGTAGAGCTTTTCACAGACCTCTCAGAGAACTAAAGTCCTTAGGATTTTCAAAAATTTGTTCTCTGCATCAAGTAAACCTTTTACCAAAACCTCTAATAGTGCTACAATATCCATGAGAGTAGTCTCCCTTTGCATAGTTTTTTAGTCGAAACCATTGTATCAAAGGATTAATGATTACTCTCTTTTTATTTCTTTTATCAACTGACAAAAATCTTTACTCTATTAGTGAGGAAAAGAAGAAAGCAAGAAGAAAAATGAAGAAAACATAAGAAGGAAAAAGAAAAAGTATAAGAAGGAAAAAGAAAAAGCATAAGAAGGAAATTAATGTGAAAAGGGAGAGATAGTTTTTCCAAAAAGAATTGACAGGGAGTAGGTTCTTATGCTATTTTCTTAATGTTCTGAGTATGCTGATGTAGCACGAGTCGGTAGTGCGTCGCATTGGTAGTGCGGAGGTCACGGGTCCGATTCCCGTCATCAGCTTTTCACACAGCGGAAGCTTGGCTAGTTAAGCTTCCGCTTATTTTAGTCAAAATGCTTTATTTTTAGAGATAAGCGCTCGCTCAGGAGGAATCTTGATTCGGGCAATAGATTATAGAAGAAGGGGGCTCTTTAATGGAAGAATGCAGAACACTGGAATATCCTGTGATTGATGTGTATGCTACGGGAAAAAATATTGAACGCCTCAGAAAAGAGAAGGGATTCTCCGTGAAAGAAATTGCTTCCTTTATGGGCTTTGTGGAGCCACAGGCAGTATATAAGTGGCAGCAGGGGAAAGGCTCTTCCGAGTCTGGACAACATGTTTGCTCTGAGTATTTTTGTTTCAGGTTTCTATGAAGAGATTCTTGTGAGACAGCTGGACGGCCTCGAGAACGGAAAAACATCTTGCAGCTTAGTTGTCTGCGCTCATTTTCCGAAAAACACTCGAAAAATTTCCGGAAAAATGAGTATAATAGATAGGCTGGATTAATTTATATAGGTAATTTCTTTTCAAAAACTATAGTAGGAGTACGGAATGGAGAATGCTATGAAACCGGTATTAGAAGTAGAAAGAGCTTATAGAGGATCAGGGGTTTGGTCGTTTTGTTTTGTACTTCTCTTGTTAAGGGAGAAGGAACTGTACTGGGGAACTCTCTTCGAGAATTCTTCTTTCTTCCATGCCCGGAGCCGCAGTCAGTGAAGTGAAAATTGACAGTGTATATCATGAGTTTTCCTCCATCCCCGGAGTGAAAGAGGGATGTTTCGAGATTATTATGAACTTAAAGAAGCTTGCGGTCCGCTATACCGGAAGTTCCGAGAGCCCGTTATGGCCTATGTGGATTATATGGGAGAGGGATTGTCAAGGCTTCCGATATCAAGGTGAGCTCGGAAATTGAGATTATGAACCCGGATTTGGTTCTTGCAACTCTTTCGGGAGAAGATGCAAAGCTCTATATGGAATTAACCATTACCAGAGGAAGAGGCTATGACGGGGCAAACACCCGTGATCACAGTGACTTGGCTATCGGAGTGATTGCAGTGGATGCCATTTATTCTCCGGTAAAGAAAGTGAATGTTTTTATTGAAGAGCAGGGAGAAGAGGAAAAAGTTGACGCTGGATGTCAGCACGGATAGAACGCTTGCCCCGGAAGAAGCGGTTTCGCTTGCGGCGAGAGTTTTACAGACTCATTTGAAGCTTTTCATTGATATGGAAGGAAATGTGCGTGAAAATGCAGGCGCAGGCAGCACGGATGAGATGAAGAGTGATGAATTAAACAAGAGCATTGATGAGCTGGAGCTCAGCGTACGTTCCTACAATTGCTTAAAGCGAGCAGGAATTAACACGGTAGAAGATCTTTGTGCGAAAACCATGGATGATTTGATGAAAGTAAGAAATATGGGAAGAAAGTCGCTGGATGAGATTTTTAAATAAGCTGGAAAGCATGGGACTTCGTTTGACAACAAAGGCAGAGTAAAAGAAGGCAGGGGATCGTTTTTACGATGCCCTGTTTTTAAAATAGAGGGTAGAATGGAGAAGAGCAAGAGATTTTGGACTGAGCAGAGGAAGAGGGAGTATATCCGGGTGCGGAGGATAATCTCTTCATCATTGCAGGGCCCGGAACAGGAAAACCACCCTACTTTCGAGGAGAATTTTTAAACCAGATTATGGGAGGCGAAAGACTCTCCCATTTTCTTTTAATTGCCTTTACTGAAGAGGCGGTACAGGAATTCAAGCAGAAAAATCAAGAAGCATTTGTACAGAGAAATTGCAATCAATCGAGAAGCAAGTCACAGACTGAAGAAAAAAGTCCACGGCATAGACTTTCAATGCATATTATGACCTTTGACGATTTTGTCTGTGGGTTCTTTCCATGAAAAAGAAGGAAACGACGGAGGAAAAGGAAAGGAACAAGATAGAAAAGGCTAAGTCCGGAGAAGAAGCTAAGATCGGAGAGGAAGCTAAGACCGGAGAAGAGAAGGAAAAATCAGAAGAAGTTCTGTCCGTAGAGGAGCGTTGCTACAGGCTTTACAGGAAGATAAGGCGCTTTTACAGGTGCTGAGAAGAGACTTTTAGCAAGATTTATGCAGATGAACTCCGGGACTTAAATCAGATACAGCTGAACATTCTTCTGAGCACAGCTACGGATAAAAAGGAAAGATGCGACACAACTGTCTTTTTATGGTGGGGGATCCCAGACAGACCATTTATCAGGAGGCGGAAGAGGACAAGCAAGTCTTTTTGATATGAAGAAAAAGATGGAAGAGAAGAAGAACGTACGGGTTTTATATCTGAATGAGAAATTACCGTGCGAATAAAATGCTTGTGGATTGGATTAATGAGGCTTTTCGGAAACGCATGCATTCCTATCGGGATATGTATCCTTCTCAGAGAAAAGAGTTCTTGAAGCACTGTCCCTTCCATGGTGTATTCCGAAGAGAATTTACAGGGAGAAGATGGAATAGCCCTCGAGAGCTTGTGTCCGAGATTCTTTTGCTTATCCGGATTTAAAGAAAGGGATTTTCTGATTCTGTGCAAAAGCAAAGAGAAACAGGAGTATTACAAGAAAAAGTCTGTCCGAGTCGGTTTTTCCGACAGTGCACTCGATAAGATGGTTTTTGAAGCCCATTTATCAAGGGCTTAAATGCCAACATTGTCATTATTACGAAGCCGGAGGGAACTGTAGCGGGAAGATGGAAAACCGCCTCACCCGTTTGGAATACGTTGCCGTAACCAGAGCAAAGCACGTGCTCATTTTCCTAAAGGGAGAGACGGAAGAGTGGTTCTGTGATCAATACTATGGGCTACATGCCTTGCAGGAATTACGCCTTGGCAAGAAGCAGTAGTTGATAAACGTGAAAGGCAAGGGAAAGAGGATGGGAAGAATGAGGGTCCGCTATGGCCTCCAAACTAATCTCTTTCCCGATTTTTCTTTTTAAGCCAGGGATTCATTTTCTTCGTCTTGCTTAATTCTCTTATGATTTCTTTTCCGCTTGGCAGGAGCTGAACATGAAAAATCTTCCGTTTTGGGAAGGCCCTCGGCAAGAAAAAGGATGTTGCCGTATGAGATGGCCTCCAAGCTTTCAAAAAGCCTTGCCTTGCTTCCTTTAAAAGAAAATGCGAAGTCCTGCGGTTGCGGGATAAATCTGGATTCGGTAATTTGCGGATGTAAAGAAAGTATATCGCTTAAGATTTGCTCCTCTTTCCCGCTTAAATGGTGACGATCCAAACGAAGCCGGAGAGAAGTATCATTTTCATGGCAGAGTTGAAATTGCATGTTTATCCTTTCTACACTGAAGTCGGAAACGGCGTGATAGGAAACCGAACCGAGCCTATTTTTATACTGATGGTTAGTATCACACTATTTCTTGCATTCTGACTCTAAAATTTTATGCATTGTAAAAAATTTCGGATAAGAAGCCGGTTGGGAAGGGAGTGCATGAATGAAAAAGCATTTTTAAAAGACAATAATTTTTTTAAAAATTTGTTATATCTCTTTTTCCTTTGTCGATATAGAGTATACAATGTTAATTTTCATATTCTAAGAATAGGATAGAAGAGGAAGGAAGAAAATGGCAATTCAAATTCAAGATTTTGCAGGGAAAGAGCAATTTCAATCCATACTTCGTGACTGGGCAATCGCTACAGGACTTGAGGCGATGGTACAGGCGACAGATGGAAAAACGAGTATATTTTGCCGATGTGCTGAGAAGAGGGGCCAGGGAAGGCCGATACTTTAGATCGCAGTTCCCATGAATTTGGCTCTTCCTCTATCCAAGAAGAACTGCAGTACGAGGGAGAAGGTATGCAAATGATTTTTCTGAAGGATGATGCTTCAGTAGAGCAGGAGAGAGGAGAGACTGCGCTTCGTTTACTCAATGTAAAGCCTTCCAATTGTTTGGAAGCGGAATGCAGCGAGAGTCGTTTCCACTCTTTGTGGATAAAGCTTACATCCGGAATTAATGAGACGCAGAGCACTGGTAAAAGAAATTCGGAAAAGCACAAATGACTTAAAGAGTATTCAAAGCAGACAGAAGATCCTTGCTTTAAATGCAAACATTGAGGCTGCAAGAGCCGGAGAGCACAGTAAGGAGCTTCGGCGTGGTTGCCGATGAGGTTGGACGTCTGTCCGACAGCAGTTCTGCCGTAAACGGAAGATTTCTTCCGTTGTAAAAGCGGATTTCCGATGTGGTAAACAGCATTGGCGGAGAAGAACTGGTAGAAGAAGTTTAATCGCTGAAAATGAAAACGGAAAAAGACTACAGGGGCGGATTTTACCGCCTCGTTTTTTCTGAACCCGCTCTACATCTTTTGCAAAAGAGTGTAGAGCGGGAGTTTTCATCTAGGCTTTATGCTTTCGACGCACGAACCGACCAAAAAGGGACCGCCGGCGTCGTAGTTTTTCTTTAATTCTCGCATCAGTTGAGCCGGACTCCACTCTTTATTCGTATTGTTATAGGAGTTCGGGTCGGCGATGCGAGACAGTTCCATTCGGATTTTGCTTTGTAATAATGATGAAATGTCCGCCATTTGTTAAAGCTCCCTTTCCCATAAGGGCAACCAGAATATGACCGGAATTTAAGAGCTCTGCGACGTGTTCGGGAGTGCGTTCTCCATCCTTTACACTGTCTACGATTAAGTCAAAGGCGGAAAGAACCGCAGGAATGTAATCGTGATAGGGATCCGCTCTTAGGAGCAAAATAACCATAGGATGCGGACCAGTTTGCCATTTCCTTCGGTGTGATACTACCGTTTACATTTCAAAAGGCGGAAACAATCATTGCGGCAGTGGTCGGGCCACAGCCGTATTTACTGATCGTGTCTTGCCCGCCGTAGAGGTAACTGTCCCCAATGGCTGTCATGTTGATTATAGTAGTACATGGGACCCATGGCTGTATCCAGATAGACATTATAGTCATTAAAAGGTAGAGGTGCCATAGTAGTTTTCAAAAGGATCCGTCTTGACGGGAATCACGGGAGGTTCCTGCGCATCTTCCGCAGTATCTGCAATGGTAGAAGGGTTATTTAAATCTTCTTTGGGAAGCGGGGCGGACTCTGCTTTTTTCCGGGGCAGGTGCTGCTTCCGAAGTGGCGGCTGTGTCCGGTTTCGTAGCGACTGTAGCCGGCTTTGTAGCGGTTGTACTCGGATCCTTAGCGGCTTCCGCAGAGCTTGCCGCTAAGGACGGTTCTGCCGTTTCCGCTGTTGTTCCCTCCGTATCTGCGGCAGAATTTGTATCTTCTTCCGATTGGATTGTTTCGTTTTCACTCGTTTTGGAGGAAGAATTCTTTTTCGGATATTCCGAAGCGGTATTTTCGGAAGCACTCAGGGGCATTCGAATCAATAGAACAGCCTCTTTTACGGTAGCACCTTCGTTTTGGACGGAGTCCGAGCGGTCAACAGTATGATTATAAAATACCTGCTGGCGACTTTCTCCGGATACGCTACCTTCCTTTTGGCGTCCATTTGCTTCAAACTTTCTCTATAGCCGTTATATGCAATGGCGGAAAAGCTGGCTGTCATTACAGAAAGGGACGTAACAGCAGCAATGCCGAGTTGTTTGGCACTGCACATAGAAGCTTTTGCGTGATTGTCTTAAAAATTCCCATTTCTTTCTCCTACTGTATTGCGCTAAGAAGATAATTCGCGATTTCCGATAAGTTTCCCTGCCTGTCTACTGCCCCCAGTTTATAGGCCTCCATGGGCATCCCGTAGACAATAGGCTTTTTTCATCTTGTCCCAGTGTATAGGCGCCTGCTTCGTGCATGGACAGAAGACCGTTTGCGCCGTCCTTTCCCATTCCGGTTAAAAATAATGCCTACGGCATGAGCACCGATGCCTTGGCTACGGAAGAAAAGAGATAGTCGATGGAAGGGCAGTGTCCACTTACCTTTTCTCCTTCTTTACACTCTACCCTCATCCCTGACGAATCTTTTAAAACCTGCATCTGTAAACCGCCCGGAGCTATCAGACAGAGTCCGGGATAGAGGGGGTCTCCATCCTTTGCTTCCCGTACTTCCATTTTACAAATTCTGTTTAAGCGTTCTGCATACATATTGGTAAAAACCGGTGGCATATGCTGCGTGATGACGATAGGCGGAAGATTTCCGGGAAGCTTCTCCAAGACGGCAAGTAGAGCTTCCGTTCCTCCGGTGGAAGCCCCCATTGCAATCAGCTGAAAATAGTTTTTTGGAAATGAAAAGTCTTTCATCGCCTCTCCTTAAGCCAGTCCTTAAAGGTAATATAGCCTTATCTTGTTTCTTCCAAAAACTTTGAAAGCGACAAGATAAGGCGGTAGGCTATGCTTCTTTTTGTAGATAGCCGGTTTTTATGTATTGGTAGGGACAGGTTTGCTTCGTCAGTCCTTCGGAATGCCCGATAAACAGGTGTCCTTCGGGATAGGTTACATCATAAAAGCGTTTTTACCAGAGCATCTTTAGTGGCCTGATCAAAATAAATCATGACGTTTCGGCAAAAGATTAAATCGAAGTCCCTCTTAAAATGAATGGGCTCCATCAGGTTAAACGGTCGGAAAATGACATTTTTCCGCAGTTCTTCAGTAACCGTGTAAAATCCGTCTCCCAGCGGTACAAAATATTTATTTTTCCATGATTTCGGAGTTTCTCAAGCTTTCCTCAGGGTAGCGCGGGTTTGCAGCTTGGAGAGGACATTGTGAGAAATATCCAGTAGCCAAAATTCTGGTATCCCACTTTCCGGGGAGTTTTTCCGAAAATATTCGAGAAGATACATGGAAATATTGTAGGGCTCTTCTCCGGAAGAGCAGCCGGCACTCCAGATGGAAAGCACCTTGTCTCTTGCGTGCTTCTTTGCAAGCTCCGGGAGAACTACATTTTCCAAGTAATCAAAATGAGATTCCTCTCGCATGAAATAGGTATAGTTTGTAGTCAGTTTGTTTAAAAAGGGTAGTCAACATTTCCTGATCTTCCCTTTTCAAAAATATCGCTTACATAGCTGTGAAAATCACGATATCCCATTTTCTCCAATATGGAGGACAAACGGCTTACGATTAGAGGTTTCTTTCTACTTAAATCAATGCCGAACTTGTCCTGCATATAGCTGTATAAGCGTTTAAAATCCTCGTCCGACAAATCGTACATGAAAAGATCCCCTTATACAGCATCGGATGAAGATTGTACCAATGCTTCTGCATCAAAGGACATTGCAACTTCGCCGCTGTCCAATGTAATCATACCGTTACACAGTTTTTGTCTGTTTCTGAGAGGAATCGGCTGAACCTCACTCAAATCGATATCGATAACCTGTCTTACACGGTCTACGATGATTCCAATGGAAACGGAATCAATATTCAATACGATGATGCAGGTCTTAGAGGTATACTCCTCAGCTTCTTGTCCATCAGAAGACGAATATCAATAACCGGGAGGATAGAACCTCTTAAGTTAATGATGCCCTTAACATACTGGGGTACAATGGGAAGTGCAGTGATGCTGTGGTCATTGATGATTTCAATAACATAGCTGGTGCTCATATACATTACCATTCCGCCGGATTCAAGGTAAGGCAACGTTCTGCGTCAATGCTGTCCGCTTCTTCCACAGACTCCTGTCCCTCCAGCAAATCATCCATTAATTCTTCTTCGCCCATACTTCCCTCCCTTAATTATTTTCAATGGCTTGAGAGTACAAGCCTAAGACATCCAAAGATGATACAAATGTTACCGTCTCCCAAGATGGAACATCCGTTGATTCCGCTATCCTTCAGATTATAGGCATTAAAGTAAGCCGGAAGCGGTTTTACTACAACCTGTTGCTCTCCGATTAAATCATCCACAAAGAGGCAGCAGGACTTGTCGTTGGCTTCTACCCAGATCAGAACACCGTCTGCAAGATCGGTATACTTTCCTTCGATACCGTAGAAGTTGTTGAGACGTACGATAGGATAGAAGACATCCATACGTTTAACCATCTCATTGCCGTTTTCATCGAAAACGACTTCCGCATCATCAACCTTAAAGGACTGACGGATGTTTACGATTGGAATAGTGAAAAATACTGTCGCCACATTGACCTTCATACCATCCATGATGGCGAGGTAAGCGGGATTTTCATGGTGAAAGTGGAACCCTTTCCAAGCTCACTGGAAATACTGATGGTTCCGCCAACGGACTCCGAGGTTCTTCTTCACTACGTCCATTCCCACACCTCGGCCGGAGAACTCCGTTACGCTCTGGTTTGTAGAGAAGCCGGGGAGCATAAGAGCCCCAGTGCCTCTTTTTGGAATATTCGGAACGCGGCATGAGAGGAGACCCTTTTCTTCCGCCTTATCGAGAAGCTTTTCGGGATTCATACCATATCCGTCATCGGCAACGGTGATAATGACTTCGGAAGAGGTGTGGAAGGCGGAGAGGGTTAATTCTCCCTCTGCATCCTTACCTGCAGCAATCACGTTCTTCCTTGGTCTCTTCGATACCGTGGTCCATACTGTTTCGTACAATATGCATAAGAGGATCCTGAATGCTGTCGACAATCGTCTTATCCACTTCCGTATCTTCACCGATAATGGTCAGTTTTACTTCCTTACCAAGTTTTTGCTTCATATCACGAACGATACGATTCATCTTCTGGAATACACCGGAGATGGATACCATTCGGAGACTCATGGCAATATCCTGCAAATCGTCAGTCAACTTACGAAGCTGTCTTGCGGACTTCATAAAGTTGTCCGAGGCTTTCCTGAGGCAGCATACGAAGGACGGGAGGAGGTAACCATGATTCCGTGATTACAATTTCTCCCACGAGGTCGTTTAAGCTGTCCAGCTTCTGTAAGTTTACGGAAATCAAGCTCTGCTTAACCGGTGCGGCAGATTTCTGCTGAGCGGCCTGCTGTGCATTTCCGTTATCCTTATCCCCCTGTGCTTTTGGAGTACTTTCCTTAGTATTTCCTGTCTCTTCTTTCTTTGCTTCTTCCTTCTTTCCTTCCACGATTTCGTAGGAAAAGAATATGGCTCTGCTCACGGAGTACTTTTTCTCCCTTCTCCAGAGTTTCATCATTGTCGAAGGCAAGGAAAAATCCGGAATCAATAATACTCTGTGCAGTTTCGGGATTACTGTCCATATCTTCGGGATAGTAACGGAACTCCAAATCAAACTCCTTGATGGCATTTACGATCATAAATGCACGGAGATTCTCCATTCCGATTCCCTCATCCAAAAAGACATGAATAAACTTTTTGGCAGTGGGGTCATTTGGAAGGACTCTTTCTCCCGAAGCGGAAGCAGTCTGTGTAGAGGCTGCTCCTGCGGCAGAGTTGTCTCCGCCTTTTCCGGAAATCTTAGCCAAAAAGCCGTTGATTTCTCCTGCAAAGGCATCTACGTTATTGTCTAATTCTTCTCCGGCCTTTACTTTCTCCAGACCGCTTCGAAGATAGTCTTCCGAGCGGAACATGAGGTCGAAGAGCTCCCTCTTTTGCTCACCGTTTAAAGAATCGATGCCCTTGTCTCTGATAAAGAAGAACATATCCTCGATATGGTGTGCAATGCTGGAGATGGGGTGAATTCCATCATGGCACTGGACCCTTTTATGGTGTGCATGATACGGAAGATTTCGTTTACGTCATCTGTGGAAAAAGTCCCCGACCTTCTCAGCCGCAATCAGCATCTCATCTAACTTATCCAAGAGAGATTCCGTCTCCAGAAGATAGGGTATCCAACATTCCTTCCATTGTACCATCCATAGTTTTTACCACCTTTTCGCTATTTTTCATTCTAAACGAGCATCACACACTTGTTCTGCGGCTATCTCGTTGGAAACACTTTGATTCAGTAAGTATTTCCAGAGGTATTTACTACCACTATCCAATTTGCAATATTTCTGTCCGGTAATTTATCGGCGATTCTGCTCAGTCTATAAGCAAAGAATCATAATGCCAAAAACACTGCCAGGGGCAGTGCTTCCATCCTTTTCTCTATTCCTGAAGTCGTATAGTAGAATACAGGAAAAATAATATATTCTGGAGAAAAATCGGAAGCATCCTTCTTACCGAAGTCATCATTTTTCCTCTTCTTACTATAAGCTCTTCCTATATTATATAGAAGAAAAGGGACTAGAAGCTTTTTACAGCTGCCATAAGTCGTTTTATATCATTGTTTACGGAATTCACCATATACTGGTAGGCATAGGTAGTTTTAACAAGCTCTACCTGTTCCTGATCCATGTCTACATTGTTGCCGTCCAACCTGCTGGACTCATTTCTCGTGCTGTGTATCCGAGCTCTTTGTCCATCAATTGCCCGAGCCACATGAACTTTTTCTGCCCGCCCTTTTCCGCAGTGGAGATACGGTGAAGAAGCTCATTCTCAAAGGTGAGATACTTTGACTTGTAGTTTGGGGGTATCAACATTCGCGATATTGTTTACCGTTAAGTTTTGCCTTCCCACAAGAGGTCAAGTGTCTTCTCCGTAAGGGCTATTCCATTTCCGTAAAATAATGACACAGCTATCCTTTCTATTCAAACCGGTCTTTCCTCTTTTTATCGGATAAAACCGCTTAGGATATAAGAGAAAAACAGAAAAATTCTCCTGCTTTCGAATATAGTATCATAAAAACTTGGACATCAATTTTTGTTTATAATGATTTTGTTCAGTAAGAGGACGGCCGGGGGAAAAGCTTTGCGGTCTTCTTATATTCAGTTATGAAACAGTCGATGATATTCACTGATAAGAGAAAGTTTAGTCTGTTAAAAAATTTGTATGACATTCCATTTCATTTTTGAGACAGGTAGACAGGAAAAAGGAAAATATAGAATGAAGAGAAAAGACTTACAGCTCCTTTTTATTTTTCTTCTTGTGCATGATGTTCCTCTTTTCTTGCAAGAAAAGGCGAATAGACAGGAAGATAAAGCATATACCTATAAAAGAAGTAAGGAAAATATAGAATTAAATATATGGAGTTATTATTCCGCGTTGCAGCAGGAAGTCTTCCTGAAAACGGTAGATGAGTTTAACTTAACTCGAGGGAAGGATTTAAATATCACGGTCCATGTGATGAGTCCCGGATCGATGAATGATTTTGGAAGCGAATCTTTTTCGCTCTTACGGATAAGAACTTTGCACAGGGCACTTATCCCTGATATGGCTTTTATGTATAGAGACACGGGGAAGGTATTGGATCAAAAGGGATATCTGGTGGACCTTAGTAATTACTTAACTAAGAAAGAAATGGACGATTTTGTGCCCGGATTTCTGGAAGAAGGCAGACTTGGAAATCAAAGAGAAGGCATAAAGATTCTTCCGGTAGCAAAATCCACGGAGGTCTTCTATTTAAATGCGACAGCTCGAAGAGCTTTTTCCGATGCGACCGGAGCTACACTTTCCGACTTGGACAGTCGAGAGGATTGATTGAAGTGGCCAGAAGTATTACGAGTATACGGATGCCTTAACTCCGGAAGCGGATGACGGAAAAGGCTTTTTCGGACAGGAGGATTTCGCGACGTATTTCCTGGTCGGTGCCAAGCAAATGGGAGTGGATCTGGTTTCCGTGGATGCCTCCGGAAAAGTCATCTATAATTTTCCGGAAGATGTCTTACACAAGTTATGGGATTATTTTTATGTGCCTTACATTAGGGGATACTTTGGCAGTTCTGGGAGATACCGTTCCGATGATTTACGAACGGGAGAAATTATTTCCTATGTAGTACTTCAGCTTCTACAGTTATTTCCCTGAGGCGGTTATTTTATCCGATCAGGAATATTTTCCCATCGAGTCTACTGTCCTTCCCGCACCGGACTTTGTTAAGGGGCAGAAGATTGCAATTCAGCAGGAGCCGGCATTGGCGTGTTGAAGGGAGACGAGCAGAAAATTAAAGCTTCTATAGAGTTTTTGCGTTGGCTTACATCCGAATCCGTAAACAGTAATTTTGCTCTTTCTGCAGACTATTTGCCGGTGCGTTCGGACAGTTTAACGGTGCAAACGGTAGATGTTATCAAGGGAAGAGGAACCAACCCTGCAATTGAAGAGGCCCTAAAAACAGTTTCCTCTCATACAATGTATTACATTCCCGCAGCGACAATATATCGACGCTTAGGGAAATTCTGGAGAACACCTTGAAGGACAAGGCAATTGAGGACAAAAAGCGATTGAGACGGCTGTAGCATCCGGCCTGTCTAAAGAGGATGCGGTAGGGGAGTATGATACAGAGGAGAATTTTACTCTGTGGTATGAGTCTTTGCTTTCCGAGATAGAAGGGATAAAAGGCTAGATTGCCGGGAGAAGAATGAGAAAACAACCGATTTTTAGGAAAATATTGCTTCCGCTGATGGGCCTGCTCATTTTAGAGATAGGAATTCTTATGGTTTCCATTTATGGACAGGGATTGTCTAACTGATTCACAACAATTCCAGGAAATCATTGAGAGTAGGGTAGAAGCCAGAAGAAATTATCTGAAAGCATCATGGTAAACCAATGGATGAACGTTGGGCAGACGGTACAGAAGATTAATCAGTTGGCAGATGGCTTATATGAGGCGGGAAAGCTGGATATAGAGGCAATTGATGACAGTTCGGAAAATGCAGCCCCGTTCCTGAATGCCGTAACGGATGATTTTAATTACCATGATGCGAACCAATCATGTGACCGGTGCATTCCTGATTTTAAATGCGGATGACTTAAAAAGATGGGATGGAATCCGGACAGTACCGAGATAAGCCCGGACTGTATTTTTCGTGATTTGGATCCGGAGTCTCAAGCCCAGTTCTCAGAACTTGGATCTTCTGATAGAACGCTCTCCCTTTCTGGTGGTTCGGAACAAACAAATGATCTACCGACACGACTTGGAATACCAGTTTTCCAATTCGGAAAGGCGAATATCTATTATGATTTCCCTTTATCAGCCCACAGAAGCCTGCTTCCACTATGATGAGAAGGTTGGCTGGGAGGATTTGGGGATACTGGAGTAGACCCTATACGCTCTTTTGGTGAAGACAGACAGGCAATTGCCTATTCGGTGCCTCTTCGCCTTTCCGACGGCAGAGTATACGGCGTCCTGGGAGTAGATGTGCTCTTAAGCTATTTGAACAGTAACCTTCCGGAAAAGGAATTGGACAGTAGCGGAACCGCATCTTACTTTATGAGTATTGAAAAAATGGGTTCGGATGTCTTAAGTGACAGCACCTATCAGGAATTGATTCGTTTCGAATCCATGGAAACAACGATAGAGGACGATATTGATTTGGAAACCGACGGAGTGGAGAGGGATACCTATGCCTACAGCATTCCTTTGCGGATTTTCTCGACAAATGGACCTTTTTGCGGATTTGGAATGGAGACTTGGCGCCGAGATTCCCTATAGAACGATGAATCGTTTTGCCGATAGAATGTTTTATGTTATGGGCGTGACCGTCATTTTTAACGATTTTAATCGGATTGTTGGGTAGTCTGTTCATTTCTATTTTTCCTGCAGAAGCCGATTAAGGCATTGGCTTCGGAGGTTAGGAGAAATAAGCCCAATGAAAAATTGCTCTTAAAGAAAACGGGAATCTTGGAAATTGATCAAATGTCGGAGGCGTTGGAAGATCTTTCCGACCGTCTTTTGAAAGAGCAGGAAAATCTGCAGTATGAAAGAGATCATGACTTCCTGACCGACCTGTATAACAGAAGAGCTTTCGGGCGACGGATTCGGGAACTCCTGGACCATCACGGAAGCGGAAATGCTACAGGTGCTTATATCATGATGGACCTTGATAATCTGAAGATGGTCAATGACAGCTTCGGACATGAGTACGGAGATAAGTATATCCGTTGTGCATCGGATGCCATGCGTGAGGCATTGGGCTCGAATGCGTTGTACTCCCGTATTTCCGGAGATGAATTCAATATTTTTATTTTTGATGAGGATGGAAATCGAAGTAAAATTAACAGCCTGATTGAAAAACTGCAGAAAACGATAGATGAAAGCTTTATCGTGCTCCGGACGGAACGAAGAAGATGCTTCGTCTTTCCGGCGGTGTCAGCTGGTATCCTGATGGCGGAGTAACACCGGATGAGCTGCAGAAGAATGCGGATTATGCGATGTATATTGTAAAGAAGACGACAAAATCTCATTTCCGTGTGTGGAGTCAGGCAACGGATCTTGAAAGGAAAAAGACGAGGAGAAAAATAAGGGCGTTGAGAAGCCTGATAAACCCAATAAACCCATTGAAGCAAAAAGCCGAAGATCCAACAAAGGGAGCAGGCTGCAGAAGAAACTTCAACAAAAAAGGACAGGCTGTAGAAGAAACTTCAACAAAAAGAGCAAGCCGCAGAAGAAAATTCAACAAAAGAGCAAGCCGCAAAAGAAAATTCAACAAAAAGGCAAGCCACAGAGGAAAAAATAAAGAAAAGGGAAGCTAAAAAAGAAGAGAAGAACTAAAACGGCAGAACAAGGATTCCTGCCTAAAAAAAGCATATAGAGGACGGTGCCGGAGAAAAATGGAAAGCAGCATATTCCGTTTCCAACAATGTATGCCTATGGTTGCAGCCGGGAAAAAGAAATTCCGGGAGTCCGTGATTTCCGCTAAAAATCGAAACATTTCGAAAACAATACACTAAAAAGCAGGGCAAAGCTTGCGGGAGGAGAACCTTTCAAGATACTGTACTGCTTTTCGGTGTATTTTTGAAATAAAAATAAAGGGTAAAAAGCGCGTGAGCATTGTCCCCAATATGCAAGAAGAATCGTGATGATGCGTTGCCATACGGTCATAGAATAAAGCCTTCCTCTCTATATCATTTCTATTGTTTTTCAACTTCGGTCTAACGAGTAGCAAAATAACGGTAATCCCGAGCATGGCGGGAAGGATAAAGTTTTTCTCCTTAAAAATAAGTAGAGAGAGAATGGAAACGGAAAGCCCCAGGGAAGGATGAAAAATGATTTTTCTTTCAAGAATTGGTCCATGAAAATCACGGCAAAGAGGGCAGTCATCACGAAGTCGATGCCTTCCGTGGAAAAAGGAAGAACATTCCCGAGAAGTGTTCCGATGCAGGAGCCGATGACCCAATAGCTTTGATTTAAAAAGGGTGACAAAAAAACATAAACCATTCCGGGTCTGTGTCCTCCGGAATCTCTGCGCTGCAATTGATACTGAAAGTTTCATCACACATCCCGAAGATAAGATAGAGCGCTTCCACCCGGTTTTTGGGAATTTGTCCAGCATCGCTATGCCGTAGAACAGGTGGCGAAGCTGAATCATTACTGCAAGGAAAAAGGTCTCCAGCGGTGCAAGGGGGAAAAGAAGAAAGCTGACCGCCAAAATCTCCGTGGAACCGCCAAAATGAGAGAGGCCATAAAGAAGGTGTAGAGTACGGAAAGACCCGCACTGTGCATATAGACTCCGTAAGCAAAGCCGAGAAATAAAAAGCCGGTTAAGATGGGAACGGTATGAGGAATGCTGCTTTCAGCGCTTTTTGTTTTTCCGACATAATATAACCTTTTCTTTCCTGTATTACTTTTCCTATATCAGCTTGATTCGTTTCGTGTAACATACTCCTAAGCTGGGTATTTTTACCTTCTTGAGCGTAACTCTCCTTGAGCTTGACTCTTGCAAAAACAGACAATATTCTATAGAAAAATTTTCTTAACTGCAAGAGCCGGGAATAAAAATAATTGCTTGGATTTAGAACATAAGAGTTGGGATAACTTAGAACTTGACTTTTCCGCTCGCATTCAATATACTTCCGGGAGAAATGCGATGAAGGTGCACAGTACAAAAAGGAGACCGCTTAGCATGAGAGAAGAATCACAGGCTGAAAGTTCTTCCAAAAGCGCTTTTTGGAATATTCCCACCGGAGCAGTTTTTTTGAAATCCAAGGAGAGTAGGAAAAACCGTGAGACTGCGTTAAGCATAAAGAGAGCCTGAAAGAGATTTCGGGAATCAGGGTGGTACCGCGAATGATTCGTCCCTGTCTGCACTTGCAGACGGGGATTTTGTTTACAGTGCTATAAGTTCCCATACCCATTGCAAACTTGTTTGCAAGAGGAATGGGACTTGATGGCACGCCCCTGCATGAGCACGAAGAGACGCAAGTCTCGAGGTGCGAATCGCAGGCAGGAATCGAAAAGCGCGAAGCGCTGACGATTCCGAAAAGGAAAAAGAAAAAGAAAAAGCCGAGGTGCAGGAATCGAAAAAGCGCGAAGCGCGACGATTCCGTAAAAGATAACTTGTTTATATCAGGGGAGGTAAAATGAACACATTCAATCTCGAGGAAATCGGAAAGGCGGCGGAAGAGCTGTTTGCGCTCTGCCATGGATATGAATTCCATCAATGAAATTCGTACCCATTTTTTAGGGAAAAAGGGAGAGCTTGCGGAGGCGAAGAAGGCTTTAAAGGACTTAAGTGCCGAGGAAAGGCCGGCTTTCGGACAGTTGGTAAATGAAGTTTCTCAGAAAATCGAGAAGGAGATTAAGGAGCGTGCGGCAGAGCTCGAGCGTGCCTTACAGGATGCCCGACTTTCTGCGGAAACGATTGATGTGACACTTCCCGGAAAGAAGATTCGTTATGGGCACGCGCATCCGAATACCCTTGCTCTGGAAGAGGTGGAGAAAAATCTTTATCGGCATGGGCTATGAAGTTGTGGAAGGTCCCGAGGTAGAAGTACGACAGCTATAACTTTGAAAAACTGAATATTCCGAAAGGACACCCTGCAAGGGATGAACAGGATACCTTCTATATCAACAGCAATATTCTTTTAAGAACCCAGACCTCCTCCGTGCAGGCCAGATATATGGAGACCCACAAGCCTCACTTCGCATGATTTGCCCGGGAAGAGTGTTCCGTTCCGACGCAGTGGATGCGACCCATTCCCTTCCTTCCATCAGGTGGAGGGCTTGGTCATTGATAAAAATATCCATTTTTCCGATTTAAAAAGGGAACGCTGGACCTCTTTGCCAAGGGAGCTCTTCGGACAGGATACGAAGACGAAGCTGCGTCCGCACCACTTCCCTTTACGGAGCCTTCCGCAGAAGTGGATGTTTCCTGCTTTTGAGTGTAAGGGAAAAGGCTGCCGTTTCTGTAAGGGAGAGGGTTGGATTGAGATTTTAGGCTGCGGCATGGTGCACCCGAAGGTGCTGGAATCCTGCGGAATCGACCCGAACGAGTACAGCGGTTTTTGCTTTCGGTGTAGGTCTTGAGCGTATCGCACTTTTGAAGTATGAAATCGATGATATGCGTTTACTTTATGAAAATGATCTGCGCTTCTTAGAGCAGTTTTAGGGGATTGAAGATGAATACATCCATGAATTGGTTAAAAAGCATATGTTCCGGGACTTTCCGCATCGGGAAAAAGACTTTGGAGACAGAATGACCTTGGTCGGTAATAAAGTGGAAAACCATGGAAGACCTTTGGGGAAAATCTGGAGAAGATTGTGACAGGAAGATTCTTTCCGTAAAGAAGCACGAGATTCCGATCACCTCTTAATCTGTCAGGTAGATATCGGGAAAGAGACCTTGCAGATTGTAACGGGAGCGCTGAATGTAAAAGAGGGGCAGGTAGTGCTGGAGTCGTTTTAGACGGCGGTAAGGTAAAGGTCGATCACGAAGGAAAGTGCCCGGAGGGTGGCGTAAGCATTCATAACGGAAAGCTCCGCGGTGTGGACTCCTTCGGGATGATGTGCTCTATCGAGGAGCCTCGAAGTGACCGGAACTTCTTCCCGGAAGCACCGGAAAGAGGCATTTATATTTTCCCGGAAGGAACACCTGTAGGAGAGATGCTCCGGCACTCCTCGGATTTCAGGATATTCTGCACGAGTATGCAAATTACACCTCGAACCGTGTGGACTGTTTCTCCGTAGTGGGACTGGCAAGAGAAGCGGCAGCAGCTTTTGGACAGGCATTTCATTTTCCGGAAATCAAGAAGGTGGGAAATGAGAGAAGCTCTCCGACTATCTCACTGTGGAATTAAAGGACAGCGAGCTTTGCAGTCGTTATACTGCACGTCTTATTAAAAATGTGCGTTTTGCGCCGTCTCCCTCCCGGATGCAGATTCGTCTCCGGACCGCAGGCATTCGCTCAATCAATAATTTTGTAGATATCACAAACTATGTGATGCTGGAACTCCGACAGCCCATGCATGCCCTTTGACTACGAAGCATCAGCGGACAGAAAATTCGCATAGAACGTGCCGAAGATAAGGGAAAAGTTCGTGACCTTTGGACGGCGTGGAACATGAGCTCGACTCCTCTATTTTGTGTATGTAAGGACGGGAGAAGACCATCGCCCTCGGCGGCATCATGGGCGGAGAGAATTCGGCGATTACCGATAAGGTAAAAATGTGGTGCTGGAAGCGGCTTGTTTTTAACGGCACCAATATCCGCCTTTCCGAAGAAAGCTGGGACTTCGTACCGATGCTTTCCTCTTATTTTGAAAAAGGGGCTTGGAGCCGAATCTTTGTGGAAATGGCCATGGACAGAGCCTGCACCTTGATTGAAGAGCTCCACTGCGGAGAAGTGGTAGGCGGCATGATAGATTGCCATCCGGTGAAGAAGGAGAGAAGCATTTATCCGTATCCATTTCCGAAATCAACAATTTATTGCTTCACTTAAGCGGAGAGGAAATGAAAAGCGTATCTTCTTCCTTTGGAAATCAAGACGGAAGTGAAGGGAGACAGTCTGAGCTTGTGATTCCGACCTTCCGACAGGACCTGAGAGATGGCGGATATTGCGGGAAGAAGTAGCTCGTTATTACGGATATGACAAGATTCCGAGTACTCTTCCTCTATCTAGTACCGTAGGAGGAATGCACCTGAACCTGGCTTTGAACTCGCAGTCTCTGGGCACTTAGCCGAGGGCACTCGGTTATAACGAAAGCTATTTCTAGTCCTTTGAGTCGAAGAAGGTCTATGAGAAGTTACTTCTTCCGGAAAATGCTTCCGAGTGGCAGCAGATTATGATTTTCCAATCCCTTGGGAGAGGACTTCTCCGTCAGCGTACCAGCTCCGTTCCGGGAATGTTGCGGGCACTGAGCTTAAATAACCGTCATAAGAATAAGGATGTAAAGCTCTTTTGAAATGGCAAAGCTCTCTATTCCAAAGAGCCTGCCCTGACTGAGCTTCCGGACAGAGCGTATGACTTTGACTCTCGGTTTTATCGGAGAGGGAGATTTCTTTTAGTCTGAAAAGGAGAAATCGAAGAGCTTCTCGCACACTGCGGTTTAAACGGTCGCTTCCGCTATGACGGAAACTGTGAAAAGTCCTACTACCACCCGGGCAGAAAGGCGAATATCCTCGACGAAGGAAAAAGTACTCGGAACAATGGGAGAAATTCATCCGGATGTCTTAAAGAACTTTGATTTGAAGGAAAGAGCCTATGTGGCGGTACTTGATTTAGAGGAAGTATATCCTTGGCGGGAGATCACAAAAAGTATATACGCCGTTGCCAAGTTCCCGCAGTGTCTCTGCGACTTCTCCCTCCTTGTACCGCTTAAAGTGACTGCCGGCGAAGTGGAAGACGCGATTCGGAAGCGGCATCCCCGCTCCTTGGAGAAGGTGGAACTCTTTCGACATCTACGAAGGCGCGACGCAGCTCTTGCCGGCTTTAAGTCCCTCTCTACAATGTCGAGCTTAAGAGCAAAAAGACCACACCTTAAGTGAAGAGAAATTAATAAGGTGAGAGGAGATTTACTTAATGCACTGGAGAAAATAGGGGTGAAGTTAGGATATGTAGACAGCAGATCATAAAATATTCACCTGATAGAAGACCTCATCCGATATGTTCTTTCGTAAGACGCTCTCGCTCGGTTCCGGCTCAGCGATCTAAGCAGAAAACTTCGCTGACGCTTGTTTTCTGCAAGTGCCGAGCCTCCAAACGCTTTTCACTCAAGAACATATCGGAGGAGGTCTATATTTTGAGTGAATGGGTTATTTTTAAATCTGCAGTTCTACAACACATAAAGAAATCCGGAGTTTAAAGCGTCGGTTATTCGTCGTTTTTCTGGAGATTACAGGGGGAGTTATGAGACAGATTTTTTTTATTTGTAAATACTGTTTGTTGATAGCTTTTTACTTATCACGATGTATCTAGTTAAGATATGTGTGTTCGGCGATTATATTGCAGAGGCCTTAATGGCGGGCATTACCTTTATCTGTGGTATTACTATCTATGGCAATTTTATTTTTTGCTCTACAATACAAAAGTAAAGAGTAAAGTTCCAATATCTATTAAATACGAAGTTAGCGAGAGCGTGTTTTGCTTTAATACCTATGAAACTGTGGGATAATCTTTTTGCCCATTTACTTTGTTTTTCAGCAAGTGCTGAGCCTCCAAACGCTTTACTCAAGAAGCATATCGGAAAAGGTCTATACTTAAGTGAAAGAGATATTTTAGAACTGTACTCCTAAAAATACATAGCAAAAAGCCGTGGATCAAAATGTTCCATGGCTTTTCGTTGAATTTGAGCGTTTATAACATTGCAAGAGATACGGAATGGCATCATTCACGATTTTGCAGGCATTGCAGCAGGGCAATCTGAGCCGTTAGTACTTGCTGAAAGCGAGCAGTAGCGATGCTTGAAGCTTAGTACTACTACGTGGCGAGGTTAGCGGGAGCGTGCCCCTCAGCTTCAATGCCTGCAAAATGTGGAATCATAATATTCTTTTTGCAATCCTTCTTACAGCGAATATTCGCCTTCTTAAACTCCTTCTCGAGCTCCCTTCTTTGTGCCTTCTTCCTTCATATCCTCCCGTTTATCGTATATCTTTTTACCGCGGCAAAGCCCTATATCGAGCTTTACGAGGCTACCTTTGAGTAGAGGCGAGCGGGCATAGAGTATAGCCCTGCTCCTTGATTTTTCCGAGCAGGCGGTCAATTTCTCTCTGCGAGGAGAAGCTTTCTATCTCTAAGCGGATCTTTATTGAAAATATTTCCCCGCTCTATAGCTGATGTGCATGCCAACAATGAAAACACTCCCCATTTCGACTCTGACAGAGGACTCTTTAATGGAAGCCTCGTCCGAGGCGGAGAGATCGACTTCCGTTCCGAGCTGAATGCCGCATTCAGACTTTCCTCCACGAAAATCATGGAAAGCCTGTTGTTTGCGATTTGCTTAATGCTGTCTCCCATTTATATTTCCTTTCTGTAATTCGGCTTTATTCTTCCAGTAATTCCGCCGGCACAAAGTCGATAGTCCGGCTCAAGGTATATCTACAGCATACACCAGAACAGAGATACTGTCACCGATACGGAAGGTTTTTCCGCTTCGCTCGCCTCTCGTTATCAGTTCTTTCTCTATAAAACAAAATAGTCGTCATTCAGCATGCGAAGCGGAATCATGCCTTCGATTCCATTTTCCAAAGTGACAGCAAATGCCGACTCTGTAAGACCGGAAATGGTCCCGGAAAACTTTCCCCGAGGAAGTTCTTCATGTACTGGCACTTCTTTAACTGTCATACACCCGCTCCGCCTCATCGCGGCGTTCGCGAGGGAACTCTGCATGGCTACGTCGGGTAAAATACGACCGTAGTGGGCGGCGCTTCGCATTTTCCTGAGAAAACAGGTTCTCCTTAATGATTCTGTGAATCTGGAGGTCTGGATAACGCCTGATTGGAGAGTGAAGTGTGTAATATTTACTGGCAAGTCCGAAAGTGCTCTCCGCAATCCACGCTGTATTTGGCCTGTTTAAGGAGCGGAGAATGAGGTTACTGAGCATCATCTCTTCTTCCTTTCCTTTTATCGTTTCCAAAATTCCCTGTAAAAGCCTTTGGGCGGATACTGTCCGGGTCTTTCGCGCGTAGGAGATGGAGAAATTCGAAAGAATCCGTGAAAGCTCCTGCCATTTGTCAAAGTCCGGTCGCTCGTGCACCCAGTAGAGGAAAAGGAATATCCCTCCAGTAATATTCCTCCGCGACGGTCTCATTTGCCGCAAAGCATGAAATCCTCGATAATTTTATGCGGATTCCTCACGGATGACGGATCGAATTTCGGCAATCTGCCCTTTTTCATTGAAAATAATCTTGGACTCCGGAAAATCAAAGTCCAGCCCGCCACGCTCTACGCGCTTATGACGAAGCAGACGGAAAGCTCTCGCATATGAAGGAGTAAGTCCCTTAAAGGGAAGATAGGAGGAATAGTCTTCTGCATTCTCTTTTTCTAAAACTGCTGTCACACCCGTATAGCTCATTCTTTATCGGAGCAGATGATTCCCGGGCAGATTTCATGGGAAAGTTGTTCCCTTTTCGTTATAGTCCATGATGCGGGAGAGGGTCAGACGGTCCACACCTTCATGCAGAGAGCAGATGCCGTTGGAAAGCTCTCGTGGAGCATGGGATTACCCTGTCCGTTAGATACACGGAGGTTCCGCGCTCCAAAGGCCTCCAAATCCGAGGGAAGAGCCTTCCTTCACATATTCCGTGACATCCGCGATGTGCACATAGAGGCGATAAAAGTTTCTTTTTCCGGAAAATATTCTAAAGAGATGGCATCGTCCAAGTCCTAGCATCTTCTCCGTCAATGGTAATTAGTAGGCGCACGGAAGTCTCTTCGTGCCTTCGAATTCAGGATAGACCCGGCACTTCCTGTGAAATGGACTCAGCTTCATCTTCACTTCCTCAGGAAAGTCCTCGGGAAGAGAAAATGCACGAATAACGGAAAGGACATCCACGCCCGGCTCCGTGCTTGCGCCGAGCACCTCCGTGACACCGCAGAAGGGATAGGAGAGAAGAGGACTCCCTCTTTCCGCGGGGAATAGGAGAACGTCCTGACTTCCCTTTTTCCTCCTTTTGCACTCCGCCGTAGGAGAGGATTTTTGCCATGACCTTATCCCCGGGAAGGGCTCCGCCGGCCTTTCCCGGCTGAATATAGAAGGGAGAAGGGAGCTTTGGATTGTCCGGAAAGAGAAGAGCCCTTCCCGCCTTTCCTTCACAAGTCCGAGCACCTCCGTTACGGCGCGTTTCATGACTTTTACGATTTTTCCCTCGGCACTGGAATCACCCTGCTTTTCCTTTGTGATAAGGATCTGTACGGTGTCCCCGTCCATGGCATTTCCTTCGAACCCTTCGGGATGTAAATGTCATCGAGTTCCCTTTTCCGGAGGCTCACAAAGCCAGCCTTTTTGGCCTTGGAATAGACACCCTTTAGAGTCCGCTCTTTTGCATGGAAGCTTTACTATGTCCCTTTTTCTTCCGGTTTAGCAGTTAAAGAAGAGTGCCGCCCTCTTTAGCGGAAAAAAGAGCAGCCCTTCTCTACCATTTCTTCTAAAAAGTGCGGTGAAGTCTCTTCTTTGGGAATCTAAAAAATGGATCAGCTCTTTCTCTTTCATTTTCGGAAGAGAGCTGTCCTTTCGATGTCTAAAATGATTTTCTTTAATTTTATCTTTTGCTCTTCGCGCATGCTGCTCCTTACTTCTTAACAAGTGGCGCAGGCGAAGCCTGGACATCTTGTTCATAATCAGCATCGCTCGCAAAGCGTGCGGTATCTCGTTTACAGAATAGAAAAAGCCTGCAAAAACTTGCAGGCTTAAAAACGGTGGAAAAAGAGTCTTACCAAATAATATCCAAAAGTAAAGCAACCGCAAAAAATGCGACTGTACCGAACTTGGTAAACTTTTCTAAGCTCCCTTCTACAGAACGACCTCTGTTTTCTGCCAATAGGTGTCGGTAGAACCGGATAAAGCTCCTAAACCGTCACTCTTTCCTTCCTGCATAAGGATAATGGCAGACAAAGGCAACGCCTAAAATTACAAATAAAAATTACTAAAGTTATTTTTGCTATTCTCATGAAAACCACCCTTTTATGGAAATAAACTTGCAGACCAAGCTGCAGACTATAACCCATCTTTTGTCAATATCTACGGAAGTATAGCACAAGTATATTTATGGTGCAAGAGCGGATTTTCGGTAAGTTTGCAAGCTATAAAAACATTAATCGTTGACAAATAAAAAGTTCTTGGTTAACTTTAAGTTAACCAAAGGAAAAGAGCAACATTTTGAATAACAGAATTGCGGAATCAGGAAACCTTTAGGTTTATCCTAACATAGATTAGGCAAAAAGGTCGGAATATTAAGGATAAGCATAAATAAAATAGAAACTGGAAAAACTAGTAGTTATTCTGAAGATCGAGAGGTATGGCTATGAAGAACATTGTTTATATTTTGTAAATGCTGTTTGGGAGTAAGCTTTGCATTAGTTATTATATATCTAGTACAATTATGTTTTATTTAGTAATTATATTGCAGAAGCATTAATTGCTAGGGCGTTGCCTTTGTCAATAACATTAGTAGCTATATCGATTCTATTTTTCTCTATAGGACATGAAAATAGAGAATAGATAGTCTTCGTTAAAGGTTATACAAAATATGAGTTAGGGTGAATTTAAACCCTGACTCGTATATATATAATAAAAACCTGATGAGAAAAAGTCGATAAAAAAAGCATCCGTGCTTATAATAGAAAAAGGAGAAAACGATGAAAAAACATAGAGGTTGTAGCGGCAATTTTCAGAAAAAGAGAATACCATTTTCGCTAGCAGAAAAAAAGGATATGGAGAGTTTAAAGGCTATTGGGAGTTTCCGGGGAAAGGTGGAGCCGGGCGAAAGCTTGGAGGAAGCCTTAGGAGGGAAATTCGGGAAGAGCTGCAAGTAGAAATCAATATAGAAGAAAAATGTACGGTGCTGGACTATGACTATCCGAAATTTCACCTTACTATGCACTGCTATTTTTGCTCCCGTTTTATCAGAAATCAAATTGGTGGAAGCAACAGACGCTCGCTGGCTTAAGAAGGAAGAGTTGAATACGGTGAAATGGCTTCCTGCGGATATTTCTCTTATTGAGGAGCTGAAAAAACAGCTATAATTCATAACGAGTATCGCTCGCAAAGCGTGCGGTATCTCGTTCATGGACTTTAGCCAGTATCGGAGCTGACATTTGAAAAATGTTAGCTCTGATATCAAAAACCACCCGCTATGCGGGTGGGAAACACTGTTATACAAAAATCACCTTTCCTAATACAATAAAGGTTGTTCAAGCTATATTGCAGAAAAAGGAAGGTGATTTTTATAGCGAAGAAAAGAATATGCATTAGCATACGAAATGGATGTGTAAATATCATATTGTCTTCACACCGAAGTATAGGCGAAAAATAATATATTATCAATATAAGTCAGATATTCAGGGATATTATCAAGCAACTCTGCGCCTTTAAAAGGAGTGGAGATTATAGAAGGGCATTTAATGCCGGACCATGTACACATTCTGGTTAGTATTCCACCTAAGATTAGCGTTTCTTCTTTTATGGGCTATTTAAAGGGAAAAAGTGCTTTGATGATATTTGATAAACACGCAAATCTTAAATACAAATTTGGGAACAGACATTTCTGGGCCGAAGGCTATTATGTCAGTACAGTAGGTTTTAAATGAAGCCACAATAAAAAAGTATATCCAAGATCAAGAAAAAAACACGATATAGCTTTGGATAAACTAAGTGTTAAAGAATATGAAGACCCTTTTAAGGGTTAAAAGTGCAGTAGTAACAATACCCTTTATGGGGTAGCGACGAGTCAAACGCAATATGGCTTGAATGGAGCTGTGGGAAGGTGCAAAGCAAACTTCCCATAGCCCAAAATGAAAAGCCAGCGCCTTCTAGACGCTGGCCATAGCAGAGGGCTTATAGCTCGAGCAAACCACCCGTTTGACGGGTGGTAGTGATTTGAGGAACTAAAAACAACTATAATTCCTTTACCCGGAAGAAAGTCTAGGTTAATCTTTATTCAGAAGAAACCGAATCGGAGGAGACCGAATAAAAATGAAATGGCGAGAAAAACTTTACGAATCAACTGCAGAAATTGCTTTGATACGTTATACTCGGAAAAGCACAAGAGTGCTTTTTCTTTTTGAAAAAGTACTTTAGACATAAAAAGCATAAACGCATAAAAAGCGTCAAAGCGAAAAAAATCGAACGGCAGGACTAAGCTATTTGAAATGCAGGAAATGGGAGGCAAAATGCACAGCGTATTAAATAGAATTATTTTTGTAATCGAATTTATGGCGGGATTTCTCTGGGGAGATTTGCTCAAGATTCCGCTTCCGGGCGGAAGTACCTTTGGGGCTTTCTCCCATGGTGCTCTTACTCATTCCTGCCGGGATTTATTATACCCTTTGTACGAAGTTTCTGCCGATTCGTATGTTTCGGAAATGATATCCGTGCTCATTGAAAAGCCGGATGCAAGATGGTAGGGGCGATCTTTCAAGGGAAAGCTGTCCGGCATTCAGACGCTGATAGTTTCTACGGCAACGCAGAGTCGGCATGGGAAATCTTGTGGGCGTTGTTGCGGCAATTTCCGGCAGCGGAGCCGGAGCAGTATTTTGGATGTGGATTACCGCACTGATCGGTTCCTCCACTGCCTTTGTTGAGGCGACGCTGGCACAGCTCCATAAGAGGAAGGATCCGCTTTATGGCGGGTTCCGTGGGGGCCCTGCCACTATATTCATGATTTTTCTTTCATAATAAACCGGGAGAAAGTTGGAAGAGTTCCGAAGAAGAAAAGTATTGTCGCTGCACTTTTTGCACTTTCCGGTCTGATTTGCTGGGCTGGAATCAGTCAGGTTATCGAAATTCCGTGTCTTCCGCCTTTGAAAAATACGCTTTTTCCGTAAAAGCCCTTATTTCCAGTATTCTTCTGGTACTTATTGCAGCGGTGATTGTCCTTCGGAAAAATGCAACAACACGTGTCCTGGATGTGATTGTTCCTGTTATGGCAGGCTTATATTTTGCAATGACTGTTTTTGTGATTCTTACGCATTTTACCGGCACTCCCGCATGTTTTTGAGCGGATTTTTCTCGAGGCGTTCGGACTCAGACAAATCGTTTCCGGAGGCTTTGCGGCGTGCTTATGAACGGTGTGAAAAGAGGGCTCTTCTCTATCGAGGGCGGGTTCGGGTTCCGCACCTTGTGCTGCAGCGGCAGCCGTACGGATCATCCTGTGAAATGGGACTTTTTCAGGCAATCGGAGTGTTCATTGATACCAGTATCCTCTGCTCCTGTACCGCCTTTATCATGTTGCTTACCCCGGAAGGAATGATTAAGATCTGCAGGGAATGGATATTCTACAGATGGCAATGAACTACCACTTTGGAGCTTTCGGGAAAATCTTTTTATTGCCGTGATTTTTATGGCTCTTCAGTTTTTCGACCTTCCTCGGCATTCTGTTCCTATGCCGTTCCAATGTTTCCCTATCTTTTGGGGACAACTGGGCTTCCCAGACAGCCTATAAGATTTTTGCGCTGCTTATGCTCTTTGTCGGAGGTCTTGCACAGTATACCGTAGTTTGGAATTTAGGAGATGTCGGAATAGGCCTCATGACTATTTTTAATCTTCTTGTGATGTATCCCTGAGTAAAGAAGCGTTATCGTCTTTGAAGGAGTTTGAAGAGAAAAAGAAAAAGCTAACGGCTGATTTGATGAAACAAGAAGAAATTTGATGAAACAAGAAGAAATCTCGTCCTTCTTTCCTTGAAACGATTCCTTGGAGTGATGAAAACTTAATCCATTGTAAAAATGACATTAAAATGATATGATTTTGTGTTAGTTTCCACTCATTTGAATAGGAGGAAGCTTTGAATGGGTGCAGAGGAAAAGAATGAGAATGAAGTTGTGAATACAACTCCGAACGAGGTTGGAGGAGCGGATTCGACAGCTTCCGTGCAGGAAGATACACAAGTAGGGGCAGGAAACATCCGCACAGGAAGGCGTACAAGCAGAGCCTGCGACATCTGTGCAGGAGGAAACACAGCCTGAGCCTGTGTTCAGAGTTGAACCGCCGCTTCGAATACGGGAAGAGAAGGCTTCGGAGAGCGCTCAAGAGCAAAGTGCCGTGGAAGCTGCAGCACAAAGGTAGAGCAGGCAGTGCCTGTTGTGAAAGAGACAGCCGCGGAAGCGCGGTGCAAGCTGTCTGCGAGCTTGAACATACGGCGGAGCAGGCGCGTGCCCGTGTAAAGAGACAGCCGAAAGCGGAAGAAGCTATAACACAAAAGGTAGAGGCAGGTAGTGCCGTTGTGGAAAGAGACAGCTGAGAAAGTGGAAGAAGCTGTATCACAAAAGGTGAGAGCAGGCGGCACCGATAGTGCAACAGACTGCGACGGAGTAAAACGAGGCGGTACAACAGGCTGCTGTACAGGCTGAGCAGAAAGTTGAAACAGTTGTGGAGAAGGCGGAAGAAAAATTTCCGCATGGATCGAATCAAAGAAAATGTCAATAAGTATAAGCCGGCAAAGAAACAAAAGACTGCGATAGAAAATGGCGGAGACGGCAAAAAGAGCCATTCACGCAGTGATTATCGTGATTGTCATTCTGTTCATGCTTTTTAGTACTTGGTCTTGGCTATGCCTTTTTCCAAAAGACGTGTACAGTTGATTTGGATAAGTATATATCTGTCGATTTTTCCGGATATGAGGGATATGGTGAAGCGGAAGTTAAGTTTGATGAAGAGGCTTTTTAAAGGATTATAAAGAAAATCAAAAATCAAGAAAAGAAGAGCGGTCTGACCGATGAGATTTTGGATGATTACACTGCGGAAGAGTTTTTATACGACTATTATATTTCCGGCGCTTGGGAACTGGACGGAGAAAGGAAAATATAAAAATGATGACAAGGTTCATTTAACGTGGAATCTGGATAAAGACAATATTGAAGAATTGTTCAGAGTGAAAATTCAGATGATTCCGCAAAGGAATTTACGGTAAAGGACCTGGAAAAGATAGAGAGCTTTGATGCTTTCGAAAACCTCAAAATGGAATTTACGGGAACTGCACCGGATGGTCTTGCGGAATGGGAAGCAAGCGGGATTATGGACGGTTCTAAGGATTCTATTTTTCCGTAGAACCGCAGGATGGCCTTTCCAATGGTGACAAGGTGACAGTCAGGTGGAGCCTGAGGAATATCTGGATAAGATCATTCAGAAAACCAGTAGGCACCCAAGGAAACCGAGAAGGTATATACCGTAGAAGGACTTCTTTCCTACATTCAGTCCGGAGCGCAGGTAGATGATACTCTTCTGAACAGTATGAAGAAGGAAGTGGAAGACCTGATTACGAGTGATATTGCAAGAGAAGGTGAGACGGTGAGAGCTTGTCAGTGCGGAATATCAGGGATACTATTTCTTAACGGCAAAGGACTCATTCACGTATAAGCATAATGTTTTCTACCCCGTATATAAAGTGAACATTCGTATCAACCTTCCGGAAAACAATTTCGTACAGGATTACAGCTACTATGTAACAGGCGGATTTGAAAATATTATGGATGAGGGCAACGGTAAGGTAAGTGTGGATGTAAACGATACGAATACCATTTACAACAGCTTTGTGATTGATACCGGTGTAGGTACATGGTTTACCACAAAGTATTACTTGGACGGTTTCGAGACATTGGACAGCTTGAGAACGACGGTAGTTGGCAAGAATCTTTCCAACTACAAGGCGGAAGAGAAGATTTTAAGCAATGAATCCACTACGGAGACAGAGGCCTCCACGGAAACGAGTACCGCGGAAGAAAGTACGGAAGCGGAAACTACGACGAATTCATAAGAATAACGCAAAAAGAATCTGATGTTTTAAAAGGCCTTGCCGCCGGTTTTGTCCTATAAATCCGGTTTTACAAACGGCAATCGGCATGAAAGTAAAAGAGGGCCTAGGGGCCCCTTTTAAAAAGAACGAAAATCTGATTCGAATAAGGTATATTGGAGAATGTTGCGGGATGTAGCGCAGGTGGTAGCGCGCTTGACTGGGGAGTCAAGAGGCCGCAGGTTCAAAGTCCTGTCATTCCGAGAAAAACTCTTCGCTTTATCAGGAGAGTATCTTTTCCTTCGGTTATATCGGTGCATTGTACCATTGAAAATGTTTTTCCTGCAATAGACGGAAACCTCTTTGCTTAGCTCCTTATTCGCCATATATTCCAAGATATAGACGGAAAGTCCGGCATCTTTGCCTTTTCAAGATAGTCCTGATAGTAGCTCCGCGTGTCGCTGTCTTGTAAGGAGGAAGCATTCGTATCAAAGTGATAGGCGGTAAAAACATCTTCCTGATTCACGCCCTGAAAGGAGGAGATCGGTGGCATTCTCTTCATAGGCTAGACTGACATAGAATCTCCTCCATTCAAAAATAATCGGCATTTTGTATTTTTGCAAACCGCCTAATACAGCGTCTAAACCCCGATAAATTTTCTTCCGGGAAAAGGTAGTAGACATCAAAATTGTCTAAGAAGAAGCCGTCAAATCGAGTTCTGCAATCTCTTTCGCGATTTTTCCGTAATGTAATTTGCAGTCCTTATCGGGAAACGTCCACCCGGACTCATCCTCCCAATTTTCATGTGGGGCAAGGCGAGTTTTTTGAAACGTAAGTACTCGGATCATGTCTTCCGCTCCGACATTGATGTGAGGCGATGAGGCCTGGTACCTGCTCGATGCAGGTACTGCAGATCTTTTTAGTGAAACTTCCGGAGAGAGATAACGGTCTTATATTTGGCAGAAATAATAGTTGGTCGGTTTCATATCATCGAAGTCAACCCCTCCCTCCGGTATCGGAACTCATGGATATTCCGAGGAAAACACCATAATCTTCCCTCTTTCGGGAAAGCATGGAAAAAGAGGAAAAGTGAGGAGAACGAGCAGAAGAAAGGAGCAAAGAAATTGAAGGAAAAGTGCAGGCTCTTAGAAGAGAGGTATCCTTTTCTTTCCTTTTGTTTATGGAATATTTGTCCATGGAATAGCGTCCTTCCTGTGAGCGTGCGATGGCTGGTTAAGCTAAGAACCATTGTAAAAGCTTATATTTCTCTTAGCATAATATAATCCTTTCTCGAAATGAAAAGTATTCTGCAAGGCAAATATTTTCAGGACATTTTTCATGACATCGAATAAACAAATATGGAAAATTATAAGTTTCTTTTTCGGATTATCTGCGATAATAAGCGGGATTGACAAAAGGGACTAGTGGAATTCCCGAAACTGTCGATAGCGTAGGGAACACGAATTCACAAGGAGTGGAGCATGAAGAAAAATGGTTAACTGCTTGTAGTTGCCGGAATGGCGACAATGAGCTTAACAGCCTTTTGCAGGATCATGGAAGAAAGATGCAATCGGCTGGTGGTGACAACGAAAATGGAACTTACCTTCAGAACGGATGGAGCTGGGTAGACGGCAACCGTGACGGCGTTGCTGAGTGCTATTATTTTTGAAAATAGCGGCTATATCCTGACCGCACCACTACACGGATGGATATCAGGTAAACGGAGACGGTGCATGGACGGAAAATGGAGTTGTGCAGACCAAACGAGGCGGCTGCAGCAGTGAATGAGTCGCATTTTCCAAGTCCGGTTCCAAGAGGACTGGCTACCAGAATACCCTTTTTCAATAACACCTCTGTAAGCGATCTTGGCGTAAAGCATATCATTTATAACTTTACCAATTTTGAGCAGGAAATTTCATGGACAACTTCCGTCAACACGAAGGCGCACGGTGTTAGCGTAACGGCAATCATGTTGAATACGCCGAAACAATCCGAACCCCAGTCTCTTCCGGCAGGCATTACCGGACAGGGAAGCAAACTACTATGGCTTTAACGTGACAAGCCAGGCGGGTATCGATGCAACCACCCGTCTTGCAAACCGTTTTGCTTCTTTATACAGGGATTCTGTTGATAACTGGATCATCGGAAACGAGATCAACTACCCGAATGGCATGGAATTATACACCGCACAGCAGCATCGAGAATTATGCTGACCAGTATGCTCATGCTTTCCGTATCTGGTACACCGCGATTAAGCAGAACAATCCTTCTGCCAATGTGTATCATTCCGTTTGACTAATGTATGGACAGAGCAATCTCCCGTCCGGCGGATATTATAAGGCAAAAGGACCTTCTTCGCCTCTTAAATGACAGACTTCGTGACCTTGATTACGGTATCGCTTGGCACCCCTATCCGCAGGACTGGCTGATCCGAACTTCGAGGATGATTCGAAGGCAACGAACAGCGAATTCTCTGATTATCAACATGAAGAATATCAATGTTTTAACCGACTATTTGCAGAAGCCGGGTATTTGGCACCAAATAAGGTAAGACACTTGATTCTTTCCGACAGGGCTTCAATGCCACAAACGAAGATGTGCAGGCTGACCAGATTGCGAAGGCATACAACATTGCGAAGAACAACCCTTATATTGAAGCTTTCTTCACGGCAAGAGAGTATGACCAGCCGGGTGAGATGCACAACGTAGGCGGCGCGATTGCAGGAGATGCATTTTGGGAATCAGAAGCTTACGAGAGAGGCGGAAGACCGAGAAAGGCTTACTCCGTATATAAGAGCTTGCAGTAAAGAGTATTTGCAATAAAAAGAGCTTGCCGCAAAGAAGGCTAAGGCTAATCAGTATTTGAAGAAAATAGTTCGCTATCCGAAGAGGACGGCGGGCTATTTTTGTGATGAAAAGAAAATTGCTTGGATGAAGGGAAAAAGCGGAAATATCAACATTACTAATCCTCTATACGTTCCTTCTATATTTTGCTAAGATAGAAAAAAATAGATTAGAGCACGGAAAGAAGAGTGCAGGAGGAAAGAATGGAAGAGGCAAAAATTTTTGCATTTTTAAGTAATTCGGGAAATTATAGTATTTTTCAATTTCAGGAAGATGTCATCCGCTTTATGACTTCTCCTCGATTAGAAAAAAATATCTGAAAATTGTGGAATGGGAAGAAGGATATCTGGTAGTAATTGCAAAATATAAAGGGATTAGCTGAAGTGGAAGAATATATTGATTTAGTTCAATTCTTAAGGATCTTTCATATGATGTTAATTCCTTTCTGTCTAATATTAAGGAGGTGAAAATTCGTGAAGCTACAAGATAAAAAGATAATTGCAGATGAATCTGACATGATTATCAACGGATACTCCTTCACAAAAAGAGGAAAAAGTTTTTGTTGTCAACTTAGAAGCCTTTGCACCGTGTTGCGGTAATATTTCATGATAATATTATTGAAACCAATATGGACGAAATCAAGCCAAATCATCTTGGATTATTACTGCAAAAAATAAAAGAATTCCTGGAGGATAACAATGCCGAAGTATTTTAGTTATAAAATCCATGACTATTATCTCTATTACACGGCATCTTGTGTTATTGAAGCAATGCATGTTCATGCCAGTGACAAGCGACTTACAGAAGCAGGCTCTGCAAAAATTTTTGTTAAAAGAAAATGGAGATACTATAGTAGCGCAACGCGGTATTCTCTCAGAGAGATATTCGTCTTATTCAAAAATTTTATCAAAAGAATTATAAGGAAATGTACTTAACATGGCGTGAATTGTCAGATAATGGTTTTTATGAAAAAAATAGTTTCTTGACATATTGTTTGAGAATTTAATATTAACCGGAGGTAAAAATATCTGAGAAAAACAGGAGGTTCAAAAATGCAAAACTTTAATTATCGGACACCGACAAGACTCATTTTCGGAAAAGGCGTGGTTGAAAAACTTCCCTGGTGTGATGGAGCAGTTCGGAAAAAGAATTCTGCTTAGCTACGGGAGCGGAAGCATCAAAAGATTGGTCTTTATGACAAGGTAAAGGAACTTTTAAAGATTTTGAAATTTATGAGACTTCCCGATATTCAGCCGAATCAAAGTATGACCCGAGCGTATTGGACGGCGTGAAAATCTGTAAAGAGAAGGACATCGATGTTATTCTGGCTGTCGGAGGCGGAAGTGTCTGGATCTGCTCTAAGGCCATTGCTGCCGGAGCAAAATATGAGGGGATCCTTGGGGATTTGATTACCTATAAGGTAAAAGCGAAGGCGGCACTCCGATTGTGGATATTATTACGCTTTCGGCAACGGGAAGTGAGTATGATGCAGGGGAGTGATTTCGAGAACGGAGACCAATGATAAGACGGCCTATAGTGATCCGCTTCTCTATCCTGCGGTTTCTTTCCTGGATCCGACTTATACCTTCAGTGTATCCAAGAAGCAGACGGCAGCAGGCTGCGCGGATGCCATGAATCACATTATGGAGCAGTATTTCTGTGAGGATTCTACCCTCTTAAACGACGGTTTTTATGGAGGCTGCCTTAAAGAGCCTGATGATTAACACAAGGAAATGTTTGGAAAATCCGGAAAGACTATACGGCAAGGGCGGAGATGATGCTTTGCTGCACCTATGGCTGTAATCGGATTTATTCCCTGGGAAACAGCCAGTCAGGCTGGCCCTGCCACGGTATGGAGCATGCGCTTTCCGCCTACTATGACATTACCCATGGAGAGGGACTGGCCATTATCACCCCCGAGATGGATGAAGCATATCTTAAATGAAAAGACGGTGGATCGCTTTGTGAAATATGGCGTAAATGTATTTGGTATAGATGCTTCCCTTGATAAGTTCGAGATTGCCAATCAAGGCGATTGACGAAACCTACACGTTTTTTCGAATCCATTAACATTCCCATGCACTCTTAAGATGTGGGAATCGATGAGAGTAGAATTGACGAAATGGCAAAGCACGTTGCGGAAAATGAAGGGCTGGAAGAGGCTTGGGCGCCCCTTTCAGAGAAGGATATTGCAGAGATTTTCAGGGCTTCCCTGTAAGGGCGTAATAGAAGTGCATAACAGGAAATGCATAACAGAAATACATATACAGGAGATACAAAAAGGTCAGGAGAACATTTTATGAAAGTATTGATTCTTAACGGAAGTCCTCGCATCGGAGGCAATACAAGTATTGCCCTCGAGGAGATGATTAAAGGTATTTGAGAAAAGAAAATATGGAGGTTGAGCTCGTGCAAATCGGCAATAAAGATATACGAGGCTGTATTTCCTGTGGATATTGTTATAAAAATGGAAAATGCGTCTTCAATGACCCTGTAAATGAGCTGGCAGAGAAGTTTGAAGCCGCAGATGCTTTAGTAGTGGCATCTCCGGTTTATTACGCTTCCGCAAATGCTACCCTGATTGCCTGTCTGGACAGATTGTTCTACAGTACACATTTTGATAAGACCATGAAGGTGGGTGCCAGTGTGGTTGTGGCAAGACGAGGCGGTTTTATCCGCAACCTTTGATGAATTGAATAAGTATTTTACAATCGCGGGAATGCCGGTAGCCTCCAGTCAATACTGGAACAGTGTTCACGGATGCGAAAAAGGGAGGCGAAAGGAAGATTTGGAAGGCCTGCAAACCATGAGAACCTCGGCAAGAAATATGGCTTTTTGATGAAGAGCATTGCCCTTTGGAAAAGAAAAAAATACGGTTTACCCGGAGCAAGAAGAGGATAGCTACAAATTTTGTCCGATAAGGGAAAAGGAGTTGAGAGATGAGCAGAGTAAACTTTGGAGCAAAAACCGTTAATGTACCCACAACCGGTACTGATTATCGGAACATACGATGAAAACGGAGTCCCCAATGCAATGAATGCAGCATGGGGAATCACTACTGATTTTAAAGAAATTACCATCAGCCTTTCCAATCACAAGACGACGGATAACCTGTTGAAAAGAAAGGCTTTTACCGTCAGTATGGCAACGGAAGAGCAAGTAGTGTCTTGCGATTATGTTGGCATAGTATCCGGAAAGAAAAGTTCCTGACAAGTTTGCCAGAGCGGGATTTCACGCAAGCAGAAGCGAATATGTGGATGCCCCGCTTATTGACGAGCTTCCCGTAGCTATGGAATGCAAAGTAAAGAGCTTTGAAAATGGCATTCTGATAGGGGAAATTATAAATGTTTCCGCTGAGGAGAGTGTAATTACAGAGGGAAAAGTCGATATCAAAAAGCTTAAGCCCATCAGCTTGATCCTTTTGGAAATGCCTACTATGGAGTAGGAGAAAAAGCTTAGCAATGCCTATAAAGATGGAATGAATCTAAAATGATTCTCTTAGGATAATGAAAGAGCTTTTTACGGAGAGTGCTATGCCATTTCAAATCATCCGAAACGATATCACAAAAATGCAGGTGGATGCCATAGTGAATCCGGCTAATCCTATACCGAGATATGCTGCGGGAATAGATAGTGCTGTCTATAAGGCTGCCGGGAAGGAGAAGCTTTTTACAGAGGCGACAGGAAATAGGGGCTAATACTCCCGGAAGCTCCTTTTTATTACTGGTGGATACGATCTCGCCTGCAAAGTATATTATCCATACCAGTGAACAGCTTGGCAGGTGGAATTCCGATGAAGAAACGATTCTCAGAAAATGTTATCAAAAGCCATATTCGGATTGTCCTGTACATCGGATGAAAAGCCTTGCCATTCCTCTTGGCGTCAGGAAGCTATGGCTTTTCCCAAGGATTGCTCTTAGAATTGCTCTCGAGATAGAAAAGCTTTATGTCGGAAAATGACATAGAGCTTTATCTTGTGGTTTTTGATGAAAAATCGTACCCTATCAACGGAGCTATATGGTGATATTGATGAATATATCAATAAGCATTATGTAGAAGAAAAAGATTTCGGAAGAGTATCCTGATGGAGTTCATAGAAGAAAAGCGGGAATGATCATCCTGTTATATACCGGTCCGTTACTGAGCAATCATATCGATTCATTGTTATGAATCGAGCAATGCAAAGCGTGATTTTGCAGAAAAATGGTGAATTGGATGATACAGCGGATAGCGAAACGGTAGGTCTCCCTTTTGTATCTATTCATCCGGAAAAAGTCCTTTGCTCTGAACTGCAAAAGCCTCGGAGGATGCGGTAAAGAATCTGGACAAAAGCTTTATGGAGCTGGTTTTTCCTTTGCCGATCAAAAAGGCCTTAGCGATGTTGAAGTGCAGAGGAAAGCAAACCCGGACAGAAAGGCATTTTTCCAAACTGAAATGTGGAACCACCAAGAATCTGAGTAAATCCACAGCACTGGCTCTGGCTATTGCTTTGGAATTGAATCTGGATGACACTCAAGGATTTGCTTTCAAGGGGCGGGCTGGGCCTCATCCCCTGCAGCAAGCAGGATCTTATTGTGCGATATTTTATAGAGCGAAAGGCCTATGATATCTATGAAACTCAATCTGGCTCTTTTTGAACATGGAGAACAGCTTCTGGGAATGCAAGCAGTTTAAATGTCGCCTGACAAGTGACCGAAAATAAAGAGAAAGAGATAGGATACCCTCGTAAACATGCAAACAAGCAAATGATGGAGGGAATCACTATGAGAGAAAATTTAACGGAACTTGTATTTATCCTGATAGAAGCGGGTTTCTATGGCAGGCCTTGAATCCGATACTATCGGCGGATTTAATGCCATGATAGAAAAACAGCAAAAAGGAAGCCGGAGAGGTATTTGTATCTACCGTTTTGTTTGACGATGAGGCGGAAGTAATTCACGACAGAGCCCCTATTGGAAATGTAAAAAGCTTACGGAAGCGGACTACTATGTTCGTGGATGCACGGCACTTTGGACGCGGTGGGGGAGCAATTCGTCATATTGCAGAATGTTCATAAGTATGCAAGAGAAGAAGACAGGCCTGCTAAGACTTTCGTTTTGTAATCACAACGGACGGCCTTGAAAATGCTAGTAGAAAGTATTCTTTACGGATTTAAAGAAGCTACTCCAAAATCAGCAAGAGAAGTATCATTGGGAATTTCTTTTCTTGGGAGCAAATATAGATGCGTAAAAAGTTGCTGGAAGTATGGGAATCAAATAGGATAGAGCGGCAAATTACAACTGCGATGAGGTGGCACAGCGCTGAATTATAGGGATTATTAATGAGGCGGTAAGTCGTGTAAGGAGTTGTAATGTTCTGACATTACTATGATTTGATTTACGGTGCTTGGAAAGAGGATATTGACCCGGGATTTTGAAAAGAGAGGCGAAAAGCATGAACCTACTGGAGTACATGAGGCGTAGAAATAAAATGACGCTTTCAGAATGGGAAGATACTTTGGAGAAAAAAAGGAAAGAGAAATCATTGTCCTAAGGCACGAAGGAGGCGGAGGAAGTCTAAGAAATGGGCTTGGGAATGGATGAGTATTTCTTAGCTTATGTGGACTGTGAAACAGGAGAGCTTCACAGAGAAGAAGGGCGGATCGAATTTCCGGTTATAGACAAAGAGGAGCCTCCATTTCAGTTTGATGAGGAAAGCATTTACAAACCTAGGGTGCGTGAAAAGCTGCCGGAGGAAGTTCCTGAGGAGCTTTTTGCCTGCAAAGAACTATTTTTAGTGGTAAAAAGTTCTTGAGAAAAATGCAGTTTGTCCGGAGCTTGAAGAAATGCTTACAGAATATAGAAAACCTGTAGTTTTTGCAGGACGATGTCTTAGGGGAGCTGATTTATGATAAGCAGCTTAAAAGTTTCGAGGGAAATATAGCCCTGGCTTTGTGGCAAGATCCATATTTCCTTATATGTAGACAAGGATAATAAGAGCGGAATAACCAAGGCGAAAAAGCTTCTGAAAAACAATGGTTTTGGAACAGGAAAAATGGGATGCGGACCTCACGTAGTTTTTCTGCCAAAGAGCTACTAAACTTGCCTGTGAATGGGCAGAATCTGAAAAAGAGGCTGCTTTTAATTACAGAAGAAAGCTTTGCCCAAAAATTAGTCTAAGCGTTGCTTTGGGTGACAGCGGGTGTTCCTTTACCGCTTATCTTGATGATGACGAGCTTTTCTTCGGCCACAGCATCGCATAGTTAGCGGCAGCCCAAGAAAGGGCTATTGTCGGCTGATATTGAGGGATCAGAGAATACAGACGGTCTGAATAGATATATCCTTCTCGCCACAAAAATATGATATTGTAGCGAGAAGGTACTATTCATTTACTACTAAATTTTTAAATATAGAATAGATAACTCCCTGTATATCATTTCGATGGATAATCTAACTGAGCTTTTTGTACATAGCAATATAATAAAAATTGATTGCAAATGAAGTACATATTCGATACACTTGGCTAAGAATAGGAGGTGTAGCTATGGCACAGACAATGGTAAATTTTTCGAATGGATGAAAAATTAAAAAGAGAAAAATGGAGAAAAACGTGTAAAGATATGGGACTATCAGTAACTGCTGCATATACTATGTTTGCAACAAAAGTTACCAGAGAACAGAGGATACCTTTTGAAGTTACAGCAGACCCGTTTTTTAGTGAAGAAAATATGGATCGTTTAAGAAAAAACATGGCTCAGATGGAGAAGATAGGTGGTGCCGCCCATGAGGTGAATCTGGATGATTAAATACTGGACGGATGATGCTTGGGAGGAATTTGAATTGGACTGAGCAGGATAAGAAAACACTCAGGCAGATAAAGAAGCTTCTTAAGGACATTGACAGAAATGGATACAAAGGCTTAGGTCATCCGGAACCACTTACCGGAGATTTATCGGGATATTGGAGTCGCCATATAGATGAAAAGAATCGACTTGTCTATAAGATTGAGAATGATATAGAAGATTGATCCAATGCGGTTCTCATTATAAAGACAAGTAACATTGCTTTTTCAGAATACTTTCGTATAACTCTCATGATATTTTCTATAGTTACAGTATATTACTGATATTGGATGATAATTAATGGTTGTGGAGGATCTGCATAATGACAGATTTATTAAAGACGAGTGAGAAGAAGAATATCGTAAGGATTAGAGCAATTAAATTCTAATGAGCAATATAACCTCAGAAATGCACTCTGCTATTTTTGTGAAGCTGCAGAAAAACAGCATGCAGAAGCGATGCTTCAAGCTGGTCTTTTTGTATTTATTTGCTGAACCTCAAATAATTAGAAATGTTTCTAAAAGCAACGGAATACTTCAAAAATCTGCAGATAGTGGCATAGCTACTGCGAAAGATTATATGGCTGTGTGTTACTTTACTAGGGATTGAGGTAGAAAAGAATGAAGAATTAGCTGTTAAAATACTTGAAGATAATTTTAAGATAGGGCGATTATTTAGCAGCATATTTATTAAGTGATATTTTTCAAAAAGGTTGTGGGAAAATTGTAAAGGACGAAGAAAAAGGCAAAATGTATAATCAATTTGCAAGGCAAATAATATACCAGATGCAGAAAAATCAGTTTAGAAGAATTTTACTACAAAGCATGAATTCTAATTTGGAAAAATAATATTTATTATATTTTCAAGGTGATAGAGCTTTTTTCTATCGCCTTTTTGCTAAAAAGAGAAAAATTCTAAAGAAGGAAAATGAGCTTGTTGAGTTAAGACGTAAATGGTAAATAACCTGTCATCTTTTTCTCTCCACAAAAATTGAGATAATTGTGAAAAGTGTGAAAAGTTGAATGCACTTTTTCCACTTTTACAAACTTTTTCCACTTTGCATACTATCTCAGGGAGGAATCCAAGATGAATACAAAAACTCGCTACAAGTAGGATGCGAACAGGGCAATGGGCTGACATTATTAAAGATTGTAAGACTAACTAATTAATAGTCAAGCATAAAATTTAGATTTTCAGAATAAAATACGGAAATGTATTTTAGATAGATTAGTACATTGAAAACTGTATGACGAATAGAGCATCAGCGATGATGCTCTCAGAAAAGATTATGAGCTAATTTAACTTATAAAGGCTGATATGACGTATGGGTTATTTCCATCCGAAAGATGGTTCTGACAAGCTTCTTAACCACATGGCTTATTGCATGACATAGTAGTGTTTGCCATCTGCCCGCTTTTTTTGAAAGATAGAGCCCGAATCGCTCATCCCATAGAAAAAGCATATATAGCAGCATTGAAAAAGTGCGTAACGCAGATACTTAGAGCCACGTTTTTCCATGCGAGCATAAGAAGATATTAGCTGTCCGGACTGGTACGTAGACGGAGATAGTCCTGCATAAGCAAGAACCTGATCTGCATTGCTAAAGCGTGTAAAAGTCTCCAATCTCTGCTAGAATCATTGCACCCATACGATACTTGATGCCGGGAATAGTTTTAATTGGAGAACCACACTCATCCATGATTTTATGAATGGACTGCTCGGCTTTTTAATATCGGAAGTCAGTGTGTCAATTCGGCGGATTGTCTCGCCTGAGTTCCATTGATTTAGTAGGTAAAGGTGATCCGATAGAAGATTTTTGCAGTCTCTTCTGATTACGATGGCCTTTTCACGACCATAGTGCCCTTTTGAAGCATCAGCAAGTAGAGCTTTCAGGTGGGTGAGATTGGAACTTGCATAAAAGTACACTCCAGCAGATCCTGAGAAGACGGTATACCGAGTTCATGTGCAGGGTTGAAAACAAGAGACTCAAGTTCCGGGAACAGGATGTTTCATGCCTCAGATACTGAAGTTTTTCAGTTTCGCACATTCTTTGACAAGCTCAAACGATAACGAGTCACGACTTCAGCCCTCGCTGTGGTAGGATGTACCGGTATAGCTTGAGTGTCTTATCAGTCACAAGCATTTCAGCAACTATCAATAATGATGAATTAGATCATATATTTGATACAGACGGAGAAATTGAAGAATAGAGGTTTTTAGAACATGCAAAATCAGTCCGCAGAAAAGAACATATAATTTTATAGATTTATTTGCTGGTGCAGGGGCCTTTCAGAGGGGTTTATGCAAGCTGGTTTTCACCAATCGCGCATGTCGAGATGAACCCATATGCAGCGAAGCACTTGAGACTAGAACAGGCTATTTCTACCTGAAGGAATACGGAAAGCTTAACATTTACTATGATTATCTTAAAGGTAATATTTCCAGAGAAAAAGTTTCTGGAATATATACCGGAAAGATTATTGCAGTCTGTAATATGCGAGACTATGTCAGATGAAACATTGCCAGATCTTTTTGAAAGAATTGATAAGTCTATGCAGCGCGGGGAATCTCACGCGTTGATGTTATAATCGGCGGTCCCCATGCCAAGCATATTCGCTGGTCGGTAGGGCTCAGAGTAGTCACATGAAGGTTCCTATGAATGAGGATCCAAGGAATGATTTGTATAAACTATATGCTAGATTTTTGAAGCAGTATCAGCCAGAAATGTTTGTTTTTGAAAACGTTATGGGAATTGAGTCTGCCAATGGAGGAGACTTGGATAAAAAGCGCAGCTAAAGAGGTTGGGTATGAAATCGAGCCTCAGGAGAGAAATGCTAGGACTTTTGGTGTTCTTCAAAATAGGCGACGAATGATTATTGTTGGATGGAAAAAAGGAACAAAGTATTTTTATCCTGAGTTTCATGATCTAACATCAGAAGCGTTTGTTGAAGAGCTTTTAAATGATTTTGACCAAAACTTGTACCGGAAGTGGTAAGGATGTAAGTGAATATCGATCTAAAGCGAATATAGTTGTTACCTAAGGAAAATGAAGTTGCGCTCAGATGATGATGTTCTTACATTACATAAGGCTAGACCCACAGATAGGGATATAGAAATTTATAGGAGAGCTATAGAAGCATGGGGTGATGGTAAAGGAAGCAGATTGAACTATAATAATCTCCCTGAGGAACTTAAGACCCATAAAAATCGACATTCATTTGTGGATCGATTCAAGGTTATAGAAGGTAAAAATCATTACTGTCATACAATGTTAGCTCATATCTCAAAAGATGGACATTATTTTATTCATCCGGATATTGAGCAGCACAGATCTATAACAGTTAGGGAAGCTGCAAGAATTCAGTCTTTTCCTGATAATTATTTTCTTTGAAGGGCCGAGAACTGCGCAATTTATTCAAATAGAAATGCAGTTCCGCCATTAATGGCAAAAAGGAATAGCAGAAGGAATATCAAGTGTATTAAAACAGGGTGAGTGAGTATGGAGAACAATCTGCTTTTTAGAGCAGTACAGAAGATATAAAAATAGCACTAAAGAGTTCACAGTATAGCTGTCTTCTTAATGCTCATATTGATCCCAATCCGCACCAAGTAAATGCATTTTTGCGCAGCAGTCCAAGCGCTAAAGACTGGTGGGATTATCCTATCTGATGAAGTTGGTCTAGGTAAGACAATTGAAGCAGGGGCTTATAATTAATTATGTTATCAGCTCAGGTCCCAAAAAGATAATGATTGTTTTACCAGTAACTTTGAGGAAACAGTGGGAAAATTGAACTGGAAGATGAATTTGATTTGACAGTACAATTATGTGGGTGAGAAATGTTCGTGAGCATCTCATGTAGCATGAGTGGAGCTACTCAGAAGGAGAATTTTTGAAGGAGTAAAATGTTTGGGACATCATCCGTTCAGACCTAATGTCAAGAATCAGAAATGTTATAAGCAAATTATTCCTTCACAGCGTGGTGCATCCAATGTTTATTTCGCTGTAAGTAAGAGTGCTATTTCGATTCCGCCATGGATTAATCCTCTTTATAACTTGATAGATGAACACATCCATGATATAGAGCTTGCTAAGTAGCTCATGGGCGATGATGGAGTGGCTAAAATATATGATATGTATTTTTACTTCCTATGCAAGGACGAATTCTATAAGGGCTTTTAACAAGGCGAATGAACAACATTAAGGAGTTTACAGAGATTAAGCATATGGAATACAACGCAATAATTCATCATGCAGATCCAGCGTATCAGTCTAACAAGAAACACTTTAAAGCTGAAGAAGACCCGATTTCTTCTTATTTGCAGAAATACTTTAACAAAATTGTCAGGGTAACTAGATTGCTTGAGTGATGGTATTGCTTGGATGTACCAGAGTTGATGCTCCAGATCCTGATGTAGATCCAGATAAACAGCCTAATATTGTCAGACTTACTAAAGGTAGAAATGAGAGATGGCTACCAGCTGCGGAAGTTAATTGCGAGGGAATCTTTATTGAGTTTAATCATGCGACCATAAGAAAGTGGTTAAAGCTACCTAATGCGAAGTCAATCTCAGATAACTATACTGAGTCATATAAAGAGTTTTTGCAACTCAAAGGGGTGGACAATTACGACTGTCAGAAATGCAGTGTATGTGTTAATGCATACGTTTGCTCATTTACTTATTAAGCAGATGTCAATGTCTTCAGGATACTCATCTTCTGCAATCAGAGAAAAGAATATATTTTGGAGAAAAACATGGCAGGAATTTTTGCTATATACCGGAAGTGCAGATAAAGAGGGATCACTTGGATGTCTAGTAGAACTGGGAAATAATTCTCAAATTACCAGAATTATGAGGATGCTTTCCAAGAAGCGCTTATTTGCACTAATGATCCTGAATGTATCAGTAATCTGCCTGCAGGAAAGAATTCCAATGGAGCAGCTTGCCATTCATGCTGCATGATTTCAGAAACAGCCTGCGAAAAATGGAAACAGAATGCTTGATGGTTCCAATTCCAAGAAGAGAAGATAATGCTTATTTTAGAGAGTTGGTGAATGAACTATGCCAAGTAGAAATATAAATTCTGATATTTAATTCAATACAGTTAAGGAAGACCAAGAAAATGGAACTACATAGGCTTTGAAAATGCTTGAACAAGCATTTCCGGGCGATTGAGATTCTTGTGATAGCTTGGTTTCATTAATTGGCTAGGCATTAATGAAAGATGATTATGACAAAGTTTCGCTAGTGGTTACTGTTCCGCCTTTATTTTCAATTAATGCTAGGACTACAATGAATGTTGTAAGGACTATGCTTGAGGAAACCAACAGTAGTATAATAATCACTGGATATTCAATGTCTTCATATTTTGCTGATTTGGTAGATGTTATAATACAAAAAGAGCCAGAGGGGCATATTTGTGAGTTCTTTGTAAACGACATAAATGGTCAAGACAGTTTTGGTAAGTTGTTGCGATACAAGGGACGATTTCTAAAGATTTATAACTACAAGAATTCAGAAGACGTAATGGCTGCTTTACATACAAAGATGATTTCTGTTGATCAGAACAACACGTTGATTACTCAGCTAATCTTTCATATCACGGACAGCAGGGAAATATAGAACTTGGTATGTTGGCTGAGTCGAAGATGATTGCTAGGCAGCTGGATGATATGTTTACAAAGTTGATATTTGCAAAGATATTCACGGATCTGTAATACACCGTGACAGATGCTAATGTAGTTGGATGATTAGGGAGGACTAAAAATGCTTACAATGCCCTTTTAAACCTAGAGCACAGATGTTTGCTTCAACTCAGTGAACAACTAATCAAAAATGAAAATATTGCAGTTTTGGAGTTGGTGAAAAAATTCGTATGATGCAGATGCAACGGAAGTTAAAGTCATTATGACGGATGTTGACGAGACTTTATCTGGATATATTGAAATCATTGATAATGGATACGGGATGAATCTGGATGTTATTCGTAATATTTGGATGGAACCGGGTAATTCACATAAACGGGAAATAGTGAAAATAAGAATGAACGTACACCATTGGGGAGATTACTGATAGGAGAAAAAGGAATTGGCAGATTTGGTGTTCATAAGCTTGGATTTGAGCTAATTTCGAGAACCAAAAATGATAAAGAGGTTGTACTTAAAATAGATTGGAATAAATTTGAAAGTGCAGAATATCTTTCTGATATAAGTATAGATGTGGCTGAGCGAGAACCTGAATATTTTACAGATAGAAAAACAGGGACGTATATGAGGATGAGACAATCTTTCAAAAGCTTGGACCCGTGGAATGATGAGAAGTTTATATAGATCCTTACAACATTGAATTCACCGTTTGATTCAAACAAGTCTTTTTCAGTCAAATTAAAAACTAATCGAAGAGAATGGCTAGAAGGAATACTTAAATTTGAAGATATAAAGAAATATGCACTTTTTGAAGGCGAGATTGAATTATCAGGTGATCAGATGGTTGCATTTGATTATGAGTTTAAACCTTATATGACTTAATGAGCGATCTTAAACATAGAACAATACATTTTATAGAACCAGTATCGATGAAAAGAGAAGAAAAGGAAAAATGGAGAGAAGAAGCTCCGTTCCATAAATCTTGATGATTATCAAATTGGAAAAATAAAGATAAAAATCTATGCATTTGATAGGGATGCTACCTGATAAATAAGTATATTCCTGAAAAACGTCTTTTTAAAAAATTATCTAAATGAGAATGGTGGTTTTTATGTTTTTAGAGATGGAATGAGAATACTTGATTATGGAGAAGCAGGAAATGACTCACTTGAATTGATTCTAAAAAGAGTAAACAGGCAGCTCAGTTTTTAAGCAATAATATTGTCCCTCGGTGCAGTTTATTTACAGAGAGATTCCAGTATGAGTTTAAAAGAAAAAGCAAATCGTGAGGGGTTTATAGAAGACGAGGCATACTTTTTGTTTTTGAGAAATGCAGTTGAATTTGCTGTTGGACAATTTACTGCGCAGAGAAATATAGATAAAGATAATATGCGCAAAATATCTAATGGCGGGGCAAAAGAACCTGTAAAAGAGACTGTTTCTGAAATTCGAAGACTAGTGAGAAGCTCCAATATTGAAGCAGATGTCAAAAAACAGTTGGAAGAATCGCTTTTTAAAAATAGAACAAGAATTTGAATATTTAAAAGAAAGATATGTAAGGACAGCAAATGCTGGGCTAAGCTATGGAATTGTCATTCATGAGATTGAAAAAATTATTGGTGAGTTAAAACTAGCTGTCAAGGAAGAAGAGACATCTAAAAGAGTACAGAATTTAGCATTACGTTTATCGTTGCTAATAGATAGCTATGCCGATTATTAAGAAATAGACATAAAGAAAAATCTGATTTAAAAAAAGCATAATTAAGCAAGCGCTATTTAGCATAGAATATCGTTTATCTGCGCATAAAATCGATGTTATAGATTATGCTGAAAAATATAAAAGATGATGTGAAAGTAAATTGTGCCTCAAAACATGATTATAGGTGCAATCATTAACGTATTGGATAATTCGATATATTGGACAACGTATTCGAAAATACCAAAGAGAAAAATTTTTATATCTATAACCGATGATATTGATGGATTTATAGGAATAGTTATAGCGGATAACGGCACCGGGTATAAACTGCAGGGTGATGAAGCGATAAAAACCATTTGTTTCACTAAAAGACAATGGCCTTGGATTAGGTCTAAACATTGTAAATGAGATTATGCTATCTCAGGGAGGAATGATTAGTTTTCCTGAATATGGAGAGATATCCATTCCAGAAGAATTTAAAAATGGCGCTATAACAGTATTAGCATTTTAAAAAGGAGAAATGAAGTGAAGCTACCAAATGGAGGAAATATTGTAGTAGTTGATGATAAATATTCTGAAATAGAACCGTTGATTGAGTTCTTTGGAAGACAAGGGTATCAGTTAACTATTTTTAAAAGGGAACACAAGGGGTTTTTCCTACCCCACTGGTTGGAGTAAGACTAGTTTTCTTGGATTTAGCCTTTAGTAGTAGTCTAGAAGAGAAGACGATAATAGCAAACGCAGCAAATGTATTAAAAAGTATATTAGATAGTAATAATGGACCTTTTTGTTATTTACTTAGTCAACAATAGCTACAAATTATACAGAAAAATTGAAGGAATATCTTTTTAACGTTTGAGGATGGAAAATATCGACCAGAATCCGTTATTTTATTGTCTAAAACGACTACTTTAAAACAGAATCTGTTAGTAGTCTTGATGTATTAACAAAAATTGTGAAGACAATACTGAGTTAGATGATGTTGATAAGGAAAGAATAATGAAAAATATTCGTATTCGTTTTAATGATGATATTGGTGAAACTAAGAAAATATTTGATACAGATAAAATGTCAGATCTCGTAAATAAAAATTGAATCAGAGCTTAATAAAAGCTGGATTAATATCTTTATTTGTAGAATGGGAAAATTGTGTAAGAAATGCTGTTCCGAAGATAACGAGATGGATTGTATAAGATTGTCACTGAACATAAAGGAGATAATTCAAGTAGGCTCAAGCAATGGTTAATTCACTATCAAAGAAACATTTGGAAAGGAATTATACAGATAAAACTTCAGTCAAAAGAAAAAGTAGATGCTTCTATAAATGAGTTGAACGAAATGTTTTTATTCTTTTTATGAAGAGGAAACAAAAAAACAATTTCATCTGACAAGTTAGAAATTCTTCCAGGAAATGAAGATGCATTTCGAAGTTAAAAAGCTGAAGTGAATACTTGGAAGATGATTAGAAATTCCTCAAGAACAAATATGCCGTGAAAAATATTTATTGATAAAGAAAAATAAATGTAAGTTTCTACCTATTTTTGATTGGTCTAGTCATCAGCAGAGGAGATTTTAGATCTTATCAGAGATGAAAACGATGCGAAATATTTTATTACTGGTTTGGTAGATAAGAAAAATCTGATATTTATTGAAATAAAATGTTAGTGGAGAATGTGAAACTGCACAAAAATAAAAATTCCTGTTACTAAGATAATACATCGGAGTAATTATAGATGAGGAAATTTATAGTGAATGGAAGAGTAAAGGAGCATTAAAAACATGCTCCTAGTTATATTAATGATGGGTTAGGTCCATTTTTATATAAGGATAAAGGCTTGCAGATTTATCTTTAATGTGGCTCAGGCTACATGTATATAGAAAATTCTCAAGTAAAGGAATTACAAGAAGTATTTGATATTAGTCGCTCTTACTACTTACAACTCAGAGATGATATTGCTAACGAGTATTTTAAAACAGGGTGGGAATTTGTATTTTGTAATTGAATCAAGAAAGGGTCAAACGTTGAAAATCATAAGAGTAGAAGACAGGAGGATTAATACAAAAAGAACAGAGAATTTAGCAGAAGACCATCACGGATTTTTAGACAGTTTCAGTACGATATTAGTAAGTAAAGAATAAATAAAGGGATTCTTTTTAAGATAGCAGTATTATTGGAAATGCGGAGAATGGTTATGTACACGATAAGAGTAGAAGGGAGTTGTTGTCAACGCTTTCTGTGGAACGTTTGTGCCGGATTCTGAAATCTATGACCTTATTGAAAAATATAAAGAGCAGGGAATGTAAAATTGAAAATGAAAAATGTCAAAAATAGTCATTATTAAAAAAAGTAATGGGCCAGCTGATTAGAGCGTTTAATAAAGAAAAAGACGAAAGTGCTTGATTTATCGGGAAATGATAAAGAGGCAACAAATGGAAAAAGATCATCACAGATATGATGTACCAGTACTAATTTACATAGCTAATAGTTTTTGGAATGCTGCAAAGACATTAGAAGAGAAAATTAATAATAGTTTTGAGGTCGAAAAGGACTGTTATGTCGGCTGATATCGATGGATGAAAATTTTATTTTGAGGCTTTCCAGCTACATTTCCTCGCCCTATTGAGGAGAAGCCCTTGGAATGGTATAATATCACGAATCTATTTTTACGAAAATGAAAAGAGATAGTTCCCCTAGAAGAAGAATAAGGAGTGTAAATATGAAATTAGGAATCGTAGGTTTGCCAAATGTGGGAAAGTCCACCTCTTTAATGCCATTACCAAGGCCGGTGCGGAGTCGGCAAACTACCCCTTCTGTACCATTGACCCGAATGTGGGTGTGGTGGCGGTCCCGGATGAGCGTCTGCTAGCTTCTTTCCGACCTTTATCATTCCGAGAAGATTACCTCGGCGGTAATTGAGTTTGTGGATATTGCGACTGGTAAAGGCGCTTCCAAGGGGAGAAGGCCTCGGAAATCAGTTCCTCGAAATATTCGGGAGACGGATGCCATCGTGCATGTGGTTCGTTGCTTTGATGACGACAATGTCATTCATGGACGAGCTCCATGAGACCCGATTCGGATATTGAGACGATGGAGCTGGAACTCATTTTCTCCGATCGCGAAGTTCTGGACCGTAGAGATGGCAAAGACGAAGAAGCTTTGCGAACAACGATAGGATGCGAAGAAAGAATACACGCTTCTGGAAAAGCTTCACTCATCTGGAAGAGGGGAAGCTTTAGCACTACTTGAAGCCGAAGAGGAAGATGCCGCGTTCCCGGACAGCTCGACTGCTTACCTGAAAGCCGGTAATCTATGCCTGCAATGTAGAGCCCGCGTCTGATGATGGCGCATCGAACCCTAGCAGAAGGTGAGACAGCACGAAGAAGAATCATTCTGAGGAGTTTTGTTATTTCCGCGCAGATTGAGCAGGAGATTTGAGCTCCGATGAGGAAAAGGGGAGAGTATCTGAGTCTCTTGGGCTTTCCGAGTCGGGTCTGGACCGATTTGTTCGTGCTTCTTTATTCTCTCTGGTTTAATGTGCATACCTACCGCCGGAGAGAAGGAAACCAGAGCTTGGACCATTAAGAGCACCAAGCAGCCTGCAGGCGCCGGAAAGATCCACACCGACTTCGAAAGAGGCTTTATCAAGGCGGAAGTGGTAAAATTACAAAGACCTTCTGGATAACGGTTTCTTCCGCTGCAAGAGAAAAGGACTGTGCGCATGGAAGGAAAAGAATATGTGATGGTGGACGGCGATGTAGTGCTGTTCCGTTTTAATGTTTAAGATGAACTCTTTTTGAAGTAAAATGAAGCTATAAACAAAAATGTAGAATAAGATCTTCATACGAAAAGTTGAATAAAGGAATTTATTAGGAAAACGAGCTGTAGAAACTACAGCTCGTTTTTATAGTATGACGGCATGCCGTCAATCTGTGGTGCAAGTCCACAAGGGGCGTAGTTGCTGACGAACCCGCAGCGACTCCCAGGTTTACATCGCGAGGGTGCATGGGCGAGAAGGAGGATAGGAAATCGTAGCCTGACCAACAGAAACCCGATATTAAGCGTTTACGGCGGATGGGCTGGCCAAAGCAGCAGTCCAAAAGGCAGCGCAACCCGTAGGCGTAAATCAGGCAGGTAGACGAGGAAAGACTGCGGCTTTATCCCGTGAGGTCTCCAGACGACGAAACTCGCTGTAGCAACAACGAACTGTGAGAAGTCAGCAGAAGCCGTAGTAGGGTATGATTCTGAAATGGATGATATCGAAGGGTCGAACAAGGTAACTGTGTAATCAATGTATACCCCATGAAATACCTGACAGCGGAAATGCGAAACGTAAATTGAGCAGATACCGCATAACATAAGGCTTTATTCATGGACACGAAAGGAGGACTACAAGCGATCGGAACTGTTGGAAAAGATACTGTCAAAAGAAAACATGCAGACACCGCCTGCTACAAGGGTCTGCGCCAACAAAGGTGCAGGCGGTGTGGACGGAGTGACAGTTGAAGAACTTGGAGATTATATCAAGAGAGCATTGGAGAAGTATCGGGGAGCAAACTCAGGCAGAGACAATACAAGCCACAACCGGTTAGGAGGGTAGAGAGTACCCGCAAAACCGAGGAGTGAGAAACTCGGTATACCGACCGTAATGGACAGGGTAATTCAGCAAGGTATCGGGTAGATAAACCCGATGTGTGAGCCGTTATCTCGGAATGGAGCTATGGCTTCGAGACCGGATCGTAGCTGCGAGAATGGCAATCAGGCAGCTGCTTATCTATCTGAATGAGGGCTACGAGTGGATAGTAGATATCGACCCAGAGAAATTTTTCGACAATGTACCGCAGGACAGGCTAATGAGGCTCGTTCACGTCATCATAAATGACGGGGATAGCGGAGTCGCTTATCCGGCAAATACCTGAAAGCAGGAGTGATGACACTACTGGCTGACAGAAGAAACAAGACTGGAACACCACAAGGAGGGAATCTGTCACCGTTACTTATCAAAATATCATGCTGAATGAACTGGACAAAGAACTTGAAGCAAGAGGACTACGATTTACGAGATATGCTGATGACTGCGTTACATGCGGTCAAGAGCGAAACGAGTGCAAAAGAGTCATCGGACGGTATCGATTGACATGAGAAAATCTTGGGGCTAAAGGTCAACATGACCAAAACTCACATCACAAGACTATTAGAGCTGAAATATCTTGGCTTCGCTTTTTACAAGGACAGCAAGACAAAAGAATGGAAATGTAGAGCGCACCAAGACTCGATTGTAAAAATAAAGCGCAAGCTAAAAAGAACTGACCTGTAGGAAAACGCCCTGGAAAAGTAAGGAGAAGATAGAGAAAATCAATCAGGTAACAAGAGGATGGATTAACTCATTATGCCCTTGGCTCTATGAAAACAGCGATGACAGCGATTGACGCACATTTACGGACAAGGCTTCGGGTTATGTTGGAAGTGGTGGAAAGTACCAAAGAAGCGACAGGGCTTGCAGAAACTGGGAATAGGCAAGGACCTTGCGAGGCTAACCTCATACTGTGGTGACCGCTACCAATCGGGTTGTCACGAAGACGTGTGTTGTAAGAGCAATCTCTGAGGAAGTGCTTGCGAAAGCAGGACTAATAAGTTGTCTCGAATATTATAATAAGCGTCATGCCTTGAAGTTATGTTGAACCGCCGTATGCCGAACGGCACGTACTGGTGGTGTGAGAGGGGATTAAATTTCCCACTCGATTGTACCACGTTTTTCTTAAATTGTACTATTTATAGATTTTGCTATAAGAAAAGGCGTGAAAAATAGCCGGTTTTCGAAGGGGAATTCTAGTATATTGTCTTGACTCTTCCTAAAAATCATGCATTATAATGGAGAAGTGGGAAAAAAGTGGGAGAAAGTGGTAAATTATGTTCACGGAGAGTATCATCACAATTTAGATACCAAGGGCAGGATGATGATTCCTGCTAAGTTCCGTGAGGACGGATATAACGAATTTACACTGACCCGTTCCCTCGACGGCTGTCTTTCTCTTTACGCCATTCCGGAATGGAAGGAGCTGGAGGAAAAGCCGCAGGCGCTGCCTATGACCAATAAGCAGGCCAGAACTTTAAAACGATTCCTTTTTAGGAAGCGCGATTTCTGTGAGTGCGATAAGCAGGGAAGAATTTTGATTCCCCAGACACTTCGGGAAAAAGGCTGCTTTGGAAAAGGATGTAGTTCTACTCGTGTGGGAGACCATGCGGAAATTTGGGCAGAGAGTTTGTGGAGTGAAAACAATGACTTCTCTGATTACGAACAGCTCGCAACGGATATGGAAGGTTTGGGAATCTAATGGAATTTCAGCACAAAAAGCATTTTGCTTAACGAATGCATGGAAGGTCTGTCTATCAAGGCGGACGGAATCTATGTGGACGGTACGCTGGGAGGAGGCGGACATTCTTTTCATATTGCACAGAGACTGGAGCGACAAAGGACGGTTAATAGGGATAGATCAAGATGAAGATGCACAGAAGCGGCAACAAAGAGACTGGCACAGTTTAAACAGCGGGTCACAATCGTGCGTGACAACTATGAACATTTTCAAGAGATCCTTTCTACCCTTTCTATACCTGCGGTAGATGGGATTCTTTAGACTTAGGCGTTTCCAGTTATCAGTCTCGATGAGGCGGATAGGGGATTTTTCGTATCGTTTTCGATGCTCCGCTCGATATGCGAATGGATAAGCGTCAAGACTTCACCGCAAAAGACTCTGATAAACAGTTACAGTGAAAGCGGAACTCTATCACATCATTCGGGATTACGAGAGGATAAATTTGCAAAAATATTGCAAAGCATATCGTTCTGAGAGAGCCAAAAAGCCGATAGAAACTCACCTTTTGAACTTTCGGAAGTGATTAGCCATGCCATTCTCATGAAAATGAGAGTGCAGGGCGGCATCCGGCAAAGAAGACCTTCCAGGCCATTCGGATTGCCTTAAATCGGGAATTGGAAGTTTTGGAAGAATCATTAGACGGCATGATCAAAGCGTTGAAGCCCGGGGGAAGGCTGTGCATCATTACCTTCCATTCCCTGGAGGACCGGATCGTAAAGAGGGCATTTCGGACGGCTGAAGATCCCTGCATTTGCCCAAAGGATTTTCCTATATGTACCTGCGGCAGGAAAAGTCTGGAAAGGTCATCAGCAAAAAGCAATTCTTCCGAGTGATTTGGAAAGAGAAGAAAACCCGAGATCCAAGAGCGCGAAGCTGAGGATATTTGAAAGAGGAGAATAAAGCAGGCCGGATAAAGAAAACAGGAGAAAGAAAGCCGGGTGAGGCCCATACGGAGAAGTATGAAAAAAACCGGATGGGACCCATCCGAAGAGGTATGAAAAAGTCGGATGAAACCCCATCCGAGGGAAGTATCGAAAAAGCCGGGATGAGACTCGTCCGGAAGCATAGAAAAGCGAAAGCAATTTTCAGAGTATATAAGGGAAAAAGAGTAGGAAAATGTGAGAGAAGGGATGCGATCACATTGCAGTATAGAAATGTGTTTTGGCAGAAGATGAAGAGGGATCAGTATGGCAAGGAAGCTGACAAGAAGGCAGGCAGATTATACTGCGGGTTCAGTGGTAACGAAAGAGGAACTTGCGCCGAGAAAGAAAAAACGTTCAAAAAGAAAAAGAGAAAAATGGCACCGAAGAAGAATACGGCAAGAAAAACCGGTTCATAAAGGCGGTGCTGTTTCGCGAAGAGAGAGCAAGAATTCTTCGGAACGAGAGATGGGACATGTCCCTGCAGCAGGAGAGATTGCAGGGAAAGACTTCGGCGAATTTTTGCTTTGGTCGCCTCCGTGGCGTTGTTTATGCTGATTATGGGAGGACTTTGCTTTCATTACATCCAGTTGCAGACGGAAGTAAATACACGGATTCACCGTATAGAACAAAAGAAGAAGCAGATTGAAGTCTTAAAACAGAAGAATGATGCTTTACAAAATGCGATTAACGCCTCATTTGATCCGGAAAAATTTATACGATGGCAACGGAAGAATTGGGAATGGTATATCCGGAGAAAATCAGGTTATAGAGTATAAGAAACAAGAAAGCGAGTATGTAAGGCAGTATGAGAACATCCCAAAGCACTGAGGAAGAACAAAAAGAAAAAGGCGGCAGACTAAGATTCTGCCGTTTTATATGCAGGAAAAGCTGATGGTGGGATTTTGTTTTTAATCCTGCTATTTGCTGTTTTTAAGTCTTGTTATTTTTCAAATGATTCGAAAAACAGTGAAGAGTACAGCCGAATTGTTTTGGGGTCAAAGGCAGTCCGGATACGGTTCCCGTTCCATTCAGGCAAGGCGCGGGGATATCTTGGACCGAAACGGCACGATTTTGGCAACGAGTGAAAAGGTCTACAACTTGATTATGGACCCGAGAGCCATTACTTCCCGCGCAGATGACCGCTATCTGAAGGCAAGCTGGACGCCTTAAAAGAGTATTTTAAAGATGATGAAAGAGTGGCTGCTGCCGAGTCCGTACTGAATGAACAGAGAATCTTACGGGAAATAAAAAGAGTGCGTATTTTAAATTTCAAGGAAGGAAATGAGTTTTGAGGAAAAGGAAGCCTCCAGAAGTTTATAGACGAAAAATGCGTCGTATCGAAAAAGCGGCAATAAATACGAAATTAAAGGGCTTTGGTTTGAGGATAAGTATCAAAGGAGCTATCCCTATAAGGACTTGGCCTGTAATATCATAGGCTTTTCTTCCGCCGATAACGAGGGGGAACCGGCGGAGTTGAACAATACTACAACAATTTTCTGATTGGAGTAAACGGAAGAGAGTACGGCTACCCTGATTCGGACACCAGTTGCAATCCGTGATTCGCGAGGCGACGGACGGAAACAGTATTGTGACAACCATCAACTTTTAATATTCAAAGAACGGTAGAGAAAGTATTTACAGGAATGGCAGAAGGATGACGTGGGTTCCAAGATGGCGGCGGCGATTGTTATGAATCCGAAAAACGGAGAAATTCTCGCCATGGCAAGTACCAAACCGGTTTGACTTGAATCATCCGAGAGACTTGGACAAACGCTTTATCCCGATAGCCTTTTACTGGAGATGGGAAAAAGAGGCTCTTGCAAAATATAAAAAGAGAGCATAACAATCAGGAACTTTCCGAGGATAAGCCTCTCACGGTTTACAGTAATGATGAGGTTATGTCTTTGGGTTCACAGGTTGCCCGGAATCAGATGTGGAGAAATGTAGCGATTTCCGATACCTATGAACCCGGCTCCCACAGTAAAGCCCTTTACTTTGGCCGGCGCTTTGGAGGAAAATGCATCCAGCAAAATACGATGTTTACCTGCGAAGGCTACATCACCTTAAGTGACGGCGTGAAAAGACTTGGACTATTCGTTGTCATAAAAAGAGACGGGCACGGAAACCATTGATGCGGAACAGGCGATTAGCGCAGTCTTGCAACGTTTTACATGATGGATACCGCATTTCCGGGAAGGCGCCGAGAATTTTGTAGTATCAACATGTTTTCGGCTTCGGTGAAAAACGGGGGATTGATTTGTTCGGAGAAGCGGATACCTCCGCACTGGTTTATAAGGCAGATAATCTGGGAAAGACCTCTGCCACAAACTCTTTTCGGACAGAACTTTAACGTTAGCATGATTCAAATGGCGGCGGCATTTTCCAGCGTGGTGAACGGCGGTTCCTACTTCAGACCGCATGTGGTGGAAGCAGATTTTAAATGCGAACGGAACCGTGATACAGGAAATGGAACCGGAACTGCTTCGCAACCTGCCTGAAAGCAACCAGTGATTTCCTAAAGGAAGCGCTTTATCAGACCGTGGAAAAGGGAACCGGAAGACCGGCGCAGATTCAGGGTATCATGTGGGAGGAAAGACGGAACGGCACAGAGTTACCCCGTTCCGAAAAATTATTTGGTATCCTTCTGCGGTTTTTGCTCCGGTGGAGGACCCGCAGCTTCGCGATACGTCATTGTGGATACACTCCAATTTGGACGGAGAGGAACAGGCCAGTGCGTCTTTTTGCAACAAAGATTGAACAAAAATCATGAATGATGCCTGACAGTTCTTGAACATCCCTCCACAGGGCGCAGAAACGGACCCGGAGGCTTCCTTTAAACAAGGATTTACAAGAAGGGTATAAAGGCAAAAGAAGAGACAGGGAAACTGACATCGAGACGAAAAAGAGAACTCTGAAGCAAAGGAAGAAAGTTCCTGGATAGTGACGAAAAAGCAGGACAATGAGGATAGTGTTCCCGAGCGCTCCGAGAGCAGTGCGGTCAACTCCGCTTCCGCTGAAAAAAGGAAAATACGGATAACGAGAATGAACAGAGAAATTAAGGGAGAATGGAAATTATGCTGAGTAACACCATTGCATTGGGAATTGCGTTTTTGTGTCATGCTGCTGATTTCTCCGAAGGATTGCAATTCTGCACCAATTACAAAATTCGGACAGGGAAGTACGGGATGACGGACCGCAGGCACATTTGAAGAAACAGGGACGCCTACTATGGGAGGCATCCTCTTCCCTTATCGCAATCAGCGTGGCAATCCTTCCTTTTTATCAAAGAAAAGGGTGTTTTACCGGCCTATCTTCTGGGGCTCGGCTTTGGTATTGTAGGGATTCATAGATGATTATCTGAAGGTCGTAAAGCATCAGTCGGAGGGATTCAATCCCAAGCAAAAGATGGCGGCGCAGATTATTATTTCTCTATATTGCTTACCTCTATTTTTCATAGCGGACATACAACGGCGTTTCTTTTTCCGTTTTTGAAAGATACAGAAGTGACTTTTTGAATTCTATTTTTTTCCCGATTTCCTCTTTATCATTACGGCAACCGATACCGGTGCCAACTCACGGACGGGATTGACGGGCTCTGTAGCAGCGTGACGGCCGTCATAGTATTCTTCTCTTTATGGCGGATCGAGTTTTACTCGGGAATGCACAGTTGGGGGCACTACCCGGAGCGGTACTCGGAGGACTTCTCGGATTCCTCTGTTTTAATGCATACCCCGCTAAGGTCTTTATGGAGATACGGGGTTCCCTTGCACTGGGCGGTTTTGTGGTGGCTATGGCAATTCAGACAGAGACGGGCCCTGTATATTCCGTTCTTTGCCGTCATCTATTTTATGGAAGTATCTTCCGTGATTTTACAAGGGATATTTTAAAATCACACACGGAAAAAGGATTTTCAAAAATGGCTCGATACATCACCATTTTGAACTCTTTGGGATGGTCGGAAACGAGGGTGGTTACGATATTTACCATAATTACCATCCTTGCCTGCTTCTTCGTGGCTTTCATTTTGGAAATCACATAAGGAAGAAATGGGCAGGATATACATCGTGGACAGGTTTAGAGAATAGGATAGGCTTAGAGAATAGTAAAAAAACAGCCGTGAACAGCGGGCGTCAAAAAATAGTGGAAACAAGAAGAACAGAGGGATAAGGATGAACAGGCAGAAAGTTTTGGTATTGGGTACGGGCAGAAGCGGAGTGGCAGCGGCAAAGCAGATTCTTGCTATGGGAGGAGAAGTTGTATCTTTGATGCGAATGCAAAGCTGGATGAGAAAAAGCTCTCGCCCAATTTAAGAAAAAGAAGTGCTGAAAATTGTAAAAGTTATAAAAGGAAAACTCTTGGAAAGTGATTTGCTTAAGATTGATGCTGCCGTAATCAGTCCCGGTATCCCTGTTGATGAACCTTATGTTCTTTTACTGAATACTGCGAAGATTCCGGTTATTGGAGAAATCGAACTGGCATATCAGTCCCGTAAAGGAAAACTTTTGTGCCGTTACGGGAACCAACGGAAAGACGACAACGGTGAGTCTGATCGGAGAGATTTTAAAGAGCCAATATCCGGATACGCATGTAGTGGGAAATATTGAAATCCGTTTACCGCTGAAGCGCTGGATACGGAGGAACAGTCATGACCGTATGTGAGGTAAGTTCCTTTCAGCTGAAAGCATTGCAGATTTTCCGACCGAATGTCTCCGCTATTACGAACATCACGCCGGATCATCTGGACCGTCATAAGACGATGAAAAATTATATTGCCATAAAGGAATCTATCGCCGTAAACCAGACGGAAGAAGACAGCATTGTCTTAAACTATATGGATTCCGAGCTTCGAAAGTTCGGAAAGAAGCGGGGATTAAAACCGAATGTACTTTTGGTTTTCTTCGGAGGAAGAACCGAAGGAGTGGATTTTTCCTGAGGGGAGAAGAGTTTATCTATAAAAAATAAAGAAAAAGAAGAAAAACCTTTAAGACCGGAGATTTACAGATTTTGGGAAAAACACAATTATGAAAAATGTGATGCGCCATGGGCGTAGCCTTGAAAATGGGTGTGCCTATGGATAAAATCGTAAAGGTCTGCAAGTAGTTCAAACCGGTAGAGCATCGTATTGAATTTGTGCGGGAAAGATCTGGTGTTCGCTATTATAATGATTCCAAGGGAACCAATGTGGATGCGGCTATTCAGGCACTTCGCGCATGCCGGGGCCTGTGCTTCGATAGGCGGAGGCCATGACAAGCATGTGGATTTTTGATGCTTTGGGTAAAGGAGTTTAAAGGAAGGGTAAAACATCTTGTTCTTATCGGGGAAACCCGAATCAGATTGCAGCTCTAAAGCGAAGAAAAACGGCTCACAATCTGATGTTTGCCGAGGATATGGATGAAGCTGCTAAGGATTGTGCGGCCTATGCGCGATCCCGGGAGACTATGTACTCTTGAGCTCCCTGCCTGCGCATCCTGGGGGATGTTTGAGGACTATGAAGAAAGAGGCAGAATTTTTAAGGACTGTGTGAAAAACCTGTAGTATAGCGTAGAAAAGGAAAGGGAAGAATAGTGGGAGAGGTCAAGCCATTTTTATGATTTTTCCTTGCGGTAATGGTCTTTCCATTACTCTTTTCGGTCTTTTGATGTTGTATTCCGCTTGGGCTATGGCGGCTAAAAGTGATTTGGGAGATATGTATCATCTCACCAGACAAGGCATCTTTGCCATAGCCGGTTTTTGCCGATGCTCCTTATTTCCCGCTTTTTGATTACCATTGGTTTTCCAAGTTGAATCTGATTTTGTATGTTCTGGCTTGGGGCGCCTTACTGGCGACTTTTTGTAATGGGGGTAGCTTCCCACGGATCACACCGATGGATTCGTCTTTTTCGGGATGCAGTTTCAGCCTTCCGAAAGCAATGAAACCGGCTGTGATTATTGTTCTGGCAACCTCACCACCGATAAAGGCTATCGCATCAATTCATTACGGGATATTTTTCGAACCTCACTCTATGCGCTGATTCCGGCGGCGGTAGTGCGTTTACGAACCTTTCTACGGAATGATTATTGTCGGAATAGCCGTATTCATGCTTTTCGTTGCAGTAAAAACTCTATCGCCATCATGCTGCACGCTGTTCCTCATCGGTATGTGCATCCTACCTCTGGCGCCTACTCCTCTGGCAATCTTTTTACAAAAAGGTAAAGATACTGCATGACTATCAGATTACAAGAATTTTGCCGAAGGATCCGGTATCTTTCCGGATGATACCTATCAAACCAGACAGGGGCTTTATGCCATTGCTTCCGGAGGGCTTTTTCGGAAAAGGGGCTGGGAGAAAGCATTCAGAAGTTTCTGCGCGGAGGCGCAAAATGATATGATTTTTCACTCATCTGTGAGGAACTCGGATTGGTGGGGCGGTCGGACTGATGCTGTGTTTATGCTTTGATTCTGTTCCGACTCTACGAAATCGCGAAAATGCCAAGGATCTTTTCGGCTCTTTCCTCGTAATCGGGGTACGGCCCATATTGCTCTGCAGGCGATCTTAAATATTGCGGTAGCCACAAATGCGATTCCCAATACGGGAATTACACTGCCGTTTATCAGCTACGAGGAACCTCACTGGTCATTCTTCTTGCGGAAATCGGAATTTGCCTGAATGTATCCTGGCAGACTACTCTGGATATGGAAAAAGGAGAGTAGAGATGCGGGACAGAAAAGAGAGCCGGGAAAGAAAAAAGAAGAAGGAACTCAGTTTATACGGAATCTTATTGTTGTTTCTGCTCCTCATTATGTTGTTTTTAAGTACAAGAGTGCATGAAATTAATGTCATAGGAAATGAGCAGTACACCAAGGAAGAGTTGGTCAATAGCGATTCTGTCGAAGGACTTGGATTATAATAGTCTCTATGCCTTTGTGGAAGACCGAATCAAGCCGCATAAGAGCTTGCCGTTTATAGAAAAATATGAGTTGCACTGGAAGAGTCCGTTTTCCCTGGAAATTATTGTATATGAGAAAAATATGGTAGGCTACGTAGAGTATATGTCCAGTAATCTTTATTTTGACGGGGACGGTGTTGTGGTGGAGTCTACGCAGAAAAAGCTACCCGGTATTCCGAAGATTACGGGACTGAGCTTTTCCAAGGTGAGTTTGTATAAGGCGCTTCCGTAGAAAATAAAGCCATTTTTTCAGGATATATTAAATTTAAGTTCTGCACTGAGGCAGGAAAAATAGAGTGTGACCATATTGATTACAGTGCCTCCACAGCAACGCTTTACATCGGGGAAATCAAGGTGCTATTAGGCGACCATGAGGACATGGAACAGAAGCTGATGAGTTTAAAGGATATCCTTCCGGCTTTAGCAGGGAGGAAAGGAACATTGGACCCCAGCAAGTACCGGGGCAGAAAAGAGAAGGAAGCCTATGTCTTTAAGGAAGAGAAGTAGGAGAGGGAGCAAATTTTGCACAGCCCTTTACAAATATTCTAAGAAGAGAAGTAGAGGGAGACAAATTTACAGCCCCCTTACAAATATTCTAAAATTCTTATAATGATATGAGTTAGGTTAAATGAAAGAATGGGTCCTTTAGGAGTGCATCATAGATTTTAAGGAGGAAGACATGATAGAAATCCAGCTTCCCGAGTCTGAAGCAGCGGCAAAAATTATCGTTGTCGGTGTTGGCGGCGCAGGAAATAACGCAGTAAACCGAATGGTGGACGAGGGCATTGTCGGTGTTGAGTTCATTGGGGTGAATACAGATAAACAGGCCTCTGCAGTCCAGTAAGGCTGCCAGTTCCATGCCCATTGGAGAGAAGCTGACAAAGGGCTTGGGCTGCGGCGGAAAAGCCGGAGATCGGCACCAAGGCGGCGGGAAGAGAGTGCGGAAGAGAGTTTACTGCTGCTCTGCGGGAGCGGACATGGTTTTCGTAACCTGCGGTGATGGGTGGAGGAACCGGGAACCGGAGCCGCACCTGTTATGCCAAGATTGCGAAGGATAGCGGAATTCTTACCGTAGGTGTGGTGACGAAGCCTTTCCGTTTTGAAGCAAAGCAGAGAATGAAGAATGCCCTTTCCGGAATTGATGCTTTAAAGGAAGTGGTAGACACTTTAATTGTGATTCCGAACGACAGATTGCTTGAAATTGTAGAGAAGAAAAACCTCTTCCGGATGCTTTGAAGAAGGCGGACGAAGTTCTGCAACAGTCCGTTCAGGGAATCACGGATTTGATTAACGTGCCCGGACTGATTAACTTGGACTTTGCGGATGTTTCCGCGGTCATGAAGGACAAGGGTGTTGCCCATGTGGGTATCGGCAGAGCAAAGGGTGATGACAAGGCCATTGAGGCTGTGAAGACTGCAATTTCTTCTCCGCTTCTGGAGAGCACAATCGAAGGTGCTACGGATGTTATCATCATATCTCCGGAGACATCAGTCTGATTGAGGCAAATGATGCGGCTTCCTATGTGGAAGAGCTGGTAGGAGAGAATGCCAACATCATCTTCGGTGCCATCGTACAATGAAGATGCACAGGATGAGTTTCCATCACCGTAATTGCAAACCGGCATCAAAGAGAAGAAGGGTGAAAGCCGTAGGCAGCTCCCGAGTTTAAGCCGCAGCGGGATTGCACAGCAATGTAAGTCCTGTACAGCCGGGCTTTACCACTCCGAGTTTTTTGAATAATCCGCGTCTTTCCACTCCGACTTTGGGAGAAAGACCGGAGGTTCCGATGGAGAATCCGTCTTTAAGAACAGCGGAAACAGTGGAACCGCAGGTACAGAGTAAGCCTCAGGATAGGAAGAGAAGCGGGCCTTGAAATTCCTGATTTTTGACGTAGAAAATAAAAGTAAACGAGATATCGCACGCTTCGCGCACGATACTCGTTATGCATACTAGGCTATGTCCTAAGGGCATAGCCTTTTCTTAAGACGGGGAAAGTTCGCTTTGCGTATTTTTCTCGTTTCCTTGATTATAGGTGATTTTTAACGACTTGAATGATTTTACTTTAAGATTTACTCAGAGAATACAAAGTCGCATACAGAAAGAGTTTTAGGAGGCACATGGCAAACTTAAGAGAAGAAATAGAAAAGAGAAGGACCTTTGCGATTATTTCTCACCCTGACGCGGGAAAGACAACCTCGACGGAGAAATTTCTTCTATGGAGGCAATCAATCTTGCAGGAACCGTAAGGGGAAGAAAAGTCCGCAAAACACGCGGTTTCCGACTGATGGAAATCGAGAAGGAGAGAGGGTTCCGTTACCTCTTCCGTTTTGCAGTTTAACCATGACGGAAGATGTATCAATATTCTGGATACGCCGGGCACCAGGATTTCTCGGAGGATACCTACAGAACCTTGATGGCGGCTGACAGCGCAGTCATGGTCATTGACGGGGCAAAGGGTGTGGAGCCGCAGACCATTACGCTTTTAAGGTTTGCGTGATGCGTCATATTCCCATTTTCACCTTCATCAATAAGTTTGACCGTGAAGCAAGAGATCCGTATGAACTCTGGACGAGATTGAAGAGGGTGCTCGGAACTGAACTCGCCCGATTAACTGGCCTATTGGTTGCGGGCACAACTTTCAAGGGCGTTTTTGACCGGAAAAAGAAGAAGTGGATCTTTTTCCATGCTGCAGGCGGTGGAAAGAAAGAAGTGGAAAAAGCGAAGTCTATTCCAAAGATGATCCTAAATTAGAAGGTGTAATCGGAAAAGAATACTTTGACAAGCTGCAGGACGACTTGGAGCTCTGGAAGGTGCTGCGGAAGGCTTTGATGAAGAAAAAGGTGGACGCCGGACTTCTGACTCCGATTTTTCGGCTCGGCTCTCACCAACTTCGGTGTAGAAACCTTCTTGCAGCATTTCCTGAAAATGACGAAGTCCCTGCCCCGAGAATGTCCGACCAGGGACTCATCGATCCCGGTGGAGGAAGCATTTTCCGCCTTTGTCTTTAAAAATTCAGGCTAATATGGGATCCGAAGCACAGAGACAGAGTGGCTTTATGCGGATCTGCTCCGGTGAGTTTGATGCCGGAATGAAGTGAACCATATCCAGGGCAACAGAAAGGTGAAGCTTTCTCAGCCTACCCAGATGATGGCGGATGAAAGAAAAATTGTGGAAAAAGGCTATGCGGGAGACATTATCGGCATTTTTGATCCGGGCATTTTCTCTATCGGAGATACGCTGGAGCTCTCCGGAAAGAAATTTGTCTCACGAAGGCATTCCGACCTTTGCACCGGAGCATTTTTGCAAGGGTAAGGCAGATTGACACCATGAAGAGAAAGCAATTCTTAAAGGACGTATCCCAGATTGCGCAGGAAGGTGCCATTCAGATTTTCCAGGAATACAATACCGGTATGGAGGAAATTATTGTCGGTGTAGTCGGAAGCCCAGATTCGAAGTCTTGACCTATAGACTGAAAAATGAATACAATGTAGAAGTTCGACTGGATATGCTTCCTTATGAGCATATTCGTTGGATTGAAAATTATACGGAAATTGCAGTGAACGAAATTTCCGGTACTTCCGATATGAAGCTAGTAAAGGATTTAAAGGACAGACCTTTGCTTCTTTTCGCCCATCCCTGGTCTATCGGTATGGTGCTGGATCGAAATAAGGACTTACATTTAACGGAATTTTCCAAGAACTAAGATTGGAATGGTTCATACGAACCATTTCGGAAAGAAAGGCAAAGCTATGGAAAAAGACGATTAAAAACTGGCTCTCGATGCATGAAGAAGAGTTTGTACAGGATTTTATCCGCACTGGTACGGATTAATTCCGTAAGAGGAGAGACGAGAGGTGACCTTCCTTCGGAGAGGGACTGAAGGACGCTTTGGACGCGGGTTTAAAAATTTGTGACCGCTACGGTTTCCATACCAAGAACTGGGACACTATGTCGGAACGGCCGACTTTTCTCCGGAACTGCCCCATAGCTTGGATATTCTCGGACATCTCGACGTCGTGCCTGCAGGAGAGGGGCTGGGAGATGACCGGACCTTTTGAGCCGCTTGTGAAAGGACGGCATCATTTACGGAAGAGGGAGTCAGTGATGATAGGGACCGGTACTTGCGGCGCTGTATGCTAGTGCGTGCCGTAAAGGAGCTGGGGTATTCTCTGAAGAAGGGCGTTCGGCTTATCATGGAACCAATGAGGAAACCGGATCTGCTGACCTCGAGTATTACTATAAGAGAGAAGGCGGGGAGATGAGCTCACGCCGGATGCGGAATTTCCCGATTATCAATATTGAAAAAGGCGCTATGCACGGTACCTTTTAAGAAAGAATAGAACAGTAGAGGGTTCTTTACTTTCCATGAAAGCCGGTGTTGCGGTAAATGCCGTTCCCCAGAAGGCGGTAATGGAATTTAAGAATTTGTCGGATGAAGAATTTAATGCGGCAAAACTTGCAGTTGAAAAAGGAAATGCAGTGTACAGATTCAAAGATCCGGAAATACCGTGACCGTAATCGGTGTAGGCGCGCATGCGTCCACGCCGCATCTCGGAAAGAATGCGGGGCTTGCGGCTTTATCCTTTGCAGTGAAGCTTCCTTCCCCGTGCGGAAGACAGGAAAAAGCCTTTTGAAGCGGTCTTTAGAACTCTTCCCCTTTATGATGTCACGGACGGTTCCGAATCGGGACGAAGCTGCAGGATGAGGAAAGCGGAGACTTGACCTGTACCTTGGACATTTTCGAGGTAGGAAAAGGAAATGCACTTTATTTACGACAGCCGTATTCCCTATCTCGCGGAACGAAGGAAAATTGTGAAGACATGGCGAGAAAAACCGTGGAGGCTAAGGGCTTTATCTTTGAGACGAAGGGAAATGGTTCCGCCGCACCATGTTCTGAAGTGATTCTGAATTTATTAAGGCGCTCCTATCTTGCTATGAAAAGGTGACGGGAGAAAAGGGAGAGTGCCTTTGCTATCGGAGGCGGTACCTATGTACACCATGTGGAGAATGGTGTTGCTTTCGGCGCCATCTTCCGGGGTGGATACCATATGCATGGAGCGGACGAGTGGATTAAGGTAAAGGACTTGCTTCTTGCGGCTGAGATTTATGCGGAGTCTGTTCTTGCAGCATCGTCGCTAGACAAATTTAAGGGAGGTCTATTCTCGCACTCTGTCAGTAAAATAGAAAATGAAGGATTCGGATTTTTCCGAAGGAGTAGGATGGACAGAAAATATTATCTCTATAAGAGGTTTGGGAAAAGTATTTCGACCGGTTCCGAGACTTTACCAGCTGGAAGACATTCATTTAGATATTAAAAAGAGGGCAGATTCACGGAATCATAGGGCTTTCCGGGTGCAGGAAAGTCCACTTTGGTGCGCTGCATCAACTTTTTCTGGAAAAGACCGAGTAGCGGACAGATTCTGTTTAAAGGGAAGAGCTTAAGCACGATGAAGGAGAAGGAAATTCTCCATGCGGCAAAACATGGGGATGATTTTTCCAGTAGTTTAATCCTCCTCGAGCAGAGGAATCTTCGAGAACGTTTGCTTTCCCCTGAAATTGCGGAAAAGGGCGGTATTTTCCAAAAATATTGCAGGGCGGTGCACGAAAAAGAAGAGAATTGCAAGAGCCGAGGAGCTTTTTGAAACTTGTTTGTCTGGAGGGAAGAGAAAAGAGTTATCCTTCCCAGCTTTCCGGAGGACAGAAGCAAAGAGTTGCGATTGCGAGAGCCCTCGCCACGAATCCGGAGGTGCTTCTTTGCGATGAAGCAACTTCCGCACTCGATCCGAAAACCACGGAGCAGATTCTGGAACTTCTGAAACAAATCAATGAGGAGATGGGGTTACCATTATTATCATCGCACCAGATGAGCGTGATTGAGTCGATTTGCGATGAGGTGGCCATCATTGATCACAGTAAAATAGCTGAGCACGGGCCGGTAAAAGAGATTTTCCGTTCGCCGAAGACGGAAATCGGAAAGCGACTTATCCTGGGAGAGGGAGAAAGAGGCCTTCTTCGGAAGCGGGAAAGCGTTTTTCGTATCGTATTTGACGGAAAAATGCACATGATCCGATTCTTTCGAGCTGATTCTTGCCTTTGCATACTCCCGGTGAATATCCTCTTTGCCAATACCAAAGAAGTGGACGGTATGGCGGTAGGACAGATGGTGATTGAACTTCCGGAAAATCTGGAGGATATCCTGCATGTTACGGAATTTATGAAGGAAAGAGGAACTCTCTTTGAGGAGGTGCATGCATAGATGAGTATAAAAAGAATTAATTCCCATGTTTCAACGGAAAACGTTGGCAACGCTTTATAGGTAGAGTCTCTACCTTGATTTCCTATCTTATCGGCATTCCCTTGGGCGTCATCTTGATTGTCACGGAAGACGGCGGGCTTTATCCGATAAAGCCGGTACATGCTGTTTCTGGGATTTCTACCAATATCTTTTCGAACGATTCCTTCCTCGATTCTTCTGGTCATGGTTTTGCCGATTACCAAGTTTCTTGTGCATACCACGCTCGGACCGAATGCAATCATTCCGCCGCTCGCTCTTTGCTGGCAGCACCTTATATTGCCAGAATGGTGGAATCTTCTTTAAAGGAAGTGGATGCGGAGTGATTGAGGCGGCACGCCTGATGGGAGCCAACAGGCTGCAGATTATCTGGAAAGTCTATCTTCCTGAAGCAAAGCTGAGTCTTGCGTATTGGGAGCGGCAATCTGCATCACGTCGATTTTATCCTATTCCCAGCGGCGGGATTTAGGCGGAGGCGGGCTTGGTGCCACATTGCTTTTTAAACTACGGCTATTACCGTTACAAGACGGACATCATGATTATTGGTGGCTTTAGTACTATCATCGTGCAGATTATCCAGGAGTTTTGGAGGTCTTGCAAAATACAAGTATAAGAGAAGAAGGTATAAAGCCTCTCGAAGACATGAAACCTGCTGATGGAATGCTTCGCGGTGCGACAAGCTTGGAAAATTTCATAAGAGAGTAGGGAGAGTTTCAAAGTAGAAAAGGAGAAATTGCGGAGAAAAGAATAGTGCGCATATTTGGTTTGGCTGTTGCTCTTTAGCGGCTTGCGGTGGACAGAAGGCGGATACAAAGACCGAGACCAAGAAAGAGACGGAAGCCGGAAGTAGAAGGCAACGGAGAACGGCAAGGCGGTTGAGAGCGAGAAGGCCAAGAAGCGGCTGGCAGCGTCCGGAGAGACCGTAAAGATTAAGATCGGTGCGACGCCGATCCCCATGTGGAGATCTTGGAAGTGGCAAAGACGCCGAAAGAAGAAGGGCGTGGAGATTGAAATCGTAACCTATAATGATTACGTTCAGCCGGAACATTACAGCGGATGAAGGACAGATTGATGCAAACTATTTGCATCAGCCGTATCTGGATGATTTTATTACAAAACAAATACACCCATGTTGTTTCTGTAGGAAGATCTGCTATGAGCCTTTCGGAACGGCGGCAGTTCAAGACCTGGTAACATCTGTGGACGGCGCAAAGATTGCAGTTCCGAACGATACCACCAATGAGGCAAGAGCGTCCCTTTTGAGCAAACGCATCATTGTTGAAAGGACGGCGCAGGTCTTACGGCAACCAAGCAGGATATTGTAGAGAACCCGCACAATGTGAAATCTACGAGGTTGAGGCTGCGCAGATTCCCCGTTCCTTGATTCTGTGGATTTTGCCTGCATGAACGGAAACTTTGCTATCCAGGCGAACTATAAGCCGAGTGAAGCATTGGCAGCCGAGAAGTCCGACTCCGAAGCGGCACAGACTTACGCCAACATCATTGCTGCTGCCGAGAAGAATAAGGATGCGGCATGGGCAAAGACCTGGTGGAAGTTTTGACCTCCAAAGGAAATCCAGGATTTTATCAATAAAAAGTATGAGGGCGGAGTGGTTCCTAAGCTAATTCGAGAGCAGGAGTTGCGACAAAAGAAAGGGTATCCTATCCTTATTGTATGGGTTAGGATACTTCCTTTCATTTCGTGGCTCCTCTTCTGTATGCAATCGTGTTTTATAAGGAAGGGATAAGAAATGATGACAAACAAAGACTTGAGAAGATTTGCCAGAGAGAGATGGAGAAAGTTTTAGCCGACTGTTTTGGCTGCTTTTGTGCTTCTTTTTTCCGTGTACATCGCCTTGGCAATGGGCTTTTTCTTTGTCCTGAGTCCTTTTACTGACCAGCTTTTTGCCCGGTATAGAAGAGCTAAGTGAGAGGAATCAGTCTGAGTATTTCGGGAATATTGCTTGCCCTTCTGGTATTTGTGCTGGTGATGTATCTGATTATCACCTCCTTTTCCATCCTGTATATGGCATTAAAAAAGCATACGGGGGCAGAAACTGAGTCCATTCGATATCTTTTATACCCTGCGTCCGAAAAATTATCCGATGCAAATTCGCATTTTGGCCTATAGCTTTACTCTATACCGCAATCCCCTGGCTCTTTTTCTTTTGACGTTTTTTTCCTTTTTGGAAGTTCTGCCAATAACTCGATTCTCAGTATGCTGGAGGGAAGTCTTTTTCAATGTAGTGATTGGCGTCTTTTTAATGTTCTTTTATGTACACCTCTCTTCTTCTGGAAACAAAGTCAATGGGACTCATTGATGCTATGAAGAAAAGTGCGGAATGGATGAAGCCGGAGCGTGCTCGTTTCTTTCGGCATGTTTTGTACTTTCTGGGCTTGAGACTGATAGCCAATGTTCTTAGCGAAATGTGGGGCTATATCTTGGAAGAATTCCATCCCTGCCCGGCTTTTTTCTGATGTTTATTTTTCCTGCTCTTCTTAAGTCCCTACTATATTCTGGTACAGGCTGCCTTCTACCAAGATATTCTCTCCAAGAAAAAAAGACGGAACAGGAGAGAAGCGACGTGCAACCTGAAGCAGCAGGAAGAGCAGCGAAGAAGAGCCCGGATTGATAGCTGAGGAAGAACGGAAGGCGGAGCGCCGGAATCCGAAGCGGAGCCGAGCCCGAAGCGGAGGTAGAGCCCCAGGTGGCAGTTGCAGAGGAAATTGCAAGAAGAACCTAAGACGGCAGTCGAGGGAGAATCCAAAGAAGTAGTTCAAACGATTGTTGAAGCAGAGGATAAAGCAGTACCGGAAGAGACATCGCAAGAGGCATCCAAAGAGACATCGGAGACAGAACCTCGAGAAGTCCCAAAGGAAGAACCGAAGAAAGAATCCGAAGAAGAACCGAAGGAAGAATTGAGCTTTGAAGAGGCCAGAAAAACACGTATACAGACTATAAGGAGGAAGAGGAATCATGAAGTGTCCTTTTTGTAATGCGGAAGATACCCGCGTAATCGATTCCAGACCTGCGGATGAAAAATACGGCAATCAGGAGACGCAGACAATGTGAAATCTGCGGAAAAACGCTTTCACAACCTTTGAAAAGACGGAGACGCTTCCTTTATGGTGGTAAAAGAAAGACCAGAGTCGCGTGCCGTATGACCGCGCAAAGCTGGAGGGCGGTATCTTACGCTCCCTGCCACAAAAGACCGATTTCTCCGCAGCAGATTTCGAACTCGTGGATGATATAGAGAACAATATTTTTAAGCACGACAGCAAAGAGGTCAGCACGGAGGAGATTGGGGAAATGGTGATGGAGCGCTTAAGAAATCTGGACCAGGTTGCTTATGTACGTTTTGCCTCCGTATACCGAGAGTTTAAGGATATCAATACCTTTTATGGAGGAAATCGGAAAGCTCCTGACCAGTCGCAGTAAGGGAGACGAGAAACTATGAAAGAAGCGGTAGAGAAAACGGAGGAGCGGAAGAACGCCTTTTTCCCGACGTACTCCGTGCGCTCCGTCTACACCCTGGACTTTGAAAAGGCTCTATGAGGAAGGGTATCGCGCTCTTTTTCTTTGACATTGATAACACCCTGGTCTACCATGACGAGCCTGCTCTCCCGGAAACCGTGGAACTGTTTGTAAGACTTAAGAAAATCGGTTTTAAAACGGCCATTCTTCCAACAACGGAAAAAGAAAGGGTGAAGCGCTTTGCGGAAGCAATCGGCGCGGATTATTATCAGGAAAAGGCGGGAAAACCCGGTGAAAGCGTATCTCAATGCCGTATGGGAATTTTCCTTGCAAAAGAGAGTTGCCTTTTTCGGAGATCAGATTTTTACCGATATCCTGGGAGGGAATAGGGCCGGGGTTCCCACAGTCCTGTGTACCCGATGGGGAAGGAGAAATATTTTTCATATTGTACTGAAGAGAATGCTGAGAAGCTTTTTTGTATTTTTACAGCCGAAAACATACACTCTGGAGAAATGAGCCCCTAAGGCAGGAAAGTAAGAGGGAAAATCATAAAAAGGAATCTGACGGAAGGAAAAGCCATAGAAACAAGAAGAACTAAGAGGAGAACAGGAAATGGGCATGATTGTACTCGATTCAGGGAAAAACGGAAGAAGAGTGTTTGGAAAGCTTTACAGGCCCTGAAAGAAAACCCGTATTTTCCCGTATCTATGCGGTGGAGCTTCACTATGATCTTCTGGAGAGCACGTGGAGCCGCTTTCGGATTTTCTGCGGAAGAGCAGGAAATCATCGGAAAGAAAAACTCATTTTTACGATAAGGACGGAAATCGACAGGGGGAGCATTCCCTTTGGAAAGAGCTATTTTTCAGGCGAAATCATTTTAGCTATGGAAAGTCGTGTTCCGGACTATATCGATCTCGAGGTGGAAAATCGAGAGGAGGGCAGAGGTTCATGGAAAGAATGCATCGCCATGGTGCAGGGGACTGGGAGGAAGGTGATTGCCTCCACCACGACTTTGAGAAAACCCCGGACTGAGAGAATGCGAGGAAATTCTGAATCAACTTTCTTCCTATTCTACGGATATTGTAAAAATCGCTTTGATGCTGCGCTCCAAGGAAGACGTATTGAATCTTATGCTCGCCGGGAAGGAGATGGAAAGACAGAAACCGAAAAGAGAACTCATCTCCATGTCGATGGGAGAGCTCGGGAAGGCAAGCCGAGTCCTCCATGATTTATCCGGTTCCTCGCACAGCTTTGTACAGGTGTTCTCCGCTTCCGCACCGGGACAGTGGGGATAGAAGACTACATGGAAGTCAGTAAGAAGCTATCCGGGAAAAAGGCCTTGCATTACTGGGATTTATGGGGAGCGGAAAAATCCACCTTGGCGCTCAAAATAGCGGAGCGCTGCGGCTGGCAGGCTTATGAGATGGATCAACTTGAAGAAAAAAATTCGCTATGCGAATTGAGGAGTTTTTTCGAAAGTTTGGAGAAGAGCGACTTTTTCGGAGAGAAGAAGCAAAACTTCTACGCTCATTATCCGGGAAAGAGCATGTTCTTTCACCCGGCGGAGGCGTCGTCTTAAGAGAGGAAAAACAGAAACGTTTTTTAAAGGAGCATTTCTTCAGCATTTATATCAAGGTAAGTCCGGAGACAGTCCTAGAAGCGCCTTGCAGAGGGGAGAGAACGCCCGACCTCTGTTACAGGGAAAAGATGAATGTCAACGACATTGGGGAAATGATGCGGAAGCGTAGCGCCTACTATGAAGAGGTTGCGTGACTACATTTTGGAAGGAGACGGAAAGCAGTGTATCCGCTTGTGTAGAGGAAATTTACTCCGTTCTTTTTGGAAAAATGGATTATAGAATCTTTAGTCTTGTTTTCTAAATTTTAATACAAAAGTTCTTGTTAAAAGAGGATTTAAAACTTATCTTAATAAGAGTTTATCCGGAGAAAAGTTATTTTCTCCAATGAAAAATGCAGAAAAAGAAAGGGAATAAAAAATGTTGTTTTTAGAAAATGGATGCTTCCGGGCAGCACTTGCCGTCTTAACCCTGCTTTCCGCCAGGAAAGACCGCCGGAGCCGGGAAGACAACAGAAGAAACGAAGACGGAGGGAATAAGCGCTGTGGCAGGAGAAGCTGCCACCGAGAAGGAAGGCGCGAAGGCGGAAAAATACAGCGAATGACAGTCAATTTGCAGTTTCGATGACAGTTTAACTTTTACTGCGAAGAATCTGGACAAAGAGGACATTGACAGCTCTATCTTTGCGGATAAGGATCTGACCGTTTTTAAAATGTCTGGGGAACCTTCTGCGGACCCCTGTATTAACGAAATGCCCTGAGCTTGCCGCATGGGCGAAGGAAATGCCTGAAAACGTGCAGATTGTCGGCTTTGGTAGCGGATATTTCCGGAGAATCGGATGACGAGCATATTGCCTTAGCAAAGAAGATTATGGAGCAGTCCTCCGGAGAATTCACGAATATCATCCCGGTGTGGACTTTGTACCGCTTCTTTTCCAATGTGGTTGGAGTTCCGACAACCTATTTCATCAATAAAGAGGAAAAATCGTGGGGAAGCTGATTGTAGGAGCGCAGGTACCGAAGTATAAGGCCTTTGTCGAGGAGTATCTGAAGACGTTGGAGTAGTTGTATTTTTGCACTTTGCTTTTTAGAAAGGAGAGATGATGAAGAAGTTTATTGTAGAAGATGAATTTTGGAAGATTTTTCCGGAGGCCGCCATTGCTGTTCTTACAGTAAAAATGTACAGGAAGCAGCAGTACTGATGAAGCTAAGACACAGGAAATCAAGACTCTCCTTGAGGACGCGAAATGAAGGCGCCAGGTGTTTTTGACGAGTGAAACCATTTCCGAAAAACGAGGTGGTGAAAGCCTGGGAGATGCTCATTCCAAATTCTACGAAGAAGGAGCACGATGCTCGCTAGAGGCGCTGTTAAAGAGAGTTTTGAAGGCAATCCGGTTTGGAAGTATTGTCTCACAGTGGACATTACGAATGCCATTTCCTTTGAAACATGCCTTTCCCATCGGTGCTGAAAAATATGGATGCTGTGGGGACCCGCATTTGGGAATAATGCAGGGTGGGGAAGATTTTCAATAATCGGGTCGGATAAGCCGGAACCTCCACTTCCCGGAGAGATTGCCTATTATGACGATGAAGGTGTAATCTGCCGTTGTTGGAATTGGCGTGACGGAAAACGTACTGAAGTAAACGATGACACGACCAAAGAGTTCATTGCCATGGAGTGTGTTGGAACCCGGACGTGGAAGAATTAAAAGTGGCTTTTAGAGGAACTCTGCCGAGCTACCTCTCAAGTCATGTAGGCGCGGAAGTCATCAATCAGCAGATTGTAAATCGGATAATCGGGAAGCTGTTTTGGAAGAATAAAGAGAAGCAAAGTTGAGACTTAATTCAAGAAAGTTTAGGTCTAAAAATACTTTTTAAAGGAATATAAAAATTTTTATTGACAAAGTCTTTCCGTTTTAGTATCATTTACTGGTCGCGATTCACGCGACCACGGGGTCTTAGCTCAGCTGGGAGAGCATCTGCCTTACAAGCAGAGGGTCAGCAGGTTCGAGCCCTGTAGGCCCCATTCTTTCGGTCCGGTCTGCGTTTTATACGCAGCCTGGGTCGGATAAGACAGCAGCCAAGACTATGGCATTCTGTTTGAAGGCGAGCAGCTCAGCTGGCTACAGAGCACACGGTTCATACCCGTGGTGTCGAGGGTTCAAGTCCCCCTCTGCTAGAGGAAGGAGTTGAAACTTTGTTTCAACTCCTTTTTGTAATCATAACGAGTATCGCTCGCGTGGCGTGCGGTATCTCGTTCATAACGAAAACTGTCGAGCATGTAATGCCTATTGAAGAATTTCTGGAAAGGGAGAGCATGGAAAGATTCTGGGAAAATCTATATCGAAATATCGGAACAGTAAGTGGCCCGGGATTAGTAAAAGCATCCGAAGCTGCATCGCTTGCTGTCCCTTTTTACCGTTACCGCTACGCAAATGCCTGGATCGGAATCATTTATCCCATCTGGTTTGCCTCGCTTGAGAGCCGGGTTACGGTCAGTACGGGTTACCATATCATGCATACCTATCTGGATGATCGGATTCCTTTCTGCGAAATCTTCATTGTTCCGTATTTCCTTTGGTTTATCTATATTTTTGCAGGTTTACTTTATTTTATGTTTGTCAATAAAGAGGACTTTTATAAAGTCAGCTCTTTTCTTTATCGGCATGGTGGCAAGCCTCATTATCTGTGAAATTTATCCGAACGGAACCTGATTTAAGGCTCGGCTTATCTGAGCGACAGAGAACATTTTCCTCCTCATGGTGAAAAGTCTTTATCGGCAGATACGCCGACTCAATGTGTGTGCCCATACCATGTCATACAATTTCTCTTTTGTATGCATATAGCGTTAATGAAAAGTAAAGATTTACGGAGAGCCAAATACGGCAGGGCGGTTCGCTGGTTTTCCGGCTTCCTGCATTTTCATCTGTATTGCAACACTGGTTTTAAAACAGCATTCCGTATTGGATGTCGGCGGGAGCACTGCTCCTTTCCTTCATTACCTACGGCTTTGTTTACGGTTATCCGAGTTTTACCTTGGGAGAATATTGGGAAGAGAAAGAGTAGAAACAGGGAAAGATTATGAAACAAAATTATTTAAAAATGCCATAGGGCATTTCAAAACCATTACAGAAGCATAAGCTTTTGTCATGCGTTATTAGATAGGCTTGTATAAGCAGGGGCTTCTGCACGACCTATCCAAAATACAGCTTTCACGGAGTTTCGTACCGGAATACTCTACTATAGAGGCTATAAGAGTCCGAACGGTGTGGAAAGAATCGAGACGGGAACGTCCGAGGCGTGGTTACACCACAAGGGAAGAAACAAGCACCACTTCGAGTATTGGTGCGACTATGACCCTTGAAAATGTCCATAGGATGATCGGTTGCAGAATGCCCTACCGCTATGTGGCGGAGATGTTCTGCGACCGGATTGCGGCATCCAAAAATTACTTGGGAGAGGAGTATACGGACGACAGACCCTATCTGTATTATGAGAAAATGATTGGAACGCTCGCTCATTCATGAGAAGACGCGAGAAGAATTGGAATTTCTGCTTCGTCTTCTGAAGGACAAAGGAGCAGGAAGAAGGCTTTTTCTTACCTTCGAAAAAGAAATTAAAAAGGAGAAGGAAGGAAAAGGAGTTTTTTTAGGGGAAAGATGGTATGATAGTGCGATAGGGCAGATAGGAAAGGGCAGATAAGATAAGGCGGATACGGCAAGGAATAGAGAACGAAAAAGATAAGTACGAAAAAGGGTAAGGCGCTGAAAAGGATAAGTCGCTCAAAGTGGAAAGAGTGGAAAGGAGTCGTTATGGTACTGGAGAGAATCAACGGGCCGGAGGATTTAAAGGCTTTAACGAAGGAAGAAAGAGATACACTGGCACGGGAAATGCGGGAAAATCTCATTCAGCGCGCCAGTTTGCACATGGGACACGTAGGACCGGATCAGTTTTGTGGAGGCGACCATTGCCTCCACACGGTATTTTGATGCCCGAAGGATCATTTGATTTTTGATGTTTCCCACCAGACCTATCCGCATAAGATGCTCACCGGCAGAAAAGAAGCCTATATGGATCCCGAGCATTATGATGACGTAGGCCCCTCATACCGATCCGGAAGGAAAGTCCCTGTGACCTTTACCCATCGGGCATACTGATCTCTCGTTGACCTTGCTAATCGGTATGGCGAAAGCAAGAGATATCTTCAGAAAAGAGCATGTATGGCATCATCGGAGACGGGTCTCTTTCCGGCGGCATGGCACTCGAAGGCTTTTGCAATGTTGCGGGAGAAAATGGAAAGTCCCCTCATCCTTGTTTTTAAATGATAATGATCAGTCCATTGCGGAGAACCACTTATGGATGTATAAGAAGCTCAGGAGCTTTGGGAGACAAAAGGTGAAGCAGGACAACATCTTTCGCGGTATGGGACTGGAGATATCTCTATGAGGGAAACGGCAAATGATGTAGAAAGTCTCGTGCAGATTTTTCGAAAAGCGAAGAGTTACAACGACCCGTGCTGGTGCACATTTTCACCAGAAAGGATGGGCCTCCTCGACGTGGAAGAGCATAGGAGGAGTGGCACTGGCACATGCTGTTCTCTACAGAGAGACGGAAAGACCAGAGAGGAATGGGAATTTGGCGAGGACTTGAGTGACAGGACTGCGGACTTTTCTAGCTTCGGAAAATGAAGAAGGATCCGTCCATTCGTTATCACTGCCGGTGCTGCCGCATGGGCTTCACCGCGTGGAAAAAGCGAAAGGAAGCGGGAGAGCGTTTTATTGATACCGGGATTGCCGAGCAGAGCGGTGTGACACTGGCATGCGGCGCGGCGAGCGCGGAGCAAAGGCGCTGTTCTTCACCTCTGCCACCTTCCTGCAGAGAGCCTATGGATCAGATTTCCCATGACGCGAATCATCTTCCCGATTACAATCGTGGTGAACAGCGCCTCCCTCTATGGGATGAGCGACAAGACAACACCTCGACTGTATCTTTGCCTCGATGGCAAACTCTATTCCGGAATCTCTTTCTATCTGGCACCTGCCTTCAAGAGGAGTATTTTGCCATGTTGACCACAGCCTGGAGCAGAGGGAAAGGCCGATGCTGATTTTGGCTCCGTCCGACGTGGTGGAAGATGAACTTCCGGTAGAAAAGACTTTTGGGAAAGCCCTGTTTTTCGGACGGTAAAGGCAGGGAAAGAAGTGGCAATCTTCGCTCCCGGTTCAGCTCTACGGAGAAGGGAAGGCTGCAGTAGAACTTTTGCAGGAAAAATACGGATCACGGCAACTACTGATCGAGCCGACTATTCTTTCTCATCTCGATGAAGAGTGCCTTCAGAATTTAAAGAAAGAGCATAAGCTTTGTTGTGGTGTCGAGGACGGAATCTAGACGGCGGCTTTGGGCGAAAAGATTGCCCGTTACTACGGCATGGATGAGAATGAAGGTGCTATGCTTGGGAGCTTAAGAAGGGCATTCTACGACGATGTGACGTTACGGAACTTCTGAAAGAGCATAAAATGGACAGAGAGAGCATCGCGGAAGCCAGTGAAGGGATTACAGTAAGCATAGAAGCTACAGCTATGGTAGCACGAGTAAAAGCAGTGCAGAAGTGCAGGGCGAAGTAAGGCCAGTATGGAGAAGGAAATGAAGAGATACTGGCATGGCGCTCTTGCCGCTTCGGTCATTGCGCTCTTGCCACTTTTCCGACAGCGAGAAGGCCTCATCAGTTTATTGCTGACGCACCGAATGAAAAACGATGGAGGAAACGTGTCATCTTTGGAAGATGATGCTGCTCCCGCAACGCGGACGGTGTAAGAGGCTATTTAAAAGCGGTAGGGGGAGTAGCTTTCTGATACATTTTATGGGGAGTGTGTGAAGGAGGGTTAGACCTAACCCTTTCTTTTCTTGCTTTAATTCTCTTATCTCGGTGTTTCTTTAGGTTTCGTCTTGCTATTTTACATGATGATCCCGGTCCCGTATTTTTACGCAAAAGAGAGGGAAAGAATGACGCAATATTTTAAACTGCACAAGTTCCGCAGAAGATGTCTACTCCTCGATACTCGACCCACATGTTAAAAATCCGGAGCAGTATATCACCGGAATGGGAAAATCCATTCGTGCACATTCTCTGATGAACTCCCTCAAATCTGGGATATTTTTCTTGGAATATGCCACTATCGGTCCCAGACCAGCCTTTGGAATCAGGGATTGTCTGATTGCGGAGAGAGATGCAATATCATGCCAACGATGTCTTCCGTTTAAGCAAGTAGCGGAAGGATGAACTAAATTCCGGAAAAAGCCAAGATTGACGGAGGTATGTCAAATATCGGCTTTTCTGATGGATGCCCGCTAGCTTTTTGGACATCTTCGTCTTAAAAGAGAGAAGGTGGTGGAAGGCGGAACGGGAAGTACAAAGAAAATACAAGGGCGGAAAGAACTTCAGACCACGGAGAAGAGGATACTTTGCAGAAAGAAGGCAGAAAGTCTTTCCGATCCGGAGAGAAGCTTTTAAAGTCTAATCACCGGGTATATCTGTATGTGTGCGAGCAAGTGAACGGTATTTGGAAGAATACATGCAGCTTTTCCCGACGAGCGGGAAAAAGCGTTATCGGATTGATGACGAGTGCTCGGAGGAAGAATGGAAGGAAAAGGACTTTCTTTTCCCGAATATGACGTCGTATTTCATGTGTGCGGGGATTGCCCATCAGGATGATAGAAACGGGACTCCAGTAAAAGCGCAAAGAGGAAGGACGTTTCCGCGAAGAAAAAGGAAAGCAGTCAGGAAGAGCAATATTATTCTGTGAAACCGTGACCTTGCGTTGCCTGTGCGAATAAAGCAAAAGCGAAGGTAAAACAATTTATATTTATGAGCTCCATGATCGTGTACTCCGGACTGGAAGAGTCCTGTATCACGAAAAGACAGCCCTTTAAAAGCGAAAAATTACTATGGAGACTCGAGCCGCAGGCGGATCTGGCTTTTACAGCAATTGCAACTGGACTTTTTATCATGGTCATTCTTCGTCCGCCTAAGCATTTATGGGGAGGGATGTAAGGAATTATCCGAAATTGGCAAAACTTGCAAAATTACTACCGTGTTTTCCTAAAGTGGGGAATCGCCGTTCCATGCTCTACATCGGGAATCTGCTGGAATTCATCCGTCTCCTGATAGAATCGGGGATAAAGGAATCTTCTTTTCCCGCAGAACAAAGAGTATGTGGATACCGGTGAAATGATTTGTAAATTGCCAAAGGCGCATCACCGGACCTGCATTGCCATCCCGTCTTCAAAAACCCTTGCAACTTATGCAGAAGCTGCCCGGAAAAATCAGGAGAATCAGTGGAAAAGCGTTTTCTGTCTAGGTACTACGATCAATACTGCTCTAAGTATCGGGATGATTATCAACTATATTCATTGGAGGCGTCAATTAAGAGAATTGAAGGTTAAAATAGTTTCATCATCCTAATAATTGAAGTATTTTCTAAACACTATAGGATTACCTTTTGCAGTATGCTACTTTTAGGAAGGGATGAAAAATGAAAATAGTTCAAATCAATACAACATATGGGATGGTGGATAGTACCCGGAAGAAATGTAAGAGAATTGCATCAGTACTTCCAATCATGGGGAGAGGAATCCTTTGTGTTTACTACACAATACAATGACACTGTGTCTAGAAATGATAAAAATGTCTTTTCTTTTTCTGATTTTTGGATCGAAAGTTACATGCTGTTTTATCTAGGTTGACTGGATTACAGGGTATTATTCAAAGACCTGTACGAAGAAATTAGTAAACAGATTAAAAGACTATTTCACCGGATGTAGTTATTTTTGAATGTTTTTACACAGTAACTGTATTCATTTTTAAAGAGTTGTTTTCGTTTTTGGTTGCAGTCAGGGTAGTAAACAGTGCTTGTATACACGATTGCTATACTGGGCATTGCTGTCATTATACTGATATAGATGTACTGATGGCAGCATTGTTGTGACATTGTCCCTCCATGAAAAATGGAATAAAAAGTTATTTTTGATACATCGCAAAATCCTCCAAGATAAGAAAGATGGTATATTCTAGTAAATAACTCTAACGTAATCGCGGTTTCAAAGTGGCTGAAAGCGGATGCAAAAATCCATTTTGAAGGATGTACAAATAGCAGCAATTTATAACTGGATAGAATTGAATCACATTTAGTACACAAATATACTTTCCGGAGAAAGCTAAAAGATGTAAGAATCAGTTTTATAGTTTAGCTGTTGCCAGCTCTGAATAAAGACAAGGAACTGATGATATTATTGAAGTATCAAACAAATTCCGGAATTGACTATTCTCATAATTGGTAAAAGCGATGGACAGTTTGAACAGTATAAGAATATTATAAAGTATAGGTTCTATAAAAGATGTAAATCAAATGGCAAAGTATTATTCTTGTGCAGATATGAACCCTTCAAAAGCAAGAAACTTTTGGGAAGACAACGGCAGAAGCCTTAGCTTGTGGAACGCCTGTGTAGCATATAATTCTACAGCATTTAAAGAACTAATTGACTCTCACATGGTAGCTTTTAGCAGAATATGGAAATCAAATAGATTATCTTGAAAAAGTAAAAGAAGTTATGAAAAAGGACGAAAAATACTACCGTGCGCAGCCAGAAGATTTGCAGAAGAGCATTTTTATGGAAAAATCAATATGGAATTATATTATCAATTTATAGAAAACGCAGCGAATAGGAATGGTGTATAAATGAGTGTTTATGTACTAAATACAATACTAACCATTGTATGGGAAAGCATTTTTGGAGAAATAATAAGAGCCGAAAGGTTTTTATTTCAATAGTCTTTACAAATGATACTTTTATCTGGATTGCGGGATATTTCTATTGGTGATGATACCTGGAATTATAAAAGGCCATTTTTACGAAGTTATTAATCCATCCCTTAGTCAGTACTATGGTTGGAAGGCTCTATTTTTCAAAAATTAATTTATTTTCATAACCAGACCTATTCCTCTCGAGATTTAGGGTATGAATTATTAAGTAAATTATTTGCTACTTTTTCCTGATTTTAGAGTGATTGCAGTAGCAATTTTTGTATGTGTTGGCTTAGCCGTAAATCAGTATTCTCCGGATATTGCGGTATCCTATGTACTTTTTCAAGCATTTATTCTTCCGTTTATGTTATTAACGGTGTAAGACAAAACAATTGCTATAGGATTGGTGGTATTTTTTGGGGTTATGAATTAATTAGAAGAAAAAGCAATTTGCTACACTATTCTATGTGTATTTGCTATGAGTTTTTTCATTTTACTGCTATAGTTGTTCTTCCTTTTTATTTTATCTGTAACTACAAAGGACAGATTAAAAATAGATATTTAATTGCTGTTTTCATATCTGTTATTCTTATTGTTTTTAATAGAAATTTGATTCGGTTTTTCACCGATGGATTATACTCCTCATATTCCAGCACTGCTGGCGGGCAGGGATTTAGACTTTATATGGTTTATGTTTTTTAATGCTTATATGGATGGGGAGTTCTTAGGACAAAATATGCCACTCCCTAGAATATTTGAAAAAGATGTTTTTGAATTTTGAGTATGGTACAATCTTAGCGGAATTATTTGTGGTAAGTTCCTTAATTGTTGGAATTTTTAGAATTGGATACTACTACCTATTATATATGATTTGTTACTTTCCATTTTTGATAAGATGCTTTGGAAAGAAAAAGCAACTTGTTTATCAAGTATATGTTTTATGGATTTGCTCTTATTTACATATTAACTAAAGGAGGACCTTACGCTTTTTCTTTTTAAGCAGGAAATAAATATGAATAATGAAATTGGTGTGCTTTTTGTTCTTTAATAAAAATTGAAACTACGGAGAAGGTCTTTTCGCAAATTTTAAAAGCAAAACCTGAAAAAACTTTTAGCACAGGATGGTGCAAGAGAGGGGAATGGCTTTGATTTAAAAATGTGCCGGAGTGTAGAAAGAGTTGAGGACCTTCTTAATAAGATTGATTGGGATTGCAAAATATACAGGAATTATGCAAATCAAAATATGGGTGTGATCCAAGAGAATATGACGCTATTTCATGGGCGTTTGAAAGTGTGGATAAGCTCATTATTATTGAAGATGACTGTTTATGCTCAAATTCTTTTCTTTCAGTTTATGGAGGAATTGCTTTTACGTTATGAACAGGATGAACGAATATCGATGATTTCCGGCTTAGGAAAAGGCTAGGAAGTAACCCTATTTTGTGATAAAAGTTATTATTTTACACAAGCTTCTTCCGGTTGGGGATGGGCAACATGGAGTAGAGTTTGGAGAGATGTCTCAGAGAATATCGCGAGACTATCAATATATGAAGATCAGAATTTTGTTAAAAATCTAGAGCTATATGTAAAAAAACTGGCATCAAGGCATTCTGTAATTATGTTCAAATGACCCGGCAGCATAAGACCAATAATGAAAGGGAACGGAAGATATGCTCTTGGGAATTTGCGGTATCGACGGCGATGGTTCTTGAATCAAGACTTGCTATAAATCCAGTCAAGAATTTAGTAAAGAACATAGGAGCTGTTCCGGAGCAAACTACATTCAGGAAGAGATATTCAATTGGTTCCCAAAAGATACAGAAGAATATTCAGACTTGAGGCAGAAGAACCAAATTTTCCACTAAATCATCCGGAATTTATAATTCGTGATATGCAGTATGAAGATGAATTTAATAAGATTTACGCTTTCTCTAATTGACAGGCATTTTTGTGATAGAATAGAAAGAATGTTTCTTTTATTACGGTATAGAGGAATAAAAATCTATTATAAAAATCATAAGGAGAATAAATTAAAGTGTGCGATTCAAATGTATTAATTTCTGTAATTGTTCCTGTATGGAATGCTCAAAATTATTTAGAGACTTGTCTTGATAGCATTATTCATCAGACTTATTCCAATTTGGAAATTTTACTGGTGGATGATGGAAGTACAGATGATTCTTTAGAGATATGTAGAAACTATGAGAAAAAGATAACAGAGTAAGGGTGTTTCATAAGGAAAAAATGGAGGACAAGGAAGTGCTAGAAATTTTTGCTCTTGATTGCTGTCATGGAAAAATATGTGGGGTTTGTAGACAATGATGACTGGATATTACCAACTATGTATGAACGATTACTAGAACTTATCTGTAGGTACAAAGTAAAAATATCTCGTTGTGATGATGCACAAAGTAAAGAGGAAATTGGAAAGGAAGAAAAGCGGATTACCTTTTCTTCTAAAGAAGAGTTTCACAAAAATTTTTGCGATATTGTTGGGGGCATGTAACAGATCGTTTGTTCGATAGGGATTTAATAAAAACAACAGATTTCCTTATAGCAAAAACTATTGAGGATACACGATTTATTCGACAATTACTACCTGAAATTAAAGGGAAGCATGCACAACGGAAAAATTATATTTCTATACAGCAAGAGAGGACAATACATCTAATCGATACGCAAAAACATATATCAGTTCTTTTTGAAAGAGCAATGGAATATCAAAGCAGATATGAGGAAGCTATTCGTTTTTCCCCTGATTACAAAAGATTTACTTTTACAAAAAATCAACAACTTTTATGTGTGGATGTTTGAGAATTCTACTGAAGAATAAAAAGAAGAAATCAAAATGATTTTGAAAAGATGGCAGAATTTCTTCGGAAGTATAAGGCTGAGATATGGAAAAATAATAGTATTGCATGGAAATACAAGTTGTTTATTTTAACGTTATAGGTAGAGACAGATGAATAAGCGTTTAAAGGAATTATGTATTGCTTTGTATAATCTTAAAAATGGCTTGTTTTTGGAAGCTCAAAGATGTAAAAATTTCAACAGCTTGGCAGAGATATTAAATATAGCCATGTTCGAGTAAAATCAAGAGGAATAGGGAATAGGATCACAATAGGAACGGTACCAGATTAAAGAACGTCATCTTCACTATTCATGGAAATTATAATGAAATCATAATAGAGAATAATTGTTCTTTTGACAGATACCACCTTCACGGTGGAAGAAAATACAAAATGTAATATGGATTAAAAGAGGAAGTACTACAACAGGAGGAGTATTTATTTCCGCAATAGAGGGGAGCAGAGTAATTGTAGGTGAAGATGGGATGATTTCTAGGATATTTATTGCATCAGGAGATGGCCATGGTGTGGTAGACAGCACAGGGAGAAGAACAAACTATTCGGAGGATATCTTGATTGGGAGTCATGTCTGGATCGGATACAGATCAATTATAAATAAAGGGTGTTATCATTCCGGTCAACCGCATTATTGCTGGTTCAGTTGTGGCAGAAAAATAAATCAGTCTGTAACTGCAGGAAGTATTATCGGTGGTAATCCCTGCTTTTGGTGGTTAAAACAAAAATATGAATTGGACACGAAATAGAAAAAGATGGAGAAAATCATGATAATGAGACTGCTTAATTATCTTCAAGGGTATATATATCACCAGAAAACATTAAAAAGCATGTCAGATTCATTATCATACAGAGATTGACTTAAAAACAGAATTTGAAGGGAAAAATGTTATTCTATCCGGAGTTGGCCTTCAAGATTGCCGTTTAGGATATGGTTCATATATTGGAAATGATACGATTCTGTACAAGACGGACATTGGACGGTTTTGTAGTATTGCGGATCATGTCAGTATTATTTTTGGAGAGCATCCTTCTAAGTTCGTATCGACAAATCAAGCTTTTTATTTTAAAAGTGGGGTAGGTGGGTATAGTTATGTTAATCAAGATTACTGGTTTCCGGAGCAAACTTATCCCTCTGCAGACAAAGAAAAAGATAGATATTGTATTATTGGAAATGATGTTTGGATAGGCAAAAAGTTATGATGAAATCAGAGTTAAAAATTGGGGACTGCGCTATTATTGCAACAGGTGCTATTGCAACCAGGATGTTGAGTCATATGTATTGTGGTGGAGTCCCTGCAAGACTTATTCGATATAGATTTTCCAGAGAAGAGTAGAATGGCTGCGAAAAATCTAAAATGGTGGGAAAAAGGAGAAGATTGGTGGGAGAAATATGCTCAATATTTTCACGATATAGAAAAATTGAAAGAGAAGGTAGAAGTGGATGAGCAGTACAAAAAGTGTTGATGCCTATAGTCGGAGTCAAAACTCAAGAAGGGCACGATATTATCTATTTTGCCTTAGGACTTAATATTATATCAGGTTTACTTTTTACACCTTGGTTAATACACCAGATAGGAAAAGTGATTATGGGATATATAGTATAGAACATCTCATTATAGCTTTACTTTATTATGGATTTTGAATTAGTGATGCAGTGGCTAAGCATGTTGCACAGTATCAGGCGGAAGGTAAATGAGAATAAAAATTAATGATTTATTAAGTTTAGTTTCAAGAATATATATAATCTTATCACTGTTTTTATTTATTTTCATATTATATGGACCACATTTATTTGAGCTTATCCGGTTCTGAACTTATTAAGCTAAAAACAGTTTATATTATTGTAGCATCTTATAATGTTTTTGCTTTTGTTTACTCCACTATCCGGAATTATGTTAGCTTATGAGCATATTGTTAGTCTAAAAGCTATGCGGATATAATTTTATCGGATTCTTGTGATTATTGTTAGCGTGATGGCCATTATATTGGGGCAGGGCCTTCTGGCTGCAGTATTTGCTAATGTTATTGCAGGAATTATTGTAATACTGTATAAAACAATTATTAGAAAAATATCATCACATTAAGCTCCAATCTCGCATATAAAAATCCAATGCTTTTAAAAGAAGTATTATCTTTTCTATTTGGATTGCAGTTTTAGTTCTTACACAAAGGTGTATTTATAGTATTACTCCTAGTGTTTTAGGTGCTATTTCAGGAAGCTCGGACGTGACATTGTTCAGTCTGTGCAGTACTTTAGAAGGATATGCCTATAGCTTCGGGAGTGTAATAGCTACATTGTTTCTAGCTAAGATAACGAGACAACTGATTGCGAAAGATATTCATGGATTTACAAAAATTGACAATTAATATCGGGAAGTTGCAATTTATATTAATTTCAAGTATTTTAGTGGGATTTTTATGTGGCGGGAGAAACTTTGTTGAACTATGGATGGGTAAAGGATATGAGTCCATCTATTATATGACTTTGTTATTGTTAATTCCCAGTGTGCTTCTATGGCCCTTTATGACAGTTAGTACAGGTTTAACTGCAAAAGAGTGTGGTTAAAGAGCAGGCTTTAGTGAATTTAGGCGCGGCTATGATAAATATATTCCCGGAATTACTGTTAGTGGGAAAAATATGGCGCTATTGGTGCAGCAATCAATTTCTCTTGCTAATACATTTAAAAGCGATTGCTCTTATATTGGTATACAAACACTTTTTTGCCAATCCGAATAAAAAGATTTCTTTGTTTGAAATATATTTTAAATATACTGGGGCAACTGTACTTGCTATTATATTATCTACGGTTCTTTATTTTTAATATAAATAACTTAAAAATTGCGTTTCTATTGGATGAATTTGTTACATTAGGACTTCTACGTATTATTAATATTCTTTACTGTAGTATTGTTTGATAAAGCATTTTTAAAAAGATATTTCTATTTATAGAAGATAAAAAGTGTGAGTTGGCATGATATTGTACCGCAGAAGGAAACAAACAGAATACCGGCATAGAATAAAATTAGACTATGAAAAACTTCCAGATGAGATATATACGATAGAAAGGTCGTTTGGGAAGATGAAAAAGATTCAGGTGATTTCAAAATTTGAATAAAATTTCTAAATGGGAGACAAGGGGTTTAGTTTATGAAAGCACTACAACTTGCAAAAATGTAGCATCCATAGATAGATCAATTTCATAGGTCTAATATTGATATTCTGTTGTCTCTTGGTTATGTGGTTGATGTAGTGGCTGATTTTTAGCAATCCGTTGATATCTAAAGATAAAGCCGAGAGGCTGAAAAAGCATTTATCAGAATTGAATGTTCGAGTTATAGATATTGCTGTACCACGAACATTGAACTTATCTTATAAGAGCGTACAGGGATTACATTTATCGCTAAGGAAACAATATCAATTGATTCATTGTCATAGTCCCATTGGTGGAGGTTGTGTAGGCAGGCGGCAGAGAGAGAAAAAGGAACTTTTTGATTTATACAGCACATGGTTTTCTATTTTACGATGGTGTCATGACAGTATCACTGTTGTATTATCCTATAGAGAAATATTACTCTATTATACGGATATTCTTATAACCATTAATAATGAAGATTATAAGAGAGCATCAAAAAGTTGCCGGAAAAACGCTTAAAATTCCGTGATTGGTATAGATACAGAAAAATTCTTGAATTGTAAAGTGAATTTAAGAAGAAAGAGAGAAGAACTAGGACTTAAGTCAGAGGATTTTGTTTTATTGTCTGTGGGAGAACTTTTCAGAGCGAAAATCAGCAGATTGTACTGAATGCTCTTACAAGATGAATCATCAAGGTTCACTTGAAAATATTGTGTATTTAATTGTTGGCTTAGGAGACTTGCAAGATAAATTTAGAAATTGATTACTGAAAATGGATTATCGGAGCATGTTAAACTGTTTGGCTTTTAGAACGGATATTACTGAGCTATGTAAAATTGCAGACTGCTTTGGTAGCATACATCTATTCGAGAGGGGCTGGGGATAGCACTCTGAGGCAATGGCTGCTGCGTTGCCATTGATTTCTTCCTACGAATGGAATAAAGGATTATACAGAAGAAGGGGTATCAGGATGTTGTATAGATCCGAGAAATATAGATGAAGTGGTTGAAGCTATAGGAAAGATGCTGATGATAGGGAATTCAGAGATAATTGTTCCCTTAAATAATATTAGGACTGCAAAGATATATGATATTCATAATACAAAATGGAAAATTATGCGTAGAATATATAGGAAACCTATTCAAAAGCATGAATAGAGAGGGTGTACCATGATGGCCTAGTTGCAGTATAGTACTCCTGTATACAACAGAAGCTTTGTGTAAAGAGGTGTTTAGACAGCCTTGTAAATCAAACACAGAAAATTTCTGGAGATAATAGGCTGTGGATGATGGTTCTTTTGGATTACTGGGGCAGATTTGTAGGTATAACTGCTGCCAGCAAGGGCGATGCGAACAAAAGTAATACATAAAGAAAATGAGGGTTCAGGTTGTGCTAGATCGCAGGTATCGAGGCAGCAGAGGGAGAATATCTATTTTTCGTTGATTCGGATGATTGGCCCAAAGTAGATAATTGTATTGATCGATTAGTTGATGTCGCAAACAGGACAGAGCAGACTTTGGTAAAATGCCTTATTCAGGGAGGAAAGCCACACCAGCGTCCCAGTGATAAAGCAAATTTCCATACAACAACAATATCAGTGCTTTTGAGGACACAGATAGGAGAGTTACTGGTTGTGGAAAGCTTTATAGCAGAGAAGTTAGGAGAATATGCGTCGTCCTAAGGTAAACTGCTTTTTGAAGATAATTTTTACATATAATTATATATAATGCGCTCTAAAAGTGTGTTATCTTGGATGAAGCTTTACTATTACTATTTTTATGTCTCCAATAAGCATTATGCGAGGAAAGAAAACAACCATCGTGCAATTCATACAAGCTTTATGAAGAGAGAATAGCATTTTTCGAAGAGAATCTGAATTATCCGCATTTCTCAGAATTGGCGATTAGATTAATGTTATCTTTTATTCAACGTTCAAATTATGAAGAGTCCGAAATGTCTGAAGAGGAGATGTTAACAAGATTTAGGCAGGAATATCGTTTAGGGCATCAATATGCGCGAGGAGCTAAAGAGAAACTTCATTGTTTGCTTTTAACCTGTAACCCTATTTTATATTGTTTGAGTAAGTTTTTAAAGAAATAGAGGGAATTTATGGTAGCAAGTTATAGTGGAATTGATAGCTAAAATATGAATTGGGTGAATCATTTTGATTATGATAAGTACTGGAAGATGAATATATATCTGTCGCACAGATGAGGATTAAGGCATATTATTATTTTGTATAAGATACTGATAGCTTCTATAATGCTTCTTTTAGGAACTCATCTAGGTTTTCCTGAAAGTGAAATTTGCGGATAGACCTATCTTGCCGCATGGATTAAATGGAATTGTCATTGCTAATGATGCATCTATTGGGTAAGAATGTAACTATTTATCATCAGGTCACTATAGTGCAGTGCAAATGGAGGTTCTCCAGTTGAAGCGATAATGTTTATATTTGGAGTGCAGAGTGCAAAAGGTTGTGGTGCCCACTCATATAGTGCAGTACAATGTAAAATACGGAAGCTGGCTGTGTTGTCTGCGAGCGACTCTTCCGGATAATATGACAGTGTAATGGACCGAAGCCAAGACTCACATTTACAGGAAGATAAAATTATCAAGTAAAAAGTGTTTAAAGATGGAGGAAAATGTGAGGGCTCACTGGTTCTTTCCAGCGAAACGTGGAATGATAAATACGATGGAAATAATGTTACTCCAATTGGGTTTTGAGAATAGGAAGCGGAGTTTGCAAATATTTATTGCTAGTCCAGGCAACCGATAATAATAAATGTTGCGAGAGATATTTCCAACAACGGATTCTAAGACGCCAAAAAGTATCATTGGAGGCAGCGGTGAAAGACCACTGTCATTGAGTTAAGGAGGATAAGACATCAAAAGGTACAGGCTGAAGAAAGGAATCCAAAAGAAACTATATCAATTTCTCAAATCTAGTAGTGGGAGCTTTTTGAGACTGGTACGCCGCGAGTGATATGGCTATTGGGAAGATATAATCTTTCTGAGATGAAACAGTTTATTGACGATTTTTAAACCCGGATAGTTTATTTTCACCGAGTTGCATGGCTATCTTGCAAAGATGCTGAGGCGGACTTTATCTCAGCAGCTCACGATAGCTCCAATGACTGCTTACAGGAAGTATGACAGGCCTCTCTTCGATTCAACTAGTTTTCTCCTGGGTAAACAGGTTTTAGTTAATAGAAAATGTTAAGAGATGGTGGCAAAATATAAAATTTACCATACGCTGCTCTCTAGAACAAAAAGAAGATTATGAGAAAAAGGTTTTGGTGTAAAATGAAGACACTGCATGCAGTAGCTTTGAAAAGAATACGAGCTCTAGACCTCGTACATTTGATCCTGTTCGTTTAATACCTATGCTAAAAATTTTATATGGATAGGTGGAGGATTCTGGGAGAAATCACGCAGATATACAAGAGAGATTAATAAAGACTATATAGAAGAAAAAGGAGATTTACATGTGTGATAGTTGATCAAAACAAAAACTTTTTGGATGATGGGGTATCTAATGATAGCGAGTTTCATAAGAAGAACTTAAGGATATCTATAGCGCAGATATTGCGCTGCACGCTGAATCTAGAAAGTCCAATTTATGCTTTTGAAAACTAGGCTTTTTTCCACAAAGATTACGGTTGATTGTATATT
>BNJV01003140.1_pt1 | contig 92539 bp, 161 predicted proteins | sample 8540591 | NCBI WGS metagenome assembly BNJV01 (sample SAMD00202457, study PRJDB9452) | human saliva metagenome | host: Homo sapiens | reverse complement strand
GCAGAATATCAAAGATCGGTCTTTATGACGGGTAAAGGCGCTCTTCAAGGACTATAGGATTCGCTTGACTTTCGACATTGTTGGTCCGAGTACGATCCGGGGCGTATTGGGATGGCGTGAAGTCAGAGGATGATGTGATTCACTTGCAGTGGGTGGCGGGTGTGCTGCCAGCCATTCTTGGGAATAAAATATTGGAGATCATGGTTTGATCCTTATAGGGGCAGGGGGATGCTGGTTGGCTGGATATTATTACGCTCAGCAGCAGGAGTGAGGTGATCCCAGGGGTGGTTCAGGAGGCGGGACCGATAGGGCCTGGGGTATAGCGATCGCTGTACATCCTGGGTTTCTTTCATGGACCCGACTTATACCTTCTCTGTTTCAAAACATGCAGGCGTTTGCGGATCTTAACTAATTACGATATAGACAGTATTTCTGTAAGGGGTTACCCACTTAAAACGATGGTTTTATGGAGGTGCCTTAAAAGGCCTTATGATAAATACAAAGAAAGTGTTTGGAGAATCAAGGAAGACTACCGCAACAAGAGCGGAGGATGAGTATTTTCTTTGCACCTACAGCTGTAACAGCATTTACTCCTTGAAACAGTGAGTCAGGTTGGCTTTCATCACATGGAGCATGCGCTTTCGGCCCTACTGTGACATTACCCATGGAAGGACTGTATCACCCCGAGATGGATGAAGCATATCTTAAATGAAAAGACGGTGGATCGCTTTGGCAAAATATAGAATAAATGTTTTCGGAATCGAGGAGAAGCAAGGATAAGTTTGCGATTGCGGAACAGGCTATTGATCACAACCAGAAGTTTCTTTTGGAGTCCATCAACATTCCTATACATCTTTTAGAGATGTGGGAATCGATGAGGAAGAGAATCGATGAAATGGCAAAGCATGTTGCGGAAGATATGAGGGCTGGGAGAGAGCTGGGCGCTGGCACGAGCAGGATATTGCGGAAGTTCAGGAGCTTCTGTAAAGTGCGATAAATTGCAACTAGGAATGCATATGCAGGAATACAAAGTCAGGAGAACAGTTTATGAAAGTATTGATGATTAACGAAGTCCTCTCGCCTAGGCAATACAAGTATTACTCTCCTTTGGAGATGATCAAGAATGTTAGGCAGGAAAATATAAGTAGAAGTGATACAGATTGGAAATAAAGATACATTTGCATTTCTGTAGATATTATTATAAAAAGAAAATGGAAAATGTGTCTTCAATAGCCACCAGTAAACTGTGCGAAGTTTATGAAGCAACAGATCTTTTAATTACTAGCTACTCCAGTTTCACACTTCCTAAAATGCTACCTTGATTACACTGCTTGGACAGACTATTCTACGCGCATTTTGATGATAAGACCATGAAGGTACTGGGCATAATTAACTAGTTTAGCTAGCAAGACGAGACGGTTTATCCGCTACTGTGATGAATTAAATAAGTATTTTACAATCATGGGAATGCCAGTGGCCTCCAGTCAATACTGGAACGAAATTATTGCTGGATGCGAAAAAGGGAGAGGCGAAGGAAGACTTGCAAGGCCTGCAACAAACCCGCAGAACCCTGGCAGAAATATAGGCTTTTTTGATGAAGAGCATTGCCCTTGGAAAAGAAAAATACACAACACTTAGACAAGAAGAGGGATATTCTGAAATTTTATCCGATAAAGGGAAAGGAGTTAGAGATGAGCAGAGTAAACTTTGGAGCAAAACCGTTAATGTACCTGACAGTACTGATTATCGGAACATGATGAAAACGGAGTTCCCAATACGATGGTCGTGGGAATCACTACTACTGATTTTAAAAGAAATTACCATCAGCCTTTTCCAATCCTAGAGACGACAGATAACCTGTTGAAAAGAAACTTGCAAAATCAGTATGGCAACGGAAGAGCATGTAGTGCCTTGCGATTATGTTGGCATAGTATCCGGAAGAAAAGTTCTGACAAGTTTGTCAGGCAGGATTTCACGCAAGCGGAAGTGGTGAATGTGGATGCCCGGCAGTGACAGGCTTCCCATGGCTATGGGAATGCAAAGTAAAGAGCTTTGAAAGTAGCTTCTGATAGGGAAAATTATAAATGTGTTTCGCTGAGGAGGTGTATTACAGAGGGAAAGTCAGAGTATCAAAAGCAAGCCCATCGAAACTTTGATCCTTTTTGGAAATGCCTACTAGGTGGAGTAGGAGAAAAGCTTGGCAATGCGCTTTAAAGATGGAATGAATCTCAAAAGGTAGACGTGTATCCATGTACCGTGGGAACAGCTATGGCAGGGGTGGAATCTCGACGAAGAAACGATTCTCAGAAAATGTTATTAAAGCATATCTCAGGATTGTCGCGCATTACGATGAAAAGCCTTGCATCATTCCTACTTTTAGCGTCGGGAGGCTATGGCTTTCCCAAGGGGATTGCTCTTAGGAATTGCGCTCGTCGTGAGATAGAAAGCTTTATGTCGGAAAATGACATAGAGCTTTATCTTGTGTTTTGACTGAAAATCATATTGCCCACATCAACTTGGAGCTATGGCATAGATATTGATGAATATAATCAATAAGCACTATGTAGAAGAAAAGGCACCAGAGAGGTACGCAGTGGAGTTCACAGAAGAAAAGCGAGATAGATCATCCGTTACGTATACCGGTCTCGTTACCGCGCGCATATCGATTCACAAGTTATGAATCGAGCAGTAAAGCGTGACTTTGCAGAAAATGGTGAAGAATGGGATGATACAGCGGATAGCCGAAGACGGCAGGCCTTCCTTTTGTATCTACCGTTTTAGTTTATCAGATGAGGCGGAGTACTGGGAATCAAACAGGATAGAGGCGGCAAATTACACCAGCGATGAGGTGAACAGCTCTCGAAATTATCAAGATCACTAATGCGGTAAGCCGTGTAAGGAGATTGTAATATTTCTGATATTACTATGACATTACAGCATGCAAAGAGGACATTGACCGACTGAGAAGAGGGTGAAAAGCACGAACCTACTGGAACATGAGGCAAAGAAACAAAATGACGCTTTCAGAATGGGAAGATACTTGATAAAAGGAAAAGAAATCATTGTCCTAAGGCACGAAGGAGGCGGAAGTCTAAGGAAATGGGTTTTTGGAATGGGATGCCTTCTTGGCTTATATCGGACTGTGAAACAGGAGGAGCTTCACAAAGAAGAAGGGCGGATCAATTTCAGTTATATGAACGAGAGGAACCTCCATTTCAGTTTGAAGAGGAAACGTTTACAAACTAAAGGGTGCGTGAAACGCCGGAGGAAGTTCCTGAGGAGCTTTGCCTGCAAGAACTATTTTTAGTGGTAAAGTTCTTGAGAAAATGCAGTTTGTCCGGAACTTGAGAGAAATGCTTATAGATATAGAAGCCACGTGGTTTACAAGGATGATCATATTGGGTGAGCTAGCTTGCTTGAGTAGAAACAACCCAAAGCTTTGAAATGTAAACGAAAAGCTAGCAAGATCCATATTTCCTTATATATGAACAAGGATAAATAAAGAGCGGAATAGCAAAAGGCAAAAAGCCCACAAAACAATGGTTTTGGAACAGGAAAAATAGGATACGGACCTGCCGTAGTTTCTTTGCGCCAAAGAGCTTACTAAACTTGCCTGTGGTGGGCAGAATCTGAAGAAGAGGCACTTTAATTACAGACAGCTTTGCCAAAAGAGTGTAGCCTAAGTTTGCTTTGGGTGACGGCAGGTGGTTCCTTTACCGCTTACCTTGATGATGAGCTTTTCTTCCGGGCACAGCTTATCATGATTAGCTAAAACTTGAGTTCTGGAAGGGGCTATTGTCAATGATATTGAGGGATAAGAGGCCTGAAGGATGAAGAGACGTTTACCTTCTCCTTTACACCGCAAAGGTTATGGCAGAAAGTATTAACCTTTTCGCTACTGAATTTTAAAATTATAGCGAACAGGGGTACTCCATATGAACAGTAAACTCTTTGATCAATTACTTGAAGAACAGAATGGATATATTCGATTAATTGATCGCCAAAATGAAGGAGTATCAAAATCTGCAGTTCTGGATTATGTCCGTAAGAAGGGAAATGGAAAAGGTGGCTCCCAGTATATATATTTCGCCTGATGTATGGGAAGATAGACTATATTTGATTCAACCCAGAATAGAAAAATTATTTTCGCATGAAACAGCTTTTGTATATTCATAATCTTTCCGATAGAGAACCTTTTGCACCAGTGATTACTGTTGGACGAGGATGTAATGAAACATTTAAAAGATAAAGGTATTATAGTCCATACGGTAAGACCGGAATGGATAGAGATTGAAGCTTGACAGGAGGAAGACCTTTACCCAAAGTAATACAGTACGAATCTATGATAGGAAGCGTTGTATCTGTGACATATCAAGAATAAAATAGAATGGATATTCAAGTATTCCAGATGGCTTTGAGGTTTTATTATTTTTCAGAGTAGTGACAAAATATCCATAAATATCATGGAATATGCTCACATATCATGAGGATTTCGGATAAGGTGAAGACAATATGCAGAGGTATTACTGATGAAAACTGCTACAGCTGAAGGCAAGATAAAAATAAAGCAGGGAAGTATTTGAGCAAAACCCAGATACTAAGAATATATCTGATGGAGCGACTTCTGGAGAGTTTCTTTATCGATATAGAGATAATTTTGTATGTTAAAGGGTGGGCTTTTAGTATCTTCTTTGGTAGGAAGTGTGGATATGCGCTTTCCAACCATGGATATAGATACCGTAAAAGATACTTCCGCTAAATAAAGCGCAATACAAAAAATTTGGAAGAAATAATGGCAATTGAAAGCAGAGGATGGAGTTTTTGTTTTGTGCAACTGGGTGGAATGTTGGAAAGTCCATAGAGAGGTATTCATTTTTACATGATAGACTGCACTATGGATGGCCAAGCGGGCCATTAAGATGGATATTTCAACCGGTGACGAAGAATTACACAGGGGCGATTGAATATAAAGTTACCACTTTATCATTGAGGACAGATCAATTAGTGCTGGGCTTACAATTGGAAACGCTTCTTGCGGAAGCCGACTAATATCGTGGTAAGGCAGGAAACTGAGATACTGGAATGAGAGATTTACTGATATATGTGTGTATTATGAGCCAAGATCTGAAACTATTGACAGAATTAGTGACTGCATTTTATGCTACTTGCAAGAAGAAGGGGTCAGTGAGGCTGGAATGGATGATGTTATCAATAAAATTTCTGATGATGATACAATGGGCTGACTATGGAATAACTACCGTAAAACGAACTATACATGGAACAGGGTGAGATGGGAAGATGTGATAGGGTGCAAGAGGTAGAATAATGATTGGGTAATATAAATGCATACATACCTTTAAATCCGCAGCCCTATTCTAGCAGAGCTGCAAGGGTCTCGACCTCTAATGGTAATTTTAGTTGCCGAGGCAATATTAGCTCAAAAGAGTATGAAAAGCATCATTTTCAAAAGGAAAAGTATTGAAAGAGCAGGGATATGAGGAATTAGGAATGCTTTGCAAGAGCACGAAACTTGTCTGGACTCTATCATCCTACACAAGTCTAACTTTCAGTAGGATACGCCGCTTATCCATGTGTAGTATTATCTTTTATTGTTATTTGGATACTGAAGATGTCAGATGCGTTGATTGCATACCTGATTGTTTCAGGTAAACTCGGACTATGGCAATTTAGTGTTGATTGTCGCTCCGCCATGTATGGTTTAGAGGGATGGCCTCTCTTCAGTAAATGGAGAGAGAATTAGAAATCAAGGAAAGCGCAGTTGTTCAGTACTATGCTTTCTATGGAGTAGAGGACGGAGTGTATTATGCATTTTAAATTTAAAGCTTTGAAGACATAGGAACAAATAAAAACGAAGAATCGATCCGTTTCGACTGCTCCGAAGATGACCATAAAAATTAGAATCCGTGCCCTTGTGGCTCTGCCATGAGCAGAAACTCAATAAGCTGAGGACAGCAGAGTGCCATCCTGGATAGAGTAATGCATCTATGTGATGCAAGAGGATGAGAACAATTCTCACAGAAAAGAAAATCAAGGAGCTCGATTTGGGACTACAATGATTAGTTAAAAATTTTTCACTTCGTCTAATACTTATGACTACTGTAGATTTTGAGAAACGGTAAATCAATGATCAAAGATTTAGCAGGAACTTCATTTCCTAGGCACAGGCAAGAAGCGAGAAGTCTATTGAGGAGAAGCTTTTAGAATGTTATACCTCGATCTCAATGAGACATAGGTTTCCTGATCCGATAGAATCCGAGAAAAGCAGTACAATAGAAAATAAGGAGGAGAGCAGCGAAAACTGGGAGTGTCGGTCTTTACCGAATAGCAGGAAAGTCCACTCTCGTGAATGCGATTATAGCTGAAGGCGCGCGCAGGTCGCGAGTGCCTATCCTTCTGCACGATAGGATCCTGAATGTGGGCGCTGTAGCGTTCCGGATGAACGCTTGCAGCTTCTTTCCGAGCCTCTATCATTCCGAGGAAGAGATTTACGGCGGTAATCGAGTTCGTGAAATCAGCTGGTCAAGGGGGCGCTTCCAAGAGAAGGCCTCCGGGAAACCAGTCTCCTCGGAAAGGTCTCGGAAACGGACGCTATCGCATGCGTGGTCTCGCTTTGGCACGGTGATGATAATGTTGGCATTCGCGTGGACGGCGTCCAGATCACGATTCGAGATATTGCTGAAACCATTGAGCTTATGGAACCCATTTTCTCCGACCTGGAAGTCTTAGACCGGAGGAGTAGGAAACAGACGAAGAACTCTGCGAATAACGATATGGATGCGAAGAAGGAGTATGCGCTTCTGGAAGCTCCATGCGCATCTGGAAGAGGGAAAACTCGCGACCAACTTCAGCGAGAGAGGAAGATGCCACGTTCCTGGACAGCCTGGGACTGCTTGCGCTGCAGCCCGTGGCGGCGCCTGCAATGCAGAAGAGCGCTGCTCGGGACAGGCGGCGCATCTAACCTGGCTATAGTCCAGAAAGGAGTGAGAGAGTACGCAGAAGTTAAAGAATCATTCCGAAAGCTTTGCTATCTCTGCGCAGATTGAGGCAGAGGAGGATTTCGGAACTTCTCCTGATGAAGAGAAGGGCTGAGTGCTGAGTCCTTTGGGACTTTCGAGCGGGACTCGATAAGATTGGCAGCGCTGCCTATTCCTTTACTGGGGCTCATGCGCTTTACTGCCTTACTGCTGGAGAGAAGGAAACCAGAGCATGGACGATTAAGAAAAGGAACAGAGAGCGCACGCAGCTGCTGGAGATTCATACCGACACAGAGAAGAGATCATCACGCGGAAGTAAAGCAGAACTACTAAAGACAACTGGACAACGGGTCTCTCGCAGCACGCGAGGAAAGGCCTCAGGCTTGATACAGATGGAAGGAAAAAGAATATATGTACCTGCAGGACGGCGATGAGCCGTGATTTCGTCTCCGTTTTAATGGGTAAGGGATAATCATCTCTTTCGAGTAAAACGAAGCGGTAAAACAAAAGTTCCGAAAGCAACATGAACAAGATCTTCTACATAAAAAGTCGAATAAAGAGAATTTAGCCGAGGTGAAAATGCAGCTGTAGAGATACAGCCTCGTTTTTCATGCACTTCATGTTTTTCTCAAATTGTACTACTTTATAGATTTCTTCTATAGGCGAGCAGCTGTCGAAAAATAGCCGCTTTTCGACTGCTGAACCTACGTATCTTGTCTTGACTCTTCCCTGAAAATCATGCATTATAATGTTAGAGTGGGAGTGAGAGCGTAAATTATGTTTACGAGAGTATCATCACAATTTAGATACGGAAGGGCAGGATGATGATTCCTGCCAAACTCAAGTGAGGTGATGGTTATAACGAGATTTACCCATACCCGCACCCTCGACTGGTTGTCTTTCTCTCTATGCCATTCCGGAAATGGAGGAGCTGGAGGGAGTGCAGGCTCTGCCTATGCGACTCAGTAAGCAGGCGAGAGACGGCAGAGCGATGCTTTTAGGGAAGTGCTGTTTCCGTGAAGAGTGTGATAAGCAGTGCAGATTCACGCAGACACTCAGGAGAGAGGGCGATGTCTTTAGAAGAGGATGTGGTTCCTCCTGGCGTGAGGTGACCATGCGGAGATTTGGCAGGAGAGCTTGTGGAACGACAACAATGATTTCTCCTTGACTACCGAAACGCTTTGCACGGATATGTGGAAGGAGTTTGGGAATCCAATGGAATTTCAGCACAAAAGCATTTTGCTTAACGAGATGCATGGAAGGTCTGTCAATCAAAGAGGACGGAATCTATATGGACGGCACGCTGGGAGGCGGCGGACATTCCTTTCATATTTTGGAAAGACTTCTGGTGAAGTGAGGAAGGCTAATCAGGAGGACTCAGGATGAGAGGTCGATCGAAAAGCGGCAACAGAAGAGAGACTCGGAGGCATCGGCAAATAGGAGTCACAAGAGTGCGTGAGCAATTACCGAACATTTTCAGACAATCCTTTCCACCCTTTCTATTCCCCCAAGGGTGGATGGGATTCTTTTGGACTTAGCTCCTCCTATCAGTCTCGATGACCGACAGAGGATCTTATCCTTTGACGCACCCGCTCGACATGCTGGGATGGACAGAAGGCTGGTGGATTTTCACCGCAAAAGGGATCTTACTCGGGAACAACTACAGCTGTGAGCAGGAAACTTTACCACTATCATACGGGATTTACGGAGGAAGATAAAGTTCTGCAGGGACATATTGCCAAGCTACGTTGTAAAGAGAGAGAGAGAGAGCCTGATCGAGGACTGACCTTCGAGGCTGGAAATCAATCAGTCATGCCATACCGATGAAAATGAGAGTGCAGTGGAGGCCATCCCGCGAAGAAGACCTTTCAAGCGCACGGTGTGCACTGAATCGGGAGCTTAGAGGCTTTGGAAAGAGTCCATAGAGGCATGAGTTAAGGCGCTAAAGGCCGAGAGAGACTGCGTATCGTCAGCTTTCGCCCTCCAGGATCGCGTATAGTTAAGAAGGCTTTTCGGACTGCGGGAAAGGTCCAGCGTGTATTTGTCCAGACGATTTTGACGATACCACCTGCGGAAGAAAAAGCCGAGGAAAGAGAAAGTCAGCAAAAGCCACTATTCCGAGTGGTTGGAAAGTGGGAGAAAATCTGAGACAAGTGAGTGCAAAAGCTTAGAAATCTTCGGGCGAGGACGGTGAGAGTAGCAGACTGGAAGTATAGCAGGTGGAATGTGAGAGAGAAGGATAAGCACGATCACGCTGGATAAGAGAGATGTGATTAAAGAAGGACAAGAGGAGAGTTATGGGCAAGGAAGCTGGCAGAGAGAGAGGAAAGAGAAACTAAGGCCTGTTGCCAGTCTCGTAGTGACAAGAAAGAGGAGATTTCGCCACCGCGAAGAAAAACGGAGCAAAGGTCAAGGAAGACAGCTGTCCCAAGAAGGGGACAAAAAGGGAATAGCAGGTGAAAATGGGCACTATTTCGGGAGATAGGAGCCAGGAATTCTCAGGGAAAGAGAGATGCAGTATCCTGCAACAGGGAAAGAGTGCGAAGAGCGCTGAATTTTACGCATGGCGTTTCGGTGACCTCATGTTATGTTGATTACGGGAGGACTTTGTTTTCTATTACATCAGGCTGCAGGACGCGAGTCAATACCAGAGGTGCATCGTATTTGAACAAAGAGAAAGAAATTGAAAATTTAAAACAGACATGATGCGCAATGCCATTAATTCCGCTCTGGATCCGGAAAACGAGTACACGAGAGCTACATGGAGGAACTGGGAATGGTTTATCCAGGTGGATCAATTGGTGTGATAGAGCATAAAAGTCGGAAAGTGAGTAGTGTAGCAATAAGGAAAACATCCAAAGTGCTAAAGAGGAACGATAGAAGAAAAGACGGCAGACTAAGATTCTGCCCGTGTATAGCGTGAAAAAGCTGATGGTAAGTTTGTAATCCTGCTATTTGCCATTTTAAGCGTTACTGACTTTTCGACTGGTGCGAAAGAAAGAGTACAGCCGCATCGTTTTGGGACAGAGGGCAATCCGGATACACGCTCGCATTATCCAGGCAAAAGGAGAGATTCTGGACAGGGACGGGACAGTCCTTGCCGAAAGTCAGAGGTCTACAACCCTCATTGCTGATCCGAGAGCAAATTACCTACAGATGATGACCGATATTCAGTAAGCATGCATGGATGTCTCTAAGAGACTCATTCTTAAAAGGAGATGAAGAGAGTAGAGCTACTGCGAAAAGCATAAATATAAAGGGACTCCCGACAACAAGAAAAGTGCCTCATTTCAAATTCAAGGAGGAGGCTTACACTACGAGGAAAAAGAGGCATTTCACAAAGTATATTGATGATACCGAATATCGTAAAAATGGAAACAAGTACAGAAATGAGAGCACTGCAGTTTGATGACCGGTATAGAAGAAATTATCACTTATAAAAGAGCTTCTGGCTTGTAAATGTCATAGGTTTTGCTTCAGGATGACGGGAACGGGAGGCGTGGAAACAAATATTATAACGACGAACCAGCTTGGGATAAACGGAAGAGAATGACGGCTGATGTCCGATGTCCGAGACAGGTACAGTCCGTTATTCGAGAAGCAAACGGACGGACAGAGATAGTTACCTAGCTTTTGAGTTTTAACATCTCAAAGAACGGCGGAGTATCTCTCAGGAGTGGCGGACGGAGGATGTAGGCTCATAAAACGTACGCTGGCTATCGGGATGAATCCGAAAATGGGGAAAGACTTTAAGCAGCGGCCAGTACGAACCGTTTTGATTTCGAAATCATCCGAGGAGAACTGGATAAGACGCACCCGGACGGCTTTACTGCGAGAACTCCGGGAGAGGCGGTTAAGCGCATACAAAGAGAATTGCACAATCAGCCCATCAGAGAAGACGCAATCAGTTCCGTTTGCAGTGATTCCGAAACCCTTTCTCATGGCGCACACAGGTTGTTTGGAATCAGATGTGGAGAAAGTACGGCGGTTTTCCGAGCAGTTATGAGCCTGGTTCCCACGGCAAGAGCCTCTACTGCAGCCGGCGCTTTGGAAGAAGCTCGCCCGTCTCGCCCGAGACCACTTTTCGCGGTGACGGCTATATGGCCGCTTTAAGTGACGGGCAAAAGGCTTCGAAACATCCGCCGGCATGGCAAGAGGGGCGGGCTGCTGACACCGATGCCGGAGGCTGGGCAACTGATGCAACCTGCAAAGTGCCCATCTTTATGAATACGTGGCCTTCTTCAGGAAGAGTGCGGCACTGTACATACCAGCACTCTCTTCGCGTTCCAGAAAACGGGCGTTGACTTACACCGAGAGAGGCGGATACTTCTTCTCTTACTCAAAGGAAAGTTTAGGGAAGACTCCACTGGCAACTTGAAACTCTTTCGGACAGAAACTACAAATGTCACGAAGATCCAGGATGGCGGCGTTATTTCCCAGTACTTTCGTCACCGGAGGTTCCTACCTGGGCCGCATGTGGTAAAACAGATGACCCAACGGAACGGCTATCAAAATGTGGAACCGGAACTGCTTTACAGTGGCGAATTCTGAGACTACGAGCGATTTGGACTAAAGAGGCCTTGTGGCACCAGACGGTGGAAAAGGAACCAGAGAGACGCAAAAATTCAGGGCTATCATGTGGGAGGAAAAACGGGAGCTACGCAAAAGCTCTGAGGTCAGAGACTCACCTTGTTTCCTTCTCGGTTTCGCGCTCGGTAGAGGATCCGAGCTTTGAGTCTGCGTTATCGTGGATACCGCGAATTTGGATGGAGGAACGAGGCCAGTGCATCTTTCGCTACTAAAATTGAGACAAAAGATTATGTGAATGATCTCACCGCAATTTCTAAAGAATATCCCACCGCAGACGGATCCGGAGGCCTCCCTTGAATAAAGCATATGGCGTAAGAAAATGACAGTAAGGAGAAAAGAGAGCCAAAGAGGACGCTCTCTCGCAGGAGAGTGACTGATAGTCGGATGACTGACGGTGCGGAGCTTCGGAAAGCTAGTACTGCAGGAAATGATTAGTGGGAGATATGCCGAGTAACACACATTGCTGGGACTGGCCTTTTTAGTCATGTGTTGCTGAGTCTCCCAAGAGGAATATTAGAAATTTTAAGCATAGGCTGAAATTCAGCAACGGGCAGGAAGTAGAGATGACTGGACCTAAGGCCCATCTGGAAGAAGCTAGGGAACTCCTACGATGGGAGGGATTTGTGCTCCTGATTGCCATGTAAGTATTGCCAATCCTTCCCTGGAGAGGATGCGTGGGAGGCCAATGCTTTCTGCACTTATTTACTCGGCCTTGGTGTTTCCGGAATTGTAGGGTTTTATCATTTGATGACTATTTCACAAAGGTAACAGTGAAGCTTATCAGTCGGAAGAGCTTTATCCAGAAGCAAAATGGCGGCACACAAGTCTTGATTTCTCTTTGTAGCATATTGCGGCTACTGTAATATTTTTACGGAGGACACACGAGCGCACTTTTAATTCTTTCTAAAGGATACGGTATTTCTTTCGGACTTCGCTCTTCTTCGAGGGCTCTGTTCATCAATACAGCAACGGACATGGGGCCAATTCTTACCGACGGGGTTGACGGACTTGCAAGCTAGTGTAACGGCGGTGATTGTTTTCTTTCATGTTATGAGTGGATAGAGAGTCTAATCGGAGATGTGCGTAGCTTTGGGGCTCTCCCGGAGAATTGCGGTACTCAGGCGCCTCGGCTTCCTCTGGCGAATGCGGACACTGCAAGGTTTTATGGGAGACACGGGTCCTCTTGCTTTGGGAGGCTTTGTGGTGGCCATGGCGATTCAGACGGAAACAGCGCACTTTACATCTCCATGTTTTTGCCTTGTGTACTTTATGGAAGCGCTTTCTGTCATTATACGTGGGCCACTTTCAAAATGACACACGGAAAGCGCATTTTTCAAAATGGCTCCTATCCATCACATCACTTTGAACTCCTTGGATGGTCAGGAAACGAGGGTGGTAACGATTTTCAGTATCATTACGACTTTTGGCCTGCTTTTTGTGCGATGCTTGGAGCTGACCCAGGCCACAAAGAAGCAACAAAGAGATAAAGAGATGCATAAAGCAACAAAGGGATAGCATAAAAGTAACAAAGAAAAAGAGCAATACAAGAGAAAAACATGGACAAAAGGGACATAGAACAGAGGGAAGAGAAAATGAACAGGCAGAAAGTTTTGGTATTAGGGACAGGCAGAAAGTGGAATATAGCATTTGCAGAAGCAGATTCAACGCCATGGGGGAGAGGTGGTTTTTCTTTGACGCTAATCCCAAATTGGATTGAGGGCAAAACTGCTTTAGAATCAATTTAAGAAGAAAGAAGGCAACAGTCAGTAGAGTGATAAAAAGGCAATGACTTTTGGAGAGAGGAGTTTGCTAGAAAAATCGATGCGCGGCAATCAGTCCCGGCATTGCGCATGGATGAGCCCTATGTCCTTTGGTAAATACCGCCAAAATCCTGGGTTATCAACGGAGAAATCGAGCTGGCTTACCAGTCACTGCAAGGAAGCCTGTGCAGTGACAGCTGGAACAAACGGAAAAACAACAACAGCCAGCCTTATCATGGAGATTTTAAAGGTAGAAAGCATACGGATACGCATGTTGTCGGAAATGCCATCGGAACTCCGTTTTACGCTGGAAGCGCTGGAGAGCCGAGGAGCAATCCGCTACGGTTTGTGCGATAAAGCTCTTTTCAGCTGGAATCCATCGTGGATTTTCGTCCTGATGTAGACAGCCATTGCTAACATTATGCCTGACCATCTGGATCGCCATAAAACCAATATGACTATATTACGATAGTAAAAGAATCATTGCCATGAAACAGACGGAGGACAGGGAGTAGTGCTGAACTATATGGATACGGAGCTTCGAAAGTTCAGGAGAAATCTGAGGCCTAAAGTCATCTGGTTTTCCTCGGAGGAAGCACCCAGGAAGGTTATTCTTAGAGAAGGGGACTTTATTTATAAAGACCAAGGAAAAGGAAGAAAAACTCTTTAAAACTAAGGATATACAGCTTTATGATAGCTCAGTGAAAATATGATGAAATGAGCGGTAATGGCGGTTTGCCTGACAAATGGGTGTTCCTATGGATAAAATCATAAAGGTCTGCAAGAAATTCAAGTCCCGTGGAGCACCGGATAGCTTGTAAGCAGAAAGATCCGGCGTTCAAGTATTATAATGATTCCAAGGGGAACCAAATGTGGATGCGGCGAGTCCAAGCTCTACGCGCTATGCCGGGACCGTACTTCTGATTGGAGGAGGGTATGAGAGGCACGATGGATTTTGGACGCGTGGGTAAAGGAATCGAGCGAAGAGTAAAGCACCTTGGTCTTGATAGGGAAACCAGAAATCAGATTGCCGCATGCGCACACGGCTCTTACTGACTTTGATGCTTTGCAGGAAGAGCATGATTGAAGCGGTAAAGGATTGTCGGCCTATGCGATCCGGAGACTATGTGTAGCACGTCCTGCCTGTGCATCGTGTGCGGATGTTCAAGGACTATGAAGAAAGAGAAGCATTTCTTGCAAAGAGACTGCGTACTGTAGGAACTAGGTATAGTGGAAAGAGCCGCGTGAGAGCCGATGCAAAAAGCTGCGTAGCAGTGAGTTCCACGAGGCACATGTAGAAAAAGCCCAAAGAGCTATGCAGAAAAGAGTCCAAAGGCGATGATGCAAAGGTGACAAGAAAGAATCGGAGAGAGAAGCAAGAGCAAAAGAAGAAGTTAAAGCATTTTTATGATTTTTCCTTAGTGGTAATGGTCTTTCATTCCCACTTTTCGGATTACTTGTAGCTTTACCGCAGCATCCGATATATGGCGGTAAAAAGCGACCTCAGAGTACGACTATCTCAGGAAGCAGGGCGGCTGCCATATGGGATTTTGGCACGCTCTTTACTCTCCCGCTTTTTGTGACTACTCACTGAAGCACTGCGAAATTGAAATGGACCATCTCACCTCGCATCTCTTGTCGCCGTCATGCCCAGTTTCTTTTCGGTGAGTGGCTTCCCTACGGATCAAGCCGTTGGCTTAGAATCATGGGAGTACAGTTCCAGCCGTCAGAGCTGCGAAGCCGCGGTGATTATTATGTATACTAGCTCATCTTCACTTCGCTAGAGTAATCGTATCAACATACAAGAGGCAGGTACGAGGAGCTTTCTCTTTGCCTTTTTCCGGCAATAGGCATTATAGGTGACAGATCCTCTGACGGCAACCAGTATTCCTCAGGATTGCCGTCTTATCTTTTACAGCGCAACGCAGTCCCCATCGCCATTTCTTTCGTTTGCTTAGTCTACGGTCTCTTGTCTATCCTCAGCTGCTCTATCCGTTAGCGCTGAAAAATGTCTAAAAGGATTGTTGCAGGGCCATCAAAATTACGAGAATCCTGGCGTGGAAGAATCCGTCTGATTATCCGGACGTTACCTATCAAACAAGACAGGGACTTTTATGCCGATTGCTTCGAGGAATTTTCCAGGAAAGAGTTTGGGAGGAAAAGCATACAAAAATTCCCTTTATGCCCGAGGCGCAGAACGACATGATTTTCGCTGATTATTATCTGTGAAGAGCTTGGACTCTCGTACGGCGGCGCAGTGGGACGACTCATGCTGGTCTATGCCCTGATTCTTTTCGACTTTGTGAAAATTGCTAAAAATGCCAAAGACTCTGTTCAGCCTTTCCTCGTCATCGGGAGCAGCCCACATTTTCCTTGCAGGCGATACTGAATATTGCGGTAGCAACAGAATTCCATCTCGAATACGGAGATACCTCTCCCTTTACTCAAAGAAGCGGCGGAACATCTCACTTGATTCTGCTAGACTGAAATCGGAATTTAGTCATGAATGTATCCTGGGCCGGACCACCTTGGATACGGAAAATGAGCCTAGAGACGCATGAGGAAGAAGGAGAAAGAAAGGATATCCCTATTTTCGGCTTTTGCTTTCCTGTCTCTATTAATACTTTTACACTCATCAGTACCAGAGTAAACAAAATTACATTTTTGGGAAATCGGCAGTACAGTAATAAAGGAAGCCTCGAAGAGAGGCAGATATTTCTGAAGATTTGGATTATAACAGCGCCTATGCTTTTGTGGAAAGATAAAGTTCTTGGAAACCACACGTGACACTTCACTCATTGGATCGCGCTATGAGCTGCATTGGATCCCTTCTCCCTCGATATCATTGTGCAGAGAAACATAGTCGGCTGGGTGTAGAGGTAGCAAGTGTCAGAATCATTTGACTTTTGGCAGACGGTATCGTGGTCGAGATCCACAAAAAGAAGAAGCTTCCCGGAATTCCTGAGTACCGGACTGAAGTTCTCCAAAAGTAAGTCTCTACAAGACACTCTGCAGTGGGAAGACCAGAAGCGGGTCTGGGATATCCTGAGATTTAAGCGCCCCGCTGAAAGCCGAGAATTTCGAATCGTGATCACATTGATTACGATGCCATGTCCAGTGCGACCCTCTATATGGGAGGAGTACTCAAGCAGCTTCTTGGAAACAACGAGGATATGGGAGCAAAAGCTTTCCCAGTTTACAAAGATATCCTTCCCGCGCTTACAGCAGGAAGAAAAGGAACTCTGGATTTAACGAGAGCACGAGGGCGAAGAGAGGGAGGGCCTGTTATGTCTTCCGTGAGGAAAATGATTCCCCTTTACAAAATACTCTATATAAAATTCTTATAATGATATAGATAGTAGCCTTGCATTGAAACATTCCTTTGCAGTGGACAGAAGATAGACTTTTAAGGAGGAAGACATGATAGAGATCCAACTTCCTGGAGCTCAGAAGCGGCGGCAAAAGATAATCGCCAGAGCTGGTGGCATGCAGGGAAAGCACGCAGTAAAACGAGATGGGTGGACAGAAGGCACTAGCCGGGCGTTGATTCATCAGGGTAAATATTACAGATAAGCAAGCAGGCTTTACAGTCCAGTAAGGGCCGCTACTTCCATGCCCATGAGGCGCAACCGATGAAGGGTCCGATGCGGAGAGAGCATCGGGAAATCGGCACCAAGGTGCGCCGAGGAAAGTGCGGAAGAGATTACTCGCCGCACTGCAGGGCGCAGTACGGTCTTCAAAGTCACCTGCGGAATGTGGTGGAGGTACCGGAAACGGTGCGGCGCCGATCATTGCAAAAATTGCGAAAGATATGACTTTCGCAGGTGGGAGTTGGTCACGAAGCCCTTCCGTTTTGAAGCAAGACAGAGATGATGAATGCCATGATGGGAATAGAAGCGTTAAAGAGCGCGGTAGATACCCTGATTGATACTGAATGGCAGACTCTTGGATATTGGCGAGGAGAAGACTTCTCTCCCGGATAGCGCTGACAGATAGGCGGATGAGGTTCTGCAAAGAGCTCGTGTTCAGGGAATCACGGATTTGATTAATGTTCCAGGTCTTATTAATCTGCCAGCTTTTGCGGATGTTTCGCTGCCATAGAAGTGACAAGGGTGCCGCTCAGTGCGAATAGGAAGAGCAAAGGGGAGATGACAAGGCGCGCGGGTGGAGAGACCGCAATTTCCTCTCCCTTCTGGAAAGTACTCCACTCAGAGGCGCGACCGATGTCGTCACCAATATTTCCGGAGATATCAGTCTTGTTGGGGCAAATGACGGCGCCGCATCTTATGTGGAAGATTTAGCTTTGAAAATTATAGCTAACGCATTATCTTTATGGCGCAATGCGCGCTGAAGATACGCAGGATACGAGTTTCCATTGCAGTATGTGCTGCGGGAAATTAAAGAGAAAGCCGCGTGTTGGAAGGAAGTACCGAAAGATGAGCGCAGATGCAAACGCGTGCCAGAACGGTTTACATGGCAGCTCTGCGCATAGCCGGACTCGCAGAACGCCGCTAGGCCGCAGAGTTTAGCGGTACAAGCTCTTAAAATAATCAAGAGAGACCTAAGTTGCTCCGGTTCAATAGCCAGAAAGACCCGAGCTTTCCTCTGAGCAGCTTGACAGTTAAAAACGGAAACCTTGGAGCATCCCTGCAGTCCAGAACTTGAGATATGACAGGAGGTGGCGCAGTTTGAAACCTCGGACTTTCCTTCATGAAGAAAAAGGTAAGAGTGAGTGCAGGCTATGTCCTAGGGCATAGCCTTTTTATTTTAAAGACGGGAAAAGTCTCGCATTGCGCATTTTTCTCGTTTACTTGATCTATAATGGCAGTATCAAAGTGCACAAAGCGTGCGAGCATCTCAAGTTTAGGGAGAGCTTATGGCAAAGCAGAGAGAAGAAACAGGTAGAAGAAGAACCTTTGCGATTATTTCTCACCCCGATGCAGGAAGAGACAACCTTGACGGAGAAATTTCTTCTCTATATGGAGGGCAACCAATCTTGCGGGAACCGTGAAAGGGAGAAAGTCTCCGCAAAGCACGCGTCTCCGACTGGCGGGAAAATCGAGGTAGGAAAGAGGGATTTCCCCTACTTTCCGGTTTGCGGTTTAATTATGACGGAAGATGTATCAATATCCTGGACACGCCAGGACATCAGGATTTCCTCGTGACGCCTATGCAGAACGCTGTATGGCGAAAGCCTGACAGTGCTGTCGCCATGGTTTATTGACGGCGCAAAGGGTGTGGAGCCGCAGACCGATTAAGCTCTCTTTAAAGTATGCGGATACGCCACATCTCCATCTCCACTTTCATCAAGTTTGACCAAAAGGCAGATCCGGCATATTTGACGAGATTGAGAATACTGGAATCCATACCTGCCCGATAACTTGCCGATCGGGCTTTGACACCATCTCAAAGTGAGTTTATGAGAGAAAGGAAGAAGTGGATCTTTCCATGTCAAAGGGTGGCAGTGAAGGAAGTGAAAAGAAGCCCATTCCCAGGATGATCTACGCTAAGGTAGCACTGGAAAAGAAGATTGTGATAAATTGCAGGACGACTTGAACCTTGGGCCGCGGGGTTACTTTGATGAAGAGAAGGATGTAAGGGACCCCTGACCTGGTCTCTTCGGTCTAGTTTACGAACTTCGGCGGAAACCTCTTGGCAAGATTTCTGAAAATGACAGTCCCACCCCTGAGAATGTCCGACCAGGACCCACTGATCCGGTTGAAGAGGAAGTTTTCCGCCTTCTGGTTCCTAAGAGATTCAGGCCATGGATCCGCACAGAGACAGAGTGGCTTATGGCAGGCGCTCCGTGAGTTCGATGATGAACAGCGAAATCCATGTCTAGGAAAGAAGAGAAACTTCCAGCCCACCCAGATGATGGCGGATGAAAGAGATTGTGAAAGCCTATGCGGGAGACATTATCGGCATCTTCGATCCGCATTTTCTATCGGAGATACGCTGGAGCTTCGGAAGAAATTCGCCTCTACGAGGGCATCCCAGACCTTTGCGCCGAGCATTTCCGGTAAGAGTAAGGCAGATTGACACCATGAAGAGAAAGTGAAGTTTTAAAGGAGTATCCTAGACTGTTGAGGAAGGTGCTATCTAGATTTTCTAGGAATACACACTGGTATGGAGGAAATTATCGTTTATGTAGAGGGAAGCTCCAGTCAAGCCCTAATTTAGACTGAAAATGAATACAATGTAGAGGTTCGACTGATATGCTCCTTAAGGAGTATATTCTTGTTGATTTTGAAAATTATACGGAGATTAACAAGGAAATTCTGTACTCTGATATGAAATTGGTAAGGACTTGTGTTGATAGACTCTACTTTTCGCCCATCCTTGGTCTATCGGTATGGTACTGACTGAAATAAGGATTTACACTTAATGGAATTTTCCAAGAATTGTTTGGAAATGGTCTATACGAAACTACTTCCCGGAAAAGAAAGGGTGTTTGCGGAAAAAACGATTAAAAACTGGCCTTGGTGCATGAGGAAGAATCGTACAGGATTTATTCACGCTGGTTCGGATTAATCTCTGCAAGAGGAGAAACGAAGGAGGACTTTCCTGAGGTCTGACCGAAGGAAGCCCTGATGCAGGCTTCAGATCGTGGACCACGGTTTTTCTAAAAACTGACACTATGCCGGAACGGCCTGACTTTTCCGGAACTTCCCCATAGCCTGATATTCTCGGACATCTCGACGCCGTACTGCTGGAGAGAGGGCTGGCAGGTGATAGGGCCTTCGAACTCTTTGGAAAAGGGATGGGCATCCTTGCGGAAGAGGAGTCAGTGATGATATGACTGTAATTTGCCGGGTGGCCTCTACGCTATGCGCGCGGTGAAAGAGCCTGGGTATTCGCTAAAGAAAGGGGTTCATTTAATCATGGGAACCCATAATGAGGAAAGCGGATCTGCTGGACCTCGAATATTACTATAAGAGAGAGAAGGCGGGGATGAGCCACGCCGGATGCGGAATTTGAATATCATTATTGAAAAAAGGCGCCATGCACGGTACTTTTAAGAAAGAATAGGAACAGTAGAGGGTTCTTTACCGCATGAAAGCCGGCGCTTTCGCGTGGTAACGCCGTTCCGCAGAAAGCGGTAAATGGAATCTATGAACTGTTTGATGAAGAATCAATGCGGCAAAATCGGTAGCTGAAAAGGAAATGCAGTAGATTCAAAGATCTGGAAATACCGTGACTGTAATCGAGTGTGAAAGGTGAAGTGCCCACGCTTATCCGGAAAGAATGCTGGACTTGCGGCTTATCCTTTTGCACTGGAAGCCTTCCCCGGAGCGAGGATAGATTACTTACGCCGGTAATGACGGTTCTGGAATCGACGAAGCCTAATATGTGAGGAAAAGCGTGGAGATCTTACTCCGTACCTTGATATCTTCTTGAGATTTCGGATATAAATGCAATTTTATTTACGACAGCGCATTCCTATCTCTAGGAACAAAGGAAAATTAAAGATATGGCGAGAAAACCTAGAAGAGAAGGGCTTTATCTTTGAGACGGAAGGAATGTCTGCCTCACTATGTTTCCCCAAGGATTCTGATTTTATCAAGGCGCCCTTCTCGCGAAAAGGTGACGGGAGAAAGGAGTGCCTTGCTATCGGAGGCGGTAACGGCAAAAGCATCGCGTGGAGAACGAGCCGCTTTCAAGCAGTTCTACCCGGAGTGGATACCTATATGCACGGAGCGGATGAGTGGATTAAAGTAAAGACCTTCTTGCGGCTGAGATTTATGTGGAGCTGATTCCTGCACTTTGCCTTGGATTGATTTATGTCTTAAGGAGCAAAATGGAAGAAAAACACATTCAGACAGCACTGATGAAAAATCATATAAATGGAGTTACGCATCAATATCATTACATACCAAATGAGCAAATCGAGTCCATCCAGGATAAGGATTAGTGATCAGCAGTAAAATCATGGAGGATGGAATAGTGAAGGAGATTTGCTCTCAAGACGGAAATCGGTGCTGAATTTCTATCCTTTGAGAGAAGGAAGCCTCAAGAAGCAAATATTTCTATCGTTTTGATGAAAAGGATCCGATTCTTCGAGCCACCTCATTTCGTAATAATTCTTAAATATCCGCCAATACCAAGGAGGTAGACGGCATGGCAGGAGAGGGCAATGGGTAGATTGAACCCAAAAAGGATTGAGATATCCTCTATGCTCATGGAATCCATAAGGAGCGAACTCCCTGAGAGGTGCATAGATGAGTATTAAAGAATTACTTCCTATGTTTCAGATGGGAAACAAGAATAACTCATATGGTGAGGCTCCAATTTGACTCTCATTAATAGGATCCTGCCTCGGCGCTCATCTCCAGAGCTGAAAGGATGGGCTGTATCCGCTTGTATCAATTCATGGAGTGTTGGACTTCCATTTCACAAACATTTGCACCATCCTCCCCATCCTCTCAGCAGGCTCACGCCGACAAGTTTTCGGTGAAAATCGACTCAGCTGAATGTCATCATTCCCCGGCTAGCACAAAGAATCTATACCAGAATGGTATCATCCCAAAGGAAGTGGACAGCACATGCCCATGGGAGTTTCACAAGATAACCACCTGAAAGCGATCTTCCTTGAGGCAGCTGAGTCTCTATCGGTGCCGTTAAATACTGATTCTTTCCTACCTGCCAAGGGTGGCCTTGTAGGAGGAGGCGGACCTGCGCCATTGCTCTGAATTGATGCTACTACCGCTACAAGACGGGTTATCATGACGGCTGCTGCCTTTTGTGCTGATTACTAACAGCAGATTATTCAGGAATTTGTAAGATTAGAGACTCGCCAAAAGTACGGCGATAAAAGAAAAAGCTGGTGTAGGGCTACTCAGAAGGGAAAACCTAACTAGCATGAATGCTCGCGATGCTAGCTGCTCAGCATGACGGTTTTAGGGATTTTCCTTTTGCGACAGGGAAATCTTCTAAGTGAATTTGAGAAACAAAAAGGAGAAATTATAGGGAAAAGAGAAAGAAAGCTGTTTTCTCCTGGGCTTTAGCGCTGTAACTCCTTGCCGCATGCGGAGGGTAGGCAGGAAAAGTGAAGTGCGGAGCACGTGGAAAAGCTGAGCGGGAGTGAGAAGGCTGGGAGTCTTGAAAAGGCAACGAAGCGGCAGCCCTGAGGGAGAAACGAGTAAGAGATTAAGATTGGAGCAACACCGGGCCGCATGCAGGTGAGATCTGGAAAGCCGCAAAAGATATTTTCAAGAAAAGCGCACTGAGGCTGGAAATCGTGACCTACAGCGTGACTATGTGCAGTTTCGAGTCTGGCAACGGATCAGGGACAGATTGATAGCATCGGCATCTTCCAATGTCACCACAGAGAGTTTCAATGAGTGCCAAACCTAACTATGCTGTTTCCGTAGAGTGAGACTCACTTATGAGCCTTTCGGAATTTATGCCGGAGAGATCCAAGGATTTTAGCAGCAATCTCAGGACGGGTGCAAAGACGCGGTTCCGAACGATACCACAAAACGAAGCCAGAGCACTTCTTCTTTTGGAAGCCAAACGGCATCATTATTAAAGGATTTAAGGACGGCAGCGGCAACGAAGCGGGATATCGTAGAGAATCCGCACATGGAAATCTGTAAAAGTAGAGGCGGCACTAGATTCCTCGTTCTTTAGATTCCGTAGACTTTGCCTGCGCATGACGACTTTTGCAGCACGCAGGCTAGAAATCCTTGCCCTACGGCAAACCAAGCCGAGTGATGTTTTGCTGGCAGAGGATGCTCCGAGGCGGCACAGACCTGTGCGCCAACATCGTACCGCTGTATCCAGGAAGAAAGGAACGAGGATGCGGAAATGGGCAAAGACTCTCGGTAGAAGTTTTACACTCTAAGGAGATTCAGGAGTTTTACTCGCTAGAAGTATGGAAAGGCGGAGGTAGCACTATTGAATAATTTCCGTTTTGAAGAGCTGTGGAAAGAGGGAGAATCTGTTCCGGTGGAAGGAGCGGACCTCGTTTGCTTTTCCGCGGCTCTTCTTTATACAGTCGGAGAGAGAGAGGGTTATCAGCGGGCAGTAAAGACTTGAGAAGATTTGTTTTGGAAAAATGGAAGAGGAATTGGCCACATTATCTTGGCTTCCTTTTTCCTTCTTTTGTAGCTTATATTGTCTGCAATATGCTTTTCCTTTATTCTGGCCTTTTCTGCTAACGACCATTATGTTCGTTTTACGTGTGAGGAGCGGAATCAATCTCAACATCTTCGGCATCTTGATAGCTTTTATCTGTTCATTTTCTTTTTACTTGGGGTCTTTTTCTTTTATCTATATGGGCACTAAAGATGGTAGAGGAGAGAAAGTCAGTCCTTTGCATATTCTTTGCTCTGTAAATGTATCACTTGATGCAGAGGGAATTACTCGATTACGGCTGTATTATCTGCCGTGGTCTATCTTAGGCTTATTTATCCTTTTTCTCGGCTGGTCCTCCTCACCCGCTTGTGGGATCCTTCAGAAGTTTTCTCATGGACTTCTATAGGGGCTATTTTTGCTTTTGAATCTTTGCATCCCTTCCTTCTTTTTGGAGAGAAAGGCAAAGAGTCTAACGGATGTTTTACCCATGAGCTCTGCCCTGATGCATCATGAAAGAATGCGTTTTTCGGGCCTGTTCTCTACTTTTGGGAGTTCGACTGGCTGTTCATGTCATTTCCGCATGTGAGTTTTATCTTAGAGGAGTTCCTTCCTCCCTCTGTTTTGAGCCCGCTCTTTTCTCTTTATTCTTAAACACCGTACTCATATTCTACTACAGGCAAGTTTCTATCAGGAAACATTGATAAGAAAAAGAGACTGGTAAAAAGTTGGTCGCACTATGCGTGGACTACAGAGCGAAGAAGAAGCATAGAAGTGAAGCTTTCTTTCCTCATATTGATGCAGGGATGCTGAAACAGAGAACAGAAACGAGAAGGCGGAAACAGAGAGAAGCCAGAAACGGAAAGTCGGAAACAGAAAGACAGAAACAGAAGGACAGAAAACAGAAAAAGCCTGATGAGACGAAGACAGAATGCAGAAAGAGGAAGAACATAGAAGCCGGGAAGTCTAGAAGATGCCGGAAGAAAATGAATAAGGAAAAGCTGAGCTTAGAAGCTAGAAAATGCTATGGATTATGCAGGAGGCAGAGAGGGAAAGCAGAAAGAGGAAGGAGGAAAGAGGAATCATGAAGTGCCCACGGTAATGCGGAAGATACCCGCTAATTGATCCAGACTGCAGATGAGAACACCGCAATCAGAAGACGGAGATGAGTGAAATCTGCGTAAGCAGCTTTACTCACCTTTGAAAAACGGAGACGCTTCCCTTTATGGTAGTGAAAAAGATCAGAGTGTGCTTAGTGACAGGCAAAAGCTGGAGGAATACTGCGCTCCCACAAAAGACCGATTTCTCAGCAGATTTCCGAGCTTTTGTGGATGATATTGAAAACAGTTATATTTAAGCAATGACAGTAAGGGGTAAATGAGGAAATAGGAGAAATGGGTGATGGAACGTTTAAAAATCTGGATCAGGCTTTATGTCGTTTTGCCTCGTGTACAGAGAAATTTCAGGATATCAATACTTTTATGGAGGAAATTTAAAACTCTCATCAATCAAAGCTAGTGGAGAGATAGAGGTGAGAAAGAAGAGAGATGAGATTGTGAGACAGAGAGGAAAGAAGAAAGAGGACGGGAAGCAAGAGCTTGTTTCCTGCTATCCCTATCTTCCGTATACGCTGATTTTGCACAGGCTCTATAAAAAGCTATCGTGCCGCTTTGATATAGATAATACTTTGGTTCTTCATGATGAGCCGGGCAAGGAAAGAAACGGAAGAATTGTTTTTAAACTGAGGACAATCGGTTTTCAAGACGGCGATTCTTTCCAACAACTGGAAAGAAAGAGTGGAGTCAGCACAAAGTGTAGAGTGATTATTATCAGGAAAATGCCGGAAAACTGGCCGAAAGCCTATATTTCACGTGCAAAGTTCTTCCATCTGAAAAGAACAATGCCTTTTTCTTCGGGGACCAGCTGTTTACGGATATTTTAGAGGAAATCGGGCCGGAATTTCCGACAGTTTTGGTACGAGCGATGGGGAAAGAAAAGTATTTTCATATCGTATTAAAAAGACTCCTGGAAAAACTGTTTTTGTTTCTTTATAAAGACGACATGCACTTTGGAAAAATGAGCCTTGAGGAAAATAGCCTGAAAAGAGCTACCCGGAAAAAGAGTATTAGCAAAAATCGGATGTGAAGAAAAAGCGGAAAATTGAAGAAGAGTCTGAAGATTGGATGAGGACAAGATGGAATGATTGTACCGATACAGGGAAAGAGTGAAAAGGATTGTTTGGCTCAAGTGCTGACACTGAAAGAGCATCCGTGTTTCCCTGCGATTTTTGCGGTAGAGCTCCGCTATGATCTCTTAGAAAAGAGAGTAGAGAAGCTCGATTTTACGGAAAAGCATGACCATCATCGGAAAGAAGAAACCTACTTTTCACCATACGAACCGATAGACAGGCCTTCCTTCTGGGGAAAAGTTATTTTCAGGGTAATCTTCCTTGATGGAAAGTGGAGTGCCCTGACTATATCGACTTGAAGTAGAGTTAGGGGAAGAGGACGGGCACCGTGAGGAGTGTGTAGCCATGGTGCAGGGCCTCGGGGAAAAGTCATCGCGTCCTACCATAATTTTCATAAACACCCGGCCTCAAGGAATGCGAAGAAATCCTGGAGACTTTCCTCATCCTGTGGATATTGTGAAAATGGCGCTATGCCGAAGAATAAGGAAGATGTTTTACATTTGATAAGCTTTCGGAAGAAGATGGAAAGACAGACATGGAAAGACGGAGCTTATCACCATCTCCATGGGAGAAATCGAAGTTGAGTCGGATATTACCGGAGCTTTCCATCCTCTCACAGCTTTGTCGAGGTGACCAGTGCGTCCGCACCCGGACAGTGGAAGATGAGGAGTATATGGAGTTTCTAGGAGGAAACTTTCCGGGAGAGAGCGATTTGCTTAATCGGCTTTGCATGGAAGCGGGGAAATCCACGCTGGCCCTCAACTTTCCGCGCTTCGGAAGAGAATATTATGAAATGGACAAACTGTTGGAAGAGCGCTTTTTCCATGTCTATTGAAGAATATTTTCGAAAATATGAGAAGAGCGTTTCCGAAAGGAAGAAGCGAAGCTTTTGCAGGAGCTCTCGGACAAGAAAATCATCCTTTCTCCGGTGGCAGGTGTGGTTCTTAGAGAAGAAAAATCTGAGTTTTTGAAGGGGAAATTTCTTTACCGTTTATCTTAGGGTCAGCCTCGATGCGGTGCTGGAGCGCCTCCGAAGGAGAGAATTTTCCGCCCGCTTTTGGAAGGAAAGATGAATAGCAGTGATATCGGAGGAGATGATGGAGAAGAGGAGGGCTTTTACGAGGACGGCAGATTATCTATTGAGGAGATGGAAAGAGTATTCCTGAATGTATAGAAGAGCTGAAGACCTGTTTTTGGAAAATGGATTTTGAGAATTTCGTAAAAGAAAGTTAAAAATTAAAAGCTTGAAGAACATGGATTTATACGTGTAATGTAGACTCTGAAAAGGAGTTCTTTTTAGCTATTTTGTTTTGAAACTGAGCAATTTAGTAAAAAGGGTCGGAAAAAGAACTTGACTGTATATCCAATCAATGTGCAAAAAGAGAAAGGGATGATTATGTTAAAAATGGCTTTTTACCGGTGATGATTTGCAGCACTTGATTTTCTTATTGCCTGCGGAAACGGAGCAAATAGTAAAACGGCAGGAGATGAGCATGCACATGCGGAGGCGGAAAAAGAAGGTACAAAGGAAAGCGAAAAGGCGTGCTGAGAGCGGAGAAAAGACAGAGGACTTTACTGTTTCCGAAGATGGCAACTTAGCTTTACGGCAAAAATCTGAATTTAGAGGATGTGGATGACCTATCTTTAAGGACAGACCTCACCGTATTAAATATATGGGGAACCTTCGCGGACCCTGCATTAATGAGATGCCGAGCTGGTGCATGGGCAAAGGAAATGCCGGAGAATGTGCAGATTATCGGCTTGGTAGCGTGACATTGCCGGAGAGACGACAGTAAAACAAACTCGATACGGCACGATATTGAGAAAAACCGATGCGAATTTTTCAGAATATCATCCTGAATGCGGATTTTTCACCATTACTTACAGTGGTGGGCGTTCCGACAACCTATTTCATTAATCGTGAGGAAAGATTGTAGGAAAGCTGATTGTGGGAGTACAGGTATCGAAGTACAAGACTTTGTGGAAGACTATCTCGCAACATTGTCTCGATAAGATTTCTGTCAGGGGAAACTTCTAGAGGGAAGTCTTGTCTTTGAAAAGTGAAAAATAAACTTTTAAAAAGTGTGAAAGAATAAAATTTTTATTGACAAAAATCTTTCCGCTTTTAGTACATTACTGGTCGCCAAAAATGCGCGACTACGGGGTCTTAGCTCAGCTGGGAGAGCATCTGCCTTACAAGCAGAGGGTCACAGGTTCGAGCCCCTGTAGGCCCTTCACTATTCGGTCCGGTCTGCGTTTTATACGCGCCTTGGGTCGGAATTTTCAGGCAGTGCCTAGTGCTGTTTTAGCGAGATAGCTCAGCTGGCTAGAGCACACGGTTCATACTCGTGGTGTCGAGGGTTCAAGTCCCCTCTCACTACGAAGGAGCTGGAACATTCTTTAGAAGATTTGTTTCAGCTCTCAATATTTTACACGGTAAAATGCCTTATGGACAAAAAGATAATGCATCGTCTTTTTAGCAAGTTTGGACAGTCCAAAGATATGGCTAGGTCGGAACTTCCTTTTTCAGGGAAAATGAATTGGGAAAGAAAAATGGAAAAATTTTTGGAACAAGGTATATAGTCAAATATAAAAAAGCGGTTTTCGGATTTTTGCGGAGAGACACCCAGCTTTTGCACGGTCTTTTGTCCTCACTGTATCGTTATCGGCATGCTCAAGTGCTTTTGGCTCGGACTTATCTACCCCATCTGGTTTAAGTCACTGAAAGCCGCATCACCGTGAGCACGGGCTACCATATGCATGCACACGGGGATGGACGATCTGATTCCTTTCTGTGCCATCTTTATCGCCGTATTTTTGTGGTTTATTTATATCTTTGCAGGACTGGTCTATTTTATGTTTACGAATAAAGAGGACTTTTATAAGGTCAGTCTTTTTCTTTATCGGAATGATTGCCAGCCTTGTTATTTAGGAAATCTATCCGAACGGAACGGATTTCCGTCCGGCATACTCTAAGCGGGGAAAAATATTTTTCTACTCATGGTAAAAAGTCTCTATCGAGTCGATACCCCACCAATGTTTTTCCAAGCTATCCATGCCTATAATTCCTTTGTACGCATATCGCGCTTATGAAAAAGTAAGGAGCTCTGTAGCCATACGAAGAGTTGTGCGCCGGCTTTCTGTTTCCTCTGTATCTTTTATCTGTATTGCCACCTTGGTCTTAAAGCAAAGGCATTCCGTCTCTCGATGTAGGCGGAGCTCATCCTTCTTGTTTTTATTACTTACGGTTTTGTTCTACGGCTATCCGAGCTTTTACACTTGGAGAGTACTGGGAGAAGCTGACGGAGAGAAAGGAATTAAAGAAAGAGAAATAAAAGAGAGGAATAAAAAGGAAAGAAAGAGGAATAAAGGGATAGAAAAAGGGTCGAATGAAAAAATGAATTTTTGAAAAATGCCGTCGGGCACTTTTAAAAACGATTACAAAGCATAAGCCCTCGTGATGTGGTATTGCTTTTCAATAGGCTTATATAAGCAGGGCTTACTGCACGATTTATCAAAGTACAGTTTTACGGAGTTTCTGTACGAGGATCTCGCTACTACAGAGGGTATAAGAGTCCGGAACGGTGTAGAGAGAATCGAGACCGGACTCGGAGGCATGGCTTCACTCATAAGGGAAGAAATAAGCATCACTTTGAGTATTGGTGTGACTATGACCTTAAAAATGTGCATAGAATGATTAGTCGCCGCATGCCCTACCGTTAGTGTGGCGGAAATGTTCAGTGACCGCATTGCGGCGTCCAAGAATTATCAAGGGAGAAGTATATGTGATGCGAGTCCCTATCTTACTATGAAAAATGATTGGCGACTCGCTTATTCACGAGAAGACACGGGAAGAACTGGAATTTCTGCTTGTCTTTTAAGAGATAAGGGAGAGAAAGAGGCCTTTTTCTTATCTTCGGAAAGAAATCAAAAGGAGAAGGAAGGAAAAGGAGTTCTTTTAAAAGAAATGGTTTGGATATTATTGTGACTGAGCTAAGTCATTTATGCTAAGTAATGATTGTGACTGAGGCCAAAATAGAGTAAAGATTTTGTTTGGTTGAGGCCAATAACTGTCTTGAAGAAAGCAAAAATTAAGTTTAAAAATAAAGTCAACTTATGTTTTTAAACTTAATTTTTGGAGGGCAACATGACATACATTCACCGATCTTTGGAAAGAAAGTTTTTGAAAATGAGTTCCGCTAAGGTTGTTATGCTGACGGGGCGAGACAGGTCGGTAAGTCCACCATGTTGGAAAAACCTTGGCAAAGAATACGGGTCGGGTCTGTGTCTCCCATGGATGACGCGGACATCAGGGAATTGGCAGAGAGGGATCCGGAAACTTTTCTTTCAGATGTATAAGCCGCCAATACTGATTGATGAGATCTCAGAAGGCTCCGGCCTCTTTGAACAAATCAAATTACTTTGTGATGAAAGTAGCGAAAGAGGGCAGTTCTGGCTTAGCGGCTCTCAAAGTAAAAATGATGAAGCAAAGGGAGACTCTTCTGCACGGAAGAATCTGTATTCTTAAAATGTTCGGCCTTTCGAAAAAGAGCTTTATCGGGGAAAGCGGAGGATATACCGGATGATTACTCCCTTCTCTTTTTAAAGAGAAGTCAATGATTATCCCGTAAATACTATTTTTGGAAAATCTATCAGCAGATTTGGGAAGGCGGAATGTCCGATATGCTTTTAGTATGGATGCCGAGCTTCGACGCGACTACTGGAATTCTTACGTGGAGGCTTATCTAATGCGGGATGCGGTGGATGATAACGGGATACAGGATACGGAGGGATTCCGTAAATTTTTAAGAGCCTGTGCAGCCTTTACGGGAGAATTGTTAAACTATCACGATCTTGCCAATGCAGCCGGAGTATCCTCCGCTACTGCGAAGGATTGGATTAAAGTATTACAGTCTATGGGAATTATTTTTCCTGCTGGAGCCCTTTTATAACAACGAACTTAAGAGAATGATTAAGACACCGAAGTCTATATTTCTGTGATACCGGCCTATGTGCCTTTCTTTCTTCTTGACTAGTCATGCGATACGCTCATGAATGGTATCGCATCCGACATTATCTTGAGAACTATGTGGTTTCCGAGCTCTTGAAGAATGCTTCTATGGTGAGAAGAGCTCTGAGCCCTTAACTCTCTATCGATACAAATCAGAAAGAGATAGATTTGATTCTGGAGATGAATGGAAGATTGCATGCTTTTGAAATCAAACGTGAGCTTTCCCGAGCGAAAAATTTATAAAAGCTTTTCGCCCCTTGAAAAAGTGGAAAGGAGATGGGAGATGGAGGAATTATCTGTATGGCGGAGAAACCGTTTCCGCTGGATACGTCCCATTTCCCTGCTGCCGGTGAATCTACTGTAATAAGAGGGATGGCTCATCAGCTAAAAATGGACAAAAATTGTGAATCAAGATAAAAACGGAGCGACATTAAAACCAAATAGGGATTTTCAACTGGTAATGAGAAAGAAGCATGGTATAATAGCCGTTATGGCAGAAAGAAAATTCATCTCTGAGCAGGGATTACTTTTTGCATACGTTATCTCGTTCTCAGGAAAGTAAGAAAAGAGGCTAAAATGACTAGAGTAGGGATAAGAGTAGCGATGTCCGGAGTTCTTCTTTTGACGGTGTGTTCTTTGTCCGCGTGCAAGCCCAGCTACGGAACAAAAGAAACGCCGATTATGACCACAGCGGCTCAGGAAGTGAGATTCCTATGGATTTTGACCAGATTCATAACGATGTTCTGGAAGATATTCAGCCTAAGGATTTCCCTGTTTGTGAAGAATCTTGTGATATCCGGTGATAACGGCACGAAGACGGTAGATATTCAGGTGGATATTACGGAAAATGTGAGTGACGAAGCACTTTCCGTGTTCCTCGATAAAGTGATGGCTAACATTGCCAACGAAGCGGCTATTCAAGACTTCCGCTATACGAAGTCAACTGATACGGAGTATGGCGCTCCAAAAAGTATGCTGTCCACTATACGATTACACAGGATGAGAAAACCGTAAAGGATGTTACGGTAAACCCCGGTGAGAAATTCCCGTTTAGGCATAAAATAAGAGAGACCGATCAGCTATGGAAAAATGAGATAAAGAAAAAGATAGAGGGCTTTCACCTCGAGCACTGGCATATCATTGCGCTCGGGCTTATGCTTTACGATGCTCCCTGCTCTGGGGCTCTCTCATTTAATTGCCCCTATGGCTCAGATTTGACTTACGATACAGCATGATAGAACGCCCGTATATGGAGGCATGGGCGGCATTTTTGCCTTTCTATGTCCTCTTTTCTCTGGCGGTTTTTGGCATTTAAAACTCTATAAAAGCTATATGGCGTTTTGCCAGTTACTCCGAGCTTCTTCGAGTAAGCTCTGGCTACGGTAATTTGCTCTGTCTTTCATATCATCGGAATTACTCTCGGAGAATGCCGATTTCTTATTATTTTATCGAGCAATGCCCGCAATACTTTGCGGTACCTCGGGATCTCGTTTTTCTATCGCTTTATCTTACTGATTCGGGGTGTCAGAGCAAAGAGGGCACAATCCAGAATCATGATTATCGGTGCAGGCTCTGCAGGACAGATGCTGATTCGGGATATACACCGCGCCGGAGAGGTTGACGGAGAGGTAGTCTGCATTATTGATGACAATCAAAAACAAGTGGGAAGACTCATCGATAATATTCCTGTTGTCGGGGAAGAGAAAGCATTTTAGAAGCCGTCGATAAGTTTGCCGTGGATAAAATATTTCTCGCCATTCCTCTGCGACTGTTGCACAAAGAAGAGATATCCTGCAGATTTTGCAATGAGACAAGCTGTGAGCTGAAAAACCTTCCGGGAATGTATCAGCTCGTGACGGGGCAGGTTACGGCTTCAGCCATGCAGAAATGTATCGGTTGAAGATCTTCTCGAGAGATCCCATTTCCGTAGACCTTCAAGAAGTTTTTCAATTTATTCACGGGAAGACCGATGCTTGTTACCGGTGGAGGAGGCAGTATAGGCTCCGAGCTTTGCTCGGCAGATTGCGGCGCATAGCCCAAAGGAACTTATCATCTTTGATATTTATGAAAATAATGCTTACAGCATTCAGCTTTGAGCTAAAGGACCGCTTTCCGGAGCTTAAGCTTACTGTCCTCATCGGTTCAGTCAGAGATTCTCGAAGAATGTTCCAAGTTTTTAAAAGAATATCGTCCGAAAATAGTTTACCACGCAGCAGCGCATAAGCATGTGCCGCTCATGGAGGAAAGTCCCTGCGAAAGCTATCAAGAACAATGCTTTAGGAACCTACAAAACTGCCTATGCGGCTATGGTAAACGGTTGCAAGCGCTTTTGTGCTGATTTCCACGGACAAGGCGGTAAAATCCTGCCAATATCATGGGAGCAAGCAAGAGGCTTTTACGAAATGATTATTCAAGCCTTGACAGCAAGATTAAGGAAGGTAGAGTTCAGGACATCCCCAGCCACTCATAAGGGAATGGAAAAATGCGGACAAGGACGGCACAGGGACAGTTTTTCAGGACATTCACACCGAGTTTGTAGCAGTGCGCTTCGGTAATGTTCTAGGTTCTAACAGCCCTGTCATTCATTTTTAAAAAGCAAATCGAAAAAGGAGGGCCGGTGACCGTTATCATCCGGATATCATTCGCTATTTCATGACGATACCTGAAGCGGTAGGGCTTGTACTGGAAGCAGGAACCTTTGCAAAAAGGCGGAGAAATCTTTGTCCTTGACATGGGGTGCCCGGTTAAAATCGATACTTTAGCCAGAAACTTGATTCGTCTTTCCGGCTTTAAAACCGGATATCGATATCAAGATAGAATATAGCGGTCTTCGCCCTCGGGGAGAAGCCTATGAAGAGAAAGCTGATGGCGGAGGAGGGGCTGGAAAAGACTTCAACGAGCGTAGTCTACATCGGAAAGCCTCTAAGTTTCGATATTGATGCTTTTCTTGGTAAGGTGGATGACCTAATGGAAGCCGCATACAAGAATAAGGACGATATACGGGAAATGGTGAAGAAATTGTGGGGACTTATAAGCCGGCGGAATAAAAAGATGGGAAGAATCTATAAGTCGGAGGAATAAAGGGCATGAAAATGGTGAAGAGGAAATTTGGTCATAATCAGAGACGCAAACTGTGAAAAATCCATAAGCCCAAGAATAAATAAAGAAGTTAAAAGGAGTATTTGAGGATGAAGTCAATCGATGGCATTAAGGCTTTTGAAAAGAAGGTCTGGCTAAGTTCCCGACCATGCATGGGGAGGAACTGGTCTTTATGCAAGAGGCCTTTGAGAGCAACTGGATGTCCACAGTAGGAAAAAATATAAATGAGTTAGAGAAACTTGTTGCAGAAAGAATAGGCTGTCAATACGCAGTAGCACTTTCTGCGGGGACTGCAAAGACTTCATCTTGCTACGAAGCTTGCGGAGAGAAGCTTTCACGGTCAGGCTAGAGCGAATGAAGGAAAGCTTGACAGGAAAGAAAGTGTTCTGTTCCGATTTAACCTTTGATGCGTCCGTGAACTTGTGGCATATGAGGATGGAGAGGCTGTATTTGATTGATACAGAACAGGATACTTGGAACATGGATCCTATTGCGTTGGAAAAAGCATTCACGATTTATCCGGATGTAAAAATAATCGTACTTGCTCATCTTTATGGAACACCCGGGAAGATGGATGAGATTTTAGCAATTGCGAAGAAACATGGTGCCCTTATTGTAGAAGATGCTCGTAGAATCTTTTGGTGCGAGATATAAGGGGAAAGAAACCGGTGCCTTCGGTAACTATAATGCTATAAGCTTTAATGGAAATAAAATCATTACAGGTTCTTCCGGCGGGATGTTCTTAACAGACTCCAAGGAAGATGCAGATAAGGTAAGAAAATGGAGCACTCAGTCCAGAGAAGATGCTCCTTGGTATCAGCATGAGGAGATAGGCTATAACTATCGAATGTCTAATGTGATTGCCGGAGTAGTACGAGGACAAATGCCTTATCTTGACGAACATATTGCGAAAAAAAGAGAAATTTATCAAAGATACAAAGAGGGGCTTAAGGATTTGCCAATCAGCATGAATCCCTATGATGCTAAAAACAGTGAGCCAAACTTCTGGTTGAGCTGTATTCTTATTGATAAGGACGCCATGTCTCCACTAGTTCGAGGGGAGAGAGAACTCATATCAGTCTCAAAAATGGGAAAAAGCAATCCACAGGAGATTATGGAAATGCTCACGCGAGTCAATGCAGAAAGCCGTCCCATCTGGAAGCCTATGCATACAGCCGATTTGATAGGATGAATGCCTTTGTGACACGACAAGGTAATGGACGCAGTCGGACAAATGCATATATTGATGAAGGAGAGATTATAGATATCGGTGCAGATATCTTCCAAAGAGGACTCTGCCTGCCATCCGATAATAAAATGACGGAAGAAGAGCAGGGGAGAGTGATTGAAGTGGTGAAGAGAGCATTTCAATGACTTTTTATAGGATGCAAATAATACTTATTCATAGCTGGAGTGGAAAATAGATGAAGATCTTTGCAAAACTTTGTAAGGCATTTCTGCTTATTTCAATTTTTTTGCCGGTGGTATTGCCTTTGTTACAGAATTACTGGCAGAGAAAAATGAAGAAGAAAAATATAATGGTATATATGAGCGGTTTATCAAAAAGGCCTATGGACTAGCTTTTTGGCTACCCTATCTCTACTTTTTCTATCTCCCGTTATACTAATTCTCTCTCTTTTGGTTCGCGTATTCCTAGGTTCGCCGGTTTTTTTTGAACAGGATAGGCCGGGAAAAGACGGGAAAGTGTTTAAATTGTATAAATTTAGGACTATGACAGACAGAAAAGATGAGAATGGACAGCTATTAGCTGATGAAAAACGCTTAACTACTTTTTGGTAAGATCCTGCGTTCAAGCTCATTGGATGAATTGCCTGAATTATTTAACATTATTAAAGGGGAAATGTCTTAATTGGGCCAAGGCCTCTTTTGGTGAGATATTTACCACTCTATAATGAAGAACAGGCTAGAAGACATGAGGTTAGGCCGGGACTAACCGGATTAGCCCAGTCCAGAGGAAGAAATTCTCTAAGTTGGGAAGAGAAGTTTAAGTTGGATGTAGAGTACGTAGATCATATTACATTCTTAGGGGATTTAAAAATTATTGCTGATACTGTACGGAGCGTTTTAAATTCGGAGGGAATATCTGCCGAAGGAGATGTAACAATGCCGTTTTTACAGGAAACGAGTAAAAGTAGAAGGAAAAAAATATGAAGGAGATAAGGATATTATTTACTGGAGTGGGTAGGCGTAGAACTGGTGCAAGCTTTTAGGCAGCTGCGTTATGCCTCAATATTCCTTTGAAAATTTTCGGTGCGGATATGACGGGAACGGCTCCTTCTTTGGCTTATTGTGATTTTTCACGAAAAGTATGCGGGATGAAAGATAAAAATTATATTCCGGAGCTTCTTAAAATTTGTGAAGAAGATAAGATAGACCTGCTTATACCTACCATAGATACGGATTTACTTGTTCTATCAGAAAAATAGCAGTCTTTTTAAGGATACTAAAGTCATGATATCCAATTCGGATATGATACGAATCTGTAGAGAGTAAAAATAAGACCTCTCATTCTTTATAGACTGTGGATTAAAGGCCCCTGATTCCGATTAATGACTGGATACAAAGGAGGATATCCTGCTTTTATAAAGCCAAAAGATGGTAGTAGCTCTATCAATGCATTTAAGATTAAGGATGAGGAAGATTTAAAAATACATGCCGCACAAATAGAAGATTATATTGTGCAACCATATATTGACGAAACAGAATATACAATTGATATTTTTGTGATTGGAATGGAGAGCCAATAAGTATAGTACTGAGAATAAGGCTGTCTGTGCATGCGGGGAAGTACTCAAAACACAAATTGCAGTTAACAAGGAGATGCACGAAGAAATGAAGAGGCTTTTTGCAAGCGCTTTTAAGCCTCTGGGCCAATTACTGTGCAATTAATAAAGGATATAAGAAGTGGCGACAACTACTATATTGAGATAAACCCTGTTTTGAGGGCTCCCTTAAGCATGATGGCCGGTGCGAATAGTGCTATTTTTATTCTTCAGCTATTATCCGGTGAAACACCGAAGTTTGAGCCGGATGATCTTGCTGATGGTGCTGTTTTTAGTAGATTTGACCAAAAGCATTTGTACTGAATATAGAAGCTTCTACAATGGTAAATTAAAAGGGAGTTATTTTTGATTTAGATGATACCTTATATAGTGAAATAGAATATGTTCGTAGTGGTTTTAAAGCAGTGGCAGAATACTTGAATCAACCTGAAGCATTTTCTCAACTTTGGAACTACTTTTTGTGCGGAAATCAAGCAATTGATGAGTATTTGTTAAGTATAGGAAAGATAGAGTTAAAAAGAGAAGTGCCTTAAGCTTTTTACAGAGAACATTTTTCCAATTATAAAAAATATATGAAGATATGTATGAAAAGGCTTCAAAATTATAGGAAGCAAGGCTTAAAGATAGGGATTATAACGGATGGCCGGCCGGAGGGGCAAAGAAATAAAATTAAAGCCTTACATTTGGAAGAGTTGGTAGATGATATTATAATAACGGATGAATTAGGAGGGGAACAGTTTAGAAAACCTTTGCGATATCGCTTTTCGCATTCTTATGACAAAGTGGAGGATACAAGGATCAGAAATGCTTTTTACATTGGTGATAATATGGCGAAAGACTTTCAAGCTTGTAAACAGCTTGGATTCGATATGAGTGGATAAATAATCAGGATGGTCTTTATCGAGAGATAAAATGAATAAAAACACTCATCTTGGCCAATTCGGATGTAGGCTTATATTTATTCAGGAGAGAACTTATCGATGATTTGTAGATGGCTTTTTCATAATGGTAGATAATATTTAATAGGAAAGTATACGGTTATTTACTGAAACTAAAAAAACAAAAAGATAATCAACGATGTAAAGAAACAAAAGTATTTCTCCCAGTAAAGTAAGAGGTAATTAATGCGAATATTATTTTTAACAATAGGTGCGGTATATAATTTTAATCATAGTGGTGTCTCATACCGATTTATTAAAAGAAGTTTGCACAGGAAGGCCATAAAGTATATGTGGTAGGTGCATTGGAAAAAGCGAAATGGTCAAGCCACTGAACTTGGAATTGAGAAAGAAATTAATATATTAAGAGTCAGAGTGGGAAACATTACAAAAACCAATTTGATTGAGAAGGGGTTTTCAACACTGACGCTAGGATATCTTTATAAAAAAGGCGATAGATAAGTATTAGGGGCGAATTGTCCTTGACTTGATTTTATACACTACCCTCCTATCACCATAGCAAGCTTTGGTTTCAGAATTAAAAAGAAAATACAATGCTTATACCTATTTGCTACTAAAAGATATATTTCCGCAAAATGCTATTGACAGAGGTATTTTGTCTCCTTTAGGATGGAAAGGGATTGTATATAGGTACTTTAAACATATTGAGAAACAGCTATACCGTATATCGGATAAAATAGGCTGTATGTTAAATGCCAACATGGATTTTATTTTAAAAACAATGGAGATATAGTAAAGGATAAACTAGAGCTTTGCCCTAATACCATAGATATTGTGGATGATTCCGATATTCATAAAGACGATGCAATTTTTAGAGAAATATAAAATTCCAAAAAGATAAATACTTACTTTTGTACGGTGGAAACTTTGAAAAGCCGCAGAATGTAGATTACATTGTTGACGCAATTGATAGTCTGCTCTGAAATAGAAGGTGCACATTTTATATTATGCGGATCGGGAACCGAGTTTTCCAAAATAGATTTATACATTAAAAATGCCAATCCTAAGCATGTGACGGTAATAGATTGTTTATTACCCTATGAGGAGTATTCTTGCTTGGTGGACTCTTGTGATGTTGGAATGTTATTTTTAGATTATAGATTTACCATTCCTAACTTTCCTTCTCGTTTATTGGATTATATGAATTATGGTCTTCCTGTCATTGCGGCTACAGATGTAAATACGGATGTAGGAAAAATTATTATGGATGAAAAATTTTGGATGGTGGGTAGAAAAGTAAGAATCCTCAAGAATTTAGGAATCTTCTTTCATCTATCTTTGTAGGAAATCAAATAGAGAAGGAATTAAGATTGAAGTCAATGAATGCAAGAAGTTGTTATAGTAGGAGCATCCGAACATGGAAAAGGTTGTTGCGGATATTGTGCTGAAGTCAGGAGATAAAGTATTTGGATTCTTAGATGACAATCCGGAAATGGGAAGTGAATTTTTGTGAATTTCCTGTTCTGAGGGTCAATAAACAAGTGGATGTATTATAAGGACAAATTCTTTTTCTTGCAATAGGGCAATCCACAAATAAGGAGAAAAATCAGCAATATAATCCAGGGCGGATTTTATACGGCTATTCACCCTTCGGCACAACTCAGCTGTATAGATGTGAAGATTGATGAGGGTACTGGTCATGGCAAATACGGTAATTAGTAGTGGTGCACCTATTAGAATACATTGTATTATTAACTCCTCGTCAGTTGTAGAACATGATACTTGTATTTCGATTTTGCCCATATATCGGTTGGTGCAAAAGTTGCAGGTACTGTATGTATTGGGATAAGAACATAGGTGGGCATTTCGGTGCTTGTATTAATAATAATTTATCGATTTGTATGGACTGCATGGTTGGCGCAGGAGCTGTAGTAGTCAAAAGTATAGAAGAAAGTGGAATATATATTGGAGCTCCTGCGAGAAAAAGGTGAAATATATGAAAATTTGGCTAATGAATCATTATGCGTCAAATATGTATAGAGATTGCGCTGGAAGACATTACTGGTTTGCAGAAAGATTATTTAAACTAGGGCATGATGTTTCGATATTTTGTGCATCTACCTATTTAAACGGAGAGTGTGCTGTTAATCTTGAGCGGAATACTTTTTGCAGTAAAAACAAAAATTCCATACCATTTGTTTTTGTTAAAACTAGTATTTATCATAGTAATGGTGTGGATCGTATTATGAATATGTATCAGTTTTATAAGAATCTTTTTCTCGGTAACAAGACAATATGAAAAAGAATATGGTAAACCTGATGTGATTTTTGGCATCGTCTGTTCACCCTTGACGATGGTTGCCGGTATAAAAATAGCAAAAATGGGAATTCCTTGTATATGTGAAGTTCGGGATCTTTGGCCAGAGGCTATATTTCAGTTTGGAATGGCCAAAGAAAAATAGTCTGCTTGGTAAAAATTTTTAATAAAGGTGAACATTGGATTTATAAAAATGCAGATGATTTCCAATATTTACGAAAAGAAGGAGATGTAGACTATCTTAAAGAAAAAGAAATGGACCATAGAACAAGGTGGAGACATTGATTTAGGAAAATGTCATTATATAAATAATGGAATAAATCTTGATACATGTGATTTTCGAAGTGAAAATGTAATCTTAGAAGATGAAGATTTAAAGGATAATTCGAAATTTAATGTAACTTATGTGGGGCCATTCGACCTGTTAATAATGTAGGAAATATTTTAACTTCTGCTTCTTTTGTTACAAAAAGAATAAAAAGCTATGAAGATATTTGCTTCTTAGTATATGGAGATGGAATACAGCTAGAAGAATTAAGAGAGAGAGTAAAAAGGAAGGTCTAAAAATGTAAAAGCTTAAAGGCTTTTATTAACCGTCAATATGTGCTTTACATTTTGAGTAAATCTTCTCTAAATATACTGAATTACTCTGCAAGGGCAATATAACTGGACAAGAGGTAATAGTTCCAAATAAAGCTTTTTGAATATATGGCCAGTGGCAAACCTATTATATCAACTGTACGCATAGGGGTATTCGATTATCAATCGATATAAATGTGGAGTTGAATTGGAACAGGATACACCGGAACTGCTTGCTGAACAGATTATTAGATTTCATGATATGAGTAAAAGAGGAAAAGAGACAGCATTGGAAAAAAATGCTAGAGATGGTGCTGAAGATTTTGATTTCAGAATTCTGACAGATAAATTATTAACGGTTATTGAGAGCGTGAGCGATACGGAAATTAGGGAATGTTAAAATCGATTTTATTTGAATATGGAATTAGATGGGGATTCTATCGACTACTGTATAGCATTAAAATTAAGTCCTTAAAAATTTTTCCCAAGCTAGAGAAATTGTACGAAAAACATTTGTATCCAACGAGGCTTAATCTTTTTGCGTAGATGTAGAAATCCTGCGAGTTTTTATAAAAAATCTTGATAAAAACAGAGCAAGAGAGATTGCTGGATATTGCAAATGACGCATGTAAAGGAGTTATAAAAAGATTTTTCTTCTTTGAATTTAGATTATGGATATCCACTAGATTGGCAATTAAATCCCTTTAACCGGAAAGAGGTATGATGAGCTTAAAAAATGGTACGAAATACCTGATTTCAATACAGAAAATGGAGATATTAAGGTTGTTTGGGAGGCCTCACGATTTTCTCATTTTATCACTTTTTGCAAGAGCATATTTACTTACTAATGATGAAAAGTATTATAGGGCATTTAGTGAACAACTGAGGATTGGGTTGAGAAGAATAAATATGGTTATGGAGCTAATTATAAATGTGGACAAGAGTGTAGTTTGAGGATGATAAATGCTTTTACTTGCTTTATACTATATTTTGAAAAAGCAGGGAATTACGAGCAATATTGATGCATATATCTTAAGGAGCTAATTAATAGCGCTATAGTAAGATATTAAGCAACTTTTTTATGCATATAAGTGCATCAAAAATAATCATACTCTTTCGGAATTGATGGGAATGATTGCCGGGGCATATTGTTGTGAGATGATAGGCAAATTGAAAAAGCATATAAGTTGATGCGATAAAGTTATAGAAGAACAGTTTATGGAGGATGGGGGATATAAACAGTTTTCCTTTAATTATCAAAGACTAGCATTACAAGATATCGAATGTATCATCTCTATGTGTAGGGCAACAGGTAAACAGCTTAGTAGAAACAGCATAGACAGAATAAGGAAATCTGCACTTTTAATGTATCAATGTCAGGATGAAGACGGTGATATGCCCAATTATGGAGCAAATGACGGGGCATTAATCTTTCCGGTAACATCGTGTGGTTTTAGAGATTTCGCCCCTACAATTAATGCTATATATTCACTATCTACAGGAATAAATTGTTTGATGCTACTCAGCTTCAGGAAGAATTAATTTGGTTCTCCGGGAAAGGAATCGAACAATATGGTAGAGAAAAGGTTAAAAAGGTATCATCACAGTTTAGGAATGCTGGATTATTTACATTAAGAAATAGTGATTCATGGGCAATGATTGTAGCGAATGAATATCATTCTAGGCCATCGCATATGGATCAGCTACATTTTGATTTATGGGTTAACGGTGTAAATGTATTTTGTGATAGCGGAACATTCTCCCATGCTTCTAAAGAGGGGCGGGAATTGATGGAGAATAGTGCCCATAATACTGCTGTGGTCAAGAATAAACTACAAATGAATACATATTCTCGCTTTATGGTCACGGGCTGGTCGAAAACGAAAAATTAGATAAAAATAACAGAAGCGATATTTGAGGGAACTACAGAATCAAAAAAATGGATATACACATCAAAGAAGAGTTTTTCTAAAGGAAATAGATATATAATTATGGACAAAGTAAGTGAAGATGCTATGATTCACTTTCATACGCCTTGTAAAATCATTGAGGAAAAACGAGATACTTCTTTTAAAGACTGGTAGAGAGTTATGTAGAATGGCTGGTTTTGTTGATTACGAAATAAAAAGAAGCGTATAGAAGTGTTTATTATTTAAATAATGATTAATGATATCATTTTAAAAAGTGAAAAGCAGATCAAGAACTTATAGTTACAATAGATAGGGGAAAAGAATAGATGATTAATGTTATAGGTTTGGGCTATATCGGTTTACCGACGGCGCTAATGTTAGCGAGTCATGGAGTGGATGTTGTAGGTACTGATTATAATAAAGACTTGATTGGTGTTTTAAATTCAGGAAAAACAACATTCAAAGAGAAAGGGCTTGATGACTTATTTCAGGATGCATTAAAGGCCGGTATTAGATTTACAACAGAGTATCAACATACGGATATGTATATAGTTTCCGTACCGACTCTATGATAAGTTTAGTAAAAAGATAGACCCTGGGTATGTGATTTTCCCTATAAAAGATATTCTTAAAGTTGCACCAAAAGATGCAATCTTGAGTTATAGAATCCACGGTTTCACCCGGGACGATAGATATACGTCCAATTCTGGAGGGAGAGAATAGAAATGATATACGTCTTGCCTCATGCGCCGGAAAGAATTATTCCGGGGAATATGGTTTATGAGCTACTTCATAACAACCGAACAATTGGAGCAGATAGCAAAGAGGTAGGGGAAAGAGTAAAGGAACTTTATTCCTCTTTTGCCGAGGAGAAATCATTATTACAAATATTAAACGGCGGAAATGACCAAGGTGGTGGAAAATACTTTTTCGTGCTGTTAATATTGCATTTGCAAATGAGTTGGCTAAGATTTGTAGGCATGACAATATGGATGTCTATGAAATTATAAAAATCTGTAATATGCATCCGCAGGGTGAATATTCTTCAGCCCGGTCCGGGCGTCAGTGGCCATTGTATTTCTGTTGATCCATGGTTTTTAGTAGGAGATTATCCGAGTCTTACTAAAGTAATCAATGAACCAATGAAGACCAACGATTCAATGCCTGATTTTGTTTTTACATAGAATATATGACATTATGAAAGAAATTCTATGAATGATGTAAAAGGGTTGGATTGTATGGACTAACATACAAAGAAAATGTAGACGATATGCGCGAGTCTCCGACACTTCAGCTTTTGGAAAGTCAGGAGCATCATCTTGCTACCGGACTAAAAGTATATGATCCCTATATTGAAAAAGATGTTGTGGCTAACCAGTATCATAGTCTCGATGAATTCCTTAAAGATGTTGATTTCGTGGTCATCATGGTAAAAACACAATGAAATTAAAGAGAATATGGATAAGTTATCGGATAAGATTGTTTTGGATTGTCATAATATCTGTAATAAGCCCGGTGTTTATCATTTATCATAGAAAGAAAAAGTGGAAAGGTTATTAAATGAAGACATGTTTTTACTCACACATGTTCCGGATCCGAAAACAAAATAAACGCATAAAAGTTTTTTTAAGGAATATGGGATAGTAAATGTTATATGCACGAGAAGAAAGAGCCAAGATATTTGGGGAACCTGCGTTTAACGATGTTAGTCATTTTATTTATGATGTGGATTTACCGACGGCACAGCATATTTTAAAGAGATACATAGTATCTAGAGGGTATCAAAAAAAGGCATTAGCGAAATTAAATGAATTGAAACCGGATTTGATTTATGCAGATGGGCTTGATTCTTTACTTATAGCGGAAAAATATAAACAACAACATCGGGATATTAAGCTATTTTATGATGTGGCAGATCTTCGAGAAATATATATTGAAGAGCCTAAAAAGTTAATCAACAGGATTATAAACAATAGCATTAAGAATATTGAAAAGAGATGTTTTTAGAATAGTTGATTATCTGGTTATCACTGGAAAAATTTTTTATAGTGTATATTACTACAAACTGATTGATAAAGAGAAGGTGTTATTTATTCCTAATGCCCCCGGAAAAGGAGGTCTTTGATAAATATATTAAGAAGAATGACGGAGTTTTTACCGTCGGCTTTATAGGCGGCATTAGATATTTAGATCAGATGAAGATGCTGGTTGATGCAGCGGAGGTTTTGCGGTTGTAATGTGCTATTTTGCAGGCGCAGGCGGAACATCACAAGACTATGATGAAATTTCTAAGTACTGCAGACAACAAAGCTTGGGTAAAATTCACAGGAAAAATATGATTATAAAAATGGATATAGCTAATCTATATAGTAGTGTTGATCTGTGTTTATGCCGTATACAATGCTGATAATCCTAATGTGAGAATAGCCTTGCCTAATAAATTATATGAATCCGTGTATTGTAGACTTCCTATTATTGTAGCGAAGGGACGTATCTATCTGAGCTTGTAGATAGATGGGGAGTAGGGATAGCTGTTAATCATAAGAATTCTAAAGAGCTGATAGATGCATTAACAGAACTTAAAAATAATAAAAATGAGAAAAGTATTTGAGGAGAACTGTATTAAAATCACAGAAGAAGTAGTGGCGGACAAGTACTTAAATCAGCTGGTGGAGAAGATACAGAATGACAAAAATTATAAACAGAATGTTCTCATATCTATAGATACAGAAGGCCCTGCCGGAAAAAGCCGGTTGATGCTTTGATTTTTGGAAAGACGAAATCCGGGAAGGAATATGGAATCCCTTTATTTAATGGATTTGTTCGATGAATATGGAGCGAAAGGCTTGTTTTTGTGGATTTTGCAGAAAGCCTGGGAATACGGAGAGCAAAAATCACAGAAGTAACTCCAATGTATTTTTGGACAAGGACATAATGTCAGGGGTTCATCTGCATCCTGATCATATGTTAGATCAGAACCGCAGATATCTTTTGGCAGTATAGCCTTGATGAACAGACGGAAATGATATTAAAGTGTACTGAACTATAAAAAAATTAGTTGGAAAAAGTCCATTATCATTTCATGCCGAAGATATGGTGCAGATAATAATACAATCAAAAATATTGGAAGAACAGGGATACTTGTACGATATGAGCGAATTTTTATGTAGAACAAATATTGCAAGATAAATCCAGCTCCTTGTTTTTAATCGAATGGTGAACATAGGAAGCAATAATATTATTGAAGTGCCTGTAACATCTTTTAGAAGTTTTAAGTGTCCTTTTATACAAGATTTGATAAAGTAGACTGTTCGATGGATATTCATGAGTTCTATCGAGTCATAAATAAAAGCATACAATGAGCAGTTAGTCGATGTGGTTTTCTGTGCATAGTTTTTCTCTACTTGATTGGAGACAAAAATCCAGATAGTCCTTTGTTTAACAAGAAGCTTGATAAATATCTAAAAAGCACTTGAATGGATTAAGAATAATGAAAAGATGGAATTCATTTCAGAATCAGATCTAAAAAAGATTGACGTACATACCGGAAGTATTGATACTGAGTTGGATGCCTCTAAAGGATTGATGCCCTACTATTTTTGTGAAACGAGCATTAAAAGTATTGAAAGATAGGAGTAAGCTAAATGTATAAAAATGAAAAACGACCCAAAAATACTTTATTTTTCTTTTATTACTCCTACAGAAAGATTTTAGGGGCGGAATTGAGCCTTACAGTCATTGCATTCATTATGTAGCTTTTGCAGATGTGACATATGTTGGACCTGAATTTAATCAATTCGAATTTGATGAGTACAATATAAAATTAGAGAGAGTTTGCATTATCAAACAAAGCAATGATATTTTCAAGAGGGGGCTCGACTTGTATTCAGGGGAATTACAATAAGCTTTTTATGAGTCTTGGTATAAAACAGTTGTAACAATAGATGCTAAAGAATTTGACTGTTGCTATTTGGATTATGCAAGACAAGATTTTGTTGTGAGCTGGGCAAAAAGAAAAAGGATTACCGGTGATTGTTAGAGCTCATAATGTAGAAAGCGATTATTTTGACGCTTTATATAAAAAAAGTAAAAATTTAACCAACTTTGTACATAAGAAACTAGGTAAAAGAGCCGAAAAAAAATGCATTCAATATGCGAATGTTATTCTTGCATTAACACCACAGGATAAAAGAAGGCTTGCTGAGTTATATGGACAAGGTAATAATATAAAACTAATGCCGGTATGAGTAAAAGCAATTTAATACATCAAGGAAGAAAGACTACCTAAACCTTTTTGTGGCAATTACCGGATCATTATGGTTTGGTCCAAATGCGAGAAGGCACTATATGGTTCCTTGAAAATGTATGGTCAAAGCTAGATGAAGATTTGAGAGACAAATATGCATTAGTAATTGCTGGATCCAAGCCAAATGATAAGATTAGGCATCTTGCAGATATGATTCCTAATGTTTTTTTATACTCGAATCCAAATGATATAGATCCTTATTATCTCCAAGCCTATGCATATGTAGCACCGATTTTCTATGGTGCCGGGATGAAAAGTAAAAATAGCGGAGGCTCTTTCGTGCGGTCTTCCGGTTATTACGACGAATCATTCCAGTGCCGGATATGAGTCTGTACTAAAGATTTGATTACTGTTTGTGAAACATCAGATGACTTTATCCAAGAAATCCGAGGTCTTTTTGAAAACAGAGGAATCTGCTTATGGACAATTAAGAAGAAGGATTTCAGAAGGCTTTGAAAGTCATTATTCACTTCTGCAATCATGCAAAAATTGTAAAAAGAAACTTTTGAAGAAATAATAGAGGGATGAGTTAATGCTTTGGTATTGGATTGTTTTTATAAGTTTAATGTTGCTGACCTTATTGGAACAATTCAGCACTATCGGGAGGCAGAGAGCAAAAATAATTTGTTTCATATATTCAATTTTCTTTGTGTTTATGAGCACTATAAGGTGGAACCAAACACTCAGGGATTGGGAGGGATATTATAGCATTTTTAATTGGGAAAATATTCATTCTTTGAAACAAGTAGTTACAATTCATTATTGGCCATTTGAGCCTGCATATTATTTGGCTATGAGGATGATTAATTACTTGACGGGAAGTTATACAGTTCTACTATTTTTATAGCATCTGTTGCATCTTTTGCTTTTATCGGGCATCAGTTTATCTTGACGAGAGACAAATTGGGCAGGCAAACAATGAGTTTGCATTGCGTAACAGAAAAAATAATAAATCAACATTGATAGCGACTTATTTCTATATGGTGGGCTACAGGCTGTGCAAGCATATTTGTTGTTAGAACAAATATCGCTGTTGCGATATGTTTGCTCTCAATAAGGTATATTGAAAATAAAAATATGGAAATTTATCCCGATGATTTTATTTGCGTCGATGTTTCATTTTGTGGCCATTGTGTTCTTTATAGTATATCCGGTTTTATCATAAGAGCTTTGGCTTAAAGAAAATATTTGAAGGTCTTACCATAGCACTGGCAGTTGGTACTATAGGGAATTCAAAGAATAATTCCTTTAGTCGGGATGCTCGGAGGACGATATGCTGAAAAATAAGTTCTTACAATTTGAACAGAACAGAAAATTTTGCATATCTCAGTTATTCAAATACTTTTTGGTCATTAGAGCAATGGCGAATACAATACTTTATTATACTGATTCTTTTTGTATATCGGACGAACGGAAAGACATAATTTAAGATTCAAGGGGTTGTTTAATATATATATTATAGGTACATTTATTCAGGCTTTTAACTATTGGCTATAATATGGAACTTACGAGGGTTGCAGTATTTTTCTTAAGTACTCAGTTTTTCTTTTGCCATATATTTTTAGAATTAAAGGAAGTTCTTTTTGATAAATTGCTATATTTTTATAATGTTATCAGTTTTTATGGGTGTGAAAGATGTTTTCACTTCTGAACAGCACTCCTGCATATTCAACGTTTACAACTATTTTTCAAAGTGATGATTATTATTACTTAATAGACAAAGGGTGCTTGTTGCAAAAAATTATAAGTTGAAAGGATGGTAGTTAATTGAAAAAAGATAATGGTAGTTTTCGGCACTCGTCCGGAAAGCAATAAAAGCTTTGTCCGCTGATAAATGAGATTAAAAAAAGAAAACAATTGCAAGTTGTGGTTTGTGTGACTGCGCAACATCGTCAAATGTTGGATCAGGTTCTCGAAGCATTTTCTATCCGACCTGATTATGATTTAGATATCATGAAGAATAGAGCAGAACCTGTTTGACATCACAACTAATATTCTCAGTTCAATTGCAAACGTTTTGGAAAACGAAAAGCCGGATGTGGTTTTGGTTCATGGAGATACCTCTACAACATTTGCTACCGCTCTTGCATCTTTTTATCTTCGGATTCCGGTGGGGCATGTGGAAGCAGGGACTTCGGACATATAATATCTATTCTCCATTTCCGGAAGAATTCAATAGGGAAGCTGTATCCATTGTGGCTGAATATAACTTTGCCCCGACACCTCTTGCTAGAGAAAATTTATTACGAGAGGGTAGAAAAGCTGAGAATATATATATCACCGGAAATACAGTGATTGACGCAATGCAATATACTGTTAAGGAAGAGTACACTCATCCGGAGTTGAAATGGGTAGGAAGAGATAAGCTTATTTTCATAACAGCGCACAGAAGGGAGAATTTAGGGGAGCCTATGCGCCATATGTTTAGGGCTATAAGACGAGTTCTCGATGAACATCCTGATTGTAAGGCTATCTATCCTATTCATATGAATCCTTTGGTTCGGGAACTAGCAGAAGAGGAATTAGCAGACTGTGATAGAATACACATTATCGAACCTATAACTGTTTTTGATTGCCATAATTTTGAGGCAAGGTCATTTCTTTGTCTGACAGATTCCGGCGGAATACAGGAAGAATGCCCGACATATGGAGTGCCTGTACTTGTCATGAGGGACACTACGGAGCGACCGGAGGGGGTATATGCAGGGGTATTGAAGCTGGTAGGAACTGATGAAGAGGTTATTTATAGAACATTTAAACTCCTTTTTAGAAGATAAGACTGAGTATGACAAAATGAGTAAAGCCAGTAATCCATATGGAGATGGACATGCATGTGTGAATAGCGGATATTCTGGAAGGTAAGAAATATACGCCATGGAAACCGGACTATGAAGAATAAGACAGTGCAAAGTCTTGATACAAATGTCTACTAAAGATTTATATGTAATCCTAAAATAAATGGATTCCTATACTCTTTATTAACAAAGGCAACTTTTATACTACTTCTCCTATTAGCAAATGGTGAAGATTTTTAAAATATTACGAAAAATGGAGATAGAGATTTGGGGCTGGATAGGAGTAGAAGGTGGGGAAAGCAACTTAGGTGATGGGAAAAGCATATAAATACTATATAAAAGGAGAATAGTCGTGGTTGAAAAATTTGAATAGTCTCTTTTTGACTTATTTGATACCTTAATATTTAGAACTGTACAATCACCTCAGGATGTATTTAGAGTAGTTCCGCTTCTTTACAATGAGAGAAATGCTGTAGAGAAAGTAGATGAGCATAAATTTTTATATAGATCGTATTTTTGCTGAGTATAAAAGCTAGACCGAAAAGAAGAAGTAACCTTGGATGAAATATATTCTTAGTTTTGGAATATCCTGCTTCTTCGATTCTAAAAAGAAATTGAGATAGAGTTTGAGGTTAAGAACTGTATAAGGAATGAGGCGATTGTTCCAGTTGCAAAGCAAGAATGCTAAAGTTAGAGAAGAAAGTTATTATAACGACAGACATGTACTTGCCTAGGAATTGTATAGTTGAAATTTTAAAAATAAACATATCATACGAGAAGTTATATATTTCAGCTGAAGTAGGTCTAACAAAATTAAGTGGACACTTATATGATTATATTTTTGCATGATCTTAATATAGATAATACGAAAATTATACATATAGGTGACAATCTAATTACTGATATTAGTAAGGGCTAAATCACGAGGCATCGAGGCAATAGCTCGCCCCTGCTCAAGGCCACCCTAAAGTTTATTCATCAGATCGGATTGGTTTTAAATCCCGGTTTAAACCATCTAATCAGTTTATCCAATCATTGTTCAGACAATACGGTGGAGCGTCGTATAGGAGAATTTACTCTTGCACCATTTTTGTTTGAATTTTGCCATTGATTAATAAAAAGAGGGAACTTAAAATAAATAAACTTTATTTTTGGCAAGAGAGGATATTTAAATATTTTATGAAATGTTGTTTCCGGAAGACTCTGAAAATTGCATTTATTTAAGACTTAATAAAAAACATTAGTGCGTTTACCGGCTTTATATTATGATTCAGTCTGTTGAGACATTAATCAGACTTTTGCCGAGTAAGTCGATTTTTCTTGGAAACAAATCATTCAAATATTAATAAATGGTAGTGATGAAAATATGTTGAATATCTTATCTTGCCAAAAATATATAGGCATAGACATTAATGATGAGGTGAGGCATGATCTTTCAGTCCTATAAATGATGAGGTTATTAATACAATCTTTTGACTATTAGAGAAAAATGTAGAGAGCAAAATGAGTTACTTTTTGTATTTAGAGCAAAATGAATTATTTGAAGGTACGATAGGTATTGTTAATAATAGTATTAATGGGAACACACAAATTAAGTTGGAAGAGATATGTCGACGGGCTAATTGTAAGATAAATATGTATGGACTTCAGTTTGTTAAGTCGGTATCATGTGAAAAAGAAGCTTGAGACATGGTGTGCATGGCTTTGCAGTTGACTCGTTGCCGGTAAGTATAATTGAGGAGTTTAAATCGGAAATGTATTTTGTTTGAGCATTTAATGTTTGAAAATGTTGGAAACAGCAAATAGTCTATCTATTGTTGACGGAAAGTTCTTGTAGAATTGGATGATATAGGGAAAGAGAAAGAAAAATACTGAACTAATAAGTAATATTCAAGAAGAGGCTCTACAGCTTTTTGATTTTATATGAAAAATATGGATATGTTCCAATAGGCTATGATGTTGTTGATTTATACTTACAGTTCAAAATCCTTTTCCTGAAGATTTAAAAGCGATTTCGATAAGCTTTTGTGATAGGGATTTTGATGGAGAAAAACTTGTTGAAAAATGTAGAGTTTAGATATAAATATTTACTTAGAAGTAGATATTTCCTCCAAATCTACTTTGGATTAATGGATATCTTATTCAGAAGGAAAGAAAAGATAAGTGGTTGTTTGATTGGTTAAATATCTCCAAAATTTAATAGAATGAATTTGGGTAATTGGTATTCCTATACTAAATATAGACTACTTGATAAGTTAATTTTGAAAACAAGTGAAAAAATGCAACTTAAAAAATAAAAAATGCTTTAGAGAAAAGTTTAAATGATTAAAGAAATATATACAAAAATATAAAAGGCATGTCAATTGTCCTTAAGAGTGGGATTTGGTTTACAATTTGCGGTTTTTGCAGAAGATGATTTCCATGTTATGCACGCCTTTTTACGAGAATCTTGACAAGAGAGCAGTATGGAGTTGTCAATACGTTTATGGCATGGCAGTTGGTGATTAATTTATTAGTTACCCTAACCTTATATAGGTCCATAATGAATCTATATGTTAAATATGAAAAATAAAAAGAAGTTTTATCTTCCTTATGTAGTTTGAGCCTGATAATTACACTATCCTGGACTCTTTTTGCAGTGGTATTTATTAATCCCTTTATCGAAAATCATAGGACTGTCTAGACGCTTATCCTGTGCCTTTTTCTATATTCAATTGGGGAGTCCATAATGCAATGCTGGATGAATTACAAAAAGATATATTTATGATTATAAACCGGCAATATTTGTCTCCCTGCTTATAACTATTATATCCGGTTTTGGGGAGTGTTCTGCATTATTTTTGTTGTCTCGACAGCGGAATGAAGATATACCCGCAAATATTTGCGTATCTATTATTAGGAGCCATAATTTATTTATTTTTGATGTTAAAGTTCGAAAGTTTTATGATAGGGGAGTTTGGCCTATTCTTATCATTTTGCTAGGGTTTAATGCCTCATTATTTGTCTGAATTTGTTCTCCAAAGCTCCGATAAGATAATGATAGATAAAATGTGCGGCGTATCGGATGTTGCGTATTATAGTGTCGCTTATTCCGTTGGTTCATTAATTCTCTTGTTTGCAAGTGCACTAAATTCCTCTTTTGTACCCTATCAATATCAGATGATACAGTCAAAGAAAAATAAAAACACTGGCGCAGACAACCAATGATGGCGTTTTTGGCAGGAATCTTGTTGTTGATAATGCTATTTGGTTATGAAATTGTACTTGTTTTTGGCGGAGAAAAGTATTTACCCAGTGTTCAGGCACTAGTGCCAATATGCCTAGGGGTATACTTTAATTATATGTTTCAATTATTTGCAAGGGTACAAGAGTATTATAATAAAAAGATAACTATAGTTATTCCTTCAATTATATGTGCGACTCTTAATATTTTACTTAATTATATTTTTATTAAGATATATGGCTGTATGCTAGCTTCTTATACCACCTTTGCTTGCTTTTGCTATATTTTGCTTTATTCATTATGGATTTTATAGAAAAACATGTATGATGGAAAATGATGGTGGACTCATCTATGACGGAAAAATTTTTATTAATATTATCGTTAGTAACTTCTGTTTTGGGATTTGTGGTATTGTTTATTCAAAATATCCCTGTTTTGAAGTATGGATTCATAGTTATTATTATATTTTTCTCCATTTTTAAAAAGGAAATGGATTATGAATAATATTAGAAATTAAAAATAAGATAATGTAAATCTGAAACCTCGGTGTTTTAGAATAAGATGGGGAAAAGAATAGAGCTAAGGAAACAAATATGAAAAATAAGAAATAGTAATTTTTGAAATCCTAAGAATATTATCTATGTTTATGATTATTTGTTTTCATTGCTCATTTTATGGAAAAATTTTCTGATGGAGAGGGAAATAGGCTAATCATTAATTTCTTTAATATGTTTGGGGAATTAGGGTAAATTGTTTTTGTTTTAATTTCTGGCTATTTTTATGATAAGACCCGATTTAAAACCAATAAATTTATTAATCTGTTGTTCGTTTGGTTTTATGTAATACTAAGTACTACTATATTGCGAGCCTGTTTTTAATCAGCAGTTTATTTATATTCTAAAAAGAATGGTCTTGTCCATTTGCACCTGACAGGTATTGGCTTGCCCTAAGTTTCTTATTATTATATCTTTTTCAACCATTTATATTCATCTTTGTAGAGCGACTTAGTATTGGACAATTAAATCGTTTTGTGATGTTAAGTCTTATAATATGGAGTATTATACCATCCTTTTTAGGAAACATAGAGGGACAGTTGTTTTATAACCGATTCATTTGGATGGTTGTTATATATATTATCGAGCATTTTTAAGTAGAAATTCTTCACATTACAGAGATAATAAAGATTAGATGGATATTTTTATCAACCTTCATGACATGTCTATAGTGCTTCACAAAATGGAACATCAAAATGGTATTCCGGGAAATTACTGGTGGCCGCCTAATTCACTGGTACAGGTTATTTTTGTCGGTTTCACTTTTTACTATGTTTTTAAAGATGGATATTAAGAATAATGCAATTATAAATTATGTTTCCTCGTGTACATTTGGCATTTACTTATTACATGATGGTGTATTGCAATCCATATTATGGAATGATGTCTTTAGGACATATGAATTTGGGAATAATGGAAAGGTGATTTTAAGGATATTGGCTTCAGCCTTATTATATTTTTTTCTTTGAATTATTATGATTCTATATAAAATTTTTAGTAAAGCTATACAACCTATAGTAAAGTTTATTTCCAATTTTATAGATACAACCCTTAGAGTGTTAGAGACTAATGTCAGCAAGGTATTTTTGGGAGATGATAATTGACACCATTAATTTATGTTAGATGATTTGATTAATGATTACCTCTTTTTATTTCTTTATTAACTGACATAATCTTTACTCTATTACAACTTAATAATATCGAGGAATGAAATTGATGGTTATGTCGTGAGAGAATAACGAACAATCATTACAACGTATCCTTTTACATCTTGAAAATGATGTATCTAATGAAATGCTTCTTCAGATGGGAAAACGATTTACTTGAATGATGAGTTTAATTGGGATACTATTGGGAGAAAACCTGTAGTTGAAACATACATGGATTGATTTCTAAAGAGGCATAAAGAATATTAGAAGAGTGTAGTTATTATTTCAAAGATGTAATAAAAGTTGTGGACTCATAATCAAAAATTGAGGTAAAAAGTGATTATAACTAAAAACACCATTTCGAATGTCGTTTTGGCGGTGGAACAGACATGGAGAATTATTTCCGCAATTATGGAGGAGCAGTAATTTCCACAACATTTGACAAGTATTGTTATGGACAGTAAGGCATTCACCTAGGTTTTTGAGTGGGACACACATTTAATATACTCAAAACAAGAATATGTGAATAGTGTAGAGAAATTGATCACCCTGCTATTCGAAATGCGATGAAGATAGTTGATATGCATGAAATTAGGGTTACTTTATGAATCAGATCTTCCTGCTAGATCTGGAATTGGCACGAGTAGTAGTTTTGCTGTAGGAATGCTCAATGCTTTTTATGCTTTAAAAGGAAAATATGCAGATAAGAAAAACTATCTGATGAGGCAATATATTTAGAACGCCAATTGTGTCAAGAGGCTGGAGGGTGGCAAGACCAGATTGCTGCAAGCTTTGGAGGAATGACATCCAGTTTAATAAAGATGGAACTTACGTTGTCAAACCAATCATCATAGATCCAGATAGAAAGCAACTGCTCAATAATAATTTACTTTATGTTTTTACAGGCTTTACTCGTTTTAGCTCTGATGTGCAAAAAGTCAAATGCTATAGGGTATGCTGAAAAAGACTGTCAACTACATCAGATGATGTCTTTAGTTGACGACGCGAAAAAGATTCTTGAAAAATAAACATAGTAATCTTGATGATTTCTGTAGGCTACTGGATGTCACTTGAGACTAAAGAGAGAAACGGGTGGAGCCATTACAACAGATAGTATAGATAGATTATGAGAGGGGAATAGCGGCAGGCGCGCTTTGGAGGAAAACTCCTGTGCAGGCGGCGGTGGTTTTTATTGTTTTATGTGCAGGCTGATAAAAAGTCGCAGTTATGCATGCAATGAAGGATTTATTATATATTCCATTTGCTTTTGAAGACGGAGGGAACTCAGGTGATTCATTATTCGCCGGAGTGATATGAACCAAAGGATGAGGAGTAAATAAAGAGCAACACTAACTGTCTGATGATTATCGTGCCTATTTTACTGGCTATGATAATAGCTATTTCAGAATAGCGTAGTTATAAGGTTCAAAATTAATGCCATATCCTCTAATTGGAAAGTCCTGTATGCTATTTTGAATAACACAAAAGCTATACATAAAGGAGAGTTAATGAAATTAAAAACAGCTTTAGTAGGGAGTTCAGGGTACATAGCTGAATTTATCATACAAAGATTTAATAAAGAGCGAGATATTGAGTCAATTTTAAAAATAGATCGGGACGACAAAGCAGATGTTTTTAGAGTTATCTGAAGCGGAAAAGTTTGATTATGAATTACTTAATGATATAGACTATATTGTATTTACAGTCGCAATTTCCGGACCTGACCAATGTGCAGGAGAGTATGATATTAGTTGGAACATAAATGTTACTGGAACTATTTATTTTACTAGGAAGCTATCAAGCGTGGTCTGCAGAGTTTTTGTTTTTCATCAGATGCAGTTTTTGGCAATATACCAGGGATGATTTATGATGAAGAAAAGTGCGACTGAGGCCAATACGCCTTATGGGAAAATGAAAAAGGCAGTGGAAGATGAATTTAAGGAAGAATCTCTTTTTAAGGCTATCTCGTCTTTCTTATGTTGCCTCTGCAAAAGATAGGTTTATAACATATTGCTTAAATTGCATAAGGGATAACAAGGTGGCAGATATTTTTTCATCCCTTTTATCGCAATGTCGTAGTTGTTTCAGATGTGATCGATGTAGTCACATATTTTGCACTTCATTGGAGCGAGTATGATCCGACCGTTCTTAATGTTGCGGGTAAGGAATTGGTCAGCCGTGTAAGAATTGCTGATGAATTGAATCGTTTTTTAATAGAAAGCTTAAGTACATAATTACAATGCCGGATGAAGAATTTTTCAGGAATCGTCCATGCATTACACAGATGAAGAGTTTGTACCTGCAAAAGTACGGGATAATACCTGATAATACTTTTTACAGAAAAATATCAAAAGAATTGAAGGAGATTAAACTATGAAAGCATTGATAACTGGTGTAACTGGTATGGTAGGATCCCATCTTGCAGATTTTCTAATTGAAAATACGGATTGGGATGTTTATGGAGTTTGCCGGTGGCGTAGCCCTTTAGATAATGTCGAGCATTTGCTTGAACGAGTTAATAAAAAGGATAGAGTGTTTTTGAATATGCTGATTTGAATGATGAAATGAGCCTTATTGCAGTGGTTAAAAGATTAAGCCCGATTATGTATTTCATCTGCTGCCCAATCGTATCCGCAAACGAGCTTCACTGCACCAATTGATACATTAAATACGAATATTTTGGGAACCTGTCGTCTTTTGGAAGCACTTAAATTGGCTAGGAAGAAGACAAGAATTATAAGCCGGTAATTCACGTATGTGCAAGTTCAGGAAGTATTTGGGCGAATTCAGCGGATAAGAAACCGGAGAATGGTATTCATGAAGAATGTCCATTTCATCCAGCTAGTCCTTATGCGATAAGTAAGACCGGTACAGATTTGCTGGGACGGTATTATGCGGGAAGCATACGGTATGACGATTATGACCACAAGAATGTTTACACACACAGGTCCACGTCGTGGAGATGTTTTCCATGAATCAACTTTTGCAAAACAGATTGCTATGATTGAGGCCGGTTTAATTGAACCGGCGGTAATGGTTGAAAACCTTAAGAGTCTTAGGACATATGCCGATGTACGTGATGCTGTTAGAGCGTATTATATGCTTGTGACGGTTAATCCTATTCCGGGAGAGTACTATAATATAGGTGGAGATTATACCTGTGAGGTTGGTGACATTGAATACATTAATTAGTTATAGTACAAAAGAAAGATGCTATTAAAATTGTTGTTGACAAAGAAAGATTACGTCCTATTGACGCTGATTTACAAGTCCCTGATTGTAGTAAGTTTAAAGCGCAGTACTGGTTGGAAGCCTCAGATTAGTTTTGAGACAACAATGCGTGATCTTCTAGATTATTGGAGAAATAGGGTATCAAGAGGAGAAATCTTTTGACAAGATAGAAATGATGAGCGTCCTCGCCTATCTCGATTGATTTGCAAGATTTGTATTCATCCTTGAGTTCTGCCCTGAGATAGTGTGAAAGTAGAAAAAGTGTAAAAAGTGGAAAGAGTGCGTTCAACTTTTTCACACTTTTTCATGATTATCTTAATTTTTGTGGAGAGAAAAAGGTGACAGTTAGTTTACCATTTACGAAATAAAAGCAATCATAAAACAATTTTTCTCTTTTTCATTTAACTTTGCCATAGTATCTTTTCTATCAGGCTATTACTCTCTATAATTTTAGTGATAAAAATATGTAAACAGTATAAAGCTACAAGGAGAAAAAGAATGGAAGAAAGAAAATTTGGCATTTCTAAGCAATTCCGGAAGCTATAGCATTTTTCAATTTCAGGAAGATGTTATCCGCTTTATGACCTCTCCTCGATTAGAAAAAATATCAGAAAGTCCTAGAATGGGATACAGGCTATTTAGTTGTAATTGCGAAATATAAGGACTTAGCAGAAATGGAAGAATATATTGATTTGGTCCCTATTCTGGAAGACCTTTCTTATGATGTCGATTCCTTTTCTATCTCATATTAAGGAGGTGAAGATCCGTGAAGCTACAGGATAAAAAGAAAATTGCAGATGAAGCCGATATGATTATCAATGGCTATGCCTTCACAAAAAGGATGACAAAGTCTTCGTTGTCCACTTAGAATCTTTTTCACCATGTTGCTGTAATTTTCCATGATAATATTATTGAAACCAATATGGATGAAATTGAGTGTCAAATCGTTTTGGATTATTATCACAAAAACAAGAATTTTTGGAGAAGAACTATGCCGAAGTATTATAGTTACAAAATTCATGGTTATTATCTCTATTACACAGCCTCTTGCGTCATCGAAGCGATGCATGTTCATGCCGGTGATAAGCGACTTACAGAAGCAGGATCTGCAAAAATTTTTGTTAAAGAAAAATGGAGACACTACAGTAGCATATAGCAGCATCCTCTCCCTAAAGAGACATACGCCTTATTCAAAAATTTCATAAAAGAATTACAAAGAAATGTATTTAACATGGCGTGAATTATCGGATCAAGATTTTTTTACGGAAAAGAGGATTGAGTATTCCTGGCTGTTTTACTCCGCTTGTCCGGTCATGGAAACCGCCATTCCGGAAATGCAGAGCCTGATTATTCTGGAGTTTGAGAGCCACTGAATCCATTACTCAGAGCCACCCAATCCGAATGGCGGAGTCATGCGGAATCAAATGTCATTCCGATGTTTAGAGCCATATCCTGCAATGAATTTTACAGCAATACTTACTGCATCGTTACTTGTTTTTATTTTTATATGGTTTGATATCATGAACTGATTATATTGAGAGGGTATTATATATTTAGGAGTTAAATCTTTGAGAGTAGATGTGAAGCGCGAATACAAGCTGCCCCAAGTTTATCCGGTGAAGATGCGAAAAGAAGTATGCTTCAGGTATCTACAAAGCCTTCAAAGGAAGCGATTAAAAGAAATGAAGCATTACTCGAGTTAAGAAAGAATATTTTAAGGGTAAATAGTAAATAACCTGTCATCTTGAATTCCTCCCTGAGATAGTGTAGCAAAGTGTGAAAAGTGCGTTCAACTTTTTCACACTTTTCACGATTATCTCAATTTTTATGGAGAGAAAAAAGATGACAGGTTATACCATTTACTTGATTCCGCATGGCTCCGTCACTCGGATTTGGTGGCTCTGAGTATCGGATTCAGTGGCTCTCAATCGCCGTAATAATCATCGTGGCTTACTGCATCGATATCTTCAAGTCGGCAAAAAATACAAAATTTGCCGACTTACAGTTGACTTAGTACGATTATCAGTGTATACTATAACTGTAAAACGGCAAAAATACAAAAATTTGCCGACTTGAAGAACATAGAGGTGGGACAAAAAGAATACTATGGTACATAATCTTTCACATCAAAAAACTTCTCCAGAGAAGACTTTTATTACTGCCTTTCAGAAGAAAAAATAAAAATAAAAAGGAAAAGACTCAGGAAGATATAATTTTCAAGTTATTGGAGAATGGGGATATTTATCGCGTAGGTAGAAATAGCTATCACATAGCAGAGGATTCGAAGAGAAATTACTCTTATCTGTATTCGGGTTATCGCTAGACCTTGCAAAAAAAGATTGAGGAACAATATCCGGAACTTGATTTTTCGTATTTTTGAACTGGTGCAATTAAATGAATTCGTAAACCATCAGATTGCGCATAATGTGCTATTTGTCTCAGTGGAATCAGGGCTGGGAACTTATGTTTTTGATTCCTTGAAAGAACGATATACCGGGAAGATTCTCTTGAGATCCTTCCCGTGGAAACATTTCATCAGTATTAGTCAGATAATATGATTATTATAATTGGTTTCTGAATCACCGAAGGAGAAGGAAACCATCTGGGAAACAAAGCTTGAAAAAGATGCTGGTAGATCTTGTGGCAGATAGCTTTCTCTTATCCTGTGTCAATAGAGGGGAGTATGATGATATTTTTCATCAGGCGTTTCGGGATTTTTATATTGATGAGAGTAAGTTATTCCGATATGCAAGCAGGAGGAATGCAAAGACAAAGGTGTTGCTACATATAGATAAAACGGATTTAAGGATGGATTGTGATATGCTGACAAAAATAATTTTACAGAAGAACATATCAGAAACTTGCAGATAGAGAGTAGACGTGATCCGCTTCTGTTGGAACGTTGCGTGTATGCGTTTGGTCTCCTTGAAGCAATTACAATCGTTGGAATGCCGTTTGTATTTAAGGTGGAACCAGCCTTATGCTGTTATTAGAGCATCCATTAAGACTGTCAACGGATATTGATATTATTGTGAAGCCGGGGACTGGTGTAGATGAATACATCAAGAAGGCATCCAAGATTTTTCCTTTTTGTTTCCTTTGAGGAACAAAGGAGAGTAGAAAAAATAGTATTGAAAAAGACATTTTTAAAGTTTATCTATGAATCACCCATTAACCATAGGAATATTTATATATTGCTAGATATTTTATTCGAAGAACTAGGGTATACACAGATTATTAAGAGACCAATAAAGAGTGATCTGATTAAAGTAGAAGAGCCGCAATTACAGGTTCTGGTTCCTAGCATTGAGTGCATACTGGGAGATAAGTTGACCGCTTTTTGCACCACATACGATAGGTATTCCTCTTCATGCAAAATAAGGAGATGGAAATCATCAAGCAGTTTTACGATGTATTGACATTAATTGATGTCGCAAAAAGATTATTCACTGGTAAGAGATACTTACTACCGGTTGGCGCCGGATGAGATTGCATACCGAGGGAATTGATATTACTCCGGAAGATGCCCTAATGGACACTTTTATGACTGCGGCAAGTATTTTCGTCCAGAGGAAAAAAATAGAAAAGGAAGATTATACTTTTTATCTGCAGGGAATCCGGGATATTCGAAACCATATTTATTATGACGATTTTTCTGCAGAGACTGCTTCCCGAAAAGGCTCCTATTGTGATGTATTTGGCAAGATGTTTGTTGAAAAATCAGCCGTTTGTAAAGGAAATAGACTCGTCTGAATATAAAACAATGACTTTCTTGAATAAAAATCTCAAGGCATTGAAAGAGCAGAAGAAAATCAATCCAACCGGTTACACATATGCGATTAAGGTAGATAGGATTTTGTTCACAGATGAGATGGAATTCCTTCCCTGATTTTTCCTCAGTTTCGAATAGGCATAGTGTAGTTGTCAATGCTGCTTTTTAGTGTTTAGCGGTGTTTGAATTCGTGACAATTACTATGAATAAATAATTAAATAGATTTCATATTTGCTGTAGTTCGAAATCAAGCTTTCTGCATTCGAATATCGATGTCATTCTGCATATTGATGAAATATTCATCCGAAACACCGAATAACTTTTGCGAGTCGGAGGGAGCAATTGTGTTTCTAACTCAAAATTTGATAGACTGAACGTGGTTTTTGCTACCACAGGTTCAGAACGATGTGCTGAGAGGAGGTCTGTTTGTGCCAGATACATATATTCCGCCATTTACAATGACAGATGCGATTACTAATCTCGTAATAGAGATAGCAGAACTTACCGGAGCAATGACTGTATCAGAACAGCTATCTAAGAACCCTAAGCTTAGAAGAGATAATCGTATTAAGTCTATTCATTCGTCTTTGGCAATAGAGCAGAACACATTGACTGAGGAACAGGTAAGTGACGTAATAGATGGAAAACGTGTTCTTGGCCCCCTCAGGATATCAGAGAAGTTAAAAATGCTTATGAAGCATACGAGATCATGTCCAAGCTGAATCCTTATTCAGTTAAAGATCTTTGAAGGCACATAAAATCATGATGGAAGGGCTCGTGAAGGAAAACGGAGCATTTTCGGACCAAAGGTGTAGGGAGTGTATGCCGGAGAACAATTGATACAGCCGGAACACCTGCCAATTATGTTCCGGATTTGATAGGACAATTATTTGACTGGTTGAAGAAATCAAAGTTGCATCCATTAGTAAAGGGCTGTATTTTTCATTATGAATTTGAATTTATTCATCCTTTTGCCGATGGAAATGGTAGGATAGGGCGACTTTGGCATACTTTGATTCTGCAAAATGGCAGGAGTTTTTTTATGGATTCCTATTGAGACCATTATTCATGCGCGCCAGAATGAGTACTATAAAGCGCTGAATGCATCTAATACAGAAGGAGAGTCAACAATCTTTCTTCAGTTCATGCTGGAATTGATTAGAGATCTTCTAAAAGAATTGTCACATAATGTCGTAATGAACAAAGCAAAAACCTATGATGAAAAATTGCTGGTTCTTTTGACGGAAGATGGCAATCAATCGGCAGAAGGGACTTGCTAAGATTGTAGGTTCATCGCCAAGAACGGTTCAAAGAGCATTAAAGCGTCTAATGGATAAAGGGAAGATTGAACATATAGGCTCAAATCGATTCGGTCATTATATCGTAAAATAGGACTTTGCGAAAATGTCGTAATATGTGTCATAAAGAATGTCGTAATGGTTCTGCTTTTTATTTTATATGTTTTGATAATATAAACAACGCTAAAAAACAACTATTATTCATTATTGCTATTGTTCTGGTTAGCAAGATATACTATAGCTATTAAAAATTAACAAAAAGGAGAACGCAATGTTTGATTATGATGGGAGATGGCGGATTTGCGGGTATGCTCGTCGGAATCGCCATTGTGCTGTGCAGTAGTGGCTTTTGTTATTTATTGTATCATTCTTTTGGCGGCGGCACTGGCGGGGCTTGCAGGTCATGGGAGGCACCCTGTATGGAGGCGGTGCGGCAGTAAAAACTATATCCCTGTCATTTAAGGAAAAATGTTATTGACAGCAATAGGAGAGTTCTTGCAACAGCGTAGACTGATAAGTTGAGGAGGAAGAAAAGGTATAGCGTCTACACTGCAACCTGCAAAGTTATTTTTGGAAAAGGCTATAGAGATGTAGGGAATACTATTAAAGGTGCGTGGAAAAAGGAATTTTGACTCCACTCAGTGGATTTAAAAGAAAAATAGAGGATGCTAAACTTATTGGAGGGAAGAAAGCAGTCTTCCTGATTATTTTGAATGTATTGGCGATAGCTTTTCTGTACTTGTATTCGGATCGATTATTACGGCTGTGGTAAGTCTTCTGAATATTGCCATTTTGCTCGCTGGTCATGATTTTTATCTATATTTGTTTCTCCATTATCTGGCTTGCTGACCGGATATATCTGATGCGGAAGAAGATTTTTACCGCTTGTCATGAGGTGAAAGAGAAATCCCTGATTCCGACATATATTTGTCCTAAATGCGGAGCAAGACATACCAATTTAACTCCCGGGGTTTATGGTATTTTAAAGAGAACCTGTATCGGGGAAGACCCAAACTCCTATTGCGGAGAACTTTTGCCGACGACCTTCTTTAACGGAAGGAGAAATTTGAAGCGATTTGCCCTCATTGTTCGACACCTTTGTCGGATAGGGAATCGGTTCCTATTTGTATTCCGATTGTTGGCGGGCGTTCAGTGGGAAAAACGGCTTTATAACTGCCTTTTCCAAAGAATTTTTCGATGAACTTGCTCCGGCAAAAGTCTTGGGAAACTGAGTTTTATAATGCGGCAAAAGAGGAAATTTACTGGAAGATAGAATCCGTCTATAAAAAGCGGAATCACCATCATGACGCCAAGGCCTAAGGACCTAAACAAGGCGAGTTCGGAATCCTTCAGCTTTTTTGTAAAGGGTCCTCATTTTAAGCCGGAAAGACTGGTTCATGTTTATGATATTGCCGGAGAAATATTTACGGACAGTACGGAACATGAAATGCAAAAACAATATGAATACTGTCACGGTATTGTATTCATGATTGATCCGTTTTCCATTCCTTATGTAAGAAATCGTTGTGAAGAGAAGCTGTCTCCGGAAGATAGAGCGGGGATTGGAAATGCGGAAATCAGCGGAATTGTCGATTCCTTTCTCAATAAGCTTAGAGAGGTTACGGGACTGAGCGATAAAAAGATGTCCTCGGTTCCTTTGCGGTTGTTCTTGGAAAAGATAGATTCTCATGGATCTTGCGGAGGAGATTGGGGATTCTGCCGTAAAAAGCCATGTTGCAATTTCCTGATAAATTCACGGATTACTATGATACGGAAGATTATCTGTGCAGGCAATTTCTAAAAAGAAAATGGGATGGAAAGTTTCTTAAACGGGATTGATTTAAAGTTTAAGGATAATCGATCTTTGTACGGCTATCGGCCACAGTATGGGCAAAGGAGAGTATAACCCCCAAGGGGTTATGGCACTGATGGAATGGTTGTTTACCAAGGCGGATAAAAAGATGGCGCTGGACTGAAACGATATCAAGTTCAATAAAAACCGTTAAGAATAAAGGAATCAACAGATTAAGGGGATTATGGAAGAGATGGAGGAAGTTTCCAAGAGCGTAGAAGACTTATCGGCAAAAATGGACGAAATGAAGCAACTTTTTTTGCAAAAAGATTGCGCATACGGAGCATGAGGAGCAGGTAGTGAATCAGATGCATGCCGAATTACAAAAGTATAAGCAGGACATGTATTCACAACTGATAAGACTCAATTTTTAGACATTATTGAGATTAGGGACAGTATACTCCGAATGAGTAGCTGTTTTGGCAAAGAAAGCCGGAGGGAGAATAGAGCGTTCCTTTAAAGACGTTTTAAAGATTATGCCTTCGATATCCAAGATATTTTTGGACAGTATTACCATTTATGACAGTCATCAGGGGAGACGAATATCTTGCAATCAAAACATAAAGTGGTCAGAAAGCTGAGCACTTCCGATGAAAGTCTGCATGGGAAGATTGCGGAAAGTTTAAGCAGCGGATATGAGTACTTGGGTAAGGTAATATCACCGGAGAAGGTGGCGGTATATATTTACGATAAACAGTAATTCAGGAAGGAGCAAGAATAATGGCAAAGTATGTATTTGGTATTGATTTGGGGACTACCTATTCCTGTATCTCTTATGTGGATGAGAGCGGAAGAGCTACGGTAGTGAACAATTCCGAGGGGAGAATACGACTCCTTCTGTGGTGAATTTTTGCAAGCCCGAATCAGGTGGTTTTTGTCGGTCAGGTTGCCAAGGAAAATGCAGTGATAGATCCGCAAAAATACAGTTTCTCTTGTCAAAAACTCTAATGGGAAAAAGTGATCATGCCATTGATTACAATGGGAGAGCAAGTCTCCTGAAGAGGTTTCTGCCTATATTTTAAGAAAAGTGACCGGAGATGCCGCAAAGCAGTTGGATACGGAGGTCAAGGATGTCGTTATTACCTGTCCGGCCTATTTCGGTACACCGGAGAGAATTGCAACGAAGAATGCAGGGGCGTATTGCCGGTCTCAATGTTCTGGAAGTTATCAGCGAGCCGACTGCGGCGACGATTATATTATGGTCGCACGAAAGAACAAAGCGAAAAAGACCATTCTCGCTTTTTGACCTGGGCGGCGGTACTTTTGACGTAACGATAATGAATATCAGTTCGGAAAAATCGAAGTGGTATGCTCTGACGGAAATCATGAACTTGGCGGTAAAGATTGGGATGAAGCTGATTATGAGATATCTCGCTGAAGAGTTCAAGTCGGAAACCGGGTTTGACGGCGATTTTGATGAATATGCTTTACAGGATATGCGCTTAAAGGCGGAGAGAGCGAAGCAGCTAGCTCAGCTCCAGAGAAGAAGTGCTGGTGATGTTGGATGTCGCAGGGTTTAAGAGCCCGTATCAGTTTATCCAGAGAAAAGTTTGATGAGATTACTTCCGCCCTCTTAGGGGAAGCCATGGAGAAGACGGATGCCGCCATTGCTGCTGCAAAGGAAAAAGGCTTTACCATCGATGAGATTCTTTTTAGTAGGCGGTTCCACCAGAATGCCGCAGGTTACCAAGGCTTTGGTAGAAAAGTACGGAATGGAACCGAAGATTCTGGAACCGGATGAAGCGGTTGCTAAGGGTGCCGCGATTCATGCCGTGAATGTATATGTGAACAATCAAAAGAGTCTTGAGCCGGGAGATATCGGAGAGACTACGGTCAATGTGGGAGGAACCACAAAAGAAATCAATGCGGAGGATTACAAGGAAGAGCTTGCAGTTCAGCCGGAGATGATGAGTATTGGCGGTAAGGCCAAGAAGGTTGTTGTAGCGACAACGAAGAGTTTCGCCATTGAGGCAATCCATAACGGAGAACCGAAGTGTTGCAATATGATTATTAAAAATCAGGCCATGCCGGACGGGGCTATTTCTGTTTCCAAGATTTTTGGAACAAATCAGGCAAATCAGGATAACTGCGAATTGGTAGTTTGATGAAAGTGACTTCATGGACGAAATTTATGACATCGATCAGGACTTTGTCTTAGGAACGGCAACGTTGGAATTATCCGGTGATCTTCCCGCAGGAGCTCCTATTGAGATTACCTTTACTTTGAATACGGAGGGAATCTTGAAGTCGGAGCGGTAGACAAGACCAGAAATCGTGAAGTGCATGCAACGATGAAGGCCAAAGGTATTATGGCGGAAGAAAAGGTAGACGAACTGGTAGAAAAGTCAAAGAGTATGGTTGTTATGTAAATAGAATATTCCCGCTATATATTCCGCGTTGAATGTGTAGCGGGCTATTTATTAGGGGAAAATGGGAATCAGAGTCGGCATTGACTTGGGAACTACCTTCAGTGCAGTTGCAAAAATAGACGCCGGTAGCGGGAAACCTGAAATTATTAAAAACAGTCTTAATCTTCCGATTACACCTTCGGTCTTATGCTTTGAAGAGAAGGAAGGATACTGTTCGGAGAAGATGCAAAGGCTATGCAGGGAATGGGAAATACCAATGCCTTTTGCATTTTTTAAAGCGAAATATGGGAAATGATCAATTTTCGTATTGAGGTTTTTCAATAAGACATATAGCGCTACGGACTTATCCGCCATTTTTGAAAAAAACTGGTAGAAGAAGCGGAAAACTGTAGCGGGAGAAGATAGATTCGGCAGTAATTACGGTGCCCGCATACTTTACCCATAAGGAAAGAATGGCAACAATAGAAGCGGGAGAGAAGGGTCGGTTTAAAACGTCCTCGCCATTATTAATGAGCCTACTCGTCGCCGCTTTTTGCCTACGGATTAAATAAAAAGGACAGTGAACAAAACAGTATTGATTTATGACCTTGGAGGGGAACTTTTGACGTTACTTGTAGCAAGACTCAATCAAGACAAGATTGATATTTTGGGGAAGTGACGGAAATCATGAGCTCGGAGGAAAGGACTGGGATGATTGCATTGCCAGATATCTTTCCGAACAGTTTTGACGAGAAGTACGGTGTTGATTTGAGTTCGGATGAAGAGATGGTAGCTTCTCTCTGGTTACGGCAGAATCGATAAAAAACAATTGACCGTAAGGGACGAAGTTTCGGTGCCGATCAGGTATAAGGATATACAGGGGACGCTAAACATTACGGAAGAGGTATTTGAAGAAATATCGAATTCTTCTTGGCGCAACAAAAGATCTTACAGAGGATTTGTTGCAATCGATCGGTTGCTCTTGGGCGGATATTACGGGAGTTATTCTGGTAGGAGGCTCTACCAGAATGAGGATGATACATAAATATGTTGAAGCCATGTCCGGTAAGGAACCTTTGTCCGGTGTAAATGTGGATGAGGCGGTTGCCCTTGGAGCTGCTATTCGTGCAAATATCGATGATTCCGGAAAGACTGTTCAGCAGAGCTTCATGGGCTTTCTTAGCGGAAAAAGAATGTTGAGGTAATCGGTGCGAAGAAAGTAACGGATGTTACGGCTCATGCCTTAGGGATGATCGCCATAAGTAAGGATGGGGAAAGCTATGAAAAACAGCGTGATTATTCCTAAAAATTCCGCTATTCCCTGTTTCGATGAACAGGTCCTACAATTTCAAAACACGAGCAAAAAATAATGAACTGGAAGTCTATGTGTTGCAGGGGTGCCTACAGAAGACCTTTTAGACAATATTATCCTTGATAAATATACCATCAGCGGGATAGAGAGAACGAATTCGAATACCTCTGTTATTGAAGTGTCCTATCAGTACAATGCGAACGGTGTAGTGGATGTCAGCAGTACAGAAGGAAACGGGAAAGCGGCTTTCAGTAAGAATCGAGAAGATTCCGGAAGACATGAGCTGGACAGACGGTTCTCCGAAGGATCAGCTATCTTCTTCTGCCCCGTCTGAGGTGGAAGTGTTGCTTGCGATAGATTTGTCAGGAAGTATGTCCGGATCACCTGTAGAGAAGGCGAAAGAAGCCATGGAACAATTTGTCCGGGAATTAGGTTCGGCAAATGCGAAAAATCGGCCTGCTTTCTTTTGCGGACAAAGTAAGACTTGTGGTAAAGCCGACAGAGAATGAAAAGCAGGTGATTCAGGCGATTAGAAGTATACATGTGGGGAGGTCGGAGGGAAATTTGCGGAGCCTTTTACGGATGCACTATTCATATTAAAGAGAAGATTGTTTACAAAAAGAGGATATTACAGGTATCTTATTGTGCTTACAGACGGAGCATGGAACAACCCGACACAAGCTATTACTAAGGCGAAGCAATGCCATGCGGAAGGGATTGAAGTTATAGCACTTGGTTTTGGAAGTGCGGTTAAAAGCGTTTTTGGAAAGTATTGCTTCTATAGACGAATTTGCATCGCTTACCGATTTATCGGAATTAAGCGGTTCCTTCTCCAAGATAGCCCAAACGATCGGAGACGGTTCGGGAGGCTCTATAAAAAGAGGTGGAATAAGGAGATAAACCATATGACGGAGAATTGGTATTTGGTGCTTGAATTGGATTTTGATCAGAACTCCGGTGAATGATGAAGCGCTCATTGAACAGAGAATTGAAGAAAAGAGAAAATTCTGGTCAAGTAAGGCCAATGATTTTAATCGTGGTGCTGAATACAGAAAGTATACCCAGTCGCTTCCTGAGTATCAAGAAGGATATGATAGGGGAAGCCAACATCTCGGGCGGAATTAATCATGATGCCTGTGAAAAAAACTTACGAACCGATAGATAAAACCCTGAAAATGATAAGGAAAAACAGAAATCCCTGCAGGACACCGTTGATAAAATGGCCGCTAAGTTAAAAGGTGGACGGGAAACGGTGAAGAGAAGGGTTGCGCTGCTGGGGATGAAAGTCGTTGCCTCTCAGGGGGAGATTATCAGGCTCTTTATGATAAATATTATAAAACGAAGCCACAGAATGCCGATAAATTTAACGGGATGAATGCTCTGCTGAAAAGCTTCCATGTTACAAACTTATATGAATTTCTGTATGCTGATACGACGATTAAAAACCCGAACAATTTACCCTGCGATGCTCTTAAGGCAGAAGGCCAAAGAGAAAAACCAAAGAATTCTATAAGAATGACAGCATCAGCGGATCCGGTTCCAAATTGTGCGGACAATGTGACGAATGCTTTAAAGATGACGTGTCGAAGCAAATCTATGATAAGTATCTGGAATACAATGCACGGAAGGCGATTCTTGACGGTGTAAAAGAAATCATGGAGATAAGCGGAGAGCTTAGCCAAGAAGTCTATTCCGATTCCGTAGGGAAATTGACGGAACTTTTTAAAAAAACAGAAAAAGACGCGGAGGAAGTACTGCACGCCTTTTGTAAGGTGGAAAAATTCTTCGCCTGTTTCCGGGGAAGAAAAAGAGAATCCATATATCAAAAATCTGCCGTTGCGGTTGTGTAAACGACACTCAGACGGAAGAACGGTGTGTAAGGTTTGCGGTCTGGCACTGCAGATAAAGTGCCCGAAGTGCGGTACAGTGAACAATGCGAGTATCAATGTCTGTAAATGCGATTCAAGTTTGAAAAATCTGGATAAAGCTGTTTCCTTTGTGATTTGGCATCAAATTATCTGGATAGCATGGACTCTCAGCGCATCAGAAGTGCATCTGTCGATGCGGAGAGGTATTGGCCGGGATATGAGAGAATAGCGGAGCTGAAAGAAAGACTGGAGGACTTAAAGTCCAGAGTCGGCTCAGCAGTGGAAGACATGCGAAAGGCATGTAGGGAGAAGAAGTATTATGAAGCGAAAAGGCAACTGGAAGCGGTTAGAAAGTTTTCGCCTTCTTATTCGGACATCGGTCTGGAAGAGGAAATAAAAAACGGTATAGAGACTGCTGAAAAGTATAAGCAGATTGCCAAGGCATCACAGAGAGAAGCAGATATTGCGGATGCTCGTGCAAAAAGCATACGAGGCTTGTCATGATTGTCCCGGAATTCGAGAAATCATAGGAAGATATCCTCCTGCGGCAGCCACGGACTTGACGGTTTTCACTGATTCTTTGGCCAATGTGAACGTACTGTCATGGAAAAGTAGTCCGACAGACGGTTTACTTTTATTATTCCGTTGTCAGAAAAGAGGGAGCAATTCCTCTGGGGAGTACAAGACGGAACTCTAATAGGCAGAGTGAGCAGTTGCAAGATCCTCCGATAGAAATATACTTCAGGGGTGCAGTACTATTATTCGATTTTTACAGAAAGAGCGGGAGTCTTTTCCGGCGCTTTTATCGACAAAAACGGCTGTTCAGAACTTTTTGAGATATCCGAGTCCATATTGCCGCTGGAAACGGACTACTTCAGTTGAGCTGGAATCCGATTGCAAATAGTGCACAAGTTGTCATAGAAAGAACCGATGCTTCAGGAAAAACGATAAAATTTACGAGCAACGGAAGAAACAATTATATCGATAAAGATTTGGAAAATGACAAAAGGTATAGTTATAAGCTTTTATCTGACTTATGCTGTCGGTATTTCCAAGACGAATACGAAAGGGGTTATAGTAGACGGCATACCGACTTGTCCTCCCATGCCCGTTGAAGAGCTCACAATCAAAAGTCTGCAGAGGAAATGAATTCCTGATGAACTGGATTAATCCCGAGGGGGAGAGTGCAGTTCTTTTATGCGAAAAAGAAACCGGAGTATTTAAGCGGAGATTTGCTTCCCTTCCACCTTGGAAAGTGGTATGAATGTCCTTCTATTGAAAAACATCGGAGAGTTCCGGCAGTTTTCGCTACGACGGGGAAGAACCGATATACATTCTCGCGGCAAACGTAAAATCCGCTTCAGCCGTTATCGGGAAGATTTTTACGGGTAAATAAAGGCGGTAGTGTAAAGATACACGGTGCAAATTCGGTGAACGGAAAGATCATGTTCAACTTGGATTTACCTAAAGGTCTGACAGGCTTTGTGGTCTTATTCCGTCATGATCGCTTTCCGGAAGACTTGTCGGATACCGGAACGGTAAGAAAGTATATTCCTTAAAAACAATATCAGTACGATGGAGGACTGCTTATTGACTCCAATGAGGCAAAGGAATATTATTTTTCTATTTTTGCCGAGTTCAGAAGAGACGGGGAGGCGGATTATTCCGGAGGAACGGACTATTATTTCTCCAATGTGGCAAAGAAAACCATATTGTATTCTATATCCATCAGTAAGAAGCTGTTTGGAGGAGGGAATATTAACTTCAGTTTTGAAACGGAAAGTAATCCGTTTACCTTTACCGGATATCGATGTCATGTCTGCACAGGGAAGAGCTCTGATGTTTAAAAAATCAGGCACCTTGTTCTGCCAAATTGCGTCGCAGGAAGTCGCGGGAAGTGTTAATGTTTCCATCCCCCTGCCGAAGGGCTTGGCGAGAGATACTTATCTTAAGCCGTTTTTAAGAGACGAAGGCTTGGCGGGAAAATATGTATTAAAGATTAAGCCGGGTTCGGATCATCAGATCAGTTAGGAGAAAATACGATGCTGCTTAAACAAAGTTTTATTTGCCCGTTTTGTTTTGAAGAACATAAACTATCGGAAATTCAGTTCCGATGCATGAATAAGCGATGCATAGATGTACCGGATGTGGAGCTCACCCGTTATGAGAATGGGGATATTACGATTCCTAAAAAAGGTAAACCGACTTTTACCGTGAAAAACGGCGGCATGTCTATCCCGAAGTCTGCGGTTTGCGAGAAGTGCGGCAGTACGACGTATACGATTATTTGTCCGTCCTGCCACAATAAATTACCGGAATCCACATTACGCGGGACGGATATGATTATTTCCGTTGTCGGATCCCGTGATACTGGGAAGAGTCATTTTGTTGCTGTTATTATCAATGAGCTGATTGAAAGGATTTCCGTGCGATTTGGCGGAGCTATGGAAGGCTTTGATGATACGATGGCAAGATATAAGGCCGGTGCCTATCAGAAGCTGTATATGGAGATGCAAAAGCTGGATTTAACAAAGAGCCTCGATTCATGATGTCAATAACGGTGCCTATCGTCCCTTTATCTTTACTTTGAAAATTGAAGCATAAGATATTCGGCATTAAGGAAGTCATCGACAGCTTTACTTTTGGTGTTCTTTGATACGGCAGGAGAGGATTTGAACGATGAAGATACCATGAGTACTGTTAATAAATACATCTGCAAGTCCGCAGGAATCATCTTCCTCCTAGACCCGATGCAGATTCCCGCCGTACGAAATCAGCTGGATGAGAATACGGTTTCCAGGGCTTCTTCTGTCAGTTGGACTCAGGCAACAAGATCGGATGATATTATGAGCAGGGTCTCCAAACTGATTCGTAATGACAAACATATGAAAGATACGGCGAAAAATCAATATTCCCTAGTCATGGTTTTTCTAAATTTGATGTAAATTGTTTCTCTTATTCCGGAAGGCAGTACCATTCTGGAAACAAGCCCTCATTGCAACAATCAGGCTTTTAATATGCTCGATTGGCATAATGTAGACAGTGAGATAAGGAGCCTTCTCAAGGAGTGGGGAGCGGAATCGTTTATTGCACAAGTGGATCTTAACTATACTAATTGTTCCTATTTTTGCCGTATCCGCCCTCGGGATGAATAACAATCCGAAGGAAGATAAGCGAATTGACAGACCGAGACCGCACAGAATAGAGGATCCCTTTACTTTTGGATTTTAAAAGAAAATAAGGTCATTAAAGTCGCTAAATAAACTTTTTACGGAGGTTTTACTATGGCAAAGCACCAAATCATCTATACATCCTGTATGCGTGGAATTGACGGTGTAAATGATGGGCAACAGATTTACTCTTATGATGAAGGCTTTACGGAGGCAAAGTCGGATGAAGTAAGAAGTTTATTTCGATATCAGGAACCCTCGCTGGCCTCTCGGAGTAATGATGACGGAGGAGCTTGCATTAACGATGCTTTCTTCCTTTAGCTATAACTTTTTACCGAGCGGAAATGTTGCGGTGAGTTTAAATACTTATCTTGGAAGAGATTATATGGGAAGCGCGGGAAGGTTTGGTAATTTTTTTAAGTCATTCTATCCTATGCAACTTTGATGATTTTAATATCTATCCTTGTGAATTGTATGGGGGAACCGTACTGCGAAGCAGAAATGGAGTATGAAGAGGTAAAACAATCCGAATCCCCTCATTACTTGCCTGCACCGGAACTGATTAAAGGATATATTATTGATCCCGACTCCGTTGTCGAATTTTTGGGAATAGCCGATCATCTTGACTATTTTAAGAAAATGTTTGCCGCTTTACCTCGCTTTTTCCAATAGAAAAAGAGGCTTGTCATTCATGATGAGAAGGGAAAAATATTGCCAAGTGGATTGCGGCATTGCATTATTCCCTCCCCTTGGACATTGCTAAAAAGGTGAATTTTACCACCTACGAATATGATCCTGAGCTTTCTCCCTGCTCGGATTTGCGGGTGTCGTGGAAGAAGGAACGAAATATAACTGTGATGAGTATATTGCTTCGGAAAGGCAGTTTGTTTTCGACTTTATTCGGCAAAAATTCAGCCCTGTGGGAAGGAGTAATATTCTGATGGATTTTCTGGATACCAGTTTCAGCTTTTCTTATGACAGCTTGGTTGATTTTTCATTCTTTCGTTTTGGAAGAGACGGAATATAGAGATTGTGATGAAAGATATTACGCCGCATACTATTTATATCATTTCCTTTCTGAAGGAATAGGGGATATTTCGAAAAATCAGTTTGAAGCTATTGTCGATTTTTCTGAAGACTTTGCCAAAGAGGAGACTAAGCGAAAACTGCTTGGGAAGATTTTTGGAAGAAGTACTAGACGATTAAGGACTTGGATCTTCCGTATGCCATGTATGTTCTGATTCCTGCTCCGTTCCTTTTAACATTTTATCTATAGAAGAGCAAAAATTCGTTAAGGAACTTATCGTGGACAGATTGATTACTACGCTTTCTGATGAAGGGATTACAGAGACAGAATTTCTTCCGTTATATGAGAGAATCAACAGTCTTGCGCTTTCCATCAACTTGAGTTTACCTGCTATGCTTATGCTGAACGAGAACAAAGATAAGCTTTTAGCGGTTTTATCTCGGCATGCAGAGCTTTGGAAAGTCTACTTCGTTATCCAGATTATCAGTTCTATGTGAAGGATATGCACTTATCTCACCGATGAACTTTATCCGGACAGGGCGATAGGTGCCATATACCGCGGCCTTTGTAGAAACCGTTTATCAAAGCGGGCGAAGAAACGGAGAGGAAATCGTAGAGAGAATTCTGGACGGTTTTTAAGGAAGAGGTACATTACTTTTTATAAAATATGGCCTTGAACTTGAAGGATTTTTACTGGATCTTCATCCTCGGAGAAGAGGATAAAAATCATCTTTGGGCGTATTTTTCTAAAAACCGTATTCACCATGGATGAGATAGTACAGGAAGAAAGCTAAGATACTGGCTGAATATGAAAGGTATACGGAGATGTATGCCTTTATTTGAGGAAAATGGACAGCTTTTTCAAGCTTTACTGAAGCCGGAAACTTTTTTTCCATTTTTATTGGGAACGCTGGTTTTCCAAAAATCGAGACTACGGCACTTTTTTTGCGGCTCTTTGCGCTGAAGCACTACGAAGAAATCTATGAAAGAAAGATGGGCAGTTTACCGGATAAGGAACGTTTTCACTATGCAAAAGAAATCCTGAATATGGCCATAAAAATGGAAATTAGAGATCTTATGTCAATCCGCTTTCCGATGCGGTGATAGACTACCTTCCCGCCGTGAATCTGAGTTCGGATGAAAAAGGCTCTGCTTAAGGAAGTATACAGATATAAACGGGAAAGTATTGCATGAGCCGATTCAGGGAAAAACTCTATCAATGCATAGTGGCGATTCGATTGAATCAAACCGAACCTGATGAGATAAAGGAGGTATGCCAAAGCATACGGAGGAAGTGGAAAAGAGAGGAAGACTTTCAGAATGCAAGCTGAAAGAGTATTATGAGGGGCTTTTATAGCTTTTCCGCTTTTCCCTTATTGAAAGAAGATTATGAGGAAATCTCATCGGCTTTTTGATTTCTCTCACGACAGCCTTAAGTCTTTTTATGGGAATACTGGTAAAAGAGCTATAAGGAGAGTAAGGGAGAGAGAGTATACGGACTCTCCTGAGTTTTTAAGCTTTATGTTTTCGATAGGGCGTGAAGAAGATCAAGAGATGGTAGGGAAAATACTTCAAAGTCTGAGTAAACAGAAACTGGAAGACTTGATGAGGAAAGCATGATACGCATTTTTAACAGAGACAGAAAAAGTCGCATACGCATGGGAACATGTGAGAGAGATTGCGGAGAAGACCAATCCTTTACTCGCACAATATTTCAAAAATTGGCAATATTTTTTTAGGAAAAAGTAGATTGAGGTATAATCATGAGTCACTTTCAGGAAGGCGGAAAAGAAAAATGGATGTCACGAAAGTGATGAACAGAGGGATGGAGTTGGCTGACCTTTTTGTCAATAAGAATTATTTGATTGATATTGACAAATGTGAGCTGATACCGCTCTCCGAGGAAGAAAAGACCTTTTCGGCACTCTCCTTTTTTCAGGTGGACAAGATTGTCTTTAATCAGAAGGAAAGTATCAATGATAAGCTGGTCAGTGTATACAGTGCTTTGTCCAACTTCGGCAGTTCCGTACTGCTGATGATTGTCGGGGATGAGAGGTGTGGGATTTTTTCTCGGGACGAGAGACAGTAAGAGGCCGGATGTGGGCAAAGTCGATTTTGAAAAAGTCTGCAAGGAAACTTTCCCGGGATTCATATTTTAGAAAAAGGGAGCTTGAGATAGAAGAGCTTTTTAAAAGGGAAATATTCCGAGGTCTATGCCCATAGGGCGATTACTTCCGTCTCGATTGTTCCCAGTATAAGAAAATGAGAAGGACAAGAACGGCTTTGTTCAGGGAATCGAAAAGTTTTATTGACACTATGGCAGGAGAAAAATATACTGCCATCTTTGTTTCTTCGCCTCTAAGCAAAGAGGATTTAGAGGATAAAAACGCGGGTATGAGGAACTTTACCTCTTCGTCACAGTGTTCGCAACTGGTTATGACCTATGGGGAAAAACGAAAGTGATGCTGTTCAGGAAGGGATAAGCAAAGGCTTCTTCCAAATCTATCAATGACGGAACTCAGCGATACTACCGGGAAAAATGCAGGTACAAACAGAGGAAAAAGGGCGCTCCCGAAGTCACGGCTTTAACTTCGGTTTACTTGGTACGGGAATCAATACAGGAGGCGGGAGGAACTTTTCCAAAGGGACATATGAAGGAACCCTCGGAAAGTCATAGTGAGAATTATTCCGAAACAGAGTCTACGAGCAGTACGGAAACGAATAGCAAGACAAGAACTGTCGGTACATCCGTCAGTATCCAGTTGACGAGACACAAACAAAACCGTGGAGGAATTACTGGAGAAAAATTGATGAGCAACTGGACAGAATTAAAGACTGTAGAAGCATACGGGCTTTGGGATAGCGCCTGTTATTTTATTGCGGAACGGGAGGAAGTCGCTATTGTGGCGGCGAACACCTATAAAGCATTGGTGGCGGGAGAAAAGACCGGCGTAGAAAATTCTTTTACCAACATTTGGGACAGCGAGTATGAACACCATGAAAAATCTCTGAAGATTATGGACTATTTACGCTATGGTTTACATCCCAAGTTCCTTTATGAAAGCGGTTTTTCGGAAGACGGGTACGAAAGTCAGCACGTTACGGTAGCTTCACTCGTGAGCGGACTGGAGCTTCCGATTCTTATGGGGCTACCGCAGAAATCCGTGAGCGGACTGACCGCGATTGAATCGGTGGAATTTGAAGAAATGTTTTTCGAAAGGATGGCAGACTTCCCGCCGTAAGGTTGATTTGGGTGCGGTCTACCATATGGGAGAGGTATTTCCGAACAACAGGGTAGAGTTAAATCTGGACAACCTGAGTTCGCATTGCTTTATTACAGGTTCTACCGGTTCCGGAAAAGTCCAATACCTGCGCTAAACTTATCGATGAACTGGTGAAGCCGGAGAACAAGATCGGCTTTTTGGGTGATAGAGCCGGCAAAAAGGAGAGTACAAGCAGGATTTTGGCGGGATGAAGAATATTCATATTTTTACAACCAACCTGAAATACTATTCTATGCTTTGCTTAAGTCCCTTTGCCTTTGATGAAGAAATCCATGTCTTGGGACATCTGACCGATTAATTGAGATATTTAATGCCTGCTGGCCTTTGTAGTGCCGCTGATGCCGGCAGTGTTAAAGGCCGCTTTCGAAAGAGCATATATACTGCACGGATGGGATTTGAACCATTCCTCAGATCGGGATTTGGGAAATGGAAAATTTCCCTGTTTTAAAGATATCGTAGAACTTCTTCCGGCTATTTTAGAGGAATCGGATTTTTCTAAAGAGATAAAAGGGAACTATATCGGTCTGCTGCGACCAGGGTGGAGTCGCTGACGAACGGTCTTCTGGGCAGATTTTTAACAGTGCTCAGTTTCCGATGAACTTCTCTTTAATGAAAATACCATTGTTGACCTAAGTCGAATCGGTCTCGATGGAAACAAAGGCTCTTATTATGGGAATCTTAGTCTTAAAGTTATCCGAGTTTCGACAGGCAAGAACAAAGGGCACAATCTTCCTTTGCGCCAGTGTGACTATATTGGAGGAAGCTCACAATCTCTTGAAGAGGACTTCACGGAACAGGGACAGGAGTCGGCCAATCTGCAGGAAAAGTCCGTGGAGATGATCAGCAATTCCATTGCGGAGATAGCTGAACTTACGGAGAAGGATTTGTCATTATTGATCAATCCCCTTCCGCGGTGGATATTTCCGCAATCAAGAAACACAAATACCAAAAATCGTGATGAGGGTACCGGAAGAAGCGGACTGTGAGGGCAATAGGGCGTTCCATCGGACTTAAAGAGGAACAGATTACGGAATTAAGTAAGTTGGATAAGGGAGTTGCTGGTCGTATTTCAAAAACGGCTGGCTGGAGCCGGTACTTACCAAGATTGACAAGGCAAGCGGTGATTTCAAGGAATATTCTTTCCGTGAAAATGATTTGGAAGCAGAGAAGGATTTACGTTATAGAATCCTTTGAAGAACTGATTCATGAATCCGAGGAGATATAATTTATCTTGGCTCAGGGAATGTGTGTATGAATTAAACTGAATAAAAGCGTTCACACAAAAACTGGAAAAGATGGTTACGGCGTTCTATGAGGAATGGAAAAAGGGCAGTGAGAGAAATTTGCTTTCTGAACTCATTTTCAAAAATCCTGAATTGTGGAGATCTTCTGAGAATGTTCGAACTCGGAGCTGCGAAGGAATCACGGAAATGGCACGGCTTAGTAAGGCTATCATAGCAAAATCCCGGATTTGGGCGGAAAAAGTGTATAAGGGCTTAGATCAATATGCAAAATTTTTGGATAGTTCCGTAAAGGATCAGGTTTTTAAGAACATTATCCTGTATCAGATAGAGCTTGGGAAACATGCTGAGCAATACAAGGTTGCCTTATACTGCATACAAAACAGGAAAGAGCTTGAGAAGAAAGAGGGAAAGAAGAGGAGAGTCTTTTTATGAGTAGGTACGGACTGGGGTATTTTGCAGTTAAACCGTAAGGAACAAGACTTTTACAGCCGTATGGAAGAACTGCTTCATAAGCATGAAACGAAGTTTATCATTCCCTCGGGAATAGATGTCATCAAAGTACTGGACGTAGTTCTCGGAGACAACCCGGACATTATCCATCCTCTGTCCGGAGGTACGAACAAGCGGCTTTTTTCCGGCAAACTCGACTATAGTCGGAGGAATAGAGAAGAAGCAAGAGAGAATGGAAGAAGAACTTTGTAGGAGAACGGAGGAGATTGTCTGGGAACCGATAAAAGATAAGGAATGACCGATATCTTCACCATGGCATCAGAGCATATCCAGAAAAACGTGCGGTACGATGACAGCGTCATGCGAGAGGGAAGCGCTGTGCATCCTGAAGCCTATTCTGCGTATGGTGCCATTGTGGAGAATCCTAGTGGTTTGCGACGGAATATCGAAAAGCATATTCCTGCTTCTTTCCTATTTCGGTATTCGCAAAGCATGAGAGTAAACGGGAGGGAAAAGGGCAAGTCTTTCCGGAGAGGCAATGCACGCATGGAATCTTGTGGAGTTTGAAAAGGAGTTTTATCACTGCGATGTTACATGGGATTTATGCAACTTTAGGGACAGCGGAATATATTCTTATCAATTTTTAGGTCTTAATGATTCGGAAATATCTATAGATCATCTCTGGACTTGAAAAGTACTCCCGAAAGTAGAGGAAAGAATCTCTTACTATAGATATAATAAACCGTATGCTAACTCGGAAGCGCAGATAACGGAAATCATAAGACGCCAGTTTCTGCTCGGAAGGGAGATTATCCGTGTTCGAATAGATGAAAAATACCATCTTCTGCGGGGAAAGTACTCAGCTTTTTAAAGACAAAATCAGAGAAGCTCTTGTAGCCACACGGCTTTAGTCTTTTTGTGGAACGAGGAGGCAAGAACCTCAGCGGTTACGGTGATTCAGATAAGGAATAAGAGGTGAAGGAATGAAAAGAAAGCGCAACTGGCAAAAAGTAAGTTACTTTTGGGCCGGGTTGGAAACGACTTAAAAACATTTATTAAAAAGTTTTGGGAATTTACGCAGGAAGATATTAAAAACGTGCTGAAAAGTGGAAAAAGGATAAGGGGTAATGTCTCCTTTCCGGTGCGGCGTCGCTTTCTGTCCTGTTTTTCTCTTATTCTATTTGAAGCCTTTTCCCTTTGCTATTGCTTTTACTGTATCTCTTGTTTTGGGGCTTATTTTTACTGGTATATCTTTTTATCTGCTTTGATTTCGGACAGAATTCATCTTATCAGAAATAAAAATTTTTGTTGCCCGTCCGAGCTGTAAGAGTAAGTATTTTATTCCGACATATTTGCCCGCTCTATGCGAGCAAGGCATAGCGATTTGACGCCGGGAAAATATGGCGCTAGAACATGTCAGTGCGGATCCGGGCGCATTTTCTTCTGAGAAGAGACAGGCTGGAGGCGGAATGCCCCAACTGCGGGCATTCTTTAAGCGGTACGGGAAACCGACCTTTATGTGTACCGATAATCGGCGGAAGATCATCCGGAAAAACGGCATTTATTACTGCATTTTCCTGCGAATTTATTGAAAGAGTAGCGCCAAGAAACGGCATGAGATTCAAATTATAATAAGGAAAAATCATGATTTCTATGAAAAGGTGCTCCGTTCTCATTATTTACACGGAACGAGCATGCAAAAGTGAAGGAAGCGACAGATATCAAAGCGGCTAGTCTCTGTAGCGTTCAGCTTCATGGTTCACCACAAAAAGATGAAGCCTGACAGATTGATTCAAATTTATGATATAGCGGGAGAAACCTTTGTAAACAATACGGAGAATGAATTGCAGCTTCATTATACCTATTCGGAAGGAATCGTTTTTGTGCTGGATCCTTTGTCCATTCCAAGTATAAGAAATCGTTTAGATGAGGGAATCAGTGAAGTAGATAAAAGCAGTGTCTGGTACTTTAGATGTGGACCTTGTTTTGGACTCTTTCCTGAACAAGCTTTTCGACAAATAACAGGACATGCAAGCGGTGATGCTCTGGACATTCCTATAGCCGTAGTCATCAGTAAGGCGGATATTCGGACGGTGGACGAATTTATCGGGGATGAGAAGATTTCCGCCTATTTGTCTCAAAACGGCTTGATATGAATAAGTACACTGCAGTGGAAGACAGGCTGTGCAGAGAGTTCTTAAATGGAAAAACGGAATGGCACACTTTGTCAATGCTATAGACATGAAATTTAAAAATAACCGATATTTTAAATGCAGTGCTATCGGACACAGCAGAGAAAGAGGAAGATATAACCCCAAAGGAGTTCTTGAACCTATGGAATGGATTTTTCAGACGACGGATAACGGCATGAAGTCCATCTGGCATGACAGCGAATTTGAAAAGCTGTAGGAAAGGAGAGAATGCAAATGGTTGAACTGATATTTTTGCTTTGGCGATTGTACTCTATGCCAGCTTGTTTTTATTGCGGGACTGATATCTGTATTGGGCATTGTCTAGTCGGTATGGCGCCGGTACTTTGGATATTGATGGGAATCGGTGCTATAGCAGGATTCTTCGGCGCAATCAAAAATGCATTTAAGGCCATGAAAGTGGTCTGCGGGAAGGGGTGAACAAATGAATTACGAAGAAATTGGGCAGAAGATTAGGAATGGGCAATGCAGTTTTTATCAATATGCTATGACTCAGGGGGAAACAATTTCAGGATTGTTGATCCCCATATTTTGTATGGAAGTAATGTTCCGTGGATCAGCTGATTTATTTTTCGCTTCCCTTTTAGTAGTAGTACCGTTTACGGTAACTATTCCTGCGACAGCTTTCGATCTTCATCCGATTGACGGAATAAGAGATGGAAGTATAAAATATTTCCACCATAAAAGTTCTCTGCTTCTCCACGGCGGTTTTGCCTTCCACACTTTCATAAACATGTTACAGCATACTTGCTTCATTCCTTTTGGGCGGATGTGCTTATGTCGCTTTAAAAATGCCTAGGATCGTTTATCAACCCGTTTTCTATTATGGCCTATGCGTCTCGCTCATAACAACACTGACATTTCGAGAGGACGACTTCAGGCTTTCATGCTGGGACTTTTGCTTCTTACGCCGGCTGTTATGACAACAGTGGGACTAGAGCTTGCATAAGTCTATCCATTTTTCTGCCTACTCTATTTCGATTTTCTGATCGCCGTGCTGTTATCAGTCTGCCTTGAATACCAGGCTGTCTCCCTTTATGGCAGGCTTTCGTTTTAGACTCTGGCTTATTTTGTTGCCAAGTATTTTATGCGCTGTACTATTCCGAAAAGAGTCTACCTTCTTAGTGCGTGGGATAACTTAGGAAGATAGCAGTGCACATGGCTTGTATAGAAGTAGACCTGATTCCTGCCCTGCTATTCTTACTGGTTCTCCCTATCTATAGACTTGCGACAACGGAAAACGTCGCTTGAAAAAGAGATTGCTTTTTCCGATTATTCTTTTATTGCAACACTTACTTCGGTCTATTTCGGAAAAATAGGACTTCAATATAAGTTTCATACTAAGGATCATGCGGTAGCTTTTGTGGGAAAATGGAGACTATGACGGTGCGGCGAACGAGTGATGACGCTGGACGGATACATGGATAGAAGAGTACACAAAAGAGTATATGAAACCTCGAAAAATGAAAACATCTATAATGGAGGCTTACTATATATGCAAGAAGGCTCCTATGAACTTGCGCTTGAGGCTTTTTCAGACCCGACCATATGATGCATTTGATAAAATTGCCGAATGGAGTGGAAACTCCAAGAAATCATCTAGTAGCTTGGGTAGGTGCCTAGGAAGTCAATTGTTTAAACCGGGATGGAACTTGTCATTACCATGATGGAGGCGGAGCGGAAGGGGACGGAACTTGGTTTACGGAAGAGAGAGCGGGCACTAAGAGTGGACACAGACGCCTTAGGGCTATCAGATTTACGGGGTCTCTACCGGAAGGGTATGAGTGACACATCTATCCTTTTTCAGGCGGACGGATCAAACTCGAGGGATGAGGAGTTCCTGTTACAAAGCAGTAGCATTACAGGAGGTTAGCCGAGATGAATGAATTTTGCCTGAGCCCTGAGCATAGGAGCGAAGGAGAGCAGAAACGAGAAAGCGGAAACTCGTCTAAGGAACTTGAGACAAAAGAAGGAAAGGAAACGATTTTGATAGGGAATTTTCAAAGAATGAATCGTGCCGAGGAGAAGCTGCTATGCAGGTACGGGAAAGAGAGGGTACAGAGAGAGAGTTGTTTAGGAAAAATAAATCCGGTAGGAGAGAATCCGGAAATGACTGATAAAGTCAGAAGTATCATAAAAGGATCTCGTATGAAGAAGTTCAAAAGAGGTTTCATTCAGTGCAAACGGGAAGGCAAACTGAACGGAAGATACTTTTGATGGATCATAAAGAGGCTCATGCGGGAAATGGCTGCAGAGAAAGCGAGGGAAGCGAGAAGCAACTGCGCGCAGTTAGATGGCGGTCATGGGTGAAAAAGACGAAATCGAATCGCATTTTCTTAGATGAGATTATGCGTGTTAGAGGGAGCGGGATTAAGTCACGACACGGGCATGAACGGAAAAGGCTATAAAATTATAGGAGAATGAAAAAGGCTATACAGCAGAAAAGTTGAATGAAAACAACTTTGACGAAATAAGAACTAAAATCACCCTTGAATTCCGCCATCCATGTTTTGGAGAATCGAGATACACTGGATATGGGCATGCAGGATGAACAAATGCAGATAAAATCGCGGTAGAGGCATAGGGCACTCGAAACGCTCTTCCGGTGTTAAGGAATTAAACAGTAAAGAGGCATGGTCAGCATGTTTTGACCGGTATGGACACAGCAATAGAGGCGTATAATAAGGAACATGAAGGAAAGGAAATTTCCCTTTGACAGAGAAACGGTTGGAAAGCTAGTGATGAAAAGATGGGCCTCTTGCTTCGGAAACTTTAGCCATCAGAATAGGAGATGTCAGCCGCGATTCTTACTGGAGCAGAATCCCAGTCCGGAGAAAAGGTGGAGCTTAACCGGAGCCTCATTAGGACGGGGAGAGTCATGGCAGGAAGAAGTGGAAAGAAAGAACTGCAGACCATTGGGGAAAATCATGAGCCGATGGATAACGATTTCTTTCCAGAAGAGCGCATGCGGGAGAGCAAACATATAAGGGAAAACCATTGTATTTTCGTGAAGGAACCGTTGTGCGAAGTGTCAAGGTCGGGTGATGGAAATCTGGTGCCTCATGTACCCAAAGGAGTTTTAAGAGAACATGTGAGAACTCAAAACGGCGAGCGATGGAAAATTTCTTATGGAAGTACAATTTAGACAGACCTTGCGATGAAAAGAGTAAGAGCCTTTTACAAAAACTTGAAAAGAAGCATCAATGCGGAATTACAAAACGGATCAGAATATAAAAGTAAAAATTATCTGGGATCATGAATAGGAGGATTTCTATGGCTTTACTCAGAGAAACGAAAGATGAAAATTATGATATTACCTCTATGAGATGAAAGACTATGATTTACAATCAGCCGTACATTGGATTAATTATATCGTGAATAGAGGAGTAAACTCAGTACAAAAGGTTATTACCTTCCGAGACAGCGAGGGAATTACCATGAAGGAATGCATCCTTTTCAATGCGGGACTATCGAAGAAGAATCCATCGTGAAAAAGTTGCAGTCCGGAAGTATAGACAAAAATAACGCTTGACGGAAAGTATCAACGAGCTCTATTTCCATGGTATATAATTTGCAGGAGAAGACCTTAGCCATAGCACTGGATAAGGAACACCTTGTGGACTGTTTCAATATGGAAAGAATGAGGTTGAATGAGTAAACAGTCAATTATTAGTTTTCTTATTCATCTTAAGAACTTCGTAATAATTCGTTTACGCTTTGTAATAGACATATAGACCGGACTTACGCTATATTGAGGAAGTCACGAGGAAAGACCCTCGAAACAAAAAGGAAATTGTTCTTTTTGTTTATACTTGAATCGATTTTAAGCTTTATGCAATCGTCACGCAACTTGGATTATTCCACAATTTAAAAAGGAGAGTGCATTTTATTATGAGAAAGCGAACAAAATTAGTTGCAGCTTTATCTGCAACAGCTTTACTGGCTATCGCGCATCTGCAGCTACTTTTGCTCGCCGGCTGGAACAACACAACCGGAAACTGGCAGTATCTTGATAACGATGGCAACCCTGGTCGCTGATGATTGGAGAAAGTCTGAGACTATTGGTTCTATCTGGATCCGATGGCAACATGGCTACAAACGAAGTTGTTCAGAAGAACGAAGACTTCTACTATGTAAAACCAGACGGCGCTATGGTTACTAACCAGTGGGTAGCATTCTGACACTATTTCTGATGACAGCAATGCAGACCACAGATGGATGTACTTCGGTGCTGACGGTAGGCGCTTATGAGATCAGAAAGATGAATTACCACTTTCTGATATCAAGACCATCAATGGCAAGAAGTAGTCTTGATCAGCAAGGCTATATGCCCCTATGGCTGGCTTTCAAAGTGATGTATTCACACCGTACCACTGATGATGCCGGGCTGAGGCAAACTATTACTTACGGTGGTGATGATGGATCCGCCCAGCACGGTTGTCTAGCTACTGTAGAATGTCAACTGGAGGATCTCCATGCAGCATGGTTCTATCTTTGATGATAAGATCGATTACAAAGAACACAAGAAGACCATCAACGGTGCAACATACTATTTCGCAAGACGGACGCATGATTGAGGATTATTCCAATGCCACACAAGGGTTCCCTGTAGGTCTTTGATAGTGTATTTATGCTTCCGCTACCGCTTCTTCCCAAACAACGTCGTTTATGTAAACGGTGATGGCGGAGCAAGAAAGAATCAGTGGATTTGGCTGTTCCGAGTGAAGATTATCTTCAGAAGGATTACGAAGAACGACAGTGCTTCTTTGGTGGTGGGCAGATGGAAGCGGAAAGCTTGTTAAGAACACTATTAAGAAGATCAAGGGAAAAGTTTATGCTTTTGATGATAAGGGAAGAATGATTTCAGGATTACAGGTTTCGTTTCAATTATGGTAGGAAAGATTTCCAATGATGCCGCTCATGATAAGCACCATATCAGGATTTGACAGGAGAGCAGTACCCGCTGTCTTTCCTTAACTGCGAAGATATTTTCTTCTCCGATGACCCCTGCTGAAGGATGGTCCCAGAAAGACCGGTTACCAGAATGTAAGCTTTGATGATGATACGCATCAGATGTACTCTTAACAACAACGATAAGGTCAAGGATTATGTAAACAAGATTAAGAAGTATGCTCAGAACGTATCATTCTAGCGGGCTAATAAATGATGATTCCAACTATGCCATGTAGTTCCGTTTTCATACTTCCAATAGCAAATAAGTTGACGAATTTAGCCGGGTAGCTGTAAATAGTAGCCTGTGTTATACTATAGGAGACTTGATTTGAGTATTACTCCTATCATTTAGTATTGATTCTAACAGGCAGTACAGAAGAAGAAGTTCAATCGTAAGGATAGCAATACGTTTACTTTGTAAATCAAATACGATGGTGATATTATCATGCTAGCATGAAGAAGCTTTTACCGAAAGTGTAAGCTCACTGATCACGGCAAATTCTGTAATGTAGGTGGTCATAACATACACATGAGTAATTCTATCTAGAATTTTATAGAACCCCAAGAAGGAAATTCTGTTTTGAAATACTTGTTTTCATTCCAATTTTCCTGTTATCATAGTTTGTAAAATAAAAGCAAAGTGTTTTGGTTGATTAATAACCCGATAATGAGGACAGAGAATATGTTGTCAGATAAGTTTACTGAAATTACGAAGCAAAACGGACTTTATAACATTCAGGCAATTAGTATTATAAGTTCGATTATGGAAAAAGGGGAATACTGGTTCATGAAAAATTAATCCCAAAATGGTATTTGATTTTGGGAAACGGTTAGAGAGTTAAATGGTAGAAAAGTATACTTTAAAAGTGGGGAGAACAATCTATCATTTGCTATGTAACAACAAGAAAATGGAGTGAATAGCTGGCTTGCTCAAAAGGGAGCTATGGTCCGTAGTAGCCCTGCCGATGTGAAAGATTCCATCACTGCTCTGGCCAATGCGAATTTTAATTACGGAGAAACACTGGGGAGGATGTGGTGTCACTGAAATGTAGCAGAGAATGCAGATTAATAGAAAGAATTCTTACCGACGTAGAGTGTGGGAGGCGATGAACAAAACGGTAGATTTGTTTGGAAGAATGAAGACACGGGAACAGGCGGAAATGGTAGCCACTGTAATATATGCATATGATGAACTGAGTAAAGGAAAGAAAATAATTCGGTAAGAGATAGCAGACGTATACGATCTATGCTGATATCTTGGAAAGCCACATTGGAAAGAGGGCAAACTCATATAATGCTCTGTGATGCAATTCATACTAAGGATAAGCTTTCTCATTTCTATATCCCACACCGGCTTATTAATAGATACGTTGGACTATATAAATTAGGAAATTTACACGAAAAAGAAATAATTGCATATAACAATCATATTAGCCTCAAAATAAAGCGATTTATATTAAAAATGCAAAAATATTGCACTTTATCCAATGCTGTTATTATAATAGTACAATCTAAAGAAAGGATGTCTATATGAAGATTCGTTGTTGTTATTGATGGATTTAAGAATTTATCAAATGTAAGGATTAGATTTGATAATATTACAGCTCGTTGCGCTTAATAATTTTGGAAAATCTAATGTTTTATCTGGCTATTGATTTTGGAATTGCATTTATTAAGGCGAGTTTAGAAGAAAAACAAAGTATGATGGCAAATTCGATCTTATTCCATTAAAAATTAATGTTGGGGCGTAATTATAAATATGAAAATGGATAAAAAGCACTGGAAATAAATTCTCAAGAATATATTGTCAAATATGGATTTGAGTTTAAGTGGAAAGATAGTGCAGAATGAACCTGAAGAAGTTGATGAGTATTTAAAAGTTAAAAGAAAATGATAATGGAAAAATTCACGCGTAATTAATCAATCGCTCAGGATCTCGCGCTTTATATAGGAGTCTGGAAGATAGTAAAATGAAAATCAATGTTGAATCTGCAGAACTTGGTGCCAAGTTAGTAGCTGATGGAATATACACTACGAAATCATAAAAACTCAAATAATATGAAGCTTACATGGAGGATAATCTGACTCCAAGGTCATTCTTATCAGCTCGATCCCATCATAAGAAAAGGTCCGAGAATGAAAATGATTAATGCGGATAATCTTCCACGTATTATTTATTTTCTAAAAACACAACATTCAAGTAAGTTTGCGTTGTTGAAAGATGTTTACTTTCAACTATTTCCGTATATTGAAGATCTAATTGTTGAACAAAATCCCTCTCAATGGAACTGTAGATAGTTCAATTCCTGATGATGTTCCTTTTGTATTTTCAAAGTATATTTATGTTCTATTGGTTAAGGATTGTAATTTATCAAGCTCAATTAATTTTGAATCTATGTCTGATGGTGCAAAAAGAAAAGAGTATTTATGATTCTTACAAAAATAATTATTTCAAGTATAAGTAATATATCTTTACACTTTGCTATTGAGGAGCCTGAGAATTCAGTTCATCCCGGGCTTTTTCAGGCATATATCAGGATTATTAGTCAATTATTGGATGGCTGTAGTTATCATAACGAGTCATTCCCCATATATTGTTAGTTACTGGATCCGGCATGGATTCATGTCGGTTTACAAAAATATCCGGGGTAGCTGAATTTATTCATTTAAGAAATCGGGGCGAAAGCAGCCTACAAATTGATTCTGCTCAATTTAGTACTGAGTATGGGAGATTACTTATTCACACTTCTCTCGGACAGAAAGTAGCTTAAATAGTTATTTGGAGTGTGGGGTCTAATGGGTAAGTGTCTTGTAATATTTGTTGAAGGAGAAACAGAGATAGAATTTTATAAAGCTGTGGTTAACTTTTGCCCAGAAAAACGCACAAAAAATTTAATTTCAGCCGTGCGAGCACATGTTATTTTAGTAAAAGCAAAGAAATCCATTGAAGATTGGTTTTTATATGATATGGATAATATTTTGTCGTTTTTGCGATTGAAAAAGGCACGAAGATATCCGAAAGTAATGGTTATGAAAAATGAAAAATATATAGGTTGGCAAACAAGATGTATTTTAAAGGAATGAAAAGTAATGGAATGGTAACAAACTTGATATAGATATCACTTGCTGTAAAAGATCAATTATTACCATTGTATAAAGCTCTTGGAGTGGAGTTGTAAAACTCTTAAAGTGCATAGCCACTCTCACGTCTCTAATCTGTAAGAACTTGTAAGAGAAAACTGCCAGCAATTATTCATCGTAGGATAAAGAGGTCTTTGATTCATAACAAGTGGCGCAGGCGTGTCGACATCTTGTTTATGAGAATTAAGGGGCTTTGTTCCGAAGAAAGGATTTTTGAGGAAAGAAAACAGAATTTTGGAGAAGAAAAGCATTGGCTTTTTGGCTACTGATGTCGGTATTATTTTCCTTTGTCGCCTTTTGCGCATTCCGTTACAGGAAGATTCCGCTGATGTAAACATCACGTCGGATAAGCAAAAATATTTCGTTGACAGTGGATAGTAGTGGAGACAGTACGAACAGACGGATCGATTTATATTTTTGAACAAAACCGTACCAAAACGATTTATCGGGAAGAAGAGACTTCTGTTAAAGGGAATATAGGACGGGATCAGAAGTTTACCTTTACCTCTATGCAGGGCCGGGGAGCCTGGCTCTACAGCGCCTTTCGTGCCTGCGGTTAAGGTAAACGGACATTATGAGATGATTTTGACAGGCGTTATATCGAAAACCCGGAAATTGTTGCGAGAATCAGGATCCGGCATTAAATCCCGGAAGAAGGGACTTCGTGTGGATCCGAATATTCCTGGACGATAAGCTTTTAAGCTTAAAAACTCAGCGCACGCCGGTGTGATATTCCGACACACAAAGCGTTTCTTCGAACGCAGCATTTTACAATTTGAGGAAAACAAGACGTACAAGATTAATAAAGAACTGGATTGACCAGCTGGATAAGGGTGGAGGTGAAGAGGCTGAGTTGACTCGGGCGTTTCGGCAGGACTGCGTGATTTTGCTTTAATCGCTTGGAACGAGACCAACCCGGGAGCTGAACTGACGGGCGTGACGCCGGAACTTCCCAAGGACAGGCGGTGTATTACGGTTTTTAACGTCGAGTCGGAGGGTGGCTTCCGTGGAGTAAAGGCTATGGCTTTCTCTCCTTGCCAAGCGTTATAACGGAAAGAACGGTCACGGGAAGATTACCAACTGCTGTGGGAAACGTGAAATCAAACAATCAGTATTGGAACCATAAGGGAGATTATGATGTTTCCGCATACACTGTACGCTCCAAAGAGCCTCATCCGCGTATTTTATACTGCGATGAAGTCCGTTTCGCAAACGACAACATCATGTTTTCTATTGATCAATACTGGAATATGTTCCGGAAGCGGCGCCCGTCGGAAAATATAAGGGTACGATATCATGCTGGCTTTCCATAATTACGAGGCGGCAGAGTGGCTATATGGACTCATGGTGGTCTTGCACTTCACCCTTATCCGTATCCGATGACTTCACCGAATTTCTGGGATGATGATAAGACCGGAAAGGTCAATGGACAGTTATCGATTCTCCGAAGTTGTAAACTTTAAGAATCCGCATGTGATTACGGATTTTATGGCAGTTACCCGAGATGGCAACCGTGTAAGGGAGAAGTACGAAAGATATTCCTTACAGAGGAAGGCTTCACGGAGCACGCAGGGGTAAGAAAGACAAGACAACTGGAGCAGGCCGCCGCAGTAGCTTATTCCTTATTTCTTGGTTGCAGTGACACAATCCTTACATTTCGGCATACTCATGAGCCGTCAGGAGGATAATGAAGACGAGATAGCATGGACTTTCCTTCGGACTCGTCCAGTATCGTGAAATCCATAAACTTGTTTCTAAGCCGGCACAGACGAAGTATTTAAGTGGATTGATGACCCGGGAAAACGTGGAAAGGCATCGCCGACTTTTGCAAGAGCAGTCATCGGCATTGGACCGCTGGGAATCAGTTTCTCATCGGCTTCCACTTCGAAGAGCAAAATGGAAAGACAAGATGTTATTAACTACTAACAAGCTGGATAATAATTAACCGATAGAGCATAAGGCACTATTTGCAGGATCAATAAAATATCCCGGACGATAGGACAGTGAAGTTCTATCTCGCAAGAGAGTTTCGATAAAAAGAAATATCTCCTGAAAACGGGACAGTGAGAGTTCTGATTGGAAGAAGATTCTTTCTGACTTTCGAAAGAGCAGCATATGCTGAATGCGCTCGCTGTATCCTTTAAGAAAAGCTGTTCGGAGGTCTCGGCACTTGCAGAAAACGAGCAAAAAGCGAAGTTTTCTTTCGCTTTAGTACCGCTAGGCCGGAGCCGAGCGAGAGCGTATGCTTTCGAGAAAGGATACGGCGGGGTTTATGTTATATGAACTATTGCAACAAAAATGCTTCTCCGAAGCGGATCTCCGAACCGCCGCTAGGCCGGAGCCGAGCGAGAGCGAGCTTTTCGAAAAGAATGCAATGGGGCTTTAAACGTTATGTTTTTGAAAAATGGACGATAAAATCTTTCTTCCGAACGGATTCTTCCGAACCGCCGCCAGGCTGGAGCCGAGCGAGAGCGCGCTGAGACAGCGATACGGCGGGACGATGTAAGATACGAACTCATTGCAACATGCTTCCGAACGGGACCGAACTCGCCACTACCGGCGTCGGAGTGCCGCGCTCTATCCCTGCTTACGGAAGACAGAAAAAGTATATCGATCTTCCGCATTGCAAGACGGCATGGTTTATTTCCAGAAAAAGCAGGCGTAAGAAAAACGAGATTTTCAACGTGAGGCTCACGACTTGAAAATTCTTTTCATTTTGCTATAATGAAAGCTAGTCTATCAATTTTGGAGGGCCGTGATTTTTATGTAGGAAGATTTTTGACGAGGATACGCTCCTTATAATCAATTTACGAAGGCAGAGCGAAGAGTGGCGGATTTTATTTTTACAAAAATCCGAATAAGGTCTTGTTTATGTCGATTTCGGACCTCGCGGAAAACCTGTAATGTCGGAGATACTTCGGTCTTCGCTTTTGCAAAACCATGAATGTGAAGGGGTATCAGGAGTTTAAGATGACCCTTTCTTTCTATGCGGGAGAATGAAAAAGAGGGCGGTCTCCTCGGATAACGGGGAAACTGAGTTTGAGAGACAGCATTTCGAAAATGGCCAATAAGGTTTTAAAGGATACGCTTTCTATTCAGGAGAAGCCCCTTCTGGATATGAAAGAGG
>BNJV01000978.1_pt1 | contig 93127 bp, 111 predicted proteins | sample 8540591 | NCBI WGS metagenome assembly BNJV01 (sample SAMD00202457, study PRJDB9452) | human saliva metagenome | host: Homo sapiens | reverse complement strand
GGGCGATCTACGTGGATCTACGCCCACCCAGAAGACGCTCGTGAACGGCGTTTGCTTGCCATCGCGCCGGTGGATGCAGAAACCCCCCAAGCGGGCGCAAACCCCCATTGTTGGGATGCGATTGATTGATGAGCGCTGACATTGCTGATCGGAAAATCCGGGTAACAGGAAGGTGACCTGATTATTCACAGCAGCCATAGTCAGCGTAGATCCCGGTAACCTTGCCCAGCCGACCAGCTGCTTCGAAAATATCTCGAAGCATCCCTGTTCAGCCCCTGATCCCACTTGGTATTAAAGCTATCCAGTCCCCCTACCACGACAGGATCAGCAAACCATTCAGAGTTGGGCGTATAGTCTGCAACATCATAGGTTTTATTGCGTTCTTGCAGTTCACTGAGCTTTGTAACCGCTGTGGCTAATGCCTCGAGATCAACTTCAAAATCATGGTTTTGTGGACCGGGTGTTTTGAGGGTTGTTGGTTGTTATTAGTGGTGTTGCGCCCATTGGCGTGCGTACTGGTTGGGTGAGAGCCAGCCCAGCGCACTATGGGGGTGCTCTTCATTGTAGCGCTGGGACCAGGCACCAATCAGGGCGCGCGCGTGGTTGAGATCCTCGAACATGTTGTCTTCCAAGAGTTCATCACGCATACGGTTGTGTAAGGACTCCCGAAACCCGCCCAGCAACGGCTGGCCCGGTGGGATGAATGCTTGGAGCGTGTCGTGCTCACTGGCCCAGCGCCCCACGGCCGCGGCGATGAATTCAGGCCCGTTATCGGCGCGAAGCACCTGGGGTGCCCCATGGGCTAGGACAGCCAGGTCAAGCATTTCGATCACGTCGACGGCTCCATGCGCCGCTCAACGCGGAAAGCCAGGTGCTGACGCGTGAACTCATCAATGACGTGACAGACCTTAAAGACACGCCCCTTCCAGTCCGAGTCGAACTGGAAATCAATGGCCCACACCTGCCCGGGGGCACTAGCCCTGACCAGGGGTTGCAGGCGTGGTGCGGTGCGAGGCTTGTGGGCTTTGCGCGGGCGCACCCGCAGCCCCTCGCTGCGCCACAAGCGCCGGAACGTATCACGCCCCATGACAAGCCCTCACTCTTGGCCCGCGCCCAGGCACGTTTATAGCCCCACCGTCGATGAGTGGCGGCAAAATCGTTCATCCACTGGCGCACAGGACCATGATCACGCAGCGTTTTCGCCCCGCCCGCCGCGCGGGTCCGGCAATACGCTGACCGCGACCAACCCAACGGCACGGCACGTGCAAGACGCTGAGAAAACCCCTGGCCGACAAGGTGGTTCACAGCGTCGTGCCTGCGCGCCGGGCTTAGAAGTTTCCCTCTGCCAACTCTCGCAGCGCTGCCTTTTCCAGCTCTGCTTGGCCCAGCAACTGTTTCAAGCGCGCGTTTTGCTCGCGCAACTCACGCAGCTCCTTGGCCTCACGACGATTCATCGACCCATAACGCTGGCGCCACCGGCACAACGTCGCCTCGCTGATACCCAGCACGCGGCAGGCCTGGGCCGTACTCATGCCCTCACCTCGCAGCGCCTCGGCTTTCTCCAGCTTCACGACAATCTGCTCATTGCCCGCTCCCAAATGCACCGGCGTCAATAATTCCTTCAGTCGCTTGCTCTTCCGCAGCGATAAGTGCCTCATCGACAGAGATCAGCGCCTGCGCATAACGATCCAGGTCCCCAACGTGTGCTGAGCCTGCTTCCCCCCATGCCGTCAGCGCTTCACCCAAAATCGACGCATACGTTCCATTCACCTGAGAAAGCTGCCCGGTAATATCTGCCTCGAGCGTATCTGCGATGTCGGCAAGTTCGTTTTCGAAGTCAACCACATAACCAGCAGCCTTCGTTTGTGCACCAATGACAAGTCCGAAGCCAGGTCCACTCATAACACGCTCCTCCTTCATCGGATAGAGAGCGGCGAACACCACTCGTTCAACCACTTGTTCAGTTGAACATCGCATTTAATCACAACACATTTTACTCGAGCAAATCCGCCGCCTCGAGCCAGGCCTCCTCCAGCTCGTCCATCTCGGACAGGATGTCCTGGTGGGCCGCCGAGACCTTCGTCAGCTCGGACACCGCCGCAGGGTCCGTCGCCACCTGGATCGAGAGCTTCTCCAGCTTCGCCTCCAGGGACGAGGCCTCGGCCCGCAGGCGCTCCAGCTTGCGTTCGATGCGGGCCACTTCCTTCTTGGCCGCGCGCCGCGCCGCAGCGTCACTCACGCCGCCGCGAGCGCTCCCCTGCCCCGCACTGTCCTCGCCCGAGGAGGCGTCCGCGGAGGGTGCGGTGGAGCGGGAGGCGGAGCCGGCCTCGTCGGCGCGAGAGGATGAACCAAACGCCCCGACGACGCCGGAGGCGCGCATCTGCAGGTACTGTTCGACGCCGCCGGGCAGGGCGCGGACCTGGCCGTCGCCGAGGAGGGCGACCTGGTGATCGGTGACGCGCTCGAGGAGGTAGCGGTCGTGGGAGACGACGACGAGGGTGCCCGGGAAGGTGTCGAGCAGGTCCTCCATCGAGGCCAGGGTGTCAGTGTCGAGGTCGTTCGTGGGCTCGTCGAGGAGCAGCACGTTCGGCTGGCTCATCAGCAGGCGCATGAGCTGGAGGCGTCGGCGCTCACCGCCGGAGATCTCGCTGATGCGCGTGTAGGCGCGGGCGCGTGTGAAGCCCATGCGCTCCGTCATCTGGGAGGCGCTGACTTCCTTGCCGTCCACGACGACGGTCTGGGCGACGTCGGCGACGGCCTCGACGACGCGCATGTCCGCCAGCGCGTCGAGCTCGTACGTGTCCTGGGAGAGCGTGGCAACCTGGACGGTCTTGCCGCGCTTGACGCGCCCCGACGTGGGCTCGAGGTCCCCGCGCAGCAGGTTCAGGATCGTCGTCTTACCGGCGCCGTTCACGCCGACGATGCCGACGCGCTCGGCGGGGGCCAGGCGCCAGGTGACGCCCTCGAGGATGTCCAGGCGCGAGCCGTCGGGACGCGTGAAGGACACGGAGACGTCCTCGAGGTCGATGACGTCCTTGCCCAGGCGCGCGGTCGCCATCTTCACCAGCTCGACGGTGTCGCGCGGGGGCGGCACGTCGGCGATGAGGGCCTCGGCGGCGGCGATGTGGAACTTCGGCTTAGAAGTGCGGGCAGGGCGCCCCGCGGCGCAGCCACGCGAGTTCCTTGGTGAGCAGGTTGGCGCGCTTGGCGGCGGCCACGTCCGCCTGGCGCATGCGCTCGGCGCGGGCCAGCGTGTAGGCGGCGTAGGAGCCGTCATAGATTTCGACGTGCCCGGCGATCTGCGGGCGGTCACCACCCGGGTCGACGCCGGGAACGACCTCCCAGATGTGCTCGCACACGGCGTCGAGGAACCAGCGGTCGTGGGTGACAGCCAGGAGCGCGCCGGACGCGCCGGGGCGGGCGAAGCGGGCGTTCAGGTGCGCGGCCAGCCAGGCCACGCCCTCAACATCGAGGTGGTTGGTGGGCTCATCCAGGCACACAATGTCGGCGGTGGCCGCGAGGACTCGGGCGAGCGCAACGCGGCGGCGCTGACCGCCCGACAGCGTGCCGACGAGGGCGGCGGGGTTGATGTCGGCGAGGAGGCCGGCGTGGATGTCGCGCACGGCCGGGTCGGACGCCCACTCGTATTCCTCCATGCCGGGGTGAACGGCCTGGATGACGGTGTCCTCGGGGTTAAGGGTGTCCGCCTGGGTGAGGACGGCGACGCGCACGCCGTCGCGACGGGTCACCACTCCCCGTCGGGTTCCTGAGTACCGGCAACGATGCGCAGGAGCGTGGACTTTCCGGCACCGTTGGGGCCGAGGATACCGACGCGGCTTCCGTCGTCGAGGCCGACCGTGACCCCTTCGAGGAGCTTACGCGATCCGGCGAGGGCGCCGACGTTCTGGGTTCCGAGCAGGTGTGCCATCAGATGGCCTCCGTCGATTCAATGCGGGCGCCGTAGGCGGGCCCGTGGGTGGGGATCGCGCGCGCGACCGTGGGCGCGTCGCTCAGGGTGGCCGCGAGTGCTTGGGCGTGCTCGGCGTCGCTCGCGAGGGCCGCGACGGTCGGGCCGGATCCGGACAGCGTGACGGCCAGGGCTCCCGCATCCTTCGCGGTACCGATGGTCTCGGCCAGCTCGGGGCGCAGGCGCAGGGCGGGTGCCTGTAGGTCATTGACGAGGCAGTGGCGCAGTTCCACGGGTTCCCCGCACAGGGCGGCGACCTCCTCGGGCGTGGGTTCGGCGAGGGCGGGCACACTCGCCACGTCGACTCGATCGAACTCACGGAACACCTCCGGGGGTGGACAGGCCCTCGTGGGACAGGGAGCATGACCCAGTGGTGGTGGCCCTCCTCCTCCCCTTCGCGTAGGACGCTCATGTGGTCGCCGCGCCCGGTTCCCAGTGCGATGCCACCCGCGAGGCAGGCGGGGACGTCGGCGCCCAGCGAGCGGCCGATCGCCTGCAGTTGCTCGGCGCCCAGGCCCAGCTCCCACAGCTCGTTGCAGGCCACCAGGGCGGCGGCCGCGTCGGCTGACCCGCCAGCCATGCCGCCGGCGACGGGGACACGCTTGTCGACGCGGATGTTCAGGCCCGCGGCGGTGGACGCCCAGGGGCCCGCGGCGGCGAGGCGCTGGAGGACGCGCGCGGCGCGCACGGCCAGGTGGGTCTGCGGGTCCACGTCCGCCATGGCGCGGGTCGTGGCCTCGTCGATGCCGCCGTCGGGCAGGGTACGCGATCGTCTCGACGCGTACGCCGGGCGTCTTGAGGTGCGCACGGTGACGGTTTCGCGCAGGTTCAGGGCCTCGAAGACCGTGACGAGGGGTGGTAGCCGTCGGGCGTGGGCGCGCCGACGCGCAGGGTCAGGTTGACTTTTCCGGGCGCACTGGCGCGCACTTCACGCATGGCGTTCCTTCTTCCTACCGCTTGTCTGACCGGCGGCCCTCAGCGGGCCGCGGTCGACGCCGCGAGGGTGCCGTTCGCGCGGGCCTCGATGACGGCGCGTCCCAGCTCGACGAACTCGTCGATCGAGAGGGTCTCGCCGCGGCGCGTCGGGTCAATGCCGGCGGCCGACAGGAGGGCCTCGGAGGCCTCGGGGCCGCCCGCCCAGTTCTTGAGGGCCGCACGCAGGGTCTTGCGGCGCTGGCCGAAGGCCACGTCGGTGACCTCGAAGGTGGCGCGACGCAGCTCGTCGTCGCCGCGCGGGGTCTCCAGACGTGTGAGGCGCACGAGGGCGCTATCCACGCCGGGAACGGGCCAGAACACGGAGCGGCCGATCGTCCCGGCGCGCTCAACCGAGCCATACCAGGAGGCCTTCACGGAGGGCACGCCGTAGGTCCGCGATCCGGGGCCGGCGGCCAAGCGGTCCGCGACCTCAGCCTGGACCATGACGACGACGCCCTGGACGGAGGGGAAGGCCTCAAGCATGTTGAGCAGAACCGGCACGGCCACGTTGTACGGCAGGTTCGCGACGAGCTTCGTGGGGGCGGGCCAGTCCACGCCGAAGTCATCGATGCCGCTGATTTCCGTGGCGTCCATGGTGACAACGTGCAAGCGGTCGGCGGCCTCGCTCATACGGGCGCGCACGGTCTGCGGCAGGGCTGCGGCCAGGGTCGGATCAATCTCGACGGCACGCACGCGCGCACCGACTTCCAGGAGTGCGAGCGTCAGGGAACCGAGGCCGGGGCCGACCTCGACGACCTCGTCACCCGCTTCGACGCCACCGGCTGCGACGATCTTGCGCACCGTGCCCGCGTCGTGCACGAAGTTCTGGCCGAGCACCTTGGTGGGGCGAATACCGAGCGCCTCGGAGATGGCCTTGACTTCAAGGGGACCAAGCAGGCCCGTCTCGGAGGGGACGGCTCCCTCGGGCAGGGTCGGATCGAGGCGGCGGCGCGTGTCGCGCTGGTTGCGTTGGGAGGATCGGCTCACGCTGGCAAGTCTAGTGCACGGGGCCGACGAGGCCGGGGCTGGGGGCACTGTGAGGCTCGAAGCGTCACGGGGCGGGGGCGGGCGGCAGGACGACGCGCACCTCGTACTTGCTGGCCTGCTCACCCAGAACGGCGTTGACCTGCTTCTTCACGACGTCTTCCAAACGCCCCTGCGCCTTGTCAAGCAGACCCTTGGAAACAGCCTCGTCTGCTGCAGCAGCTTCCCGATCCGCCAGGAAGGTGGTGACCTCTCCGACCTCGATCTGGTTAACGATGGAGAAAGACTGGTCGTAGGTGTCGACCGAGGCAGGGTCGATGGACGCGGAGAGAATTTCGACGGCAGGCACGGTCACCGTCACGACGTGCCCCGTTTCGTCCACCTCGACCTGAATCCGGCTGACGTCGGCCACTCCGGCCTTCACTTCTCCCGAATAGGTGATGAGGTAATGGGCACTCGTGCCCGGCACTTCCATGCCGAACACCTTGGTTCCCTCCTCAGAGTATTTCCCCACCTGGGTGAAGTTGTAGGACTCAGTGGCAAGTTCACCAATGTCCGCGAAAGAGTTTTTCACAAGAGTCGTGTCAACGGTAACGACTGGTTCGCCACCCTGGTCCCCGGACCCGACGCCGAATACCGGGGCAGCCTTCATGCCACCGGCGAATCCTACACCTGCGATCACCACAGACGCAGCCAACTTAGCAACGGTGGAAAAACCCATGACGACCTCACTGACACAACCGCGATGAATATTAGGTAACCCTCATGGGGAGGGTACGGTAAGCGTCAAGTTGCCACAACCCCTACACCACGCGGATAGGTTATCGGCGTGCGGATAGGTTATCGGCGTGCGGATAGGTTATCGGCGTGCGGATAGCTTATTGTCCTATCCGCATGCGCCTAACCTATCCACATCTTCACAACTATCCATATGCCGACGGCGAGCCGGGCGCCGCACGCATAAGCTTGCCAACACCCAGCTAGACACACTCCCCATTCTGGCGCAGCACGCATCCGCCCCCGGCACACACCCGTAGACACAAACGAAAGCCGGGCCCGACAACCCTCGTTGTCAGGCCCGGCCCTCACTAGCTCTCAGGCTTAGTACCAGCCCACGGCGCTGGAGTGCGCCCAGGCGGAGCAGGGCGTGCCGTAGCGGCCCTTGATGTAGCCGATACCCCAGTTGATCTGGGTGATCGGGTTGGTACGCCAGTCAGCACCGGCCGAGGCCATCTTGGAGCCCGGCAGCGACTGCGGGATGCCGTACGCACCCGACGAGGCGTTCTCAGCGTAGGGGTTCCACTGCGACTCACGGTTCCACAGGAGGACCAGGCACTGGTACTCGCTGTCGCCCCAGCCCTGGGCTGCGACGAGGGGCTTGGCCAGCGAACGCGGGTCCTCGCCGGAGTAGGTGGTGGGGACGGCGCCGGCGGCGGCAGCGGCAGCGGCGGCGGCAGCAGCCGTGGCGGAGTCAGTGTTCTTCGTGTCGGCTGCGATAGCGGCGATCTCTTCCTTCGTGGAGATCGTGCCGAGCTTCGCGCGGTAGCGCACGGAGGTCGTACCGTCCGCCTCGACCTTCTCCTCGAGGGTGGCCTTCGGGTCGATGCCTGCGGCGACGAGGGCGGCCGGAGTGGCCTCCTTCGTCCCCTCACTGCGCACCTGGGTGACGGGCTGAGAGGTGGAGTGCTCGGTGATCGGCACGGTGGTCAGGACCTCTTCGCCCTTCTTCTCCTGCCACACGGTCCAGGTGGTGACGCCGTTGACGCCGACCGTCGTCACCTGGGATTCGCCGACGAAGAGGTCGGAGCTGGTCGTCGTCGTCTCACTGAAGGGGATCTCGACGGTCTCGGTGGCCTCACCGCGGGTCACGCGGCTGACATTGATCGACAGCTGCTGGCCTCGCCCGTCGTGACGTTCACGCGGTCGAGGGGTGCACGGAGACGCCGGAGGCCTTGAGGATCGCGCGGGCATCCTGCCCGGGACGCGCGGCGACCTCGCGCGTGGTGCCATCCACCGTGACGACGACGTTGCGAGCGCGCGACACGAGCGGGGTAAGCTCGTCACGTGAGGAGGAACGGTCTGCGGCGAGGCTGACGGTCGAGCCCAGCGGAGCGGCGTCCGCGAGGATCGCATCGGCAGACGAGGCCGTGGTCCAGAGGGTACGGGTCTGACCGTCGACGGCCACCATGTACGGCTTGGAGGTGCGCACGATGATCGTGTCGCCGTCGCGCACGGCCTCGCCGGTGCCGGGCTGAACGAGGTCGTTGCTGCCAACGCTCACGCCCGCGGCATGCAGCGCGTCGCCGACGGTGTTACCCCAGGAGGTCACGGGGCGCGAGACACCGTTAACCTCGAGCATGACGGATGTGTGCGAGGAGGCGACACCGACGCCTGCGACGCCGAGGACACCCGCCGAGGCGAGGGCGGCGACGCTCAGGACGATGCGCGGGGAAGGCGCGAAGGAACGCACGTGGGCGCCCAGGACGTGCAGGGCGCTTGCGGCGGACGCACCTCGGGGAGGTGCTCAGGTGGTGGTTCACGATTCTCCAGTTACCGCTATCGATACTGCCGGTCAGCTTAACGTGCACGCACGCGGGCGCGCCAGGGTCTGGCCGCGCCCGCGTGCAATGTCACGTCAGACGAGGCCCAGCTTGTAGGCGCAGCCCCACTGGCCCCAACCGGAGCGCTGCTGGAGCATGCGCGCACGCATGGTCTGTTCTTCCGCGGAGGCATCAGAGGGCAGGCCGGAGCCACCCACGGAACGCCACGTCGGCAGAGAGAATTGGTACATGCCGTAGTAGCCGTTGCCCGTGTTGATCGACGGGTTGCCGCCGGACTCGCACTGGGCGATGGCCGCCCAGATCGCAGCGTCGTCGCCGGAGACGGCGGCGGGAGCAGACGCAGACGAACCAGACGAGGAGGCACCCGAAGAATCGGACGAGGTGGACGAGCTGGACGACGTATCCTCGGCCCTCTTCGCCTTCGTGCCCTTGGAGACGATGCGCTTGGTGGGCTCGGTGCGGGTCGTGGACAGGACGGCGGAGACGGTGACGTCGCCGTCGATGGTCTCCTGGTAGGTCTCGGTCACCTCGGAGCCGGCCACGCCTTCCTGCACGGTCTTCTCGGTACCCTCTTCGGCCTCGGCGTCCTCACGCTCTTCGGTCTCGTACGGGATCTCGGTCGTGGAAGAGACGGTGCCACGCACGACGCGTGCGACGCGCAGGGTGGCCTCGCCGCCGTTGTGCTCGAGGGTGACGCGGTCGATCGGACCGGCGCTGACGCCGGCCTTCTCGAGGATCGCGGTCGTGCCTTCGTCAGAGGAGACGACGACGTCCGTCGTGGTGCCGTCGGCGACGACGTGGACGGTCTGGCCGGCCTCGGCGATGGGCATCTCGGCGCGGGTGTAGGAGCGGTCGGCCGCCATGGATGCGGCGGAGGCCGGCAGGGCAGAGAGCACGCCGGAAATCGACGAGGCCGTGGACCATGCCGTGGTCTGGTTGCCGTCGACCGTCACGTCGTACTCGGTCGCGGTGCGCACGACGACGGTGTCACCGCTCGCGACGGTCTGGTTGGAGGCGGGGGCGACGAGGTCGTGGTCGCCGACGGTCACACCCGCGCTGTGCAGAGCATCGCCGGCAGTCGTGAAGAAGCCTGAGACATCGCGGGTCACGCCGTCAACTTCGACGGTGACGTGGCGATAGGAGGTGCTAATGGCAGTGGCCGCGGTGCCAGCCACGATAAGGGCCGTCGCGGCTGCGACGGAAATGACGGTTGTACGAGAGGGCTGAAAGCTCACGTGTCTCCAGACTTTGTAGGTTCCGTTTCAGGGCCGCGCCGACGCATCCCCGCGGACTGCGGGCGCATCAGACGGGCAGGCCAATTCGGACTGACACACCCACCGTAACCAATTTGTTACCTTCGCGCGAGCACTTTGACGCAATTCACCAGTCAGAGAACGCGCGCGGGAAGGTCGTGCGAGGCCTGATAACCCGCGCTCGTCACAGGAGAGATGCCCTCACCAGGTGCCGTAGACCGCCTCGGTGTTCGCCCGCAGCTGGTCGCACGCAGCCGCCTCGCTGACGCCCCACTGATCCGCAATGAAACGCACGGTGTGCGCCATGACGTAGGAGGCGTTGGGGCAGCCGCGCCACGGCACGGGCGTCAGGTACGGGGCGTCCGTCTCAACCAGGACCAGCTCGCGCGGAAGGACCGCGAGCGCGGCGCGCAGGTCGGAGTTCGCAGGGTATGTGATGGGGCTGGCGAAGGAGGCATACCATCCGCGCTCTGCGAGGCGCTGCGCCATCACCGCGTCCCCCGAGTAGCAATGGAAGACGATGCGCTGGTCCTCGCTCGCACGCTCGTCAAGAATCGCGAGGGTGTCCTCATGGGCGTCGCGGTCGTGGATCTGCAGGGGCAGGCCCGCGCGCTGCGCCATGTCGATGTGCGCGCGGAAGGATTCCTTCTGCGCCTCGCGGCCCGGGTCGGCCGTACGGAAATAATCCAGGCCGCTCTCCCCCACCGCGACGACCATCGGATCGTCCAGCCGAGCCTCGACGGCAGCCAGGGCCTCGTCAAGGGGCACGTGGTAGTCGCGCACGACGGGGACCAGACCGTCAGGCGAGGGGTCCGCACAGCCCGCGTGCAGGGCCGCGTCGTTGGGGTGGATCGCGATCGCGACGCGCACGCCCTCGTGAGCGCGCGCCAGCTCGATCATCGGATCGAAGTCGGGCAGCTCGCAGGCGCTCGAAATCATCCGGGTGACCCCCACCTCGCGGGCGCGGTCCAGCTGCTCCTCAAGGCTGAGCGCCACGCCCTCGCGCCGGGGGATCTCGCCGACGTGGGTGGGCAGGTGCGTGTGGTTGTCTACCACGGGCGCCGCCAGGGGCGCGGGCGCGTCGGGCCAGGGACGAGGCTTACGCGGGCTCATGCGAGGTCATTGACCTTTCGAGGAGGGACGGGAACGAGGCGGGCGCGCGTCAGCGGGCGAGCACGACGCCGCGGGCGACCTCGTCGACGACGTCGTCACCGAGGAGGAGGCGAACGATCTCGAGGCCGAGCTCCAGGGAGGTGCCTGCGCCGCGGCTGGTGATGATCTGCTCGTCGACGACGACCGGGTTCTCGTGGACGATTGCGCCACCCTCGGCGATGGCCTTGACAAAGGCGGGGTTCGCGGTCGCGTGGCGGCCGTCGAGGACGCCCAGCTCGGACAGGATCGAGGGGGCCGCGCAGATCGCTGCGATGGGCTGGGCGGCGTCGGAGCGGCGCAGCACCTCGGCCTGGATCGCGGGCGTGCCCTTCAGGCCCAGGGTGCCGGGCATGCCGCCGGGCAGGAAGAGGACGGTGTAGGTGGACAGGTCCACGTCCTCGAGCATGAGGTCGGCGACGACGCGGATGCCGTGCGAGCTGGTCACGTGACGCGCGTCGGTCACGGAGATCAGGTCCGAGCGCACGCCGGCGCGGTACAGGACGTCGGCGACGGCCAGGGCCTCGACCTCTTCGAAGCCGTCGGCCAGCATGATGGCGACAGTGGCGTCGGTGGCAAGCTTCTCGGGAGTAGGCATGATTCCTCTTTCGTCGCAGCTACTGAAACGAGCGTTACGTCCAGGTTAGCGCGGCCGCACGTGCCCCGTGGATGCGCCACGGCCTCGTCCCCGCGGGACGAGGCCGCGTGCGTCACTCGGAGCGCAGGGCCTCGACCGGGTCCTGGCGCGAGGCGCGCGAGGCCGGGATGACACCCGCGATGACGGTCAGGCCGACGGACACCGCGATGAGCGTGAGGGCCGTGAGCGGCGAGAGCTGGGCAATGTTCTCCACGTTGAACGAGGAGTACGCGATGCCATTCGCAACCGCACACAGCCCGTAGGTGACGCCCACGCCGATCAGGCCCGCCAAGAGACCTTCGATGACGGTCTCGGCGTTGAACACGCGGGACACGTCGCCCTTCGAGGCGCCGATCGAGCGCAAAATACCGATCTCCTTGCGGCGCTCGAGCACCGAAATGTAGGTGACGATCGAAATCATGATCGACGAGACCACCAGCGAGATCGACACGAAGGCGATGAGCAGCCAGGAGATGATGTCGACGATCTTGGTCACCGAGCTCATGAGCGCGCCCATGACGTCGGAGTAGGTGACGACCTTGTCGGTCGCGCCCGCCGCCTTGTTGTCGGCGTTGTAGGCGTCCAGGGCGGCCTTCACCTTGTCCTTGTCCGCGAAGGACTTGGGGTAGATCGAGATGTTCGACGGGGAGGCGATATCCGCCCATCCCAGGTTCCTCAGGTTCGTCTCGAGAGTCGGCACGTTCGTGGAGAACATGGTCGCCATGAGCGCGGCGAGGGACTTCTCGTCCACGTTGGACTGGAAGGCCTCGGCAAAGGCCTGCGGATCCATGGAGAAAGCGCTCGACATGTTGGTGGCGAACTGCTCCATGGTGGAACCGATCTGCTCGCCGATCGCGGTCGACAGCTGCGTCATCATCGAGGTCATCGCGTTCGTCATGGCTTCCTGCATGACCTGGCCGATGACAGCGCTCACGCCCTGCGTGAGGGTGGTCCCCAGCTGGGCGGCGATCTGCGTGGAGATCGCGTTCATGACCTGAGTGGAGATGTCGGTGCCGATCTGGGCCAGGGCGGGGTCCCTCGCCGAGGGCCTTCGTCAGGTTGGCGGCGAGCTTGTCGGAGTCGACGACCTGGTCGGAGGAGACAGCCGCGCGCAGCTGCGCGAGCACCTCGGGCTGAGAGAAGTACGCCGAGGCCAGGGTCGCGAAGTCGGTCGTTCCACCCGCCTCGATCTGCTCGCGGGCGTAGTCCTGGAAGCCCTGGGCGATCTGGGAGGCCTGTGCGCTCAGGTACTCGGCCGCGCCATCCTTGACGGCACCGTCGGCCAGGGCCGAGCGGATGATCGTCTGGGAAGTCGACGTTGGCCAGCTGCGGCAGGTCCTTACTCAGCTCCCCGAAGTCAAGGCCGGACAGGTCGAAGGCCATGCCCGACTGGGCACCGGACTGTGCGGCGAGGGCCGAAAGGTCGATGGTCGACAGGTCCAGGCCCGACATGTCGAGGTTGGAGAAGTCGAGGCCGGACAGGTCGAGGCCGGAAAAGTCCAGGCCAGACAGGTCCATTTGCATCTTGTCGGGGTCGATCTGGAAGGCGGCGGAGAGCTTGGACTCATCCACCGTGAACAGGGAGGACATGTCGAAGCCGCCGGACTGGCTCTTCTGATTGTCCGCCAGCTCCTTGAAAGTCTTGCCGGTGAAGACGTCAACGTCGGGCTTGGCGCGCTGGGCCTTGACGATCGGGCTGGCCGCCGCCTCCTCAATGATCTGGTAGGTCAGGGCGGGCGTGTAGGCGATGCCCTGACGCAGGGCGCCACCCTTGTCGGAGTTGGGCTTGACGATGCCGGAGATCGTCAGCTGCTGGCCGCCGTCCACGAGCTTCTTCATGTAGTCCGTGTCGGAGGAGCGGTCCGTCCACACCTTGTAGGTGTCGTCCCACGTGTACTTGTCGAAGGCGTTGACGCGACGGAAGGTCGTGCCCAGGATCGCGGAGTAGTCGTAGGTGGCGGTGCTCGCCGCCGACTGCGCGCCCGACTGCGCCCCCGACTGGCTCTTGCCCCCGAGCGTACCCTGGTAGTAGCTGCGCATCAGGTCATCGAATTCCTTGTGGTCTTTGAGACCCAGGGTGTATTCGAAGAGGTTGGGGATGTTGCCATCCTCGTCGAGGACCAGGACGACCTGGTTCGCGCCGCTCGGCCAGGAGCCGGCGACCACGTCGTACGCGGAGGTGTACAGCGAGGTCGTGGCGGGCATCTGGTAGAAGGCGTTCGTCTGCATCATCGACCCGAAGGCGCCCGCGCCGAAACCGGCTTCCATCTGCTTCATGGACTGGTCGGGGCTAACCTGCACGATCTCTTTGGACGTGTCGGTTTGGTAGATCTGCGGGACGATGTCGTAGTCGTACTCGATCGCGTTGACCATCGTGTCGATGCCGCCGCCGTTGTTATCCAGGTAGGTCTTGAGCGAGGCCAAGTCGTTGGTCTTCGCGTCACGGATCGTGTCGGCGAAAGTGCGCAGCTTGGAGACGCCGACCTTGCCGTCGGGCGCGGGCTGGGAGTCTTTGGAGTCCGAGGCCGACACGGACAGCGCGGCGGTCATGTCGATGCCGCTCTTTTGGATCGTCAGCGGATACGCGCCCAGCGTCTCTTCTTCGGTCTTTGCGATGTATGCGTTCGTGCCGTTGGCCAGCGCGAGGATCGCCGCGATGCCGATGATGCCGATGGACCCCGCGAAGGAGGTCATGAGGGTGCGGCCCTTCTTCGTCATCAGGTTGTTGGCCGACAGGGACAGGGGCCGTTAGGAAGCCCATCGAGGTACGGCGCGCGGGCTTGGCCTCTCGCCGGTCTTCCGCAGCGGGCACGAAGGGATCGGAGTCGGCGACGATGCAGCCGTCGGCCAGCTCGACGATGCGGGTCGCGTACTGGTGGGCCAGCTCGGGGTTGTGCGTGACCATGATGACGAGGCGGTCGCGGGCCACGTCGCGCAGCAGGTCCATGACCTGCACGCTCGTCTTGGAGTCGAGGGCGCCGGTGGGCTCGTCGGCCAGCAGGATCTCGGGGTCGTTGATGAGCGCGCGCGCGATGGCAACGCGCTGCATCTGGCCGCCCGACATCTGCGAGGGCTTCTTGTGGACGTGCTCCTTCAGGCCGACCCGTTCGAGGGCGTCGAGGGCGCGCTTGCGTCGCTCGGAGCGTGAGACGCCCGACAGGGTCAGGGCCAGCTCGACGTTCGCCAGCACGGTCTGGTGGGGAATCAGGTTGTAGGCCTGGAAGACGAAGCCGATGCGGTTGTTGCGGTAGGCATCCCAGTCGCGGGCCTTGTAGTCCTTTGTCGAAATGCCGTCGATGACGAGGTCGCCGCTCTGGAAGCGGTCGAGGCCACCAATGACGTTGAGCATCGTCGTCTTGCCGGAGCCTGACTGGCCCAGCACGGCCACAAACTCGTTGTCTCGGAACGCCACGGAGACCTTGTTGAGCGCCACCTGCACGAGGTTGGCGGTCTGATAGGCCTTGACGATCTCCTTGAGCTCTAGCACGCCTCATCCTAACTTCTGCTGCTGATTCCGCATACAAGTCTAGGTGATCGGCCATCGCCCACGACCGCCGCTGTTCACTGACTGACCCCTGATCGTCCCCCGACAAACCCCTGAAATCGTATCTGCCACGTCACATCGCGGTCCCCGAAACCCAGCCCGGGCCTCATTCAATGAAGGGCCTGCAGGGGCATGCGAGACCGAGCGGCTAGACTGATCCCATGACCGACCTCATCCAGATTCCCGTGCCCAACGAGGGGCCGATCACTGACAAAGTCAAGGAAATCTACGAGCGTTCCTTCCCGCCCGAGGAGGAGATCCCCTCCCTGAGTTGCTGAAGAGCGCGCAGTTGGACCAGGTCTCCTTCCTCGCGTGGATCGATCCGTCCCTCGTCCGTGGGCGAGGACGGGGCCGGCAACGTGGTCGCCATGACTTTCTCCTTCGCTTTCCCGGACCTGTTCTACCTGGGCTTCCTCGCAGTGGACGGTCGCACGCGCAGCGCGGGCTACGGCTCGCGCATCCTCACCCACTTCCGCGAGCGCTACGGCGACGTGCCGCAGCTGCTCGAGATCGAGCCGGTGGTGCGCGAGGCCGGGAACTACCAGCAGCGTCTGCGTCGCCTGAAGTTCTACGAGCGCAACGGTTTCACGGTGACGAACATGCTCACGCACGAGGCCGACCAGACCTACCGGGTCCTGGCGCGCGACGGGATCGTGAGCCCGCAGCGCCTGGAGGAGGCGCTCAATTCGGTGACCGACGACCCGGCGTACGCGTCACGGGTGACGACGGACTAACGCCCTCCCCGGGGTCAGTGGCCGACGCCGCTGCTGGAGACCAGGAGGATCTCCTCGTTGTCGAGTCGGGCGAGGGCCCCTTCCAGGGCGGCCGAGGAGAAGATGCCCTCGTCGCGGGCCTGCAGGAGGGCGTCACGCTGGGCGTGAATAGCCTCCAACGCCAATTCACGGATCTGGTCGCGCGTGAAGGAACGCTCAACCTCCTCCTCGCTCATGTCGACGGTGCCGTGGCCATCGTCGTCGCTGTCGCCGGCGGCATCCTGGAGGATGTCCGTGAGGACGCGGTCTGCAGCGTGCGCCGTCCGCACTTGCTCACCCATGGCCTCGTCAGTAAGTGCATGCCCCAGCCGGGAGAGTGTGCGCGAGACGCCGGCGGAGAGCAGGGTCTTGCCGTCGACCTCGTGGATAGCCTGCGCGAGGGCCGTGTCGACCAGCGCGGAGCCCATGACCTTCAGGAGCTTGGCGCGCTCCTCCTCGGAGATGTCGCCCGTCGCCATCTTCGGCTTGACGAGGCGAATAAGGCCGGGCAGGGTCAGGCCCTGGATGACGAGGGCGCCAGCGGCGATGAACAGGGCGATCGTGAGCAGCAGCGCGCGCATCGGGGCGTGCGTCGAGATTGTCTGCGCGGCCGCCAGGGTGATCGCGCCGCGCATGCCCGCCCAGACGATGACGCTGCCCTCGCGCGGGCCCAGCGGCTCGTTCTCGAAGTAATCCAGGTCGGATCCGCGCATGGCGTTGCGGCGCGCGCGACGCTTGAGGCGGCGACGATAGAGGTTGAGCGCCTCTTCCCAGTGTTCGGGGCTCAGGTCGCGAGCCTCGAGCATGTCGGCATCGACTTCGCTCGCCTTGTGCATGCGTTTCTCGAAGCGCTCGATGCGCGCGGCCTCGGCCTCGTAACGCCGCTGTCGGCGCTTGTGCCGATGGTCCAGCCAGGTGAACATGAACGCGATGAAGACGGCTCGAATGACCATGATGAGCGCGCCGAGGGTGACGGCAAGGAAGGCGGCGAAGGCCAGGCCACCGGAGAACGCGGCGGTCTCCTCGACGATCCCGAAAGCCTGGAGGCCCATCGTCAGGAAGATTCCGCTCTCCAGGACGAGCGTCATGGTCTGCCAGTTCTGCTGCGAGAAACGCCTGTTGGTCGCGGAGATAACGGCCGCGCGGCGACGCGAGACGACCAGGCCGGCGACGACGGCCGCGACGAGGCCGGAGCCTCCCAGGTGCTCGGCGGGGATCGAGGCAATGAAAGGCATCGTGAACGAGAAGACTGTATCGGCCGAAGGCTCCTTGATGAGTGCGCGCAGGCGCACGCCGACCTCGCCGACGACCCAGCCAATCGCAGCTGCAATACCGAGCGCAAGAGCGACCTTGCCGATGAGCAGGCCCGGGTTGAGGGCGTGTTCGTCTGCGGCCAGGCCTGCGTTCATCGCGGCGGACAGGAGGACGAGCGAGGTCGCGTCGTTGAAGAGGCCCTCGCCTTCGAGCACCGTAATGATGCGGTGGGAAACACCGGAGCGTTTCGCGATCGAGATGGCGACAGCGTCCGTCGGCGACAGGACCGCCCCCAGGGCAACGCCCCACGGCAGGGAGATCGCGGGAACCAGCCAGTTGATGACGAAGCCGACCGCGAAGGCGGACAGGAACACGAGGGGGATCGCGAGCATCGCAACCGCGTGCATCTCGCGCCGGAAGTCCATGGTCGGCATGCGCACTGCGGCCGAGAACAGGAGCGGCGGCAGCACGACCTCAAGGATGAGATGCGGCTCGACCTCGATAGCCCCCACCTGCGGCAAGAAGCCAATCGCCAGGCCGACAACCAGCAGAATCAGCGGCGATGCCACACCCACCTTGGGGGCGATGAATTGGCATGCCACGATGATGAACATTCCGGCCACGGCGATAAGAAGGGGATCCACAGGTCAATTGTATTGCGAGCAACCCCACCAGCGCCGTTGCCATCTCACCACAGTGGCTACGCGCGCCGCGAACTCGCGCGGCGTACCACGCCCCGCCCTCCTGCCTTCCACACCGGCCCCAAATGTCAAACAGACCCACACGAGCGGAGCACGTGCTACCATTAACCCATAGGTTCAAGGAGGTCCTCATGACTGCTTACGACCACTCGTCGGGGTACACCTACGGCACTGATGCCGTCCCCACAGCTCCGCTTACACTCAAGGATCTACGCCAGATTGAGGCCGCCGCACACGTCCAGCCCGGTGACGCTGAGCTGCTCTCACGAGCAGAACCCATCCTGGCGCCGCATGCTATGGAAATGGTCGACACATGGCGCGGAATTCTGGCTCAGAAGACGTATCTGGCAGCCCATTCCGCGCACCCGGATGGACAGCCGAACCCCGAGTACGCGCAGGCGTCAAAGCCGCGCTTCGCCCAGTGGATCATCGACATGTGCACGCGCGAGCGGGATCAGGCGTGGCTGGACTACCAGTACCTGATCGGCGCACGTCACATGTCCGCAGCGAAGAACGCGGCGGATGAGGCGGACTCGACACCATTCGTGCCCCTGCGCTACGTGCTCGCCTTCATCGCGCCGACTGTGGAGGTCGGACACCGTCTCCTCGCGGAGGGCTTCGAGGGCGAAGAACTGAGCGCTGTCCGCGATGCCTGGACTCGCGCTGTCACTGTCGCCGTGACAGTCTGGGCGTATGCCTACCGAGATCACCCCGAGCAGTTCTGATCCGACGCTCGCCACCTACGGCTCCCCCATCGGTCGCCTCACGCTCGCCGCGCGGGGCGGTTCGCTCGTCGGCTTGTGGGTGGTCGGGCAGCGTTTTTTCGGTTGCCCCGTCGGCATCGACGAGGCCGTGGCGAGCTCCGCGCTCGACCTGACCTCGCCCGTTTCCCGGGACAGCGTCCGCGCCGAACCCAAGTGGGACGAGGCCGACGCGCGAGCTCTGGGTGTGGCGGCCTCGTGGCTCGACGGTTACTTCGCGGGCGAGGCCCCTCCCCGCACCCATCCCCCTCGTGCCTGCGGGCACGGACTTTCAAAAGCGCGTGTGGGGAGGCGATGGACGCTATCCCCTACGGCGCGACGCACACGTACGGGCATCTCGCGGCCACGATGCGGGGCGCGGGCATCCCCGCATCAGCCCAGGCGGTCGGCGGCGCAGTGGGGCGTAATCCCCTGCTGCTCATCCGCCCCTGCCACCGGGTCGTGGCCGCCAGCGGCCCGGGCGGCTACGCGGCCGGAGAGCACGCGAAAGCCTGGTTGCTTGCGCACGAGGCGGCCACGGCCTCGTCGGTCAGCTGACTCAGCCGTTCGCCCGGTCGGCCTCGATCGCCTGCTCAACCAGGGCCTCGTCGACGGGCAGAGCCTCGCGCGCGTACGCGGCGGCGTCATCCTGGGTGTCGGCGATCTGCTCGGCGATCGAGTCGGCCTCCCGGCGCAGCTCGGCGCCGTCGACGACCGAGGCCTGGGCGAGGGTGCGGGCCTGGGCGCGGTGCTCGTCCGTGTACTCCAGGTCGTCGGCGTGCTTGCGCACGAGGACGCGGATGAGCTTGCGACGCAGGTTCTCCTCGCGTAGGACGGAGGAGCGCTCACGCAGCCAGCCGACCGTGAGGACGACGAGGAGGGCGACACCCAGCCAGCCGATGATCGGGTACATGCCCCCGATCAGCTTCTTGAAGCCCATGAGCGAGGCCGCGTAGCCCACGGCGACGACGCCGACGAGGACGATGCGCATGCGCGCGGTCGAGCCGCCCGAGAAGCGGCGCGCCGTCGAGTAGAACAGCGAAAAGACCGTGTTGTAGATGAGCGCGAAAATGATGAGCGTGTAGACGAAGGCAAAGGCCGGGTGGATCGAGCGCGCGATCTCGAGGGCGGGAACGTTCACGTCCCAGACGCGATCCATGTTCAGGTATAGGCATAGGGCGTCCGCGCCGATGACGAGCGCGATGATGGTGCCGCCGATGCGCCCGGCGCGGCGGGCCTCGCCGATGCGCAGCACCGAGCCGCCGAGCACGAAGGCCATGGCGATGCCGTTGACGACGCACAGAGCGAAGTAGTTGATCGTGGAGAGCCACAGGTTGGGCAGCGCGGGAGTGACCTGGGTGGCGGCGGCGTTGAGTTCGGCGACGCCCGGGTGCGGTGTTGCTAGTGAATAGACGGTGAGGATCGTGATCGCAACGATGATCATGGGCGTGAAGACGCCGATCACCTTCATGATCCGGTCGAAATCCAGGAAGGCCGTGAGAACGACAAGCACTGCGCACAGGGCACTGCCCGCCCACGCGGGTAGACCGAACTGCTGCTCGAGGTTCGCGCCCGCGCCCGCGAGCATCACGAATCCCATCGCGAAGCCCGAGAAGACGAGCACGACGTCGATGACGCGGCGCAGCGCCGGGTGGGTGATGCGTTCGAAGACCTCGTCGTGGTGGCCGGACCGATAGTAGGAGCCGAGCTGGAGCGCGACCACGCCGAAGACAACGTTGAGGACGCCCAGGACCGCGATGCCGATCAGGCCCTTCGCGCCAAAGGACAGGAAGTACTGGAGCAGGTCCTGGCCACTCGCCAGGCTGACGCCGATGATGACTCCCACGTAGGCGAAGGCAACAGAGAGGTACTTCTTGGACATGGTGTCCTTCCACTGGTGAACATTTCACGAGGCCGAAGCTTCTTCCACGGTAGACGCTCACCCGGGTGTCAGGTATGTCCGTGGGAAATTGTTCACGCTCACGATGAGTAACAGAGGCGCAAATGTGTACATAATGTATTAAAAATAACACTATGAACACACTCGCTACGACGCTGTCTACTCGAGAGCTCCGTGCAAACCTCTCCGACGTCCTCGGACGAGCCTCCTACGGCGGCGAACGAATCGGAGTAACAAAGAACGGCCGCCTCACGGCAATCGTGATCGGCGTCGATGACCTGTTGGCCTTGGAAGAACTCGAGGATGCACGCGATCTCGCGGCATTCCGCGAGGCGGTACGCAACGACGACGGGCAGCGCGTCAGCCTGGCCGACCTGCGCGCTGAGCTCAACGACTAGCGATGTACCGCGTCGAATTCACCTCAGCGGCGGCGCGACAGGTACGCAAGCTGGATCGGCCGGTGCGCGCCCGCTTGCTGGATGCCATCGAATCGCTCGCCACTTCTCCTCGCCCCGACGGAGTCAAGAAGCTTGCGAGCACGGAGAACGCGTGGCGCATCCGCGTCGGCGACTACCGGATCATCTACTCAATTGAAGATGACGTCCTCGTCGTGACGGTCGTGCGCGTCGCACACCGCCGCGAGGTCTACCGCTCGTAGCATTACTTGCCTTCGAGGAGCGGGATCGGCGGGCGCGGGGCCTGCATCGAGTTGATCGGGGCCTTGGGATCCGCGTAGCCGAGCGCGAAACCGGTGATGAACCGGTAGCCCTCGGGGATTTCGAACTCAGCTTCGACAGGCTCGCGCCAGGTGGCGAGGATGCCGACCGGGCAGGAGTCGATGCCACGCGACTTGGCGGACAGGAACAGTGTCTGGAGCATGAGGCCGGCGTCCATGGCGCTCCACGGGAGCATGTCCTCGTGGACGAAGACGAAGCCCATGACGGGAGCGTCGAATGCCGTGACGTTGCGGCGGTTCACACGGTTGCGCCCCGCGATGTCGGCGCGCTCGATGCCGTGGATGCCGTAGAGAAGCTTCGCAACCTCGATCTGGGCGGGGCGAACCTCGTCCGGGTAGCGCTTGCGCACGGGGAAGTCGCCGTCGGGAACGGGAATCTCGACGTCCGGGTCCTCAGCCTTGCGGGCGTGGGCGGCGATCTCCTCGTCGAAGAGACGGCCGTAGTGTTCGCGCAGGCACTGGGCGCGCTCGCCCGTGGCCAGGGCGACGCGGAAGGCACGCGTGTTGGACCAGGACGGCGCGGTCGTCGCGTCGGCGAGGATCGCGTCGAGGACCTCGGCGGGAATCTCCCGGTCTGTAAAGGCTCGCGTGGAGCGGCGCGAGGCGGTCAGGGCCGAAAAGTCGTTCGTCTCAACGTTGAGTGTCATGCACCCAGGCTAACCCTGCCCATCTCCCCCAATCTACCCGGCTCCACCCACCGGACGGCCGTCCGTTTGCCAGCTAGCGATCCCCGTAGTGAGTGCGACATGAAATGATCTCGACTCGATCATCGCGCACACGATAAACAAGACGATTTGCTGCATCAATCCGGCGCGACCACCACCCCAAGTAACGCCCCTTCAACGGTTCCGCCTTACCAATTCCAGCATCTTGCCCGTTCCTGGCAGTATCGCGCAGCAGTGCGCTAATGCGCTTGAGAGTCTTTTCGATCCTGGGTTTGCCACCACAAATAATCCTCCCAGGCCTCGGAGGCCCAGACGAGGTCACGCATCCTCGATCAACCCTCGCGAGATTCCACGCCCAGCCTCCAGCTCCGCGATACCGCGGTCAAGGTGAGCAAGGTTGGGGCGTGAGTAAAAGCCATCAACCTCTAAAACGAAGGGAATTCGCTGCTCCCGCGCCACCTTCTTCGCAAAGATCGTGAACGCGGTATTCATAGAGAGACCCATTTCTTTGCAGGCACGCTCCATCGCGGCCTTATCCTCAGCATCGAGTCGAACAGTCACCGTAGCGGTCGCCATTTGATACCTCCACAATCGACATATAGATAGCTACATGCTATCAGATCGAAAGCATATTAAAGACTGTGACAGCGCACTCCGCCCAGAGAATGCAGAAAAACTGCCTTTACCGGGCCAGGGCCTGCTCGAAGGCCACAACGTCCTCCTCGGGAGTGGCCCAGGACGTGCCGATGCGCGCCAGGTATCGGCCGTCGGGCAGGGTCTCCCAGATGCTGTAGCGCACCTTGTCCGACAGGCGCTCATGCCCGGCCTGGTCGAGGGCCACGAAGGTCAGGTTGGTGGGCGAATCCATGGTGACGACGTAGCCGGCGCGCTTGAGCGCCTCCCGGATACGCGCGGTCGCCTTGACGGCGGGCTCGCCGATCGTCAGGTAGAGACCGTCCTCGAAGAGTGCCTCGAACTGGACGCCGAGGAGACGCCCCTTGGCCAGGAGTGCCCCGTGCTGCTTCATCTGCGTGACGAACTGACGGATCGAGCCCCGGGTCGGGATGACGACCGCCTCGCCGAAGAGGGCCCCGCACTTGGTGCCGCCGATGTAGAACACGTCGGTGAGGCGAGCCAGGTCGGCCAGCGTCACGTCGTTCGCGGGAGAGGCCAGCGCGTATGCGAGGCGCGCGCCGTCGACGAAGAGCTTGAGGTCGCGCTCGCGACACACGGCGGAGAGCTCCTCGAGCTCCTGCAGGGAGTAGAGCGTTCCGTACTCGGTGGGCTGGGAAATGTAGACGAGGGCGGGGGCGATCATGTGGTCGCGCGCGCCGTCACCCTCCCACGCCGAACAGATGCGCTCGACATCGGCTGCGTTGATCTTGCCGTCAACGGCGGGAACGTCCAGGATCTTGTGGCCGCCACGCTCGACGATTCCGGCCTCGTGCATGTTGATGTGGCCGGTGTTGGGCGCGATGACGCCCTGCCAGGGCAGGAGGATCGCGTCGATGACGGTCGCGTTCGTCTGCGTGCCGCCGACCAGGAAGTACACGTCGGCGTCGGGGGTGGCGCAGGCGTCGCGGATCAGGTCGCGGGCGCGCTCGCAGTGCTCGTCGGTGCCGTATCCGCTGGTCTGTTCCATGTTGGTGGCGACGAGAGCGTCGAGCACCCTGGCGTGCGCGCCCTCCTGGTAGTCACTAGAGAAGTTCGGCTGCACATGGGAGGAATTCACGCAGATATTATTCCACGCGGAGGCCAACATGGTTGCCGATACACTATGGGTTCTGCTGCCCTGCTGGCACCGGGCCTATCCTGGCAGGGGTGGGCCAAGCGCCCAACCTCAACGAGGACCACACGGGGAATAGGAAACATGGCGACACGAAGCAACGCCCGGGAAGAATCGATCAATCGCGACTCGCAGGCCTATTGGAACAAGCGGGCCGCGACGTTCACACGAAACGCGACCAGCGACTACGAGCGCTGGCTCCTGGATCTACTCGCGCTCGAGGCGTGCGAGGAGATCCTCGACATGGGGTGCGCGACGGGCACGCTCGCCGTTCCCCTCGCCCGCGCGGGGCACCGCGTCCACGGCTGCGACTTCGCCGAGGCCATGCTCGCGATCCTCGACGAGCGCGCGGCAGCAGAGAACCTGCCGATCACCTCCCACCTGCTCGCGTGGGAGGACGATTGGGAGGAGGCGGGCCTCGGGCATAACAGCGTAGATGTCGCCTTCGCGTCACGCTCCCTCATGAGTAGAAACGTTTTCTCCGCAGTACGCAAGCTCGACGCGGCTGCCCGCTCGCGGGCGGCGGTCGTCGTGCCCGACAGCCTGCTCCCCTCCCGCGACCCGCGTCTGCTCACCTACCTGGGGCGCTCGGCGAGGCACCCGCGCGTCGTCCGCGAGGTAATCCGTGTACTCGCATCCCTGGGACGTATCCCGATTTTCGCGACCACACGAACCTTCCGCCCGATGAGGTTTTTCTTCCTTCGACGAGGCCCGCTCGGACCTTCGTCGCCTGGCCGGCCCCGAGCCTTTCACCGCGCGCGTGCAGCGGCTTTTCGACGCCTACGCAGAGCAGCACTTCGTGCGTGAGGATGCCGCCACCGCCTCGGAAAAGGCAGGGGAACAATGGGTCCTGGACTACCCTCTGCCCGTCACCTGGGTGTTTATCGGCTGGCGCACCGACGGGCACGCGTGGGCGTAGGCAGCCCCGGCCTCGTTCTCCTTAGTCCGCGTCAGGGCGGCGCCTGCGTGCTTTGACCTCCGAGCGCCTCTTCTTGTCAGCGAGGCGGCGCAGCTTCGACCCCGCGTTGGCTTCGTGGCCCGCCTCGGGACGGGCGGGACGAGGGCCGAACGCAGAACTTCGGCGAGGCGCTCGCGCGCGGCGGCGCGGTTGCGACGCTGGGAGCGATGCTCGGCGACGGTAATCGTGAGGAGCGTTCCCGTCAGGCGATCCCCGAGAACAGACAGGGCACGCTCGCGCTGCTTGTCATTCAGCGCGACTGTCGCAGCAAGATCCAGGCTGAGCTGCACGCGCGAGTCCGCCGTATTGACGCCCTGGCCACCCGGGCCCGAGGCGTGGGAGAAGCGTTCGACCAACTCCCCCGCGGGCACGACGAGGCCGCGCGGGCAGCCGGGCCCAGCGGGAATGCACAGATCGTCCATGCGTTCCAGTGTGCACCACGCGCCGCACCCCAGCCTCGTCAGGCAAGCAGAGAGGCGACGCGCGCTTTCAGGTCAGGCAGCACGTCGGCGGCGAACCAGGGGTTCTTCTTCATCCACATCTGATTGCGCGGCGAGGGGTGGACCAGCGGGAAATACGTGGGCAGGTAGCGCTTGTAGTCGCGCACAACTTCGGTGAGCGAGGCCGAAGACTTCAGACCGAGGTAGCGCCTGGTGGCGTACGCGCCGACGAGGATCGTCATCTCGAGCTTCGGCATGAGCTGAAGCAGGCGCGGGTGCCACGTGTCGGCGAAGTCCTTGCGCGGAGGCAGGTCGCCGCTCTTTCCCGTGCCCGGGAAGTAGAAGTCCATGGGGATGATCGCGAGCTTCCCGGACTCCTAGAAGGTGTCCCTATCGACGCCCATCCAGTCGCGCAGGCGGTCGCCGCTGCGGTCGTTCCACACGATGCCGGTCTCTTCGGCGACGCGCCCGGGTGCCTGACCGACGATCATGATGCGACACTCGGGTCCCGCGTAGAACAGCGGCCCCACGCCTCGCTTCGTGTACGAGGCGTTGGCCGGGTCTGCGGCGATCTCCTCGGCGATTGCGCGGACAGCTGGGTCGATGATCTCGGGTGTCATGCCTCCAGGGTATGCCCGCCCCGCGAGCGCGCGGCCCCCGGCGACTGGCAGGTCACACGCCGCGCGGAACCAGCCATGCCGATGTGTAGCAACAGACACACCGATTAGTGGAGGCGGCCCGACCGGGCATAGAGTTGAAGCCATGAAGGCAACCAGGTTGAGGCGAGGGCAGTGACAACACGATTCATGCGCGTTCCAACAGGATGGGCATTATCGCCGCGTCGGTTGCGATCACGCTCTCCCTATTTGGCCTCGCGGGCCTGACATCGGCGGCCCTCCATCGAACCGGTCACGGCCAGAAGGACCCCGCCCCCGTCTCTTACGAGGAGGACGGCACGACCTCCGCGCTCGCCATCCGGGCACTGGAGGGGACGATCCAAGAGCTCACCTACGAGCAAGCCTACGAGGGCGTGACCTACGAGAAGGAGGCCCTCGTCTACGTGCCCGCGTCCTACACGCCGGGGGTTCCCGCGAACATCGTCTACCTGACGCACGGATGGTGGGGCACGGCCGACGGCCTGGCCGAGGGAGTGGCCCCCGTGGTCGATCAGCTGACCTCCGCGGGGTCGATCGCTCCCATGATCGTCGTATTCGCGACCTACTATCCGGATCGGTCGTTCGCGACCGAGGACTACGAGGACGACTACGCACTCAATCGCTTCTTCGCGACAACCGAGATCGACACGCTGATCAAGACGGTCGAGTCGCACTACACGACGTTCGCGCGCGGGGACACCTCGGACGAGTCGTTGCGCGCCTCGCGCAGGCACCGCGCGTTCGGCGGTTTCTCGATGGGCGCGACGACCACGTGGGACGTGTTTGCCCTGCGCCCGCAGTACTTCTACGGCTACATACCGATGGCGGGCGAGTCGTGGATCGGGCGCGAGGAGGACGCCGACTCCGCGCAGATCGCACAGCTGGTGACCGCCGGGGCCGAGCGCGCGCACTACGGGCCGCAGGACTTCCGCATCTTCGCTTCGGTCGGCTCACTCGACCCTGCCCTGGGTGACATGTCCCCTCAGCTGGCGCAGATGCGAGCAGATTACCCCGACCTGATGACGGACGACAGCCTGCAGATGTGGATCGACGAGGGAGAAAGCCACTCCATGGCCTCGGTCGGTAACCAGGTCGCTCACGACCTGCCGCTACTGTTTCCGCCCGCGTAGGGGATTCTCCCCGTTCACCGACAGAGACAGCCCCGGCCTCGTTCCTTTTCTCAGGGACGAGGCCGGGGCTGGCTGACAACAAGCGCGGCCCTTATGCGCGGGGCTGGCGCTCCGCCCACTCGCCGAGGCTCACGCGCGGACCCGTGAAGAACGGGGTGTCCTCGCGCACGTAGAGGCGCGCCTCGGTGTAGCGCTGGGCGTGCATGACGCCCTCCAGGCGGTCCAGGCTGTCCGCCTCGAACGCGAGCACCCACTCATAGTCGGAGAAGCCGAAGGCGGACAGGGTCGAGCCCTTGACGTCCGGGTACTGCGCGAAGCCGTTGCGGCCGTGTTCGGCCATGATGCGGGCGCGCTCTTCGGGGGCCTTGAGGTACCAGTCGTAGGAGCGCACGAAGGGGTAGACCATCGCCCAGTCGCGGGGCGCGACGCCGCCGAAGCAGGCGGGAATGTGGCGCTTGTTGAACTCGGCTGGGGTGTGCAGGCCCATGCAGGACCACACCGGATCCAGGAACTTGCCCAGCGCCGACGCACGCAGGCGATGGTAGGCGTCCTGGAGGACCTCCGGGTCGTCGTCGAGCCACCACACCATCAGGTCGGCCTCGGCGCGGAAGCCGGACACGTCGTAGAAGCCGCGGATTTCCGCACCCGCACCCTTCACGTAGTCCAGGGATTCGGCGATGATGCGGCCGCGATCGCCGTCCTCGGCGGGCAGGGGACTCACCGAGTGCGAACACGGAGTAGAGGGCGTAGTGCTGCTTGTTGTTGACCTCGTCGAAGTCGACGTCCGTCGCGTCGCGCGGGTCGGTGACGCGGGCGTGAGCGGCGTGCGAGTGGGGCGTAGCCTCGGTACCCGCGTGGCGGGCCTGGTGGCGCGCGGCGTGCTCACCGACGCGATCCGGCACTCCCGCGGGATGTCCCGGGTTTTCCGGGTTCTGCTCGGGCGGCACGACGGCGTGGGGATGCGGGGTAGACATGGAGTCCTCCTGAGTTGTAGCTGGTTGAACGGCGGCTCGGGCGGGCGCGCCGGAAGAATGAGGGGCGGTGCCGGGGTGGCCACTCGCGGCGGCGGGTGAGGGGTGGCCTGGGCGCGCCGGGGAGAGGCAGCAGTCGCTCGGGCAGACGGTATGGAAGGGGCCGGTGCCGGTCACGGTGACGGGCAAGGGATTCTCTCCTCGCGCCTGGGCCGCGCGCTCTTCGAGCACGTCGACCAGGGAGGACACGAAGGCCGGATCCGTCGCAACGGTGTCGGCGCGCTCGTAGGGGATCCCCAGGCGCGCGGCGGTCTCCTTCGCCTCGGTGTCGAGGTCGTAGACGACCTCCATGTGGTCGCAGATGAACCCGATGGGGACGACGACGGCGCCGGTCAGCGGGCTTGCATCGCCGGTGATCTCCTCAAGGGAAATCGTTGATATCGGGTTCGAGCCAGCGGGCCTGCGGAGGTCCCGACCGCGAGCAATACACGAGGTCATAGCTCAGATACGCGCGCCCCAGGACGCGCTGTAGCTCCGGCATGATCGCCTCAATGAGGGCGTGATGCTGGGCGACGTAACTGATTTCAGTGGCCGGGGTTCCCGCGGTCAACGACGCCGTGCTCCCTCGCTGCTCGGCGCGTCTGCCCGAGGCCGCCACGGCCTCGTCGATCGAGGGAGGGAAGGGGAAGGGCGAGGACCCCGCCTCCATGCTCACGGGGATGGAGTGGGTGACGAAGATCAGGCGAATCCCGGCCGGGTCGACGCCTCGCGCAGCGAGGGCCTCCCACGCACGCCGGACGGATCTGATCTGCGCGCTCGCCATGCCGGGGGTCGAGTAGTAGGGGCGAACCTTGTCCAGGATGATGTCGGCGCCGGGGTTGTCGGCGCTGTCCTCGGCGCCCAGTTCGATCGTCCCCCACTTGTCGCGCAGGGCCTCCGCGGCCTCGGCGAGATCTTCGCGGTACTGGCGACACCCCGAGTACGAGGCATAGGCGGAGGTGGGCAGGACGAGGATGCGACGGGCACCCGCCTGGATGAGCTCGTCGAGGCCCTCGGTCACGAAGGGGTGCCAGTTACGGTTTCCCCATCCGACGGGGATATCGTGCCCGCGGCGAGCGAGCTCGGCAGACAAGTCCGCGATCAGGCGCTGGTTGCAGGCGTTGATGGGCGAGACGCCGCCGAAGCGCTTGTAGTGGGCGGCGACCTGAAGCAGGCGCTCGTCGGGGATCCCGCGACCGCGCGTCGCGTTACGCATGAACGGCAGGACGTCGTCCGGGCCGTCCGGGCCACCGTAGGACAGCAGCATGATCGCGTCGTAGGTTTCCAGACCTGGCACTTTCAGTCCTCCTTCACGCCTAGCGTGGACAGTGTAGGGCCGCTCCTCTCCCCCACGCAGCGACAGATTGTCAGAAAAACGCGGTAAATCAGCAGTTTTCCCCTGCGTGCAGCGCCACCTTGCACACATAAGTTAACGCTGTTAACCTTGCCCATGACACACAGTTAACAGCGTTAACCGAGGGGAGAGAACCGTGTCACATCCACACGCTCCAGGCCTGGACGCCCGGGGAATCCGCAAGAGCTACGGCGCCCACGAGGTCCTACGCGGAGTCGACCTGCGCGTCGAACCCGGACAGATCCTCGGCCTGCTCGGACGAAACGGGGCGGGCAAGTCCACGCTCATCACGATCCTGTGCGGCCTACGCCGCGCCGACTCCGGCACCGCGTCAATCTGCGGGGTAGCTCCCGGGTCCCCCGGGGCCGCACGATCAATCGGGTACGCGCCGCAGGAACTGGGGATCTACCCGGACCTGAGCGTCGCCCAGAATCTGGCGGCCTTCGGCGAGCTGCACGGACTCGGCCGACGCGAGGCGGCCTCGCGCGCGGGTGAGGTCATGGACCTCCTCGGGCTGGCGGAGAAGCGAGGGCAGCGCGCCTCTCACCTGTCGGGCGGGCAGCAGCGCAGGCTCCACGCGGGCATGGCGATCATGCACCGCCCGAGCCTGGTCTTTATGGACGAGCCGACCGTCGGAGCGGACGTGGAGGCGCGCAGCCAAATCCTGCGTGCGGTCCACCAGCTCGCCGACGAGGGCGCGGCCGTCGTCTACACCTCGCACTACCTGGCGGAATTCGAGGAGCTCGGCTCCGACATCGCGGTCCTGAACGAGGGGCGCGTCGTCGCGAGCGGAACGCTCGAGGACATCATCTCGCGCCATGGCAGTGCCGAGGTGACCCTCGAGTTTGATCGTCCCGTTCCCCGATCGACGGGTGGAGCGCCGACGGGACGACACTCCGACACATCGGGGACGAGGCCGACCCGGGCATCCGGATTGGCGAAGCCCTGGCCTCGCCCGCCCTCGAAGGCGCACGCCTGACCGACGCGCGTATCGAACAGGCAAGCCTGCACAACGCGTATCTGCAGATCATCAAGGAGAGTGACCATGTCGCAGCTTAAGCAAATCGGAGCCATGACCCGCCTCAACATCCGCCTGCAGCTCACCGACCCTGCGCCCATGCTCATCCTGACGGTGATCCCTCTCGTTTTGATCCCCTTCATGATGCCGGCGTTCAAGTCGATGCTCCTGGCCGACGGATACACCGGCGTGACCGGTGCGGAGCAGGCCGTGCCCTCAATGGCAATCCTGTTCTCGTTCCTGGCCGTGCAGAACATCATCAGCTCGTTCTTCAACGAGCAATCGTGGGGAACGTGGCAGCGGCTCGAGGTATCCCCTACCTCGCGCGCATCCATCCTGACGGGTAAGGCATTGGTCGCCTTCCTCATGCAGACCGCCCAGATCGCGGTTGTCCTCGCGCTCGGCGCTGCAATCTTCGGGTATCGACCGACCGGGTCTCTCATTGCACTCGCCGCTGTCCTCCTCAGCTTCTCCGCGGTCCTGTCGGCGCTCGGCGTCGCACTCGCCCTGTGGTCCCACAGCCGCGACGCGGCACTGTCCCTGTCGAATATCGTGGGCATGCTGGCGGCCGGCATCGGCGGCTCCTTCTCCACAATCTCCTCGTTCCCCGATTGGGCACAGCACGCCGCGCGCCTGTCCCCCGCCTACTGGGCGATCACCGCGATTCACGAGGTGAGCCTCGACGGGGCGAACCTCTCCGACGTCGGGATGCGGATCGGGGTCCTGTGGGGTTTCTTCGCGGTGATCGCGGGGCTGGCACTGGTACAGTTCCGGTATCACAGGGAGTAAAGACCACCGAAGCGGAGAGTCCATGCCTCAATCGAAGCAGCGCGCGCTATCGCGAGAGATCATCTTGTCGACCGCGCTCGACTTGGTTGACGAGGAGGGGCTCTCCGCTTTATCTCTGCGGTCCTTGGGAAAGCGCCTCGGCGTCTCCCAGGCCGCCTTTTATCGTCATTTCCCCGATAAGGCGGCGCTCCTGGAAGGCATCTCGGAGCAGGTCTGGCGCCTCACCTTCGAGGCGTTCCTGGCCCGCTTACAGGAAGGGGAGGTGGAGGTCCCAGGCGGTTCCACAGCAGCGGCGGGAGTCGGCGCGACTCCACCCTCGCGGCTAATGGCCTACATGCGCGAGTACGCACACTGCCTGGCAGCGACGTTGCGATCCCACCCGGGCACGGTGATGCTGGTGCTCACCCATCCAACCTCGACACCGGAGCAGTTTTCTCTTCTCGCTGGCGTGTTCGTGCAGCTGGCGCGCCACGGTATCGCACCCGAGGCCAACGTCCTCGCGCTCATCAGCGCCGTGTCGATCTATACGACGGGCTTCGTCGCCGCCGAGGTTGTTCCACCGGTGGGAGGCGCCCCCGAGCGCCCCATCGACCTGTCGACCGCGAGCGCCGCGCTAAGCCCGGACGATGCGCAGGTGCTGCGTCCTCTCGTTGAGGACGTGGTCGCGGGCCGCTGCGATCTGAGAGTGCAGTTCGCCCAGGGCCTGGAGGCGATCCTGCGCGGATGGGCCTAGCTGATCAGTTTTTCTACCTCGCGCACAATGCGCGCGGCTCCGCCCAGCGAGGACAGTTCCTCGCGTAGCCCTCGGATTCCCGAGGTCAGCGCGGGTTCATCGAGGAGGGCACGGGCGGCGCGTGCGATGAGCGCTCAGCTTGGGCTTGCGCGCGGTCAGGCCACAGCGTGCGTTTTCCACGGCCTCGGCGTTGAATTGGCGCTCGAAGACGCGCCCCGGGACGATCAGCTGCGGGACTTCGTGGGACAGGGGCGTCCATCATCGAGTTTTGCCCGCCGTGGTGCACGAAGACGCGGGCGCGCGGCAGGAGCTCGGCGAAGTCGAAGCGGGGCGCGCAGGTCACCGTGTGACCACCTGAGACCTGGACGGCCTCAGGCGCTCCCGCGACGTACACGTCGCATCCGAGGGCCCTCGGCGAGCTCTCGCCCGGCGCGCACGGCGACGCCCGCGGTGACGCTGCCCGCGCCGAGGTAGACGAGCGCACAGTCGCGATTCTTCGCTGGCAGAGCGGGCGGCTCGTCGAGGAACCCGCAGTAGACGGCACGCTCCCCGCCCGCGGTTCTAGGGTCGGGCAGCTCGGAATGAAGCGGCGCCTCATCCCCTCAAAGATCGTCAGGGACGAGGCCGGGGCGGGCATTCCCATCTCGCGCAGCAGGCGTCGAATTCCTGCGGATTTACGCGGGTTGGAAGCGTAGGAGGCGGTCGTCGGCTGCGAGGCGCTGCCCACGCACGGGATGCCCTCAGCGCGGGCGGCGATGACGGCGGCGAGGCTAAATTCGGAGTAGACGACGTTGGGGCACGCGGTGCGCATGTGGGCGCGGAGCGCGTCGACGGCGGCGCGCGTGTAGCGCTCGTCGAGGGCACCGGTCAGCCAGAGGACCTCCTCAAAGCTATGCACGGGCTTGCGGCCCATGAGGCCGAGGCGCGAGGCCAGGGGGAAGGTGTGGCGCGCGATGGCCTCGGGAAGGCCGAGAGGTGAGGGCACCGGAATCTCGAGCGTTGGAGCGATGGGATTGGCACAGTTGCCGTCGTCTCCCCACGCGAGCACGGCCTCATGGCCAGCGTCCTGGAACGCACGTGCGACGCGCTGCGCGCGCGACCACGGCCCGCCCATCCGCGAGCGGGCGACCATGGGAACGACGAGAACCTTCACGATTCAAGGGTACGCCGCTCACAACCGCACGCCCGCAGCGCGCCCACGCATCGACGCGAGGAAGGGCGCCCCTGAACACCAATAAGGTCGAGGACGTCGCCTGATCGGCGACACCTCTACCGGTTCAAGCGTTTGACGAAGCGGAACATGTAGTCGGCCTCGCCCATCGGTTCGTCCGCCCCACGGGGATGCGAGGGGTCGGGGTGACGTTCGTTGAAGAACTCGACGATGTGGAAGCCGCACTTGTTGACGTAGAAGTGGATGTTGCGCACCTCGAAGTATGGAGTTTCCAGGGTCCATTCCGTGACGTGCGGGTGGGCGGCCTCGATGGCGAACCAGGCGCGCGTCCCCACTCCCCTGGAGTGAACCGAGGAATTCATGGCGAACAGGAGAACCTCGCCTCGTTCCCCATCGACGGTAAGGATCACGTTGCCCACGACATTTCCGTTCCCATGGATGCGATAGGCGAGCGCTCCCGGAGCATACAGAGACTGCTCAATTCGGACAGCGGAAGAATCGGCTGCGCAGTCACACCGCCCTCGCTGGGTCCAGCAGGAGGCTGCTCGCGCGCGGCAAGACGCTCCCCCCACGAAGGAACCCTGCGGGTTGCCCTGGAAGTGCTCGAAGGAATCTTGAAAGTCCGCGATCAGCGCAGAACGATCGGCATCAGTCAGGGGAACAAGCGTAATCGTCATGGGCGCATCGTATCTACGAACGGCTGCACATCTAACAACAGGGGCCACTTGCCACCGTATCCTGGGGGGGAGTGCCTCAACGACGTGAGCCCCCGAGAGCCGAAGGGGTACACATGGAACGCCTGTTCACCATTCCATTCGTCATGCACATCATCAAGGTGCCCCACTCGTTTCGACGAAAGGAACTGGGGTTCTAGGCTCCTCAAGCTAGACACGTAACCGCCAGATACCCTCCGGGGCGCTACAACTCCAGCCTCATGTGCACGAGATCCTGATAGCCCGAAGCCGCGGACCGGTAGCCACGTGGGTTGCGCCCATACTCCTCGAACCCCGCGCGCCGATAGAGGGACACCGCGCGTTGATTGTCAGCCACTACCTCGAGCTCGAGCTGGGTGTAGCCCGCCCGGCGGGCGCAGTCGATGCACGCCTCCGTGAGCACTCGGCCGATCCCCATGCCCCACAGCTCCTTGAGCACGCTGATCCCAAAACGCGCCCGGTGCGCCACTTTGCGCCTGCTGCCTACCGCTTCGACTCCTGCGCTTCCCACGATCTTCCCATCGACGACGGCGACGAGCTCGACCTGGTTACTGCAGCGTTCGGTTTCCTCCAGGAGGCGCGCCTCCCGTTCCTCGTCGATACCCTGCTCGTCCGGGTAGGACAGCAGGTAGTCGGTCTCCGAATGCGTGCGGCGCATGGTCTCGCGCAGCGCGCGGGCATCCGACGCGCCGGCGTTCCTCACGAGGAGCTCCACTCCATCCTTCAACACCACCGTTTCGGCGTACCTCATCATCGGATTCCTTTCCCCTGACGGCTGCTCTTCACAATAGTACGAATGCCCCGGCGTATACTGTCAGCCTGAAAGAGCTACACGCTCGTGGCCTTTAGCCCACCCCAATGACCGAACAGTGTTGACTACACCCATCGACCAGAGACAATATCGTTCAAGCAGTATCGCCCGCTAGGGCCAACACCATTGCACATTGACACCAGGAAGAAGTAGAATACGTTGTATTCATCACCGGGAGGTCACCATGCCCACCATGACCATGCGCCTTGACGAGACAGACGCCGAGGTCGTGCGCAAGTACGCCGAGTTTGAGGGAAAAACAATCTCCGACTTCGTTCGAGATGCCGTCTTCGAGAAGATTGAGGACCAGCAGGACCTCGCTACTCTACGCGAGGCAATCGCAGCAGATAACGGCGTTCGCTACACCCACGAGCAGGTACTCGCAGAGCTGGGCCTGTAAATGTCCTACCACGTCGAGTACAGCGACACAGCCCTCAAGCAACTGAAGAAAATGGACCGATTCGAAGCGCGACTCATTACGTCGTGGATCGGCAAAAACCTTGAAGGCTGCTCGGACCCCCGCATCCACGGCAAAGGCCTGCCCGCCAACCGATCAGGCGAGTGGCGCTACCGTATTGGCAACTACCGCGCCCTGTGCATCATCGAAGATGACCGCCTTATCATCGAAGTCTTTTCCGTCGGCCACCGCCGACACATCTACCAGTGATCACGCGGCCACATCATCGTCACCTGCATTACCGCCAGATTTATACCGCCACTGACGGTGATCGGATGGCGGCTTGTGGGCGGCGATCGGCGGGGCGCAGATGAGGGTGCTCCACCGTACCCTGGGTACAGGAACGGGATTCGTGGCACCACCAGGAGGGCTCACCCATGAAGCGAAGCCAGCAGCACTCACTGTTCGAGGAATCCGGCGAGGACACGCGTCCTCTCGCCGACCGGATGCGCCCCACCTCCCTCGACGAGGTGGTGGGCCAGTCGCACCAGATCGGGCCGGGCAAGGCCCTGCAGTTCCATGATCGAGGCCGACCGCACGCCCTCGATGATCTTCTGGGGGCCTCCCGGGGTCGGCAAAACCACCCTGGCGCGCGTGATCGCCCGCCACACCCACGCCTCGTTCATCGATTTTTCCGCGGTGACCAGCGGCATCAAGGAGATCCGCGAGGTCATGAAGCAGGCCGACGCGCAGGCGTCCATGGGCAGGCGCACGATCGTCTTCGTCGACGAGATTCACCGCTTCAACAAGGCCCAGCAGGACGCGTTCCTTCCCTTCGTCGAGAAGGGATCAATCATCCTCATCGGCGCGACCACCGAGAACCCGTCCTTCGAGGTCAACAACGCCCTCCTGTCGCGCTGCAAGGTATTCGTCCTGCACGGCCTGACCGAGGAGGACCTGGTTGGCTTGATGCGCCGCGCCCTGGAGGACCCGAGGGGCTTCGGCGGTCGGGAGGTGCGCATCGAGGAGAAGCTGCTGCGCGCAATCGCCACCTTTGCCGACGGCGACGCGCGCGTGGCCCTGTCCACCCTGGAGATGGTCGTCCTCAACGGCGTGGAGGACGGCGGAGTGACGACGGTCGGCCCGGAAACGGTCCGGCAGCTGACCTCCACCAAGAGCCTGCGCTACGACAAAGACGGCGAGGAGCACTACAACATCATCTCGGCGCTGCATAAGTCGATGCGCAACTCCGACCCCGACGCCGCCGTGTACTGGCTGGCGCGCATGCTCGAGGGAGGCGAGGACCCCTATACGTCGCGCGGCGCATCACACGTTTCGCCTCCGAGGACGTGGGCCTGGCGGACACGAACGCCCTGAACGTGGCGATCAACGCCTTCCAGGCCGCCCACTTCATCGGCATGCCCGAGTGCTCGGTTCACTTGGCGCAGGCCGTCATCTACCTGTCGCTGGCACCCAAGTCGAATAGCTCCTACATCGCCTACGAGCACGCCAAGAAGGACGCGCTCACACGCTCGCCGAGCCCGTGCCGCTGGCCATCCGCAACGCACCAACCCGGCTCATGAAGGACATGGGATACGGACGAGGCTACCGGCTCGCGCACTACGAGGCCGACAAGGTGGCCGCCGACATGCGGTGCCTGCCCGACTCCCTCGCGGGCGCCGAGTACTACAGGCCCACCGAGGAGGGCAACGAGAGGCGCTTCAAGGAGCACCTGGAATGGCTGACGCACCTGCGCGAACAGGCGCGGGCTGCGGACCCGGACGCCTCGGCCAACGACGACGAGGCGTAGGCGCCCCGCGACCCGGAGGGCCATGCCCCTCACGGACGCCCCATGTCGATGGTCGTCATGGACACCATGTGGAACATGTCGGAGATGCGCATGTACGCCCTGGGGATGAGCCCTACGCCGCGCCGGTCAATGTCGCGGTAGTAGGGGCACGTGCTCAACGAGGCGCGCCCCGCCTGGAGCCGACCGACAAACTGACGGGGGTCGTCGACCGAGAAGTGCATGGTCGAGCCATTCTTCATGCGCTTGACGTACGCCTGGGAGAGCTTCAGCCCCTTCGAGGAGGTCGAGTCGAAGACCACTCGCACGGCGTCAAAGGCCGAGAAGTGGTTCAGGAAGTCGATGACTCTTTCCTCCTCGAAGTAGTAGAAGACTCCCGAGACGACGACGATGGTGGGCCGCTCGCCATACTCCTTCACCCGCTCGATCCACGAGTAGTCGAACATGTCCCCCGGGATCAGGACCTGGCGCTGTCCGGGCGAGAGGAGTTCGCCGCGCACGCGGATGACCTCAGGCAGGTCGAGTTCGAACCAGAGGGCACGCCCGTTATCGCAGCGCCAGTACGTTGTCTCCAACCCGCATCCGACGCTGACAACCGCCGCGTCGGGGTGGGCCGCGAGAAAGCAGCGTATCCGGCGGTCCATGTTGACCGAGCGCGCGATGCTCGACACCATGGTGTACTCGTTCTGCCTGCGGTTCATCGTCGCCGCATCCTCCGGAAGGGAGGACTCCAGGCCGAGGGCCTTGGGATCGTGGATCATCGACGGGTAGTGCCTCGACGCGTAGATGCGCCCGACGAGTGGGATGTACAGGGTCTTCGACAGCTCACTCAGCTCGGGCACGGCGGCCACCTCTTTCAGATCTTCGGATCGGGCTGTTCACAGGGAACACCGTCGGGCGCCGCCTTTCAAGGCACCGAGGTCCCAGCGTCCCTCTCCCCGGGCGCCCAAAGCGCCATTGCCCCGGCCTATCCTGGTAGCAGGGGAACAAGGCAATCAAACCCCAAGCAACGAGAGGGAGAGAGTCGTGAGCGCGAATCGACGAGAGGCATCCGCAAAGGCGATGGAAACGCTTATCCGCTTCTTCCGTGCTGAAAACGAGCGAGACTGGGAGACGTACAGAACGTTCTTGCACCCGGAGGTTGTGTGGCACCTGCACGGCGAGCGAGACAGGACAATCCGCGGGGTCGAGGATTACCTGCAAACCGTCCGCGACACCTACGCGCGATCCGATACGCGGTTCCGCGTGGAGGGGGCGCACGAGTCCGCCGACGGAAGTCGCGTCATCGTCCTGCTGATCGACGACTCCGAGAAGAGGTCCTTCGAGGTGTTCGACATCGAAGACGGCCTGATCCGAAGAGAACACGAGTTCCTCCTGGGGTGAGGAGGCGCACGAGCACGGCGGCTGCCCGCGCGTCAAGGCATCGGTGGTTCGGGTCTGACGGCTGGCGGGATTCTCGACAGCCCTCGACGGCCCGGACAAGGTTGTTTTTCCTTGTGTTGACGGGGAATTTTTCTCCGTTATCGTCGGTGGAGGGCAGTGAGCACCGCCCGCCCCTCCCCACCTGCCCCGCGCACGCAGTCTCATAGGAGGGACGAAAGGCGCGGCTTGCGCTGTCCCGGCCTGAGAGTCGTCGCGCGCAGGTTGATTCAGATACGCGCGCATAGCGAGGAGAACGCATGAGCATGTACTTCGGAGACGTGTCGCTGTGCTACACCAACTCCCTGGCGATGGCCCTGGACTCCGTCGGTGTCGACGTGCGTCCCGAGCACCTGGAGGCGCTCATGGTGATGGGCAACGGTGCGAGCATCATGAAAGAAGACCCTCGGCATCCGCTCGTCTTCTTCGACAACGGGGAGCCCGACGTGTCCATCAGTAACTGCCTGCGCATCCTGGGCTTCACGTGGGAGGACTTCTTCGTCGAAGGACCCGCGGTCGACCTCACCGAGGTCCGGGATCGGCTCGCCCGCATGCTGCAGAGCGGCCCCGTGGTGGCGGGCCCCCTGGACATGGGACTGCTCACCTACAACCCGAACTACCGTGAGCTGGGCGGGGTCGACCACTTCGTCTGCATCCTCGGCCTTACCGACGGTCGGGTGCGGCTGCACGATCCGGCGGGATTCCCCTGCATGAGCATGGAGTTCCAGGACTTCGCGAAGGCCTGGGAGGCGCGGGCAATCTCCTACAGGAGGGGGTCGTTCTCCATGTGGGGCGCCTTCACGCGGGTAAGGGAACCTACGGAGGAGGAGGTCTACCGGGAGGTGTCCTCGATCATGAGGAAGCGTTACGAGGCCGGCGAGCAGGGCGTCATCCATGCCTACGCCAGGGCCATCGGCAGCAACGGAATGAGCCGCCAGCAACAGGCGATGCACCAGTACTTCAGTTTCCGCTTGGCCGCAGCGAGGAGCATCTACGCTGCCCGTTTCCTCGCCGACCACGACCCGGAGCGCGCGCAGCTCAAGGAGCGGATCGCTTCCCTGTTTGGGCAAGCACACCTGGACAACCTCGCGGGGGACAACGAGGCCCTGGCCCACACGCTGGAGGGAATCGCCGACCTTGACGACCGCTTCAGGGAGCTGTGCGTCCTCAGGGGCTGACGGCAAGAAGCCGGGCGGGGCAGCGCCGCTCCACAAGGCCTCGAATCCGATATGGAAGGGATAGTGAGAGACGATGACGAGAGTCCGCGTCGTGCACGAGGCCGACCTGCCCTGGTCGGTCTCCCAGGTGTGGCGTGTTGTCACCAATGTCGATCAGTGGCGGTGGCGTTCGGACCTGGAGGGATGCGAGAGGGTCGGCGAGCACGACTTCGTGGAGTATCCCAAAGGGCGCCACGCCCATTCGTTTCACGACCGTGCGCCGAGAGGAGGAACGGGTGTGGGAGTTCACCATCGACGGGGAGTCCCTGAAGGGGTCCTGGCAAGGCGTTTTCACGTCAACGGCTTCCGGCTGCCTCGCGCGTTTCACGGAGGACGTGGATGTGCGGGGCAGGTTCGTCCCCCGATGGGTTGCCAGGCTGTTCCTACGCTCGCACCAGGCCCGATACTTCAGGGACCTGCGCGCGGAGTTGCGTCGCCGCTACGGCGAGGCCGGGGCGTGAGTCACGGGGGCCGGCGAGCCACTCGGACTCTTGTGCCGCGCGCTGGCGCGGCATGCACCGCGGCCCTCGGCTAGTCGCGCCTCGCGCACGCCCTTCGGTGGGCGCGGAGCTTCTTGAGCGCCCAGTCGTAGTGGGAACTCGTGGCGCTCACGAAGTAGGAGCCGAGCGTCGTGGTCCCCGTCCAGTCGAATCGTCCCCTGTCGAACAGGTCCTCGTCGGAGAACCCCTCCGCCAGGGCTATGACCGCACTGTGGGACTGATCCAGCAGGTCGCGGGCCTGTTCCAGGGGCGTGTCCTGATGCTTGCGCCACAGGGCGACGTTCATGTCGCCGTAGGTCCGCCACGTGTAGGGTTCGGGCAGGAATGGCCGCTTCTCCCCGACCTCGTTGGCACCCACCCAGTCCAGGAGGAGCCGGTGCCACTCGTGGAGGTGAGCCAGGACGTCGCGCAGGTTCTTGTCCCGGCTCCAGTGCGCCTCCTTCCGGCCCTTGTCGGCGGAGAAGTCGAAGGGGGCCACCAGCTCGTCTTCGGTCATGGAGGCAGCAAACTCCGTGAGCTTCCCGTACCCGCGTGCGGATGCGGCGATCAGCTCGTTCTTGCTCGTCGGTCGCGCCACGACACGGCCTCCTTCATCTCCTAGGCAAAGGAGTTCCTGACTCTCCCATTCTAGGGCGGGGGTGACCGAGGGGCGTGCGGAGGTCCAGGGGAAAGAGGAACACTCCCCACGGGAACGCTGTGATCGGCTCATTCAGCCTCTTGGACGGCTTCGCTTTCGAGGCCGGTGACGCTGGAAACGCCGCGCATCAGCAACCATGCCGTCGATAGTGCGATCGCTATGAGCATGGGGATCGGCTTCACTGGTTGCCCGAAGTAGGTGCTGAGGATCTGCGCCAGCCCAATGACCGCCCCGCTGTACTTCCACAGGGGGCGCCAGGACGATCCGGCCCAGGAGATCATGAACACCCCGAGCATGATGTCGCACAGGTGCCACGCCCCGTATATCTCGGCCACAGCCGCCTGGAGGCCGTCGTCGGCGATGACGGGCAGCCCATTGACGGGATAGACGAGCCTGCCGGTCCCGAGCACGACCACCACCCATGCGATCATCATCAGCGCGAAGCTCGCCACCGCGAGCCCGGTTAGCGCCCTCCCACTGCGGACGCGCGATCGAAGCGCGTTGTAGAAGGCCCACCCGCCCAGGACGGCTGAGAGCACGAGCAATTCGTCCATGGCCGCGAGCAGACCGCTGTACTGGTCGACGGCTTGGCGCAAGGAGGCCGCCGACGCCATCTGGAGGCTGAAATACAGGAAGCCAATCCGAACGGCCGCGTACACCAGAACAGCTGCGACAAGCACCCCTTGGGCCAGTCGATACCTTCTCTTCTGTTCAGAGGATCGACCGCCCATGTGTTCCTCCCTCGGATTCCCGGCTCGCCCTCTCACCGCTCCCCTGCCCCGGATCTTGATCCGAATGCGGTGAGCGCGGCGCTCAGCAGGAGTGCCACGGCAGCGACACAGAACGCCACCCGGACCGCATGAGCGTAGGCGCTGCTTGCTGCGGCGCGCACCGCCTCCGCCTGCGGCGCCCCTTGCGCGTCGGCAGCCTCGAAGGCGAGCGCTACGGAGCGGAAGCCCTCGGCGGCGGTTCCCCGGCACGACGCTGCGTAGGTTGAGCCGACAAGCGATCCGATGGCACCGATTCCGATGAGGCAGCCGAGCTGTTGGAAGGTGGAGATCAGGGCGGATCCACCGCCTCGTTGCTGCTGGAGAACGCGTTCCATTCCCCATCCCTGCATGACGGGCAGTCCCATCGCCATGCCCAGCCCGCAGGCGCACTGCCCCACGACCATGAGTGGATATCCCACGACCGCCGTCGAGACACCCATAACCGCCAGACCAAGAGCAATGAGGGACGAGGCTCGCCACGCAGGCGCGCCTTTTGCCCAGCTGCTCCGCGACTCTCCTGGTAACAGCGGCCCCCACCATGGCGGCGCCCACCATGGGCATGAGCATGAGCGCCCCCACCAGCGCGCTGTTCCCCAGCGCCGTCTCCACGTAGGCGGGCAGCACGAACATGATGCCCGAAATCGCGACGTTGAGTGCGAGCAGGGACAACGAGGCGGCGGCAAAGGAGGGGATGCGCAGCAGACCGAGTTCGGCCAGCGGGTTCGGCGACCGGGTGTCACGGCGGACGAACACCGCGATCACCACAGCGCCAGCCACCATCAGGCCCCACGAGTCCGGTGAAGTGGCGGAAATCTGCGCGTTGATGAGTCCCGCCGAGACCAGGGCGAGTCCCCGCGAGGGCGAGGAGCGCGGACACAAGCGGAAGCCGGGCACGGGCGCCGGTGGTTCCACGGGACTGGCTCCGATCCGGCGGCAGGAGGAGGACATCGAGGAGGAGGACGATGAGGAACGCCGCCAGGTCGAAGGCGAAGATGGCTCTCCAGTCGGCGACGTTGACGAGCAGGCCCCCGAGCACCAGGCCGAAGGGGGCGCCGAGGGTCATGGCGACGGCATTCATCGTGAGGGCGAGGACTTGCCTGTCGGATTCGAACAGGCGTGTGATGAGCGCGAGAGTCATCGTGATGGAGAAGCCCGCGCCGAAGCCCATGACCTCGCGCGACGATAGTGGTCGCGACACTCGTCGCGAGGATACCCGCAGCAGAGGCAGCCGCAAAAGCGCCAGCACCGACCAGGAGCGTCCTCTTGACGCCCCACCTGTCGCCCAGGGAACCCGCGAGAAGCATGAACGCGCCGAAGACCAGGTTGTAGGCCGACACCATCCACTGCTGCTCGACCTGGCCGGCGCCCAGCGAGACCGAGATCGCGGGGAGGGCGATGTTGAACGCGGTCGTGTTGGTGAAGCACACGAACGTTCCGAGGCACAAGCCAGCCAGCGCCCGCCAGGCCCGTGTGGCCTCGTACGCGTCTATGCCGTCACAGTCTCCTGCGGGCATGCGAACCATCTCCGTCCCATGCACTCGCGCATTACCCGTTCGTAAATGAATATACGACTCACCCACGTAGGTACACCAACAAGGCGCCGAGACCGGGCCCCCGTCGGCGAGGCCTCGCGTGCGTCCCTCGATGATGGCCTGGGCGTTGGAGCCAGCTCCGCCGTCGGCGAGGCCCCGCGCCGCATCGTGGCCCACGAGCGCGGGGCCGCTGGGCACCCGCTGCCTGGCGCCATCGCCCCCAGGTCAGTGGACGCAGGCCCGGCGGGTAGGGCTCTCAGTCGCTTCCGTGGAACGCCCAGGCACGCCCCCGCACGCCGCGCGCGATGTAGCTGGCGCCGGCAAGGCTCAGGGCGAGACCGAGGCCCGTGTAGAAGAATGCGATGAACCAGTCGGGGAAGATGTCTGCGGCGCGCATGCCGATCCCGAAGGACATCATGAGCGCCATCATGACGTAGCTCTTGCGGTCGAAGAAGCGAAAGACGAGGTGTCGTTCTCCCTCAAGGTCGGCAATGCGCTGGACATTCTTCTTCACGAGCTTGGAGAACATCGAGTGGAAGGCGCAGAAGATTGCTACCGCTCCGCCAACGAGAGCGAGGACGATGATCGTTGTGACTCCGCGCATGTCGATGGCCGCACGTACGCCGAGGACCGCGACGTTCAGGCCGGCGATCAGCCACACGATGCCGGCGACGGCGATCAGGGCCTGCTTCTTGATGCGGAATCGACTCATTTCTTAGCGTCCTTTTCGTCTGCGGGGTCGTCGTACAGGGAGGCATCGAGGAGGGCGAACAGCGTCTCGCACTCGCCGCCGTCCATGAGAGAGGCAAAGATACTGCGCAGCACGTAGCGACACAGGGCCTCAGCGCTCATGGGGCCGACGAGCCGGGAGCGAACCACGGCCTCGTCCGCGTTGAGGACACGCGCGAGCCCGCGCTCGATGTGGGCGAGCATGGGGGCACGCACGGCCTCGAGAGCCTCGCGCTCGCCGCTGGGGAGGCGGCGCATCTCGGTAAACCAGTCAACGCTCATGTCGGCGCGCGCGGAGCGGAGGGCCTCACGAAACCGCCTCACGTAGGAGGTGAAGCGTTCGCCGGGGCGCACGACGCACAGCTCGTCGGAGAGGTTCTCCTCGAAGAATCGGGTGAGCACCGCGGCCGTCAGGTCTGCCTTCGTCGGAAAGTAGCCGTAGACCGAGCCGACGGCGATCCCACAGGCGGAGGCGAGCTTGCGCACGGAGAGCGACGAGATACCGTCGCGTGAGGCGATGGCATAGGCCTGGCTGACCAGGCTTTCCCGATCGATCACTTGCTTGGGCATTCATCCCTACTGTCTTGCGAGCTGCAAAAACCCATAATGAACAGTGTTCAGTATAGATACGTCCCCACGCTCACGCACCTTGGATTGGGATCGCGAACATCCTCTGCACATGCTTCGACTAGGCAGAGAGGATAGCCCGCGCAGGCTTGCCTTTTGAGATCCTTTCCTCAAGCTCTGCACTTCTTCACCGTCGCGGACTTCTTTTCCACTGCAGCCCTATACCTGCAGCTGCACAGGGCGGACAAAGCACGCAAAGTCGCTGCCGCGGCCTCGGCAGGCGCACCGCACCAAATCCCACCGGTATACAATGACCAAATGACTGACACAAGCAGACAAGCGCAGTGGTTTTCCGATAACGAGCACAACTGGGACGACCGCGCCGAGCTGCACATGGCTGGCAACTACTGCGACTACCAGCGCCTTCTCGAGGACCCGACGGGCAGAGCGAAGATTACTGGCGCGTACAACTTGCCTTCGCAGCGCGTCATTCACACGGTCGGGCCGGCTGTGCCCGCCGGCGAGGATGCTGACATGCATCGTTTCGAGCTGATGAGCTCGTACCTGAATTGCCTGGATTTAGCGCAGGAAAGCGGTATGGGTTCGCTTGCCTTCTGCTGTATTTCGACGGGCGTTTTTGGCTACCCGAAGCAGGCCGCTGCCGAGGTCGCAGTGGATGTGGTCAATCGGTGGCTCACTGCGACCCAGTCCCCCATGGTCGTTGTGTTTGATGTGTTCTCGGACGAGGACGCGGCGATTTATCGAGGGCTTTTGGGGTTCTAAGGTCTGGGGTGCAGGTCTTTCTAAGCTATAGCTTTCCAGTGTTGCAGGCACTTCGAAGGGCGGGCAAGCATGGATAGGAAGGCTGTTCAGATTCTGAATCGTTTGATGGACGATCAGAAGAAGCATTCGGTGAGTGCTAAGGAGCTTGCTTATGCCCGGAAGATGGGCGTCGTTGTTGAGGACCAGCCGATTACTTATGCTCAGGTGATTGATGTCCTGACGCACTGTTTCGATGCTGTGTCTTTAGAGGATGCGGCGCAGGCGTTTTTATTCAGTTTGTCCTCGCGCGACGTGGATTATCGCTATATTTTGGCCTCATTCGTGTATGCGCGCAGTTGGTTTTCTTTTGACCGAGGTCAGGCGGAGGAGGTTCCGGAAAAGCTGACGGGCGCCTTCTTTAACTGGGTGAAGCACAAGGGCGGCGGTATTTGGGGAACGATCGGGAAGCCGATCTTTTACTTGAGCAGTTCGCACCGATGGAGCGGTGGGCTGCAAGTAATGCTGATGTGGGGATTGTGCGGTCTATCTTGGAGCAGGCTGATTCCATGGAGGACGAGGCCAGTGGTACTGCCTTGGCAACCGCTATCCGCACCGCGAAGTTGCTTCCCTGCAACCAGGCCGAGGCCGTTGGGATCGTTGAGACTCTAGGAATATGCGGGATTCTAGAAGCGCCAGGGCACCCCGGTTTTCTGCATTCATTCACTCCCCCGCTGGAGCGCGACACCGGTGACCTGCGGCAGAGCCTGTCGTACCCCTTGAACTGGTGGCGCGGGGCCTATGGCGTGAATTGGGAGAACGCGGCGGGGGTGTTTGTGTACAGGCTTCGAGCAGAGACCTGAAACCCTGAAATATTAAGAGTAAAAAGGCTCTTCAGAGTTGAGTGTGGATGGAGGCATCTAGGCCTCCTACGATGAGGAGCATTCGGAGTTGGTAGTTGGTGGGGTTGCGGTAGCCTCTGGCGATTCGTCGGGTGGGTGTGGCTCGATGGAAGACCTCGCGCACTTGCTGGGCGCAGTGGTAGGCGACTTCGAGACTAATGTGTGCCCCATCTGCCGTGAAGGCTGCGCGGAGTCGTTCTTGTTGACGCTTCGTGAGCCGATCACGCGTGGCGCGCAAGAAATTGCGGACCAAGTAGAGGGGATCGCCTGTGCGTCCACAGTGTCCCAATGTGTCTTGCTGGACGCGGCGACGCACCTCACCTGGGGCGTCGCCAGTGAGCTTGACGATGTGAAAGGTGTCCAGCACGCTGGTTGCGTCTTGGAGCTGGTTATCAATGGCGTTCTTGCTGTCCCTGGAAGGGGTCCAGCGTCGCGATTCGCACTCCCGCGCGGAAGTCTTTTCCGCGCTCGGCCAGCCAGTTCTTGTACACGGTGCCAGACCTTCCCGGGACCACGTCCAACAAGCGGCCCGTGGGATGGTCCTTCCCGCGTGTCAGGTCCACGATGCCGGTGAGCTCACGTGGGCCCCGGCGGTGCCGGTCCTAGTAGTGCCACACGTGCTGATCGACCCCCAGCACCCGAACCCCCGCAAAACGGGCAGGGTCATCACATGCGGCTTGCAGACACGGCTTGATACGGGACCACACGGTGTTCCACGTAGTTGCCAGTTGTCGGGCCAGGCCAGCGATGGTGGCTCCCTCGAAGCGCAACTGCCGGATCACCCAGCGGATCGCCCGGGTCCCCAGACGCGCCCGGGGTGCACACACCCGCTCATCATGTTCCAGGAATGTCACCGTCTGGCAGGTGGTTTCGCGGCATATCCATCGGCGCTTAAACCATCGGATCCGCACCGGGACCCCGGCCCAGGGCGCGTCGATCACCTCCACCACCACACGCCCGTGACCTTGCGCGATCACCCCACAACCCGGGCAGCCAGCAAAGCGATCGCAGGACTCTATGTCGAGTACCAGACCACACTCACGCCGAGCGGCAGCAACCAGATGGAAGCCCTTCAAGTCGATGAGCAGATCACATCGATCACAACGCCCAAGTGACACAGAACAGTAGCAGGTAGGGAGAGACATTGTCGAGGTCCTTGACGACAGCGGGGGTTGAAGTCCGCTCATCATCAAGGACTTCGACCTCTACCCGCAACCCCCGACCAACACCCGGTCACCCACACTCAACTCTGAAGAGCCGGAGTACCCAACCAGGCCATCAAAACCAAGACCAGACACATGCAACACATCATGAGGAGTCATGCGTACGATTTTATATTCGCCTTCTGGTTCGTCCCACGATGTTTGATACTCGTAATACAACTCCTTAGTATCAAGGTCGCGCCTAACCGTCATTCGATCAGGCATCAACGGATACAACGCCACCACCTCACCCAGACCATTACGAATCACCTGAGCAAATGCGTTACCCCACAGAAGTAAATGGGTCATGAGGGTTTCGCGAAACACAAAACTTGTCATCTCCGGGTTTGGCTCATCATGCAACAGGTGGTACAGGGGATGTTCTAGGGCTTTCACCCGCGAACTATACCTATCTGTGCGATACACATGCAACGACAACTCCGTGATAGCTTCAGCCAGGATCCGCACACATGAATACACCGCAGTCATCTGCATCGCACCCTGTAAAGTCACCGTCTTACCGAAGGACGCAGTGCTGGCGAAGAAACCGGTGTTGAACAGCGACCAGCTATTCTGCGGTGCTGGTAGGACTGGGGTTTTGAGGCCGAATCAGGAGAGGACGCCTATGAAAGTCACCCACTTTCTGGTGTGAGGAGGGACATATTTGTCTTATGTGTCCTGGTTTACTGAGACAGCTGTTTTGGGGACCTAAATTGGAGTCAGGCTTGAGAGTCAAGTCGATAAAACTAGTGAAGGATTTCAATCATGAACGTAGAAGCTTCGTGCCAGATTGGTGTGAGAGGAACTGTAGTCCAACGCCTGTTGGTGGGGGCAATCGGAGGTCTGGCCGGTGGCATGGTCTTTGGAATGATGATGTGGAAGATGGGGATGCTGACCATGATCGGATCCATGATGGGGGTGGAGTCCGCGCTAGTTGGTTTTGGCATTCATATGATGATTTCGGTGATATTCGGGCTGCTTGCCGGGATTTTACTGAAATTTATGCCTTCCTGCCCCGGGCAGGGGATGCTGTTCGCCGTCGTTTTCGGTGTGGCCTTGTGGGTGATGGGCCCGCTGGTGGCTATGCCACTGATGATGGGCGGTGCCGTCTTCCAAATCACCCAAACTTCGATGATGTCCTTGATGGGGCATGTCATCTACGCCCCTAGTGACGCTTTTCGTAGCGAAGGCTCTTCTTCCTCGCTTTGCAGGCAAACGGGCATGACCTACTCTTGTAGTGTGAGCATCTGGAAAAACATGGAAAAGAATCTAGGAGGCCAGCCGTCTCTTAACCCGAGGAACATGGCAGGGCAAGTACAGCCATGTCTGCGGGAGGTGGAGTTGTTTGAACAGATTCCTCCTGCAGAGTTAGCTGGTCTTAACCAGATGCTCCCACTCAAGACCTTCGCTTCGGGGGACATGATTTACGACCCGCTACGCCCTTCTCAGGTGCTGTTCATCGTAAAAAGTGGCCGGGTGCGTTTGTTTCAGGCCAGCCCCAACGGCAAAACCTTCACACTGGCGATTTATGAGCCTGGTGACGTGTTCGGAAACATGTTGATTGTCGGCCAACACATGGGCGCAAGCTATGCCGAAGCCTTAGAAGACAGCAGCATATGCCAGCTAACACATGAGCAGGTTGAAACCTTTTTCCTTGCCGACCCGCGTATTTCTCAGCAGGTCACCGCCATCCTCGCTAGGCGTGTAAAGGACCTGGAAACTCGCCTCAGCGATTTAGCGCTGCGCCCCTTCCCCAACGGGTGGCGTCTTTGCTGCTGTCTATCGCGCGGCCCTCCCACTTGCCCTGGAAACATGATCTGATTGTTCCCATGACCCACGAGCAGCTCGCAAATGTCGCGGGTTCCACCCGGGAAGCAGTCAGTAAGGCCCTGGCAGCTCTGGCCAAACAGGGCATGATCATCCAAAAACGCGGATCGATCATTCTGACCGACCCGCAACAACTAGAACTTTTCAAAGAACTCTTACATGAGTAGCTAACAAATGCTTAGGTTTATAGTGCTGAGAGCGGCGCTAAGGAACCAGCTACCTTACCTGAAAGACAAGAACACCAGCGTCACGCACACTGCACACTGTGCGTCATCACGCACGTAATCAACCCGTTCAGAAAAGCCTCCTGGAGGTAACCCGCATAGCGCGCATCTACTCCAATTTCCACTCTTCACCTCAAAGAGATGGATGATCGAATTGCCCGCATCATGACCACCACTACCCAAGTCATCGTGCTGCTAAGCGATTACAACAACGGAGACTTATCAACACGCAAGAACTCAGTGCCTACGATAAACACCCCAACACCTACTAACTCTGATCCACACCAAACTCTCACAACACCAACAATCCGCGAGATTCATAGACCGATTCGCTACTGACCTCTGCGTTTCTGATGGCTCAGTCGAGTGCCATGATGGTGGCGACTACGCTGTCGATTTTTCGGTGGATTTTTATTTATCGGGTTTGATGTTTCCGGCTGGGTCTTGTCGGATGTGGATGTTGTCTACCCTCCAGGCGAGTACTTCGTGTCCTGCGTGGTGGAGTCTTTGTTCGAGGGCGAGTTTCATGAATTCTTTGGATGGTGGGGACATGTCACGGAATCCTTGCCAAAACGGGACAACAGTAAAACGGCTCTTCAGAGTTGAGTGTGGGTGGAGGCATCTAGGCCTCCTGCGATGAGGAGCATTCGGAGCTGGTAGTTGGTGGGGTTGCGGTAGCCTCTGGTGGTGCGTCTGCCCTAGTTCGATGATCCCGTTGCTGGCTTCGGCGGGGTGCGTTGCTGGCTCCGGCTGTGTCGAAGTAGGCCAAGAAGGCGTCCTTCCGCTTGCGTAGGGTCCGGCCCAGGCGAGTGATTTCGGGGATGGGACACGTTGGCAGGCGCTCAATGAGGTGCGTGGCCAGGCGTTGGCGTTGGACGGGTGTGGCTCGGTGGAAGACCTCGCGCACTTGCTGGGCGCAGTGGTAGGCGACTTCGAGACTAATGTGTGCCCCATCTGCCGTGAAGGCTGCGCGGAGTCGTTCTTGTTGACGCTTCGTGAGCCGATCACGCGTGGCGCGCAAGAAATTGCGGACCAAGTAGAGGGGATCGCCTGTGCGTCCACAGTGTCCCAATGTGTCTTGCTGGACGCGGCGACGCACCTCACCTGGGGCGTCGCCAGTGAGCTTGACGATGTGAAAGGTGTCCAGCACGCTGGTTGCGTCTTGGAGCTGGTTATCAATGGCGTTCTTGCTGTCCCTGGAAGGGGTCCAGCGTCGCGATTCGCACTCCCGCGCGGAAGTCTTTTCCGCGCTCGGCCAGCCAGTTCTTGTACACGGTGCCAGACCTTCCCGGGACCACGTCCAACAAGCGGCCCGTGGGATGGTCCTTCCCGCGTGTCAGGTCCACGATGCCGGTGAGCTCACGTGGGCCCCGGCGGTGCCGGTCCTAGTAGTGCCACACGTGCTGATCGACCCCCAGCACCCGAACCCCCGCAAAACGGGCAGGGTCATCACATGCGGATCACCGAAAGCATCGATTTTCGCGCTCCCATGATCAAGCGGTAAGTCACCAATTGATTCCATGATCTTGACAAGCTTTGCGTTCCGCTCTGCAACGGTATTACCTAGCTTTGTCGCGTTTACATCCACATCGTCAAATAGGCCACGCAAATCAGACTCGGAGCCACTACCTTTGGCGGAATCTTCAATAGAACGGAATGCTTGAGCGAGAGTTTCATTCAAGTTTTCATCGGATGCAGCGCGCGTGCGAACATTCGCAAACAAATCTGACATACGGATGAGAAAGCCCCTGTCTTTAATGATTCCGACACAGTCGCTTTCAGCTACTTCATCGCAGCTAGTCCCGGTCGATTTCTGTAACAGTGCTAGTTTAAAACCTGCGTTAGCAACTGAAGCTATCCACACTAAGAAATCCTCTCCTCTCGACAAACAGCATCCCTGTCTACCTTCGGGGCATGAAAAGTCCACCCCTCCCCAAACGCCCGGTGTAGCAGGAAGCTGGCCCCCGCCAGTGCCAGAGCGCTCCCCAGTCCCGTGTAGAAGAATGCGAAAAACCAGGTGGGGATGATGCCGGTTAAGCGCAGTCCGAAGCCGAAGGACATCATGAAGGCCATGATCAGGTAGCCTTTGAGGTCTAGAAATCGCAGGAAGTTCAGGCGTTCGCCGCCCAGGCCTCGAATCCTCTGGGCATTCTTCACGACGATCTTGCCGAACATGGCGTGGAAGGCGAAGAAAGCGGCGACTGCACCGACAACAAGTGCAACGACAACGCCAACAGTCGCACCGCTCATTTCAACGGCCGAACGTACGCCAATCAGGGCAACATTCACTCCCGCCAGCAGCCAAACCACTCCGGCCACGGTGATCAGGTTTTCTTTCTTCATTTTGAGCAGTGTCATCAGCAATCTTTCTTTTCAATCGGGGCCGCAGCAACGCTTCCAGAATCAGCACTCTCAGCCACGGCCTCGTACAAACTGGCGTCAAGAAGGGCAAAAAGCGTCTCGCAATCAGAGCCCTCCAGAAGCGAAGTAAAAATAGTTCCCAGAATGAAAGGACAGAGCTTCTCGGGGCTCAGCGCGCCGACCAAGCGTGAGCGCACGACCGCCGGGTCCTCATCCAACACATGCTGAAGTCCCTGTTCCATGTGGGTCACCATTGGTCCGCGCGCAGCCTCCAAGGCCTCGTGCTCACTGCGGGGAAGGCGGCGCATCTCAGCGAACCAATCAACGTCCATCTGAGCCAAAGCCTCGCTCAAAGCACCGCGCAATTTCCGCACGTAGTCGACGATACTCTCGCGCCCATCAACCCGGCAACATTCCTCGAAGAGCGCCTGGCCGAAGAATCGAGTGAATACTGCGGCCGTCAGGTCCACTTTTGTCGGGAAGTACATGTAGACCGAGCCGACGGCGATTCCGCAGGCCGCGGCCAGTTTTCGCACGGAGAGTGCAGAGATTCCTTCGCGCGCAGCGATGGTGTATGCCTGCTCGATCAGCTTGTCTTTATCAATGACCTGTTTGCGCACGGAACCCCCCTCGTCGGCTTCGCTCTATAATGAACAGTGTTCAATATAGACACATCCCATCCCACACGACAGGCGAGGAACTCGAATGCGAGTACTCTCGACCACAAAGAGCACATCATCCAAGCCGGCAAACTTTGCAAGTGCGATTTCCACTTCTGTTAACGCAGGCCTGCTGATTATTAGCACTGAGACCAAGCGCCTGCACCAATAAAGGGCGAACGCAAACTAGCATTAGACCCAGGTTTACAAGCGCGTTCAAGGAAGGCCGCTATAGACATGGGTCAATTCACCTCCAACATGGCACCCATCGAAAACTCCCTCGGTGACGCCGATGTTGAAACGACTCACTACTGGGTCTATGCACCGGGGAAGGGCGCGAGTATGTGGGAGGAATTCTACAGCCAGGGAGTGATGGGACTTGCCTGGCACGAACTTGGCGACCTCTCCGCGTACGCAAGCAAAGAAGAGATCCGCCTTACCCTGATGGACCCAAGAAGAGGAACAACTAACCCTAGCAACGACGCCTATGGGCTCTGGCAGTTCGTCAACGATCTCAAGCCCGGCGACGTCGTTTTTGCGAAGGGAGGCCGAGGGAAGATCCTCGGGCGCGGCCTCGTCACCGGAGACTACGAATACGACGAGGCCCAGGGCCACTTCCCCAACCTCCGCAGCGTTGAGTGGACGCACAAGGGAGAGTGGGCAGTTGATCGCATTCTCCCGCTGAAAACACTGACTGACATCACGGATGACACCACCCTTGTCGCAACTATCGAGGCTCTTTTTGAGGTCGAAACCGATGAGGCCATCGACGACCAGCCTGCGATCGAATACCCCGCATACGACAGGGAAGATTTCCTCTCGGAAGTCTTTATGTCCGATCAGCAATACGACACCCTCACCGGGCTACTTCGCGCGAAGAAGAACGTCATCTTGCAGGGCGCACCCGGCGTCGGCAAGACCTTCGCAGCAAAACGACTCGCGTATTCGATGATGGGCACAAAAGACGCCGAACGCGTCATGATGGCGCAATTCCACCAAAGCTACTCCTACGAAGACTTCATCGAGGGATACCGCCCCTGCGCGGACGGTTTCGAGCTTTCCAAGGGCGCGTTCTACACATTCTGCAAGCAGGCAGCCGATGACAATGAGCGCGATTATTTCTTCATCATTGACGAGATCAACCGTGAAATCTTTCAAAGATTTTCGGCGAGTTTCTTCATGCTTATCGAGAACGATAAGCGCGGTGAGAAGAACAAACTCCAGCTGCTCTATTCGCGCGAGCGTTTCTGCGTGCCAAGCAATGTATACCTGATTGGCTTGATGAACACAGCGGACCGCTCGCTTGCCTTATTGGACTATGCGCTGCGTCGCCGATTTGCTTTCTTTACCCTCAATCCAGGCTTTTCTTCCGCAGGTTTCACGCGCTATCGCGAGGCCGTGGGCAGTACCGCTTTCAACAGTCTGGTTTCGTGCGTGGCCAGGCTGAACACCGAGATCGCGAGCGACGAGTCTCTTGGTGAAGGCTTCATGATCGGGCACAGCTACTTCTGCGGATTCCTTGGCCGCACAGTCGATCACGCCAGTCTTTCAGCGATCGTTGAATATGAGCTCATTCCTATGCTTGGCGAGTACTGGTTCGACGACCAGGAGAAGGTCCGCGTCTGGTCCTAGGCACTTCGTCGCTCGATTCAATGATTCCGATTCGTAACACCTACTACATGCTCGCGTACGCCTTCCAGGTGCTACGCCAGCAGGGGTATCGCGACATTGCAACCGAGGAATTTGCCTCTACTGCGGAGCTCTTGGCTGAGATCCTTATCCGCGGCGTGCTCTCCCAACTCAAGCGAGGCCTCGGACGCTCCTATGTCGACGTTACAGAACCCCTGTCTTCTCTGCGCGGAAAAATCGAGGTAACGGAGTCCCTCAAGACGCGATCAATTCTGCGCCGGCAGTTGGTGTGCAGTTACGACGAGTTTTCGCTCGACACGCCAATGAACCAGATCATCAAGGCGACGTGCACGGCCTTGATGCGCTCACGGATATCGAGGCCTCGGAAGAAAGAATTGCGCAGGTTCCTTCCCTTCTTCGCGGAGGTTTCGGATATCGAGCTCGGAGCAGCCAACTGGCGGATGCGTTTTGACCGCAATAATCAGACCTATCGCATGCTGATCAATGTCTGTTGGCTGATTTACTCGGGGCTTCTGCACACGAATGAAGGCGGGGATACTCGGCTTGCTGAGTTTTTGGACGAGCAGAACATGTGTCGCTTGTACGAGAACTTTATTTTGGAGTACTACCGCCAGGAGCATCCAGAAATTCAGACGAGTGCGCCGCATATTGCGTGGGCGCTCGATGATGGTTTCGATGACATGCTGCCGACGATGCGATCCGATGTGACTCTGCGGCGCGGGGAGAGGGTGCTCATTATTGATGCGAAGTACTATGCGCATTCCACGCAGGAGCGTTTTGGAACGCGGAGTCTGCATTCAGGGAACCTCTATCAGATCTTCACGTATGTGAAGAATATGGAGGCCGCGCATAGCAGCGAGGCGCACTGGGTGTCAGGCATGCTCTTGTATGCGAAGACCGATGAAGAGGTCTACCCCGATGGGGAGTATCAAATGAGCGGGAATGCGATTAGCGTAAGGACGCTCGACCTCAACCGCCCCTTTGAGGAGATCCGCGCTCAACTCGACGGGATTGTAGAGGCGCACTTTTCACGGTGATATCCTCGCCAGTAGTGCAAGTTTTCACCAGGAAGAAGGCTCGCCGTGTACAAAGTCGTGCGCATCGCCCTACCGCTCCTTTCATCGCGACGGTCTACATAGCGCTACATTTCTTCGTCGTCGCGGACTTCTTTTCCGCTGCAGTCCTCTACCTGCAGCTGCGCAGGGCGAACAAGGTACACAAAGCTACTGTCGCAGTCTCGGCAAGCTCCCCTGCCCCGACATCCCACCGGTATACAATGACCACATGACTGACACAAGCGGGCGAGCGCAATGGTTTTCCGATAACGAACGCAACTGGGACGACCGCGCCGAGCTGCACATGGCTGGCAACTACTGCGACTACCAGCGCCTTCTCGAGGACCCGACGGCCATTAGCGCCGAACTGGCCCAAGATATCGAACGATTCGGCGATCTCACCGGCAAAGACGTCATCCACCTGCAGTGCCACGTCGGAACGGACACAATCGGCTTTGCGCGCCGCGGCGCCTCGCGCGTTATTGGCCTCGACCTGTCCGAGGCCTCACTTGCCCACGCTTGCAGCATCGCCGAACGCGCGGGCGCTGACGTGGAGTTTGTTCACGCGAACGTGTACGACGCGCGTCAAGCAGTGTCCGGCACCTTCGATCTGGTGTACACCTCGATCGGCGTTCTGTGTTGGCTGCCCGATATCGCTCAGTGGGCAAGGGTCGTTGCTTCCCTACTCAAGCCGGGCGGCGCTTTCTTCATCCGCGATGACCACCCGATGTTCATGACAATCGGGGAGGATATTTCCGATGGCTTAAAGATTGAGCAGCCATACTTCGAGCAGGATGCTCCGATGACATGGGATGACGATTCAAGCTACGTGGATTGCCCCGATGCCCCGCGGATTACTCACACGACAAATCACCAGTGGAATCACTCCCTTGGACAAATCGTTACTGCTCTCATCAACGCGGGTTTGGTGATCGATGAGCTTGAGGAGACACCGCGCGCGGCGTGGTGTCCGTGGCCCGAACTCATGGAACAAGATTCCGCTGGAGGTTGGCACCTTCGCGACAAACCAGAGCGCCTGCCCCCTTCAGTTTGCGATCACCGCACACAAAAACTGACAGTGCGCGCAGCGGTCTTAGACTTGTGAGGGCCAGACAAGGTAGGGAACACTCACACCAGCGCGTGAGTATGCCGTGACCGTGCACCGACCATGTCGATAGCGGCTCCAAGCGCACTAGCGAGGCCTACCCTGCCTGGCGGGGTAGGCCTCGTTCCACGACAGCGATGTTATAGTCATTGCCAGTCAACGAAGCCCGATAAGGAAAGCCCCGCATGGCCAGATTCGCGCGCATCGCCGCACCCCTCCTCGTTGTCGCCGTGGTTTATGCGGGATGCTTCGACCAAGCCCTGCCCAAGCAACCTCTTTTCCCAACCTTCGTATCGATCGGTGCGCTGCTGATCGCAATCTACTTCAGTGCGCTCACAGTGCTCCACTCTCAAGACAAGGTTGCTCCGCGCGCACTCGCTTTCTGGGGCCTCGTCATCAAGCTCGCCCTCCTCCCCATCTTCCTCATCACACTTATTCTCACGATCGGAGTTCCGCTAGATAGGTCCAACGGCAACATAGGCGGTTTGCTACTGGTCTTTTTTATCCTCCCTCTGGACGCGGGAGTCTACTGCTTGATGCTCGTGTCATCCTTCCACGGGTTTGCCGTAACAAAACGCCTACTGACCGAACAGACCATCCCCACGGCAACGGTGAAAAGCTCAGAAAGATGCACGCCGTTCCCATCGCAGACTTTGTTGCATCTATCTGGCTCTACGCACTCCTGCGTCGACTCGATCGCACTGCCGCCGCCAGCTCTCTGGACGCTTAACCCGCTATCACCGCTGACGAGACCCCATCCTCCAGGGTTCCGTACACCACGACACAGCAGCCAAAGACCATCACGCGACTTCGACTCTCACCCACTTCACAAGTTCCTCGTATCCTATCGTCCCATCAGCTACACCCAGCATGGCCGAAAGAAACGCCGCATGATCGGGCGCAAAACCAACACCGCACATCCTGAGATACGTGCCTAGCAGAGCGGCATCGGTTCGTTTATTTCCATCCAGGAAGGGATGCCCCAAAATGATTCCAACAGCGTACCGACACGCTTTCTCGACCACACTGGGATAGCGCTCCTCACCCCCAAACATCTGGAACGGCTGAGCAAGAGCCGAGGCCAACATTCCCTCGTCTCGCACGCCATCAAGACCACCGAAGCGAGCAATCGCAGCCGAATGGATGGCACACACATCGTCCCGAGAAAAGGCGAAAGCGGTCACTTCGCGAGCTCTTCAAACACGTCCGCGTAAGCATCCATGAAGTCAACAGCGACATCGACGGCGCTCTCAGACTGCTGCGCAGGCTGAATGACCACCCAAGGCCTGTTGTTCTTGAGGATCGTGACAGGGTTCCCCGTCCTGTTCACCTCTGCTGTCACTCGCGAAAAGTTGTTCTTCGCATCGGCGAGCCCCATAGTTAGTGTCGACATACTACCCCTTTCAATCTTAGCCATAATTATGGCCAGAATCTGGCCTCGGATCAAGCGACTGGCCACTCCCGAGCATGGAAGATCTGGCACTCGCCGCGCTCTCTCGATAAACGAACCCCGGCCTCGTCCCACAAAACAGGGACGAGGCCGGGGCTATCAGTCTGCGGGCTCAGCTCGGTATGAGTGTCACTCCCACTCGATGGTGGCCGGGGGCTTGGAGGTCACGTCGAGGACGACGCGGTTGACCTCGGGCACCGAGTTGGTGATACGCGTGGAAATGCGGGCCAGGACGTCGTAAGGCAGGCGCGTCCAGTCGGCCGTCATCGCATCCTCGGAGGAGACGGGGCGCAGCACGATCGGGTGACCGTAGTGCGGCCGTCACCCTGGACGCCCACGGAACGAACGTCGGCGAGCAGGACGACTGGGCACTGCCAGATCTCCTGATCCAGGCCGGCCGCCGTGAGCTCCTCGCGGGCGATCAGGTCGGCGGCGCGCAGGATGTCCAGGCGCTCGCGCGTGACCTCGCCGATGATACGGATGCCAAGGCCGGGGCCCGGGAAGGGCTGACGGTTCACCAGGTAGTCGGGCAGGCCCAGCTCGCGGCCGACCGCGCGCACCTCGTCCTTGAAGAGGGTGCGCAGGGGCTCGACCAGCTCGAAGGTCATGTCCTCGGGCAGACCACCCACGTTGTGGTGGCTCTTAATGTTGGCTGCGCCCTCGCCGCCGCCGGACTCGACGACGTCGGGGTACAGGGTGCCCTGGACGAGGAACTTCACCTCGCCGCCGGCGGCGCCAACCTCTTCGATGACCTGCTTCTGAGCGGCCTCGAAGGAGCGGATGAACTCGCGGCCGATGATCTTACGCTTCGCCTCGGGCTCGGTGACGCCGGCCAGGGCGGACAGGAAGCGCTCGGACTCGTCGCACGTGATGACGCGGATACCCATGCCGCGCGCGTAGTCGTTCTCGACCTGCTCACGCTCGCCCGCGCGCAGCAGGCCGTGATCGATGAAGAAGCAGGTCAGTTGGTCGCCGACAGCCTTGTGCACGAGGGCCGCGGCCACGGAGGAGTCCACGCCGCCGGACAGAGCGCAGATGACCTGCGCGTCGCCGACCTGCTCGCGGATCTTCGCAACCTGCTCGTCCACGATGGAACCGGCGGTCCACGTGGGTTCCAGGCCGGCCCCCTCGTAGAGGAAGTTCTTCAGCGCGTCCTGGCCGAACTGGGAGTGGCCCACCTCGGGGTGCCACTGCAGGCCGTAGAGGCGACGCTCACGCGACTCGAAGGCCGCAACAGGGGTCTCGGTGGTGGAGGCAGTGACGGTGAAGCCCTCGGGCGCGCCCTGGACGGCGTCGCCGTGGCTCATCCACACGATCTGGTCGTCGGGGGTGCCGCCGAACAGGCAGGAGTCGACGGAGACAGAAGCCTCGGTGTGCCCGTACTCGCGAGTGCCCGTGCGACCGACGGTGCCACCGAGGGCGTGGGCCATGGTCTGGAAGCCATAGCAGATGCCCAGCACGGGCACGCCGGCCTCGAAGATCGCCGGATCGACAGAGGGAGCACCCTCCTCATAGACGGAGGACGGGCCGCCGGACAGGATGATGGCGGCGGGCTCCTTGGCGAGCATGTCCGCCACGCTCATAGTGTGGGGGACGATCTCGGAGTAGACGTTAGCCTCACGTACGCGGCGCGCGATCAGCTGGGCATACTGCGCGCCGAAGTCGACGACGAGGACGGGATGCATGTCAGAAGCGTTCACCCTGCCAATGGTACCCGCGCGCGCCCCGCCCCGTCGTGCTCCATTACGCATGTCACCACTGCGGACGCCGGATACGGCGACGGCCCCGCCCCCAGGTGGGGACGAGGCCGACTCACGTTGCGCTCGAGCGCGCGGCTCAGCGGAAGATGGAGCGCAGCACCGGGAAGGCACCGGTGGCCACGGCGGCCTTGACCAGGTCTCCGATGATGAAGGGCACGAAGCCCTTCATCAGACCCTGTTCGAGGGTCATGTGCGCGAAGGGGATCATCCAGGCCAGGCCAAGGATGTACACGGAGAACAGGGACACGACGGCGGTCGGCGCCATGGTGACAATGCGACGGTCGGCGCCGCGCTGGGCGGCCACTCCGGCGATCGCGGCGACGAGGAGGTAGCCGAGGATGTAGCCGAAGGACGCGAAGGCCCAGCCGACGTTCGTGCCGGTGAAGACCGGGACGCCCGCAATGCCGAGGAGGGCGTACGAAGCGACGGAGGCGAGGCCTCGGCGCGCGCCGAGGGTCGTACCGACCGAGAGGGCGCCCAGCGTGCCGAGCGAGACGGGCACGGGCGTGAAGGGCAGCGGGATCGAGATGCGGGCGAGGACGATCATGGCGATCGTGCCAGCCGCCACCAGGGCGATCTCGCGGGCGATCGTGCCACCGAGGCGGTCGGCGAGAACGCGGTTCTCACGCGCGGCGACGGGGGAAGCGGTCAGGGTGGTCATACGACACCTTTCAACAGGGCTAACAGCCTTTCATTCAACAATTGAACAATATGCTGTCCGCCACTCCCCTGTCAAGCACACGGGCGCAGATCTCAGGGGGCGAGCGCCACACCGGCGCTCGCCCCTGGAGCCCATGAGCGGGTTTGATCAGTGCGCGAAGTGGCGCGTGCCCGTCAGGTACATCGTGATGCCCGCAGCGTTCGCCGCGTCGATCGACTCCTGGTCGCGCACGGAACCACCGGGCTGAACGACGGCCTTCACGCCCGCATCGATGAGCACCTGAAGGCCATCCGCGAAGGGGAAGAACGCATCGGACGCGGCGACCGCGCCGATGGAACGCTGCTCGGGAGCATCACCCACGACCTCGGAGGCGCGAGCGCCGCCCGCGCTGTCCACGTTGGACGCCGCCGCGTCACCCGTCGAGCGCGAGCCCAGCGTGTTCGCACGCTCAACCGCCAGCTTGCAGGGAGTCCACGCGGTTCACCTGGCCCATACCGACGCCCACCGAGGCGCCGTCCTCAACCAGCAGGGATCGCGTTGGAGCGCACCGCACGCACCGTGCGCCACGCGAACTCCAGGTCCGCCAGCGTCGCCTCGTCGGCGGGAGCGCTGACCGCGAGCGTCCAGTTCTCCGGAGAATCGCCGGGCGCGTCAATATCGTCGCGCTCCTGGACCAGCAGTCCGCCGCTGATCTGCTTGAACTCGTACGAGCCACGAGCCGGGGGCTCAACCTGCAGGACGCGCAGGTTCTTCTTCGCACTCAGCACCTCGAGCGCGCCCTCCTCGTAATCGGGTGCCAGCACGACCTCGGTGAAGATCGGGACGATCTGGCGGGCCAGCTCCACGCTCACCGGGCGGTTCACGGCGATCACGCCGCCGAACGCCGAGACGGGGTCGCAGGCGTGCGCGAGGCGGTGCGCCTCGGCCACGTCGTCAGCCACCGCAATGCCGCAGGGGTTCGCGTGCTTGATGATCGCGACGCAGGGGCGCTCGTGATCGTAGGCGGCGCGCAGGGCGGCGTCGCCGTCCGTGTAGTTGTTGTAGCTCATGGCCTTGCCGTGCAGCTGGCGCGCATTCGCAATGCCCGGGGCCAACGCCTCGTCGTCGGCCTCCTCGTCCTCGAAGGACTCGTCGATCTCACGGTAGACGGCCGCACCCTGGTGCGGGTTCTCGCCGTAGCGCAGCGACTCCACGCGCTCGAACGCATCCGCGACGAACACGGGCATGCCCGAGGCCTGCCCCTCCTCCTCGGGTACCTCCACCACGTAGTCTTCCTCGGTCTGGTAGCCCAGCGACTCCAAGAACGCCGCGTCGGAGGCGTCCAGGTGAGTCTCGGCGGCCTCATCGAGGGTCTCGCGCACGTCCTCGAGGTCCAGCTCGTCAGCCAGCCAGCCGGCGATCGCCAGGTCGTAGGTCGCCGTGTGGGCGAAGGCCTCGGCGGCCAGCACGCGGCGCTGCTCGAGGGTGAAGCCCTCCCCCGCCACGGCCTCGGCCACATCAGCGTAACGCTCCGGAGAGGTCACGACCGCGACCGACGGATGGTTCTTCGCGGCGGCTCGCACCATGGAAGGGCCACCGATGTCAATCTGCTCGACACACTCGTCGAAGGACGCGCCCGACGCAACCGTGTCCTGGAAGGGGTACAGGTTGCACACGACCAGGTCAAACGCCTGGATACCGAGCTGCGCGATCTGCTCGCGGTGCGCGGCCTTACGCTGATCGGCCAGGATGCCGGAATGGATGAAGGGGTGCAGGGTCTTCACTCGGCCCTCGAGCACCTCGGGGAAACCGGTCACGTCGTCGACCGGGGTCACAGCCACGCCAGCGGCCGCGATGCGGGCAGCCGTGGAGCCGGTGGAGACGATCTCCACGCCGGCCTCGCCAAGGGCGCGAGCAAGGTCCTCCAAGCCCGTCTTGTCATACACGGAGATCAGTGCCCGCTTGATGGGGCGCACGTCGATGGGTTCCAGGTTGTCCAGGGAGACGGACATAGTTCCTCCAGGTTGAGACCAAACCCAGGCGCCCAGGCGGGCGACGCCTCGCGGGAAATGCGGCCGCTCCCCGGTGGTCATCCACCCTCGCCAGTCGCGGCGTCTCCCAGTCTAGTTCAGGCCCTCGCGCCGCGTCGCCTTCGTCTCGGGGTCTTCCGCGTCACCTTCGGCCTCGACCGCTTCGCTGCCCGCGGCGTCATCGGCGGCGGTTTCGCTGGTCTCCTCGGGCTTCTCGCCCACTTCTCCCCCCATCGGCCACCGCTTCGAGATCCTCAGCCCCGGCCTCGTCGGCGCTTGCTTCCGTGTCGCCCACCTCAGCGGGATCGGAAGCCTCAGCCCAGGCCTCGTCCGTCGTCGAGGCAGTGGCTCCCACACGGGACGCACGCTCGGCGGCGCGGCGGCGCAGGGCCTCACCCTCGTTGCGCACGCGACCGGCGCCCTCGCCGAGGAGGGCACGGGTCGTCGGGTGGGTCGCCAGGGCGATGATCAGCGCGGGCAGGGCGATCTCGAGCACGAGGGCGAGCGTCGCCCACCCCACGCGCGGGCCCATCGATGCGAGGCGCACGGAGCCCATGCTCATCGTCGCGCTCCACATCCACAGGGCCGTCACCGACGCGGTGATCAACGAGGCCAGGACCCCCTGAGCGGTCTGGTGCAGCAGGGTGCTCACGACGGAACGAACGAGCCGCGCGACGACACCGAGGCCGATACCCAGCGCGATCGGCGCGAGGATCACCCACATGCCGGGAGCGGTCTGCGGGACGGCACCCAACAGCGGAATCGGCGGGATCGGCCCGGAGCCGACAACCATCGGCGAATGCAACGAATCCGTCGCCGTCAAGAAGCCCGCGCCCGACCACCAGGAGGCCACCCACGCCATGATCGTCGGCGCAAACAGCGCCTGCCCGCCGACGATGAACGACGTATCCGCGGCCGATGACGCACCCAGGAGCTCCAGAATGCCCGCCATACGGCTCCACCCCGCGACGAGCGCAATGACCGAGGCGACGAATGAGGCGGCCGCGAGGACCACCACAGACAGGCCACCCAGCTTCAGGCCACCCGAAATCCAGTGCTGCATCGACGGCGCCTCATGGTCGCGCGAATAGCCCGAGGCGACGAACCACACCGAGCCGATCAGCGGGATCAACACGCCGCCGATCGTGCCCGTCCACCAATGCGAGTGAATACCGGAAGCCCCGCCAGGAGCCACGAAGTCAGCAGGAAGCCAGGCACGGCAAACAGCGCGGCACTGCGCGGATAACCCGCCGTCGTCCGCAGCAGAATCCGCACCAACACGATCAGCAGAGCACCCATCAGCGTCGGGATCGCGCGATAGCGCACGTCACCCACGACCGACGTGCCGCCAATGACGGCGGCCCACAGGTCCCCGCCCAGGCCGAGCGCGTCGCGCGGCGTCGTGTCATTCATCCACGAGTTCGATCGCAGCGTCAGATAGGCGATCATCGTGAACACCGTGATCAGACCCCAGCCCGCGAAGGCCGCCTCAACTCCCGCAAGCACACCGCGCGCCCAGCCCTGCGGGACAGCCACACGGATCGTCGCTCGATCCGCCACGTACGTGGTCGTGGTTCGCCGGGGACTGGGTACTTCTCTGATGCGCTCGCTCACAGGCCCATAGTGTCAGAATCGGCCCGGGGCCGCGACGCTGCGCGCCGACCCCGGGCCGATTTGTGCTGTGACGTTAGCGCGAGAGGATCTCGCGCGCGATCTGCGCTGTCTGCGAAGGAGTGCGCCCCACGCGCACGCCCACGGCCTCGAGCGCCTCCGCCTTCGCGGCAGCGGTGCCGGACGAGCCGGAAACGATCGCACCGGCGTGCCCCATGGTCTTGCCCTCAGGGGGCCGTGAAGCCCGCGATGTAGGCGACGACGGGCTTCGTCATGTTCTCCTGGATCCAGGCGGCCGCGCGCTCCTCGGCGTCACCGCCGATCTCACCAATCATGATGACGAGGTCCGTGTCGGGGTCCGCCTCAAAAGCCGCCAGCGCGTCGATGTGGGTGGTGCCCACGACCGGGTCGCCGCCGATACCCAGGCACGTCGTGAAGCCGAAATCGCGCAGCTCGTACACGAGCTGGTAGGGTCAGTGTGCCCGACTTCGAGACAAGGCCGAGGCGTCCCGGTCCCGTGATGTCCGCCGGAGTGATACCCAGGTTCGCCTGCCCGGGCGAGATGATGCCGGGGCAATTCGGGCCGATCAGGCGCACGCCCGCCGCGAGCGCGCGCTCGACGACGATCGTGGAATCCTGGACGGGGATGCCCTCGGTGATGAGGGACGATCGCTTTCGATGCCCGCGTCGATGGCCTCGAGGGCGGCTCCCTTCGCGAAGGCCGGGGGCACGAAGATGACGGAGGCGTTCGCGCCGGTGGCCTCGCGGGCCTCGGCGACCGTGCCGAAGACGGGGACCTCGACCTGGCCGTCGGTCACCTTGTCGGCACCCGGGCCGTAGCCCTGCACGTCAAAGGTGACGGTCGTGCCGGCCTTGCGCGGGTTCGTGCCGCCCACGATGGCCGTGCCGGCACTCAGCATACGCTGGGTGTGCTTGCGGCCCTCGGCGCCAGTCATGCCCTGGACGATGACCCGGGTGTCAGAGTTGACGAAGATAGTCATGGTGTTCTCCTGCGATTCTCGGGTCGTTACTTCGACGAGGCCTGGGCTGCGAGCTCAGCTGCACGCCGGGCCGCGCCGTCCATTGTTTCTTCCATGTGGACGAGCGAGTGCGCAGCCTCGGCGAGAATCGCGCGGCCCTCCTCGACCTTGTTGCCGTCAAGGCGCACGACGAGGGGCTTCGAGGCCGCGTCGCCCAGCGTCTCGAGCGCACCGATGATGCCTCGGGCGACCTGGTCGCAGGCGGTGATGCCACCGAAGACGTTGACGAACACGGAGCGAACCTGCTCGTCGCCGAGGATGATGTCCAGGCCCTTCGCCATGACCTCAGCCGAGGCGCCGCCGCCGATGTCAAGGAAGTTCGCGGGCTTCATGCCACCGAACTCCTCGCCGGCCATCGCAACCACGTCGAGCGTCGACATGACCAGGCCCGCACCGTTACCGATAATGCCGACCTGGCCCTCCAGACGCACGTAGTTGAGCCCGGCTGCCTTCGCGGCGGCCTCGCGCGGATCCTGCGCGGCCACATCCACCAGCTCGGCGTGGCCGGGGTGACGGAATCGGGCGTTGTCGTCGAGGGTGACCTTGCCGTCAACCGCCCACACGGAGCCGTCGGGGCTGGACACCAGCGGGTTGACCTCGACCAGGGTCGCGTCCTCATCGCGGTAGACGGTCCACAGGGGTTTCGAGGACGGGGGCGATGGCCTCAGCCGTTTCCTCGTCGAAGCCCGCTTCCTGGGCGATGTGGCGGGCGACCTCGGCGTCGATACCAACGGTGGGATCGAGGGGGACGCGCGCGAGAGCCTCGGGGCGCTCCTTCGCGAGGGTCTCAATGTCCATACCGCCTTCGCGCGAGCACATCGCCAGGTGGCGGCGGTTCGAGCGGTCCAGCAGGATCGAGAAGTAGTATTCGGCGGCAATGTCCGCGCCGGACGCGATCATGACCTTCTTGACGATGTGGCCCTTGATGTCGAGGCCGAGGATCGCCTCGGCCTTCTCGTAGGCCTCGTCGGCGGTGTGGGCAAGCTTGACACCGCCGGCCTTGCCACGGCCGCCGGTCTTCACCTGCGCCTTGACGACCAGCAGCGACGCACCGTCCGCCAGGAGCTCGCGCGCACCCTCGCGCGCCTCTTCGAGGGGTTGACGCCAGGCGATAGTCGAGCACGGGCACGCCGTGCTCCCTTGAACATCTGCCGGGCCTGGTACTCGTAGAGATCCACCTTATTCCCTCCGTTGAACGTGGTGTGGTCAGCGCAATAATTCTAACGTGCGACCGGCGTCAACGCGCCATTTCCTCCCATTATCAAGGCTTGTCACAACCTTGACCGGAGAGCCACTTCCCTTTGTCAACGCTTTGCGTTGCGGGGTCAGTTGCTGGGGTCGTGGGGCGGCCGCGTCCAGCTTCCACCCGGTGGGTGTAGCTGCGCATCGAAGGGTTAACACTGCCAGTAGGAGGGCCGGCGGCCAGGACCGCATTACAACAAACTCGCCCTGTGGGATACCACGCCTGCCGGTCCGCGAAAAACTCGCCCAGCGCGCCCCCTTCAGCGACATTTCGGCGAAAAAGTTCGCCCAGCACGCCAGAAAACGGCCATTTAGGGCCAATGTGAGCGTGCAGGGCGAACTTTTTCACGCACGAGGCGCGACAACGTGGCGACGTTGAAACCAACAACACCACTGCGCGCCCCTGAACAGCAACCACTGAAACCACCATCACCACTGCTCGCCCCCAACAGGGGAGCCTTGAAACCGGCATCGCCTCTGCACCCGAAAAATGCACCAAAAACACTCATTTCGCACCCGCAAAGGCGATGGCGGTTTCAGTTGAGGCTCGGCCGGCGCCCGCAAAGGCGACGACGGTTTCAGACAACCGGCCCAGCTGGCCTACACGGCCTGGCTGCGGCGCCCGTGGGCGGACGACGTTACAAACGTCGTCAATCTGCGCCCAAAAACCACTATTTTCAGCGAAAACGCCATCGGATTGACGACGTTTGTAACAACACGCAAAAGATCGGCCAGAAATCGCAACGCGCGAGGCCCCTGCGATGCCCACAGGCGGCACCACAGCGGCCAGGCACCGCTGGTGTGGAGGGCACCGGAGGGACCGGAGGGCACGGGCAGGCTTCGAGGCGGGGCCTGGCTGCAGGAGCCCGTGGGCGGCGGCGGGGCCTGGCCGGGCTTCGAGACGACGCACCGAGCCGGAGGCTCGCGGCGCGGACGGCTCGCGAGCAGGCCGCCGCCCGCGGGTGCATCAAGCAGCCCGGCCCACGAGACAGGCCACATGGCGCCCGGAACACCCGCGGGGCCACAAGCAAACCGAGCAGTGCTGGGCATTAGCCGGGATACACTACGAAATCTTCTGCATCGGAGCCATGCGCACGAGCAGGCGCTTCTCACCCAGGCCGAAGCGGATGCGGGCCACGGTGCGCGGCCCCTCGCCTTCGATGCCGGTGACGGTGCCAGCCCCCAGGGTTGCGTGCTTGATGCGGTCGCCGACCTTGAGGGAGAGCACCGGCTTATCCTCGGCAGGCTTGGCCGCAGGAGCAACCCCCATGCGCGTCACCTTGCGTACGCCGGCGGGCTGGGCGGAGGCGCCGCCACGGCCGGAGCCAAAGGCGCCCGTATCGGTATCGCCCCACGGGTCGCGTCCCTCGGAGCGACGGGAGCGCCCATAGGAACCCGAGCCGTACGATCCGGACCCGTAGGAACCGCCGTAGGATGCTCGCATCCGCTCCCCCGACGTGGCCGCACGGCGCACGTCGAGGAGCTCGGCGGGGATGTCGTCGAGGAACCGCGAGGGCGGCATCTCCTGCGGAGTCCCCCAGGCACTGCGTACGGCCGCGCGCGTCAGGTACAGGTGTTCGCGCGCACGCGTAATCGCAACGTATGCCAGTCGGCGTTCCTCCTCCAGCTCGCTCTCGTCGCCGAGGCTGCGCTGGTGCGGGAAAGTGCCGTCCTCCATGCCGGTGACGAACACGACCGGGAATTCGAGGCCCTTCGCGGTGTGCACGGTCATGAGGGTGACCTGCCCACCGCGCTCGCCCTCCGCGGGAACCTGGTCCGAGTCGGCCACGAGGGCGACGCGCTCGAGGAAGTCCGCGAGGGTTCCGCCCGGAGCGTCGGCTGCGAAGGCACCCGCGACCGAGTGCAGTTCCGCCAGGTTTTCCACGCGCGAGGCGTCCTGCGGGTCCTCGCTGCGGCGCAGCTCAGCCAGGTAGCCTGTGCGGTCGAGGACCTCTTCGAGGATGTCGGCCTGCGATGCACCCCGCGCCTCCGCGGCGCGCAGCGTCTCGATGAGCCCCCAGAAGGCGGCCGCCGACTTCGCGGCGCGCGGGGTGATCCCGAGGACCTCGGGAGCCGTCTCAGGAGCACTCTCGACAGGGGACGAGGCCGGGGCCGCAGCCGCGCTCTCATCAGCGCCATCGCGAGCACCAGGATTCTCCCCGCCGCTCCATCCGAGGAAACGGGAGCCGAAGAATCAGCCGAGGCCTCGTCCGGGGACGTGGAACGAGCGAGCGCATCGACGTCGATCCCCTCGCCCTCACCCGCGGGGCAGCCGGCGCACAGCCACAGGTGGCGCAGCGCCGCGCCAAACGAGATGCCGTAGTGGGCGGCGTGCGCGGCGATCGCCTCTTCGGCCTTCGCGCCGATGCCGCGCTGGGGACGTTGAGGACGCGGCGGGCCGCGACAGTGTCGTCGGGGTTGGAGATGACCTGCAGGTACGCCAAGGCGTCCTTGATTTCGCGGCGCTCGTAGAAGCGGGTGCCGCCGACGACGCGGTACGGGATGCCCTGGCGCACGAGGAGTTCCTCCAGCGCGCGGGACTGCGCATTCGTGCGGTAGAAGACCGCGATGTCACCCCATTCGACGCCGGAGTCCGCGAGGCGGTCGATCTCGCCGACGACGAAGCGGGCCTCGTCGTGCTCGGAATCGGCGGCGTCCAACGTAATGAGCGCACCATCGCCCGAGGCCGTCCACAGGTTCTTCGCGCGGCGCCCCGTGTTGCGGGCGATGACCGCGTTCGCGGCCGACAGGATGTTCTGCGTGGAGCGGTAGTTCTGCTCGAGCAGGATCGTGCGCGCGCCCGTAAAGTCGCGCTCAAACTCCTCGATGTTGCGGATCGTGGCGCCACGGAAGGCGTAAATCGACTGGTCGGAGTCACCCACGACCGTCAGCTCGGCGGGCTCCACGCCATCCTTTCCATCCCCCACGAGGGCGCGCACGAGGACGTACTGCGCGTGGTTCGTGTCCTGGTACTCGTCCACGAGGATGTGGCGGAAGCGCCGATGGTAGTGTTCGGCGATCAGCGGGTTCTCGCGCAGCAGGTCGACCGTGCGCATGATGAGGTCGTCGAAGTCCAGCGCGTTCGATGCGCGCATGCGCTTGTCATACTCGACGTAGGCGTCCGCGACGATGCGCGAGACCGGGTCCTTGCCCGCCGTCTCCGCGTAGCGCGCCGGGCCGATCAGCTCGTTCTTCGCGTCCGAAATGCGCGCCGCCACCATCTTTGGGGTGAAGCGCTTGATGTCGACGTCCATGGCCTTGAGGACCATCTGGATGAGGCGCTGGGAGTCCTGGGCGTCGTAGATCGTGAAGGATGAGGACAGCCCCGCCGCCTCGTGTTCGTAGCGCAGCAGGCGCACGCACGCCGAGTGGAAGGTCGACACCCACATGCGGCGCGCGTCGTCACCCACGAGGGCGCCCGCGCGCTCGCGCATTTCGGCCGCCGCCTTGTTCGTGAAGGTGATCGCCAGGATCTCCCCAGCCCGCGCGCGGCCCGTGGCCAACAGGTAGGCGATGCGGTGCGTGAGCACGCGCGTCTTACCGGAGCCTGCACCAGCCAGGATCAGCAGCGGCGAGCCCGCGTGAGTGACGGCCTCGCGCTGACGATCGTTGAGGCCGCGCGTCAGCGACTCGGGGTCCACGCCCGGGCGCGCGGGACGCTCCCAGCCGGACGAAAAAGCACCCGAGGACGCGGGAGGCTCCCACGCCGACGGCGCACCCGATGCCCCACCCGGCACGGCGATCTCCGGCCACGCGTCGGAACCCAAGGCGTCCTCCACATCAAAGGCGGGCACCTCCGGCGGCACGTAGTCGTCCTGGGAACCCCCGTCGGGGCCGATCAGGAAACCAAGGTCAGGCAAAGAAGTCGAGTCACTCATCGCCTCCAGGGTAAAACCGCCCCACCCTCACCTGCGACCCCCGCCCCGGGTGGCGCCAACCACGAGGCGGCACACAACGAGGCCGGGGCCTCCCCGCGCTGATAAGCGATGGAAACCCCGGCCTCGTCGAAGCGATTACTTCTTGCGGTACAGCGACTTCGTCGCGTACACCGGCTCCGTCGTCACCTGGATGCTCAGCGAGCGGAAGATGCCCTCGTCGACGGGGCCCCAGGATGACCGACTCGTGCACGTCGCAGCCGCGCAACGAGCTCAGCTTGTCCAGGGCGCGGCGCGCGTTGTCGTCGCCGTTGGCGCTGACCGCGAGCGCGATGAGGACCTCGTCGGTGTGCAGGCGCGGGTTGCGCGAGCCCAGGTCGCGGGTCTTGAGGCGCTGGATCGGCTCGATCGACTGCGGGGCCAGGAGCTGGACCTCGTCCGGCAGGCCGGCGAGCTTCTTGAGGGCGTTGAGGAGCATCGCCGAGGAGCAGCCCAGCAGCGCCGACGTCTTGCCCGTGACGATCTGGCCGTCGGGCAGCTCGATCGCGGCCGCCGGCTCGCCCGTGGCCTCGGCCAGCTCGAGGGCCGGACGCACAACCGGGCGGTCCATGCGGCCCACGCCCACGCGGCTCATCAGCAGGGAGATGCGCGCCGACTGCACGGGCTCGCTCATCTCCTTCTTCTCGGTCACGAGGGCCTTGTAGTAGCGGCGGATGATCTCCTGGCGCGAGGCTTCCTTGCAGGCCTCGTCGTCGACGATGCAGTGGCCCGCCATGTTGACGCCCATGTCCGTGGGGCTCTTGTATGGGGAGGATCCGAGGATCTTCTCGAAGAGGCGGTTCAGGACCGGGAAGATTTCGACGTCACGGTTGTAGTTGATCGTCTTGATCCCGTACGCCTCCAGGTGGAAGGGATCAATCATGTTGACGTCGTCGAGGTCGGCGGTGGCCGCCTCGTAGGCGATGTTGACCGGGTGATCCAGCGGAATGTTCCAGATCGGGAAGGTCTCCCACTTCGCGTACCCCGACTCGATCCCGCGCTTGTGGTCGTGGTACAGCTGTGACAGGCAGGTCGCCATCTTGCCGGAGCCCGGTCCAGGCGCCGTCACAACGACGAGGTTGCGGCTGGTCTCCACGTACTCGTTGGCGCCGTAGCCCTCGTCCGAGACAATGCGCTCGACGTCCGAGGGGTAGCCGGGGATCGGGAAGTGACGGTAGACGCGGATGCCGAGCTTCTCGAAGCGTTCCTTCACCTCGGCGGCCGCCTTGTTGTCGTCCGTCCACTGCGTAATGACGACGGAACCGACGTACAGGCCGCGCTCACGGAACTCGTCGATCTGGCGCAGAACCTCGTCGTCGTAGGTTGTTCCCATGTCTGCGCGGACCTTGCGGCGCGCGAAATCCTTGGCATTAACGGCGACGATAATCTCGACTTCGTCGGCCAGTTCGCGCAGCATACGCACCTTGTTATCGGGCGTAAAACCGGGCAGAACACGCGACGCGTGCATGTCGTCGATCAGCTTGCCACCGAACTCCAAATACAGCTTTCCGCCGAATTCGCTTCGTCGCTGCGCAATGTGTCGAGACTGCATCTCGACGTACTGATCACTATCAAAACCGATGCGGTGCATGCATCCTCCGAGGTCGCGGAAATAAAGGGGCCGTCCGTACGGGGCGGTCAGGCGCTGTCACGCTCTCGGGATTCCATTGTAGGCACGCATGGGCCGCGCGCTCCGGATGGGGCGCTCGAAAGGGGTCCGACCTCACACGATGTGTCGCTGCATCGCCCAGCGCGTCAGCTCGTTGCGGTTGGAGAGCTGGAGCTTGCGCAGGACCGAACTCACGTGGGTTTCGACGGTCTTGATGGAGATGAACAGGTCGTGGGCGACTTCCTTGTACGTATAGCCGCGGGCGATGAGGCGCATGACCTCCTGCTCGCGCGCGGACAGCAGGTCCAGCTCAGTGTCGGTTGTGGACACCTCGCCGGTCCCAAAGGCGTCGAGTACGAAGCCGGCCAGGCGCGGGCTGAAGGCGGCGTCCCCGGCGGCGACGCGGCCGATGGCCTCGACGAGGTCGGGGGTGGCAATCGACTTCGTGACGTATCCGCGTGCGCCCGCTCGGATGACCTGGACGACGTCCTCGGCAGCGTCCGAGACGGACAGGGCCAGGAAATGCAGTCCCTCGATGTCACGGCAGGTGCTGGCGACCTCAGCGCCACCTCCACCATTTCCGCCGGGCAGGGTGCACGTCGAGGAGGGCCACGTCCGGGGTGAGCGCGCGGCAGGCCGCGATGGCGCCCTCGACGTCGGAGGCGTCGCCGACGACCTCAGGTCGGCCCCGGAGTTTTCGAGCTCGGCGCGCACGCCTGCCCGAACCATTGGGGTGGTCGTCGATGACGAGGATGCGGATGGTCACTGGGTCCTCCCGTTGGGCGCTGTTTCTTCCAGGATATCCGAGCGCGGCACGCTCAGAGCAACTTCCGTTCCGCGGGCGAGACGCCTGATCGTGGCGTTTCCCCCGGTCCTGCGCATGCGTCCGACGATGGAGTCGCGCACGCCGTGTCGATCGGCAGCGATCGAGGCGGGGTCAAAAGCCCTCGCCGCTGTCTTTGATGAAGGCCTCCACGGCCTCGGGGCGCACTTCGACGTAGACGGAGACGGGCGGGGCGCCGTGGCGCACGGCGTTTTGGCAGGCCTCCGCGAGGGCCGCGACGAGCGCGAGTTCGCCGGGGCCCGGGCGCATGTCGCCGACGACGACCACGCTGATGGGCACGCCGTGGCGGCTCTCGACGCCGACGACTGCCTCGGTGACGGCGGCGTCGAGGGAGTCGGCGGCCTGCGCGTGGCCCGTGTAGAGCCAGGCGCGCAGCTCGCGCTCCTCAGTGAGGGCGATGGCTCGCACGCGGGCGGGGTCCTCGGCAGATGCGCGGATAAGAGTGAGAGCCTGGAGCACGGAGTCATGCAGGTGGGCGGCGATGTCGGCGCGCTCGGATTCGCGCACGCGCTGCGCCTGGGCCTGGGACAGGTCCTTCGTCGTGCGCAGCCACATGGGGACGAGAGCGAAGAGCACGCCCGCGACCAGAGCCGCCCCGATAAGACCGCCGCGCAGCAGAATGATCGGCGGGTTGTCGCGCGACGCCACCATGACGACGCCGAGGCTAAGCAGCACGATACCGCCGAAGACAGCCCCAACGAAGCGCAACGACCGCCAGGAACTCACGTTACGACTCTGACTCCACACGAGCGAGATACCGGAAACGATCGTGATGATCGACCCCATGTCCCGCCAGTCCAGCGTGTTCGTCGCGTTCAGGATGGTGCCTGCGATCGCGGCCACGATCAGGGCCACGCCGACGACGATCAAGCGGTTGCGCGACACCTGGGCGGCACGTTCCTCGCGCAGTCGGACGAGGCCGGGGCTGAGCGTGCCCTCGCCGCTTCGCTCCGGGGAATCCTCGGGGACCGTCACCCACAGCCACAGGTAAACGCCGAAGCCGAGACCCACAAAGGTCATGCAGATCATGATGATGCGCACGAGAGCGACCGACACTCCCAGGTGCACGGCCAATCCGGCGCACACGCCTGCCATCCAGGGGGCCGGCATGTCCGGGCTCGCGGCGGTTGCGCGCACGAGCGAAGGCCTGGCCGGCGGGGCAGGAATGGGCGGCGTCCAGCCCGGGTGCGGGGATTGTTCGGGTCTGCTCACAATCCCATTGTGGCATGTGCCGGGGGCATTCTCCGGGCTACCCCCAGAACAATCAGGGGCGGTTCAGGGGGTCCCCTACTTTCGGGACGACCCGTCATTTTGGTTGAGTAGTGGTATCGATCCGCATCCCACGCGGATTCCATCGAGAGGAAGTGCACCATGAGTTGGTCGAGCGGTCCTTCGGACCCGAGCGGCACGTATCAGCAGCCCCAGCGGCGCAACGGGTTCTTCGAGGCCATGAGAAACTCGGGATGGTACCGGGCGCAGCCGCGCGTCATCGGCGGCGTGTGCTCCGGCATCGCGGCGCGCACCGGCTGGGACCTGTCGCTCGTGCGTGTCCTCACCGTCCTCGCGGCGTTCTTCGCCCCCGTCGTCTTCATCGTCTACGCCCTCGCGTGGCTGTTCCTCCCCGAGGCAAGCGACGGGCGCATCCACACGGAAGAGACCTTCAACGGCAACTTCGATGTCGCCTTCCTCGGCGGCGTGGTGCTCGCCGTTATCGGACTGTCCTCGGTGATCCCCTCAGTCGGCGTGTTCGGCACCGTCGCGATCGGGTGGGGAGTCTTTACGACCCTCATCATCGTGGGAGTCTGCATCGCCGCGATCGCCTCAAGTAACACTCGGAACACGTCAGGAGCACACATGTCGGATCCGCGCGGCCCCCAGTATGGCAACCCCGCCGCCAACGCCCCGCAGCACGGCAACCCCGCCGCCCACGCCCACCAGTACGGGAGCTCCCGGCGCCAACCACGCGGCGGGGGCCTCCGCCCCTGTCGGGCCAGGATCACCGGACAACCTGAGAGCGGGAGCACCGGCTCCGGGCACCGTTCACGGGGCCACCGGTTTCTCCTCTCACGCGCCCCAGGGTGGCGCCCCATCGGCTGGCCAGCGAGGCGGACAGGGCCCGGCTGCGCCTCGTCCCCCCCACGTCGGCTGGGTTCCTCCGACGCCCGCGCCTCGCGCCTGGAGCCCGCCGCCGACGCCGACACACCGGCCTCGCACGGTACCCGGCCGCGTGAGCCTGGCGATCACCGGATTGATCATCCTCGTGTTCGCGGCCGCTTTTGCGGCGATGTACGCAACCGGCCAGGGCTACACGATCCCCGGTGTCAGCGCCGCCAGCGAGGCCACAACCTACTCTCACATCGTCCTGATCGGTGGAGGCGCGTGCCTCCTGATCGTCGGGCTGTCCCTGGCGGTCGCGGCCCTGCGCGATCGGAGCGCGGCCTGGCTCCTGGCACTGTCCATCATCGGCATGCTCTTCGCGCTTCCCACTGCCGCCCTCGGCACGGAGGACGCCCAGGGCCGCCTCCAGCAGGCGGGGCCGGCACTGACGAACCCAACGGGCAGCACGACACTGGACTGGAAGGCCGACTCCGTGCAGGGCGGGAGCCCAACGGGTTCGACCACCCTCGACCTGACCGGGGCACCGGTGGGGACGGCCAAGACGATCACCGTCGGATGGCGCGCCTGGTCTAATCTGACCATCTTGTTCACGGAGGGCCAGCCCATTCAGATCATCTGCCAGTCGGGCATCGACTCAGTTTCCACGAACATGCCGGGTGACGGCTGGGTAGCTCCTATGAGGAGGTGTTCGGATGAGACGAAGGTAGCCTCACCATCGTGGGGAAACTCCGACCTCGGAGGAATCACCATCGTCATCGACGACAGCGCCAGCCTGGAAACGCTGCAAGTGACGCAGGTACCCGACGCGTCGCATACCTGGGGTTCGGGCACTGCAACGCCGAGCCCCTCGTCGACCCCCAGCACCTCCCCGCCCCCACCCCTCCGACGCGCAGTCGGGTAACTGAGGAAGGAACACGATCATGACTACCTCCAACGACGAGACCACTCCCTCCCCGACGCCGAAGCGACAACGCCTCTTCCCAAGGTTCCCACCCCGACCGTGGGCGCCGAGCAGGACGCGACGCGGGAGATGCCCACCTCCGATCCGCAGTCTTCCTCGGATCCGCTCGCCATCTTCCGAGATGCTCCGACCACTCAGATGCCCGCAGACCCCTTTCGCTCAGACGCTGACGCTTCGGACGCGGCGCGCACGCAAGGTCAGGGGGCTGCCCCGGCGCAGGGCTCTCGCGATTCCGGTCCCGTAGGGGGTTCCCGAACCGCCTTCGACCCCGCGTTCACCGGCGAGACGGCCAGCCCCGCAGGGGCTGGAGCATCCGCGGCCACTGGCACCCACGCCCCATCGGGCATCCCCGGGCACGGCGGCGTCGGCGGCGCCGCTCAGCAGACGTGGAGCGCCCCGAGCGGCCCCGTCGACATTCGCGCGCTCCCCGAAGCCCCCAGCAGGGGGGTCAGGGTTGGTTCCTTCGTGTGGGCGGCGCTAGTGTGCATGACGGGATTCTTCTTGATCGCCGAGGCGTTCATCCCCGCCTTCAACCTGCCGATCCTTGGGATCTCGGCGATCGCGGCGCTGGGGAATCGTCCTGATCCTCACCGCGCTCTTCTCGGGGCGATCCAAGAAGACTCCGAAGCAGGGCGCGGGCACACCGGCCGCCCCCCAACCCGGCCGACGCAATCCGTAGGGACTGACGCGGACGTACAACACGCACACAAACAGGGCGGGCCCGGGAACCAATTGGTTCCCGGGCCCACCCGTTTGCTTGTCAGAAGCGCCGAATCAGAGCAGATCCAGCATCGCGGGAGCCACCAGCTTCAGGACGTTGTCGCGACCTTCCTTCGCGTTGGGCGCATCCACGGCAAACGCGGCCATCTGCTGGCAGGTCGCCAGGTCGTGCATGCGCAGGGGCGGCGCGCACGGCGTTGACCTTCGAAGGAGCCATCGATAGGGAGGCGACACCCAGGCCCGTGAGGACCAGGGCCAGCAGCGGATCGCCGCCGGCCTCGCCACACACGCCGATCGGCTTGCCCGTCGCACGACCGCCGTTGCAGGCGTGGCGGATCATCTCGAGGACCGCGGGCTGCCACGGATCCAGGAGAGACGCCAGGTTACCGTCCAGGCGATCGGCAGCCATCGTGTACTGCGTCAGATCGTTCGTGCCGATGGAGGCGAAGTCCACGATCGACAGGAGCTGCTCGGCGCGCAGGGCGGCCGCGGGCACCTCAATCATGATGCCGACCTTGGGCAGGGCTGTAGCCGCGCGCCTTGTCGGCGAACCACTTGGCCTCAGCGGCGGTCGACACCATGGGCGCCATGACCCACAGTTCCGCGTCCGTCGCCTCGTGGGCAGCGGCCAGAGCCTGCAGCTGCGTGTCGATAAGATCCTCTCGCACCTGGCACAGGCGCAGGCCGCGCACACCCAGGGCGGGGTTCTCCTCGGCACCCAGATCCGCGAAGCTCAGCGGCTTGTCGGCGCCCGCATCGAGGGTACGAACCACCACGCGACGCGACCCGAAGGACTGCAGGACCTTCGTGTAAGTGTCGGTCTGCTCCTCCAGCGTCGGAGCCTCCGAACGCTCCAGGAATAGGAACTCCGTGCGGAACAGGCCCGAGCCCTCGAGATCAAACTTCGAAGCCTTCATCGCATCGTCAACCGTGCCGATGTTGGCTAGGAGCTTGACGCGGTAGCCGTCGTAGGTCGCGCCCTCGCCGGTCGAGCCGGCCAGGGCAAGCGCACGGCGACGCGAGCGCTCCTTGAGCAGCTCCACCTCGGCATCGGTGGGGGCGACGATGACCTCGCCGACACCACCATCGAGGGCCAGCATCGTGCCTTCCTCGACCTCCATGATGCCCTCGGCCTTGACGATCGCGGGGATGCCCAGCTGTGCAGCCAGGATCGCCGTATGCGACGTAGGGCCGCCAACCTCGGTAATGATGCCGCGGACGGTCTCCGGGTTCAGGGTCGCGGTCTCGGCGGGCGCCAGGTCCCGGGCCACCAGGACGACGGGGCCGTCGAAGGCCGGGACACCCGGCTCAGGCAGGCCACGCAGCTCGCAGATCGCACGATCGCGCACGTCGTAGAGGTCGGTCGCGCGCTCAGCCATGTAGCCGCCCAGGCTGCGCAGCATCTGCGCGTAGTCCTCGACGGCGTCATGGACGGCCTGGGTCACACCGAGGCCCTTCTTGAGCTTCTTATCGACGGCCTTTGCCAGGCCGCGGTCTCCCGCGAGCTGTGCAGTGGCCTTGAGGATCGCCTTTGTCTCCTCCGGCGCATTCGCTGCGCGCTCACTCAGACGAGCAGAGACAGTTGCAAGCGCCTCCCGGACACGCGCGCCGTCGGCGGCAGCATCGACGCTGCCCGGCTCGGTCGTGTCGACGCCGGGGGCAGGCTGGACGATCGCGGCGGGGGCAGCGGCAGTACCGGCAGAGACGCCGATGCCGTGCAGGACGTCGTGCGTCGCCATTAGCTCACTCCTGATCGAGGTCACGCGAGAGCAGCTCGACGAGCGAGTCGAGCACCGCGCCCGCGGAATCATCCTCGGTTGACAGGGTCACAACGTCGCCGTGCTTGGCGCCCAGGGTCATGATCTCGAGGAGCGACGCAGCGTCGGCTTCCTCGCCGTCAAACGCGATCGTCACCTCAACGTCGGACTCTTCAACGGCCTCGGCGAGGACGGAAGCGGGACGTGCGTGGAGGCCAACGGAGGAACCAATTGCAACGGTGCGGGAAATCATGGTCGTTCCTTTCAAATGCGGGTATGTCCATCGTGAGACACAGGTGCCCGTACGGCCCATGGTAACGGGCTTAGATACCCACGCAAAACCCGATATCACAGACAGTGACATGGGATACATCACCCTTATAAATGCCGAAAAACCATAGGTTTGACGCGACTCGCTCACCCCATGACGACGCCCACGCACACCAACCACCCCAGGCCTCGCCGATGTGACGATCGACCGCCTCCCACCCCACCAACTACAATGGAGAAGTACCGAGGGAAGGAAAGGAGAGCGCGCATGAGTTCACGCGAACCCACGCTGGCCGACGTCGCCGAGCTGGCCGGAGTGAGCCTGACGACCGTGTCTCGCGTGCTCAACAACCGCGGCTACCTCTCGGAGAAGACAAAGAAGAACGTCGCCGACGCGATCGAGAAGCTCGGCTACCGCCCGAACTCGCTGGCTCGCGCCCTGCACGGTAAGCGCACGCAGACGGTTGGCCTCATCGTTCCCGCCGTGTCCCTGCCCTTCTTCGGCGAGCTGGCCGTCGAGGTCGAGAACGCCCTCGCCGACGCCGGCTACCGCATCCTCATTTGTAATTCCATGGGCCGGGCGGACCGCGAGCGCGAGTACCTCTCGCTGCTCGTCGGCAATCGCGTGGACGGGATCATTTCGGGCGCCCACAACGAGGGTCTGGGCGAGTACGACACGATCCGCATGCCCCTGGTAACGATCGACCGCGAGCTGAGCCCATCCATCCCGAACGTGCGTTGTGCAAACAAAGAGGCGGGCGCCATGGCGACGCGCGCGCTTATCGAGGGCGGCTGCCGCCATCCCCTGCTGCTTACCTCCCGTTCGGGTCCGCGCAATCTGCGCGAGGCCGGCTACCGCGCCGAGATCGAGCGCGCTGGCCTGACCCCTCGCGTGGTCACCGTGCCGTTCGATACGCCCACGCCGCAGCGTTTCGCGATGGTGCGCGACGCCCTGGACGAGGCCCGCGCCGCTGCTCCCGTCGACGGGGTTTTCGCGACCGACGATCTGGCGGCTGCTGAGGTCCTTGAGTGGGCACGCACGCACAACCTATCGGTCCCCACTGACCTGTCTATCATCGGTTTGACGGCACGGAGACGATGCGCCGCGCCCTCCCCCACTTGGCGACGATTCGCCAGCCCATCGAGGAGATCGCCCGGGCTGCGGTGTCGATCCTCCTCGATCAGATCGAGGGCAAGGCTCCGCGTTCTTCGTCCGACGAGGCCGGGGCTCCACACGCTCAGACAGTCGAGTTCTCGGGCACGCTGATCCAGGGACGCTCGATCAACGCCTGAGCGCGTATCACGCGGCGGGACTGTGACCGCTCGCGCTGCCCCGGGTTATTTTCTTAACCCCTAGGAACCACAGATGCGCACGCGGATAGGTTATCCCCATGTTCGCCCCTATCTACATGTTCGGTTCGTATCTTGGAGCTCCTCACCTATCCGCGAGCGCGCGTCACCAAGCACATCGCGCCGGTGCGCACGCTCACCCAATAGGTGATGCCTGAGCCCTTCAATGCGCACGTTAACCCGCTAAGTGGAGCGTGGGCACCCCTGCCCACGCTCCACTAGTAGGGCCCAGCTGCGCATTAGCGGGTTAACACGACCACCTAAAGGGCCCAGGTGCCGGCACCTCCGTTGGCACAAGGCCCCACTGCTCAATCGGAGCATCACAAACAACCCTCATTGCAATTGCCGACTGTATCGCCGACAGCCAGTTCCCATTGGCGAGGGGCACGACAGACGGGTGGGCGGCACCAGCGCACTGCTGGTGCCGCCCACCCGTTACGTCAGGAATGACTCCCGATGAGCTCAGGCCTCCTTGGGGGCCACGTCAAGCAGCGCGTCGCCGCGCTGGATCTCGCCGCTGGCGACCGGGGTCACCGCGCCGAGCTTCTTCTTGTTCGTCACGACGACGGGCGTGATGGTCTCGTAGCCGGCCTCGCGGATCACGTCGAGGTCAAACTCGGCGAGGACGTCGCCGCGGCGCACGACGTCACCCTTGGCGACGCGGGGCGTGAAGCCCTTGCCGTCCAGCTTGACGGTGTCCATGCCGACGTGGATGAGGACCTGGACGCCGGAGGCGGACTTGAGGCCGTAGGCGTGACCGGTCGGGAAGGCGACGGTCACGGTGCCATCGAAGGGGGCCACGACGAGGCCGTCGGCAGGCTCGATGCCGATGCCGGGGCCGAGCATGCCCTTGGCGAAGGACTCGTCCTTGACTTGCTCGAGCGGAACCACGGTACCCGCGAGAGGCGAGGCGACGGAGAGGTCAGCCAGCGCCTCGTCGCTGAAGGACGGGGCCGGGGCGGCAGCCGGGGCAGCCGCGGGAGCCGGAGCGGCGGGGGTGGCCACGGCGGCGGCCACGGGAGCGGCAGCCTTGGCGGCGGGCGCGCGGCCCTCCATGTCGGCCTTGCCGCGCGTCATGGCGTAGGCGAAGGTGAAGCCGAAGGACAGAACGAAGACGAGGACCTCGAGGGCCAGGTACGCGGGGATCGACTTGGGGATGATCGACACGAAGCCGACGAAGCCTGCGGCGCCGAGGGCCTGACCGCGCACGTTCAGCAGGGGCGACACCCGCGGAGCCGATGGCAGCAGCGGCCATGGCGCAGAAGAAGGGCCAGCGCAGGCGCAGGTTGACACCGAAGATGGCGGGCTCGGTGATGCCGAAGACGGCGGAGGCGCCACCGGCACCGGCCAGGCCTTTGAGCTTGGCGTCGCGGGTCTTGAAGAAGATGGCCAGGGCGGCCGCGCCCTGTGCGACGTTCGCCATAGAGGCGACGGGGAAGATGAAGTCACCGACGCCGCCGTTGACGGGCAGCAGCGGGATTTCGATGGCGGGGAAGGACTGGTGCAGGCCGGTCACAACGATCGGGCTGTAGACGAGGCCGAAGAGAAGACCACCGAAGACGCCGAGGGTCGAGTAGGTCCAGTTAATGCCCCAGGTCAGGTACTCGGCGGCCACGCGGGTGACCGGGCCGATGATCGTGAAGGCCAGGAAGCCAGTGACCAGCATCGTGATGAGCGGGGTGAGCAGGAAGTCTGCGGTGCCCTTGAGGACCTTGTGCAGGCTCTTCTCGATGAGGCACATGACGTAGGTGACAGCCAGGGTGGGGATGACCTGCGCCTGGTAGCCGATCTTGGCGACGTCCATGCCGAAGATGTGCCAGTACTCGACCGAAGCCTCACCGGCGAGCGCCGCGCCCGTGTTCCAGGCGTTGAGCAGGTCGGAGGAAACCATGGCCGCGCCGATCGCAGCGCCAAGGTAGACGTTGCCGCCGAAACGCTTAGCGGCGGAGAAGCCGACGAGGACCGGCAGCGAGGCGAAGGCCGCGGAGGAAACCATGTTGATGAGGGCCGCGTAGTCCGCGATGCCCGGGTACATCTGGGTCAGCGACTGCTCGCTGAAGAGGCCCTCAGCGGTCATGACGTTGTTGATGGCCATCATCAGACCACCGGCGACCAGCGCCGGGAGGATCGGGACGAAGATGTCGGCGATCATCTTGATGAAGCGCGAGAAGAGGTTGCCGCCCTTTTCGGCTTCTTCCTTGGCCTCGTCCTTGGAGACCTCGCGCACGCCGTGGTTTGCGACCATCTTGGCGTAGACCTGGTCAACATCGCCGGGACCGACGATGATCTGGAACATGCCGCCGGCGGCGAATGTGCCCTTCAGATCTTCGTTGTCATCGAGGGCCTGCTGGTTGATCTTGGACTCGTCCGCGATCACCAGGCGGAGACGGGTTGCGCAGTGTGCTGCTGCGCTGATGTTGGATGCGCCGCCGACTGCTTCGACGACCTCTCCTGCCACCTTGGCGTGATCCATTGCCGACCACATTCCTTTCTCAAAACCCCACGCGCAACGCCATTGTTACGCCGCGCTGGGCAGTGTGTAGCAATCGATTGACATACTACGGGCGACAGAGTCCTCAACGCAAGGTGCGTCGGGCATCTTCTCAGGTCAGAGCATGAGAGACCGCCCACATACGACGAGGCCGTGGCCACTGTGAGCAGCCACGGCCTCGCAGGCGGGTCGCTTTAGTCGGCGCGCGCGGCGCCCACGAGCGTCACGGAGGCGGCGCCCACGAGCGTCACTCCTGAGCCCTCGCCGTTCAGGAAGCTACGGGTCGTGAAGACGCGCGAGCCGCCGCCCAGGTAGATCTCGGTGATCGATCGGTCGTGAAGGATTTCCACGCGCGAGGCCTCCCCCGGCTCCAGGGTGACGACGCGGCGGCCACCGTGGGGGTAGCGCGTACCCGTCAGGTCGACGGTCAGACGCCCCTCTTCAAGAGTGATCGCCAGGCCCAGAATCTGAGCCGATGCCCACGGACAGGGCTCCCTCGTAGGAGGCATCGAAGGCAAGCCTCCACGAGCGTGACCCAGCGAGCTCCGCAACGCGCGCCCCGGCCTCGTCCCCGGGAGCACCCTCAAGCGTGGCGGGCGCCAGGGGCAGTCCCGGCAGGTACGGGCGAGCGATAACGCGGCCGCCGCGCAGGGTGAGGGCGCGCGGCGCGGTGAAGCAGTGCACCCAGCCGCCGGTCTCGATGGAGGGCTGGTCGTCCTCGCCCGCGTTGCCCGCCCACCCGAAGAGGGAGGGTCGGTGCCCCCGGGTCCGAGGACGCGGATCGCGCCATGATCTGGGGAGCGTAGAACTCGGTGCCGCGGTCGAGCTCCTCGAAGGAGCCGTCGGCGCTGCGGAACTCGGTGCCCACGAGCTCGCCGACGATAGCGACACACGGGAAGACGTTCTCGAATCCCTCGCGCTCGGGTGAGATGCCCTGCGGGCAGAATATCAACACGTCGTGGGCCTCACCCGAATCCTCGTCGACGAGGCGCACCAGGTTGGGGCACTCCCACATATAGCCGAACGCATCGAAGGCGCCACCGGCGTCGGGGAAGGTCATCTCACCCTCGCACTCCCACGCACGCAGGTCGGTCGAGCGGTAGAGCAGGGCCGCGCCCGTGAGGTTCTCGCGCTGGACGCCGAGCAGCATCCGGTAGGAGCCATCCGCGTCGCGCCAGACCTGCGGGTCGCGGAAGTGCGCCGTGTAGCCCTCGGGCTGGCGGCCGATGATCGGGGGTACCTGCTTGTCGAAGTGGACCATGTCGGTCGTGGTGACGACGCACTGGGTGGCCTCGCGCTCCCCCGTCTCGGGGTCCTTGTAGTTGCCGGTGTACCACAGCTCTACATGGTCGCCGACCTCGATGGCCGTGCCCGAGTAGGCGCCGTTGGCATCCTGATGAGTGTCGGGCAGGATCGCGGGGGCGTGGTACTCCCAGTGGGTCAGGTCGCGGGAGGTGGCGTGGCCCCAGTAGACGAGGCGACGCGGGTGCTCGGGGGTGTACTGGAAGAAGGCGTGGTAGGTCCCATCGATCTCAATGAGGCCGTTCGGGTCGTTCAGTCGGCCCACCGGGGGTGCGACGTGAAAGAGCGGGTAGTCGGGATCTTGCGGGGCGCGCGACGAGGCCTCTGCAGCGAGGGCGGACGCGAGAAAATCTTCGGCCATGACCTCACGGTAACACCCCGGGACAGACGAGCGCGCGGGCGGGACACATCCGTCCCGCCCGCGCGCTGTCAAACGTACGTCACACTCATCACGAGTGGCGTCGTGCCAGGGAAAACCCTAGATCAGGCACCCGTCACATCATCGGGGTGAGCGTCCGCGTAGCGGGCAAGCTCCTCCTCGACAATGGACTCGTCCAGCTTCACGAACACCGGCGTGGGCTTGGCGATCGGGGTACCGACCGTGATCGGGTGACGTTCCCAGGTCGGCACGTTCGTGTAGTCACCCGTGATGATCGGGTAGCCGTCACGGCCCTCGAAGTCGGCGGGCAGGACCTGCGGGTCAAGCTCCTTGACGTCCTCGATGTAGGGCATCGGCGCGATCTCGCCGGCGCCGCCCATGACGCGGTCGATGTCGTTGGCCGCGTGGGGCAGGAACGGGGAGAGCATGAGGTTGAGGTCCGTGACCGCCTGGGCCAGGGTCCACAGGACCGTCGCGAGGCGCTGCTGCTGCTCCGGGGCCTTGAGCTTGAAGGGCTCGGTGTCGGTCACGTACTTGTTGGCCTCGCCGACCAGGCGCATGGCCTCGGACAGCGCCGCCTTCTGGCGGTGGTGGCGGATCAGGTTGCCGACGGTCTCAAAACCCGGCCTCGACGGCATCCAGGAGGGCGCGGTCGATGTCCTCGAGCTCACCGGGGGTGGGGATCTCGCCGAACTTCTTGGCGATCATGGAGGCGGTGCGGTTGACCAGGTTGCCCCAGCCGGCGACGAGCTCGCCGTTGGTGCGGCGCACGAACTCGGCCCACGTGAAGTCGGAGTCCGAGGTCTCGGGGCCGGCGGCGCTGATGAAGTAGCGCAGGGCGTCGGCCTGGTAACGCGAGAGGAAATCACGCACGTAGATGACGATGCCGTGCGAGGAGGAGAACTTCTTGCCCTCCATCGTGAGGAACTCGGAGGAGACGACCTCGGTGGGCAGGTTGAGGACGCCCAGGTCACCGGGGGTGCCACCCTTCGCGCCCTGGCCGTTGTAGCCGAGCATCTCGGCGGGCCAGATCTGCGAGTGGAAGACGATGTTGTCCTTGCCCATGAAGTAGTAGGACAGGGCCTCGGGGTCGTTCCACCACTTGCGCCACGCCTCGGGGTCGCCGGTGCGGCGCGCCCACTCGATGGAGGCGCTCAGGTAGCCGATGACGGCGTCGAACCACACGTACAGGCGCTTGGTCGGCTGGTCTTCCCAGCCGGGGACCGGGATGCCCCAGTCGATGTCGCGCGTCATGGCGCGGGGGCGGATGTCCTCGAGGAAGTTCTGGGAGAACTTGATGACGTTGGGACGCCAGGTGCCGGACTTTCTCGCGCTCGTCGAGCCAGGCGGACAGGGCATCAGCCAGGGCGGGCAGATCGAGGAAGTAGTGGGTGGACTCCACGAAGTTGGGGGTCTCGCCGTTGATGCGCGAGTGCGGGTTGATGAGCTCGGTCGGGTCCATCTGGTTGCCGCAGTTGTCGCACTGGTCGCCGCGCGCTCCTTCGGCACCGCAGATCGGACACGTGCCCTCGATGTAGCGGTCGGGCAGGGTGCGGCCGGTGGACGGGGAGATCGCGGCGCGCGTGACCTGCTCGATCATGTAGCCGTTGTCGCGCACGGTGGCGAACATGTCCTGGACGACGCGGTAGTGGTTGCCGGCGGTCGTGCGGGTGAAAAGGTCGTAGGACAGGCCCAAGGCCACGAGGTCCTCGACGATGAGGCGGTTGTTCTGGTCTGCGAGTTCGCGGGCGCTCACGCCGGCGCCGTCGGCGGCCACCAGGATGGGGGTGCCGTGTTCATCGGTGCCGGACACCATGAGGACGTCGTGGCCGGCCATTCGCATGTACCGGGAGAAAACGTCGGAGGGGACACCGAATCCCGCAACGTGGCCAATATGACGGGGGCCGTTGGCGTAGGGCCATGCGACGGCGGACAGAATACGACTCATAGCCCCTAACAATACTGCGTAGCGCTCGCAAACGGGGAACCGGCCGCATATCGAGGATATTGAAACAGTCTTTCAATCACTGTGACCCGGGTGATACTCTTGGGATAATTACTGATTTATCAGGGAGGTCCCATGCCCCGCGCACTCATTATCGTCGACGTTCAGCCCACGTTCTGCGAAGGGGGTGCCCTCCCGGTGACGGGCGGTAACGCCATCGCCGAGGCCGTGGCCGCCTACGTGGACGCGCACCGTGACGAGTATCAGCTGATCGTGACCACGCAGGATTGGCACATCGATCCGGGCGCTCACTTCTCCGAGACACCGGATTTCGTGGACACCTGGCCCCCGCACGGCGTCGCGGGCACGGCCGAGGCCGAGCTGCACCCTGCGCTCGCGCACGTGAACGCGGACGTGACGATTAAGAAGGGCCAGTACGAGGCCGCCTACTCGGGTTTTGAGGGCACGACCGAGGACGGGACCACGCTGGAGCAGGCCCCTGCGCGCTGCCGACATCACGGACGTCGACGTCGTGGGCCTCGCCGAGTCGCACTGCGTCGCGTGCACGGCGGTCGACGCCGCTCGCGCGGACTTCAAGACGCGTGTCCTGCGCGAGCTGACCGCGCCCGTGACCGAGGAGCTGGGCGCGTCGGCCCGCCAGTGGATGACGTCGGAGCGCGTCGAGATCGTCTGAGGCTCCCCAGCCTCGTTTTTATCGCGCGGCGAGAGCGGCCTTGTAGAGGTCGTTCTTACGCGCGCCCGTCGCCGCGGCCACCTCGGCTGCGGCGTCCTTGAGGCGCATGCCTTCCGCCGCGAGCGCGAGGACGGCACCGACGTGGTCTTCGGCGCGTGCGCTTCGCGCGTATCCGGCGACGACGATCGTCACCTCGCCGAGGACGTCGTCGGCACCCTTCCGCGAGCTGCCCGAGCGTGCCGCGGCGCACCTCCTCGTAGTCTTTCGTGAGCTCGCGGCACAGCGCGGCGGCGCGGTCGGCGCCGAAGACCTCGGCCATGCGCGTCAGCGTGGCGGCTGCGCGCCGGGGCGATTCGAAGAAGATGAGCGTGTGCGGGTCGGTCGCGAGGTCCTGCAGGTAGCGCGTGGCATCCCCGTCCTTGCGCGGCAGGAACCCCTCGAAGGCGAAGCGGTCCGACGGCAGGCCGGACAGGGCGAGGGCCACGAGCGGCGCGGAGGGACCGGGCAGGACGGACAGGGGAACGCCCGCGTCGATGGCGGCACGCGCCAGCCGGAAACCGGGGTCGGAGACCGTGGGCATACCCGCGTCGGACACGAAGACGACGCGCGCCCCTCCCCTGGCGGCCTCGACGATACCCGCGGCCTTCTCGGCCTCGTTGTGGTCGTGCAGGGCGACGAGGCGACCGCCAGCTTGATGCCTAGGCGCGAGGCCAGGGCGAGCGCGCGGCGCGTGTCCTCGGCGGCGACGATGTCCGCCCCTCGAGCGCGGCGACGACGCGGGGCGAGGCGTCACGCACGTCCCCGATCGGGGTGGCTGCCAGCAGGATGGTCCCCGCCTCCTGGCGGTAGGGTTCCTGCGCGCGAGCGTCCTTGGACGTCGAGGCAGCCTCGGGGGCGTTGGTCGTGTCGGTCGCTGCTTCCATGCCCGTATCGTCTCACTGGTTCCCTGCGCGCGCACGGCGCGTCCGCCTCGCACCCGCCACCCTTTGGGGGACGCGCGAGGCCAGGACGCACGCGGCGCACAGGAGCGCGATGGTTCCGCCTGCGCTGAGCCGCGCGGGGACGGCAATCGCGAGGCCGGAGATCCCCAGGAGCGCCCCGAGCAGAGGGCAGCCGATGAGGAAGGCACGCGAGCTGCGCACGAGGGGCGCGAGGGCGGCGGCCGGCGCGGCAATGAGCGCGATCGACAGGATCGTGCCGACCGCCGGGATCGCCACGGTGACTGAGGCGAGGATGAGGCCCAGGATGACGAGCTCGTGACGCCCGGCGCGCGCGGCTGCGGCGGGGTTGGCGGGGTCGAAGCAGTGGGCGATCAGGTGGCGCCCGCCCAACGTCACGACAAGCAGCGCGACCACGAGCACGCCACCCGCCCAGGCGACGTCGGCGGGCGAGACCGTCATGACGGAGCCTGTCAGGAAGGAGTTGACCGCGAGGGGCAGGGGCTTGAAACCAGGTCGCCAGGAAGTAGCCGGAGGCAAATCCCGCGGTCAGCACGATGCCGGCCGCGCCTTGGCTGGAGATGCCGGGGATCGTGGCGAGCCAGCGCATGAGGGCGACGAGCGGGATGGTCCCGAGGAACGCGCCGACGTAGAGCGCCGCCGACATGCCGGAGTGCCCGAAACCGAAGGCGGCGGCGATGACGACGCCGAGGACCGCGCCGGGGAAGGTCCCGTGCGTGACTGATTCGGCGAAGAAGATGCGCCGGTCCAGGTAGGCGAAGGCTCCGACGAGGCCACCGAGGGCTCCGATGATCGTCACATGGAGCACTGGATACAGGAGGAGGTTGGCGATCACGAGGCTCCCTCCCCGCGCTCACGGTCGTTTCACGCGACGTTTCACGCGCGGCGGACCTCGGACGCGCGCGGCGGGCTCGGATCTCGCGGAGCGCGCAGGCACCCGCGAAGCAAACGAGGACCCCCATGGCCACGCAGGCCTGCGGGGAGAGCGGACGCGGCGCGCGCACGAGGGACACGCCGAAGCCGGCCCATCCACCGACAAGCGCGCAGGCACCCGCCAGGAGCACCATCGACCGAGGCCCTGCGGCGAGAAGGCGACCAAAGGCTCCGGGCACGACAAGATATCCAACGACAAGGAGGACGCCGACCGCCGTGGAGGCCGCGACCACGATCGCGCCGAGCGCCGCATTGAACGCGATGTCGATCCAGGTGACCGGGATTCCGCTCACGCGGGACGCCTCGCGGTCGAAGGCCACAGCAACCTGCGCGCGCCAGGTGAGGGAGAGCAGAGCGGCCGCCACCACGAGGACCAGAGCACTCACCGACATTCGAGAGGGCGTGATATCCAGGAGACGGCCGAACATGAGGGATTCAAGCTGCCCAGACATGTCCCCGATGCGTAGGGAGATGACGATGCCCAGGGAGAAGAAGGCGGTGAGCAGGACCGCGGTCGTCGCCTCGGAGTGGCGCTGTTTGCGCGAGGCCACCGTCAGCGCCGCCGCGATGAGGGCCGCGCACACTGCGCCGCCCGGGATGATCGCTTCGCGCCCGCCAACCGCCATGCCGACGACGATGCCGGGAAAGACGCCGTGGACCATCGTCTCGGCGCTGAACTCGGCGCGACGCAGGTTCACGAGCGTCGAGGCCGGTCCCACCGCGAGCGCGAGCAGGCCGAGGACGATGATCGGGCGCAGCAGGTAGGGGGCGATCATGACAGGGACGCAATCGCCTCGTCGGCGCTCGCCCCGTAGGCGCGCGCCAAGACCTCGGGCGCCAGGGCCTCGTCGGTGGGCCCCAGGGCGACGAGACGGGAGGCCAGCACGCACGCCTGGGAGCACACGTCGCGCGCGAGGGACAGGTCGTGCGTGGATACGATGACGCCGACGCCGTCGGCCGTCAGATCGGCGATGAGGCCCGTGATGATGTCGCGGCTGGGCGCGTCCAGGCCGTTGAAAGGGTTCGTCCATCATGACCAGCTCGGGGCGGGCGACGAGTGCGCGCGCGACGAGGACGCGCTGGCGCTGTCCCGCCGCTGAGCGTCCCGAAGCGGTGGGTGGCCCGGTCGGACAGGTTGACGCGCTCGAGGGCGGCGCTCACCCGCGCGCGCATGTCGGCGGTGATGCGCCTGCCCCAGCCGGCCTCGGCGATGAGTCCCATGGTGACGACCTCGGCGGCGCTCACGGGGAAAGGTGAGGTCCAGGTCTGCGCTCTGGGGCACGAGGCCGATGCGCTCGGCGTCCACCTCGACGGTGCCGGAGAGGACCGAGCAGCCGCCGACGATACCGCGCATGAGGGTGGTCTTGCCGCCGCCGTTGGGTCCGACAAGGGCGAGGGCCTGGCCCCCGAACACGTCGAGGGTCAGGCCGGTCAGCGCCGGGGTATGCCCATACCCCAGCGCCGCGTCGCGGAAGGAGACGAGTCGCGCCATCACTGATCCTTCAGGCGCTCGGGCAGGTCCGGGACGGTGCCGCCCCACGCCTGCGTCACGGCGCGCACGTTGTGGACGATGGAGCCGACGTAGGTCGCCCCCTCAGACCCCTCGGGGCCTAGCGAGTCACCGTACATGGCGTCCTCACCCACGATGGGGGTGACGCCGGCCGCGCGGGCGATCGCCTCGATGGACTTGGAGTTGTTCGAGTTCTCGGCGAAGAGCGCAACCGCGCCGGACTCCTTGACGGCCGCGACGGCCTTGGCGATGTGGTCGGCGGTGGCGTCCTGCTGCTCATTGAAGTCGGACAGGGCAGCGCCGATGAAGCGAATGCCGTAGTCCTCAGAGAAATAGCCGAATGCGTCGTGAGAGGTGAAGAGCACGCGCTGGCCCGCAGGAACGGTCTCGATGGCCTCGGCGGTCCACTGATCGAGAGCGTCGATGTCCTCCAGGTACGAGGCCGTGGCCGCGTTGATCGACGAGGCTGCGTCCGGCACCGCGGCGGCGAGGCCTGCTCCGAGGTTGGCAACCTGGACGTGGGCACCCTTGGGCGAGGTCCACACGTGCGGATCGAAGCGGAACTCGGGTTCCTCCCCCGCTTCTTCCGGCGGGAAGGGCCACGGGGCGACGTTCACGCGCTCTCCGCCGCGGTCGATCGTGTAGGCCCCCTCAGGGTCGGGTGTGCCCGGGTTGTCGATGTCGGCGGCGGTCAGGACGCCCGAGGTGACGACCATGCGCCCCTTGAAGCCGGAGGAGACGACTGCATCGTCGAGGAAGTGCTCGAGGTCCACGCCGGAGACCGCCATGACGTCGGCCTCTGCGAGCGCCGAGGTCTGCGCGGGGGTCATCTCATGCTCGTGCGCGGAGGCATTGGGGGCGAGCAGGCAGGTCAGGCTCATGGTGAGAGCGGCGCCGTCAGGGGTGGCACCCACGTGGCTGTTCTTTCCGGCGGCGTCGGTCTTGTCGAGGGATATGTCGGCGGACCTCGCCGCGATCTGGGTGACGTAGTCGCAGATCTGGGTGGTCGTGGCGACGACCGCGAGGCCGTGGGGCCGAGGAGGAGGGAGCGCAGGCGGCCAGCGAGGCGGTCGCCACGGCCAGCCCCGCATGCAGCTGCTAAGCCGCGCCTAGTCGAAAGAAAACATCATTGCTCCTGTGCAATTTTCGGGTACGCGAAAATTATAGCGTAGAGGAGAGAACAATTCTCAAGAGGCTTGAGCCCCTGAACATTCTCCCTCGGTGCAGAGCGGACGTGCGCCGCGCTCCTTTCAGTGCGACAGGGCCGCTAGACTCGGATGCGATGGATACCGCGAACGCACACAACGACACGATCGACAAGACCGACCGACCTCCTCGAGCAGGAGCCGACGGGCCGACGACGATCGCCAGCAAGCTCCCCGAGCGCGAGCCAGCGACCGATGACGAGGCCCCCGCGCAGCCCGCCGAGGCCTCGTCCACTCCCCCAACCGACGGATGGACACAGCGCCTGTCGACGCCCGCAGCGGGGTGGGTAGCGACAGCGATTGCGACGCTCATCGCCACTCTCATTCGACTGCCAGGACTGGGGAACGTTCGCACGCTCATCTTCGACGAGACCTACTACGTGAAGGATGCCTGGTCACTCCTCACCCTCGGATATGAGGGAACGTGGGCGAAGGATGTCGACACCGCGTTCGCCAATGGGGACACCTCCGGATTGTCCGCGGTGGGCGGCTATCCCGTTCATCCGCCGACGGGCAAGTGGCTGATCGCGATGGGCATGAAGTTCTTCGGCCAGGCAGATCCAGTGGGATGGCGCATCGCGGCGGCGATCTGCGGGGTTATCACCGTATTCCTCCTGTGCCGCCTCGCGCACAACCTGTTCCACTCCCCCGCCATCACCCTCCTCGCAGGCCTGTTCCTGGCGACGGACGGCATGGCGATTGTCATGAGCCGCACGTCCATCCTCGACGGATTCCTCGCGATGTTTGCGCTGGCTGCATTCCTGTGCGTCGTAAAGGATCAGCACATGGCGCAGCCCGAGCTCATCGCCAAGCTGGCGACATGGGACGGACTGGGCGAGCCGAGGCAGGGGTGGCACTCCGCCTGGGCACACCTGACACTGCGCGATCGACGCCCCTTCACGATCGGCCCCAATGCGGGAAACCGCCCGTGGCTTTTCGCGGCCGGCATCTGCGCAGGGCTCGCCTGCTCCGTCAAGTGGTCCGGCATTTACGTACTTGCCTTCCTCGGGACTGTTCGTCGCGCTGCGCGAGGTAACGTGCCGCTGGCGCGCGGGACATCCGACGCCGATCCGCGGAGCACTCCTCGCAGACGTGTGGTGGGCATTCGTCCTCATGGTTCCGACCGCGATTCTCACGTACGTAGCTTCCTGGTTCGGCTGGTTCACACACTCCGCCGCTCACGGACACGGCCGTTCCGGCATTGCTGGATTCGCCGGACAGCTGGCCGACCTGTGGCTCTACCACAAGGAGATGTGGACGTTCCACAACGGACTGAACACGCCCCACAAGTATCAGTCCAGCCCGTTCACGTGGCTCGCTCAGGTGCGCGCGACCTCCTTTTACTGGAACAACGGCGAGGCCGTGATGGGCTGCCGATCGGGCAAGTGCGCGAGCGACGTCGTCGCCCTCGGCAATCCCCTCCTGTGGTGGGTGGGCATCGGAGCACTGTTACTCGTCATCCTCGCGACCTTCTACTACCGCAATTGGCGCGTGGGCATCATTACCCTCGGCTACATCGCACTATATGTTCCATGGCTCGCTTATGCGCATCGCACGATCTTCATTTTCTACACCGTCGCATTTGCGCCTTTCGTCGCCCTGGCGGTCGCATGGATGATTGGACTCCTCGCGGGGATGGGCGACAATTGACGGCTCAGCCGAACCCGCACCGGCCAGTCGCCGGACTCAGATCACCGGATGGGCGTTTGCTGCACTCGTCACGGCCACAATCCTCGGCTGCGCTATCTACTTCATGCCCCTGTGGCGCGGGGACGTCATCGACTACGACTTCTGGCGCGCCCACATGTGGCTGCAGAGCTGGATCTAATCGATCCAGCAAGACCCCGACAGATAGGGTGTGGCCCGGCAGCTTCCTGCCGGGCCACACCCATGAGTCTGATCTACTCAGTCGGGGCATCGCAGCGCACGAGCCACTGCGTCACCGCACCGCAATGCAGAGCACGCCAGCGCATCGGGACGCACCGGGGCGCACACAACGCGCCGAGAAACCGCCTAGTCAGGCGAGAGAGGCAAGCAGCTCACGAATCTGGCCCATTGAGCTCCTCGGAAGGCGTGAAAAGCGCCATCCTGGAAAGTCAGAGCCGAGGTTGATGCTCAACCTGCTGCTCGCGCGATCGCCGCACCGAAGGGTCGCACATGATCTCACGCAGGTGCTCGAGCGGCTTGACCGCGCCGTGCCAGGAGTAGCCGACCAGGCCGACAGCCTTGTCCTTCAGCGTGGCCGGGGGGCAGGGTAGTCGATCGCGTTCTTCAGAGCCGCCGGGAACCGAGTGGTTGTACTCAGGGCGTCACGAAACAGCGACGGCATCGTTGGCCTCGAGGTTGGCGCGCAGACGAACGGCCTCAGCCAGCTCGGGAGCCTTCATCGACGGGGGCATCTCCTCCGCGAAGAGAGGGAAGATCGTAGTCGCGCAGATCGAAGAACACGGTCTGCACGCCCTCAACCCTGACGAGCCTGATCCTCGATCCAGCGAACAACCTGATCGCCGGCGCGACCGGGACGGACGGAACCAAGAATGATGGCAACGGAAGCCATGACATTTCCTTTCGAACGCTTATTGAAACATCAACTACTATAGCTCACCACGAAGCTCGACACAAGGGACGATCGCTGTCGTTTAGACACAAGTGACGTGGTCCAGCAGCGCTACGATTTCTCTGGTGAG
>BNJV01000484.1_pt1 | contig 93175 bp, 113 predicted proteins | sample 8540591 | NCBI WGS metagenome assembly BNJV01 (sample SAMD00202457, study PRJDB9452) | human saliva metagenome | host: Homo sapiens | reverse complement strand
ACGGAACCATTGCCACAATTCAGTTGCTTCTGGATCCCCATCTTCCAATTTTTTGAACCATTTACGTCCTTCTTCATCAAGCTCAGGATCGTTTTCGATTTCAGCGTTGATTCGAACGTAAAGTTTTAGCAATTCATCGATTGGGTTAGCTTCGACAGCTTCCTTGCTACCCCATTTTTTGTAGGCTACCATCAAGAGACCGAACTGTTTACCCCAGTCTCCCCAAGTGGTTGATTTTAATCGTGTTGTAGCCCATTTTGCGGAAGATGTTTGAAAGAGCATCCCCGATAACGGTCGAGCGCAAGTGACCAACTGAGAATGGTTTTGCGATATTTGGACTTGAAAGGTCGATGGTAATGTTTTGGCCATGACCTTCGTCTTGTTGACCGTAGTCTGCCCCTGCTTCGATGACGGATTTGATCACCTGATCAGAGATCTTAGATTTGTCTAAGAAGAAGTTCACGTAAGGTCCAGTTGCAACAACTTTTTCGAAGGCGCTTTGGTTGATCTTTTCAGCAATATCTGCAGCGATTGCTTGAGGAGCCTTGCGTTCCACTTTTGCAAGTGAGAAGGCTGGAAAAGCAATGTCACCAAGATCAGATGATTTTGGTTGTTCAAGCAAATTTAAAATAGCATCTTGGTCAAGAGAGTCAATCACTTTGGCCAATTCACTAGCAATGAGTTCTTTATTGTTCATATTAGCTCCTTAGTCCTTTTAACTATTATTTTAACACAATTCTGTCGGGTGCAAATTTTTCAAACTTTACGTTCGAATCAACGCTGAAATCGAAAACGATCCTGAGCTTGATGAAGAAGGACGTAAATGGTTCAAAAAATTGGAAGATGGGGATCCAGAAGCAACTGAATTGTGGCAATGGTTCCGTGACGAAAGCTTGGTGGAATTCAACCGTATCTACAAACTCCTCGGTGTTGAATTTGACAGCTTAAACGGAGAAGCTTTCTACAACGACAAGATGGATGAAGGGGTTCAAATCCTTGAAGACAAAGGCTTGTTGAAAGAATCTAAAGGGGCTAGCATCGTTGAGTTGGATGATGTCAACCTTCCACCAGCTATGATCAAAAAATCAGACGGTGCTACTCTTTACATCACTCGTGATATCGCAACCGCTATGTATCGTGCACGGACTTACAACTTTGTGAAAAACATCTATGCTGTAGGTCAAGAACAATCCAACCACTTCCGTCAGTTGAAAGCTGTTTTGAAGAAAATGGGATTTGATTGGAGTGACGATATGGTTCACGTTGACTTTGGTTTGGTGACAAAAAACCGCCAAAAATTATCAACTCGTAAAGGGAATATCATCCTTCTCGAACCAACTCTTCAAGAAGCTATCTCTCGTGCCAAAGCTCAGATTGAAGAAAAGAATCCTGAATTGGAAAACAAGGAAGAAGTGGCACATGCAGTCGGTGTTGGTGCGGTTAAATTCTACGACTTGAAGACAGACCGTCGCAACGGTTATGACTTCGACCTCGAAGCCATGGTATCCTTCGAAGGAGAAACTGGACCTTACGTTCAATACGCTTACGCTCGTATCCAATCGATCCTTCGCAAAGCCAACTTCACACCATCTACAGATGCGACATACAGCTTGAACGATCCTGAAAGCTGGGAAATCATCAAGCTTCTCCAAGACTTCTCTCGTGTCGTGAAACGTGCTGCTGAAAACTATGATCCATCCTTGATCGCAAAATATGCTATCAACTTGGCTCAAGCCTTCAACAAATACTATGCACACACTCGTATCTTGGATGAAAGCCCAGAACGCGAAAGCCGTCTTGCTCTTAGCTACTCAACAGCAGTTGTTTTGAAAGAAGCCCTTCGCTTACTTGGTGTCGATGCGCCTGAGAAAATGTAATTTCTTATCTAATGATTGATAAGTAGAACATCTCTTATGGGAGTGAGAGGAGAAACTAAATGAGATTCAATTTAGTTCTTTCTCACTCCTTTTCTCATGCCCAATGCTCTACATTTTCAGATCCTTTATATACAGGAGAAATCTATGAATCAAACCGTTTACATCTTAATCCTCATCAGTTTAGTGGTCCTCTTTTTATTTAACAAGTACGAAAGAGAAAAACTACAACGGCTCTTACAAGAGCAACTCTTGAAAGATCAAGCTTTCAAAGATAGCATCAAGGAAAAAATCCAAGAGACCGACAATATCAACGATGTCATCCATGCCATCAATAAAGACTATCGATTGGGACTCCTACTTGCTAAAGAAATCACAGAAAAATTAAAATAAGAGGCTGGGACAAAAGTCCTAGCCTCTCAATTGTCTTTGGATTGTCGAGCAAGACGCAGTGGTTGAGTGGGCTCTACTACGCTGATTTCATCAGCTTTTACAGCCCTACTCAACTGTGCGGAGGTGGGACGACGAAATCGAATTCTAACGAATTACCGATTTCTGTCCCACTCTCTTTATTTTAAAGATGATACAAATCTTCTACAATGGCAGCTACTTTTTTAATATCTCCCAACATCCCCCGCATTTCAAAATCGGCTAACATAGGGAAACCAAAACGTTGGCTATATTGCTTAGCGGTTAAACAATATTGATTGTTAAAATTCCGATTGCCTGATCCAACCACTCCTAAGCACTTGCTGGCGTTGTCTCCGTAAGCAATAAAATCCGCAACATCTGTCGTCAAAATTTCCACATCGCCATTGTCAACACCATTTCCACCCTCCAAATAGGTAGGCAAAAAAGTGATAAAAGGATTGGTCATTTCAAAAAAGGGCTGACCCTCTTTGACCAGGTCTTTCACATGAACTTTGTCGATTTCAAGTCCGGGATGGACTTCCAGCAAATAGTCACTTAAGCGGCGGACAAAACTCTCTGTATTTCCACTCAGACTAATATAAACAAAGGATACTTTCATCTTTTTTCTCCAATCAAGAAGCTCTCTTATCCTCTAAGAGAGCTCCATTCAAACTTATCTATTATGCCCTAGCTTGAGCTTTTCTCAAACGCAAGGTTTTATACAAAACAATTCCAAGGAAGAGAAGGGATAAAGCAGTCAAGAGTAACAAAGCAATGGACGAAGATGCCAGATATCGTTGGCGAAGGGACGGGGTTGAAAAACTAGCTAATAGCGGACGCCCTGCAAAATAATTATAGCAAGAGAAGGCTTGACTTAATAAAATCTGCCCCATGTAAGTATAATGGGCTGTTAACAGATCCTGCTTCATAAAGAGGAAATAGAAAGTTGCCAGTAAGGCAATCAGAATCAAGGAAACAAATAAAAAGGTTAGTGGAGACTGATTGAGTTGGGCTGATTTCTCATAATATGTCACATAGTCAGCCTTGTCTTGAGCCGTTGTTAAACCAAGTTGTTTCGCAAAATCATCTGTCAGCTCAAAACTCTTTGAAGCTCCAAAGGTTGAGACAGCTGATGTTAGGGTTCCAACCGTAGAGAAAAATAACAGGATGTAAAGATAGATAGGTTTCTTTTTCATACAAACTCCTTTTCATTTCTTACACCCTATTATATCGCGATACAGATAGAAAGGCAAGCGCCTCAAAACCGTGGAAGCACTTGCCTGATCACTGATACGTTCAAATGAAATTCATTTGGAAAATTTATGTGTGCAAAAGATGAAAAGACATCGCAACTGTATCATTGGAATGATTAGAGATATAACGGAGTCCTATAAACTTTCATTCGAACTACAGTATATCATTTTCTTCTTGTCATCTATTTCTATTCTGCTTCACTTTGGACTGATTTGGTCTATAAAAGCCATGCCTCTCCTCATCCAAAAACTATTGTTCTTTCTCCTTTCTTTGAGTCATCACTCTCAAAAGCCAGAAGAGCTTGCCTTCTGACTTTCTTTATTTAGATGAATGTTGAATGAACAGAAAATAAATTAATCCTCTTTCTTCTTGCGAGCAAGACCCTAGTCGAACAATCCCGGTCATCGCACCTGCAAAGAACAGGCATTTGCAGTTGAGCTTTCTGTACCTGTATTTGGAAGCGCAGGTGTTTGTGGTTGCGCAGGTTGCTGACATTTCAGTTGGTGGAACAATTGGTGTTGGTGGGGTATATGAAGTTGGTGTTGGTGGAATTTCTGTTTTCCTTACCACTTTGTTCTTATGCCATTTCACTCTAGCTTCTGGTTTCACCGGTTTAGCATTTGGAACAACTTCCAAAGTCGGTGGAGTTGGAGCAGTGGGTGGAATTGGAGCAGTAGGCTTTTCAGCTTCTTTACCTGGATTTTTAGGAACTGCCACCTCTGGATTATTGTGAACCGACGGTTGTCCCTTTGCATTTGCTCCATTTGCTGTAAATACAAGATGCCCGTCTAACATCTTAAGTCCTGCACCACCATAATAGAGATACTTCGAATCTGGATTGTCCCATCCTTCGAGGGCCGAAGAGGTCTCCCCATTAAACACTGAACCATGTTCAATATATTGATTATCTTTCAGTGATTTCACTTCTTTGGTAGTAGGATCATAAGACACACTAGAATTCCGAATTGCGATATACTTATTATTTCAATATTCACCGATTCTATATGTTCTAATGTTTCAAACTTTTTCTTCGGTGTAAAGGTTAGCTCTCCTGTTGTAGAATTAATAGTATAAACGCCAATAATATCATCTTTACCATTCAACGTATAGTTGTCTGTCCCAATATTGTGACCATTCCCAGTACCTGATACATTGACGCTTGTCGCATCGATAACTGTTTCTTCACTAACTACGAATTCACTTCATTAAATGTTGTTTTCTGAGCTTCTGTGGTACGGTGGATTTTCCGCAGAATGTTACCTCAGCGATCCAAAGTCAGGATCCCATTTTACAACAACCGCATTGTGTTCCATTATAAATGATGAAACCCGTCTGCATAGGGTTTCCAAGTCCCACGAACCGTATTCCCATTCTTATCCTTAGCTTCCACTGTAAGAGCACGAGGTTTATCTCCACTTTCGACATAAGAAGCACCTGTCCAGTGATTCAACGAATTTAAAGCAACTATGGCATTGTGTTTAGTAAGATCAAACCGACGACCATTCCCATCATAAAATTCAACATCGACAGCAACCTTAACTGGTTTAAAGTTTATCGGTCGACACCGATAAATCAAGTGACAGTTGGATCAGCACTCCTGGTGAGTTCCTTTCCCGTCATTTGAAGGAAGACTGATAATTTCATATCGATAAATTACACGTTTGATTGGATTTACATTCACATTTTCACGTATACTCGATTTATTTAAATTATCATAAGTAACTACAAATTTATCTCCCTCTCTAACCAGGATGTATTCCGTTTCCCTGTTTGTCCAAGGGCTTGTAGAAACGATATCCGAACTCATCAATTTATTTGAGTCATATTGATGTACATTGCTCGTATTTAGACGAGCTTGAGCATCTTTGGTAAGATAGGTATTAATTCCATCGATTTGATGGATCGCATTCGTTTCACGTTGGAAGGTTAAATCTTGAACAGTTTCTAAATTTTTGAGATCGCTAAACCCATTATCTTCCATGTAGCTGTCGTACATTTTCTTAGCAATCTTGTACTGTTTCAATAATTCTTGATATTGTGCTAATTTAGCTTGGTAAGAAAGAAAATCCAATTCATACTGCTCTCTCTTCTCGTTATAAGTAGCAAGTTCAGATTTGTATTTTGCTTCCTCTTCCGCATTTCTCTTTTCAATTAATGTAATTTCTTGAGATTTTGCTTCATACTCTCCTTTTGCTTTTTTGTAGTTTTCGACTACTGTGTTGATTTCAACTGTTTGAGCTTTATTATCTGCCTCGGCTGCTGCGATAGACAGTTGGACTTTCAACTTTCTTCTGTAACTGTCCACCTTCTGCAACTCTTGTTTTGCTTTTACTTTTAAGGTTGGGTGATTCTATGTCGTAACTGTTTCTTCCTTCTGTCACAGTTGTAGACGTCAACTTAGAGCTTGCTACTGTCTGTGTGATTTACTTCAGTGTCGGTCCCGTCTCTCATCAGCTTTTACTTCTGTAATAAAAGTGTTTACAGTAGCCAATCCAGCGACGTAATGAAACAACACCGACTGATAACTTACGGGTGAAAATTTTCTTGCTTTAGACACTGTTCACGATAGCTTTTCATTTCAATATTCTCCTTTTTAGTCAAAATCTACGGTAGGTGCAAAAAAATGCACTACCAGTTAATTATGTTATATCACAATCAACTATTTTAAAGATGTGTTAATATAATTTTTTTTATTTCTCTAAATATATGACACTTTTGTTACTAATATTTAATTTTACGTTGAAAATAAATACTATGTATTAGAAAAAATAAATGGATTTTCAGAGCACATTCCTCTGTTTTATTTTAAAACTTTTCACCACTAAACAAAGATAAATTACAATAAATGTTTATATTCCATCAATGAGACAAACTCAAACTTAAATTATAACTTTTCCCTTATGTATTTTGCAGATTCAAAAAAAAGACATCGTTAAAATTCCCATTTGATAGCCATTAGGTTTCATTTTTTATCTTTTTCCTTCAAACAAGAAAACCATTCTCAATTATGAGGAGCTTCTCAGTTTATTTGAAAAAAATGTCGTATCTCTATCTTCATCCTTCATCCTGTTGCACATCCCTAAAAGTTCAGCAGTGGCCTCTCTCAAAGCTACAAAAAAGACCAAGATCTGAAGGACCTTGGTCTAACAACTAGTGATTAGTTTAAGTGCCAGATATCTTCGTTGTACTGAGCGATCGTACGGTCAGATGAGAAGAATCCTGCTTTAGCAATGTTTACGATAACTTGATCCAACCATGCATCACGGTCTTCGTAATCAGCCAACATGCGTTCTTTGGTTACAATGTAGTCTTCCAAGTCAAGAAGAGTCATGAACCAGTCTTTGTTGATCAATTCCTTGTGAAGACGAGTCAAGCGTTCCTTGTTACCAACTGCAAGAACGGCATCGCTGATAATGAAGTCTACCAATGGTTTGATAGCTTCACGTTCATAGAAGTCCGCTGATTTGTATGCTGATTTCTCATATAGATCGATTACAGTTTCTGAATCTTCACCGAAGATGTAGATGTTGTCACGTCCAACCAATTCAGCGATTTCCACGTTTGCTCCATCCATAGTACCAAGTGTTAACGCACCATTCAACATGAATTTCATGTTACCAGTACCTGAAGCTTCCTTAGAAGCAAGGGAGATTTGCTCAGAAATATCGCTAGCTGGAATCAAGTAGCTTGCAGCAGTCACGTTGTAGTTTTCTACCATAACGACTTGCAAGTGTGGAGCTACTGCTGGATCGTTTGCAATCACTTCAGACAAGCAAAGGATCAAGTGGATGATATCTTGTGCAATGGTGTAGGCAGGAGCTGCTTTACCACCAAAGAGAACAGTGATTGGGCGAGCAGGGATATTTCCAGCTTTGATGTCCAAGTATTTGTGGATCACATACAAAGCGTTCATTTGTTGACGTTTGTATTCGTGGAGACGTTTGATTTGGGTATCAAAGATAGAGTTAGGATTGATTTCCACACCTTGATGGTCTTTCAAGAAACGAGCCAATTTCCGTTTGTTGTGAGACTTGATGTTTTCCAATTTTGCTTTGACTGCATCTTTATCTTCATAAGAAAGAAGGTCTTCCAATTTAGATGCGTCATGGTGCCAGTCACGTCCGAGGATATCATCCAAATAGTGTGACAAGGTTGGGTTGGCATGCATGAGCCAACGACGGAATGTGATACCGTTTGTTTTGTTGTTGAATTTTTCAGGGTAAATGTCGTAGAAGGCTTTCAACTCAGAATTCTTCAAGATTTCTGTGTGAAGTGCTGCTACCCCGTTTACGCTAAATCCATAGTGGATATCCATGTGTGCCATGTGTACACGATCGTTTTCATCGATAATTTGAACAGCTGGATCTTTGTATTCAGCGCGAACACGGCGGTCCAATTCTTCAATGATTGGAACCAAGTGAGGAACCACTTCTTGCAAGAATTCAAGTGGCCATTTCAAGGGCTTCTGCAAGGATTGTGTGGTTAGTGTAGGCTGTCATGCTACGAACGATAGAGATGGCTTCATCCATTCCAATACCACGTTCTGTCAAAAGACGGATCAATTCAGGGATGACCATTGATGGGTGAGTATCGTTGATTTGGACAACAGCATAGTCAGCAAGGTCATGCAAGTTGCTTCCTTTTTCGATGGCTTCGTCGATGATCAATTGTGCACCGTTTGATACCATGAAGTATTGTTGGAAGATACGGAGCAATTCCCCTTGACGGTTACTATCATCTGGGTACAAGAAGAGGGTCAAGTTGCGAGCGATATCTGTCTTGTCAAAGTTAATACCATCTTCAATAATAGATGAATCAACTGAATCCAAGTCGAACAAACGCAAACGGTTCTTGGTATCAATCTTGTAACCAGGGACATCGATATCATAAAGGGTAGAAGTCAATGTGAAGTGTGCAAATGGCACTTGGTAGCTACGGCTTGAACGAACGAGCCAGCTTTGGTCAGTCAACCATGCGTTTGGAATCGTTTCTTGTTGGTTGTTTTTAAGGACTTGTTGGAACAAACCAAAGTGGTAGTTCAAACCAACCCCATCCCCTGTCAAACCAAGGCTTGAGATAGAGTCGATAAAGCAGGCTGCCAAACGTCCCAAACCACCGTTACCAAGTGATGGTTCCAATTCCACTTCTTCGACTTCGATCAAGTCTTTACCAGCATCTGACAATTCTTTTTTAACATCGTCGTAAAGACCCAAGTTGATCAAGTTATTAGACAAGAGTTTACCGATCAAGAACTCAGCTGAGATGTAGTAAACTTTTTTCTTACCAGTATTTCAATTTCTTTTGGAGCACTTGCTTGCTTGGTGTAATTAAGCAAAGCAATGTACAATTCTTCATTTGAACATTCTGCAATTGTTTTTTTCTGATGATCAATCACATATTTTTGTAATGATTCCATGTTGGGTATCTCCTTTGTTTCAACAATTTAATAGGGGGAAGTTTGCTGAAATCAGCAAATTTTCTAAAATGATTATTTTTCTGTTTTCTTAACTTCTTTCAAGTCTTTGTTTTCACGACGATAGATCGTAGTGAAATCAAGCAATTCTTGCTCGACAGCTGGAGTCAATTGATCCTCTGTCATTCGCCATGACCAGTTACCACCAAGAGTTGATGGGAAGTTCATCCGAGCTGAACCATCCAATTCGAGTAAGTCTTGCATAGTAGCAATCGCCATGAAGCTGACGGAAGCAAAGACGGTGCGAAGCATCGCATGCGGTACAGATTCGTACTCTTTCCGGTTAGTATAACGAGCAAGGTACTCACGAGTTGGATCGTCGATTTCATTGCGGTACCATCCAAGAACTGTGTTGTTATCATGTGTTCCTGTATACATCACAGAATTGTTTGGTGCCAAGTGAGGGCTATCGATACTTTCATCGTCCGGATTGAAGGCAAATTGAAGAATCTTCATTCCTGGGAAGCCAGTGCGTTCACGAAGTTCGATGACTTCATCTGTCATAAAGCCAAGGTCCTCAGCGATGATGTTCAAATCACCGAGTTCTTCCTTCACAGCTGCAAAGAGTTTGTAGCCAGGACCTTTAACCCATTTACCTGGTGCTGCTGTATCTGATCCAGCAGGGATTTCCCAGTAAGACTCAAAACCACGGAAGTGGTCGATCCGAACGATGTCGTAGATCTTGAAGCTTTCACGCAAGCGTTCAATCCACCATTGGTAGCCATCTTTGTCCATTGCTTCCCAGTCATAGATTGGGTTCCCCCAAAGTTGACCAGTTGCTGAGAATTCATCTGGCGGGCATCCTGCGATGCAAGTCGCTTTCCCGTTTTTATCTGTTTTGAAGAGATGAGGGTTCGCCCACATGTCACTTGAATCTTCCGCTACATAGATTGGCATATCTCCGACGATTTCAATGTGATGGTCATTGGCATAAGCTTTCAAGGCCAACCATTGTTGGAAGAAGAAGAATTGAGTCACACGATGGTAAGTCAATTGATCCGCCAATTCTTCACGATATTCGGCCAAAGCTTTTGGCTCACGCGCACGAATTGCTGCATCAGGCCACTCTGTCCATGCCTTCAAATCAAAGTGTTCTTTAATAGCCATGTATTCTGCGAAGAGCTCCAACCAAGAAGCATTGGCTTCACAAAATTCTTGGAATTCTTTTTGATCACTTGATTTTAAGAAATTCGCAACTGCTTTTTCAAGCAAGGGACGACGTTGTTCGAAAACCTTTGCATAATCCACTTGAGTAGGATCTTGACCAAAGTCCACTCCTTTAAGGTCTGCTTCTGTCAACAAACCTTGCTCGATCAAAAGATCGAAATCAATAAAATGAGTGTTCCCAGCAAAAGCTGAGAAAGATTGGTATGGAGAATCTCCATAACTAGTTGTACCAAGCGGCAAGATTTGCCAGTAACGTTGCTTGGTCCGAACGAGGAAATCAACAAAATCATATGCTGATTGACCGAATGATCCGATCCCGTATTGTCCAGGAAGGGAAGAAATGTGCATCAAAACACCACTTTGACGTTTTTCATGGGTTACCACCTTTTTTTATTTCTTTGAAGCCTGCGATTCGGTGCACGGTATGGGTATCGTTGCAGAGTCGTATCCAGCTCTCAAGCGGCTCTACTCTTTGTTAAAAATCGAACAGGCGCAACTCAGTTTACGCAATTTTTGCGAAAACGTTTGCGTACCATGTTATTATAAACTTTTTCCCTATTTTCTGCAAGGGATTTCTTAAAAACTTTTTTAACTTTTTTCAGAATGTCCTCACCCCCTTAGTGTATTCTTTCCTTTGGCTAATGTCAACAAATTTGATGCATTTTATAGAAGAAAGTTCGGAATTAAAATATTTTTAAAAAAATTGTTTAAAACTACTTGCAAACGTTTTCGCCTTGTGATATACTTAAGACGTTTTAGGAAAACGTTTGTCTAAAACGGTTTCTAATTATTATCTTTTTTTATTCTTTAGGAGGAATAAATCATGAAACGTACAATTTTACGTAGTGCTGCTGTACTTGGTACAGTTGGTTTTGCCGGCTTCTTACTTGCTGCTTGTAGCAATAACTCATCAGGTTCTTCTGAGGCAAGTAAAGAAATCAACGTCTATGTAGACAAAGGCTACAAATCTTATGTTGAAGAAGCTGCAAAAGCTTTTGAAAAAGAAAATGGCGTAAAAATTAACATCAAGACTGGTGATGCTCTTGGTGGATTGGATAACCTTTCTCTTGATAACCAATCTAAAAAAGCTCCAGACGTAATGATGGCTCCATACGACCGTGTAGGTGGTCTTGGTAGCGATGGTCAATTGGCTGAAGTGACATTAAACAAAGATAGCCATACAGATAAAACAACTGAAGCTCTTGTAACAAACGGTGGTAAAGTTTACGGTGCACCTGCTGTCATCGAAACATTGGTTCTCTACTATAACAAAGATCTTTTAAGCGAAGCTCCAAAAACATTTGGTGATCTTGAAAATCTTGCAAAAGATAGCAAGTACGACTTCGCTAGCGAACCTGGTAAACAACTGCCTTCTTAGCTGACTGGACAAACTTCTACTACACTTACGGTTTACTTTCAGGTAACGGCGGTTATGTATTTGGTAAAGACGGTACAGATCCTAAAGATATTGGATTGAACAACCAAGGTTCTGTCGATGGTATCGAATATGCAAAAACTTGGTATGCTAAATGGCCAAAAGGTTTGCAAGATACAAAAGCTGCTGCTAACTTCATCCAAACACAATTCCAAGAAGGTAAAACAGCTGCTATCATCGATGGTCCTTGGAAAGCTGCTTCATTGAAAGAAGCTAAAGTAAACTACGGTGTCGCAACGATTCCAACTCTTCCAAACGGAAAACAATACTCTGCCTTTGGTGGTGGTAAAGCTTGGGTTATCCCTGCAGGTGCGAAAAACCTTGATGGCGCTCAAAAATTCATTGACTTCTTGACAAGTACTGATCAACAAAAAGCTTTGTTTGACAAGACCAATGAAGTTCCTGCCAACACCGAAGCTCGTAAATATGCGGTTAGCAAAAACGATGAATTGACAACTGCCGTTGTTGATCAATTCAAGAATGCTCAACCAATGCCAAATATCTCAGAAATGAGTGCTGTTTGGGATCCAGCTGCTACTATGCTTTTCGATGCTGTAAGTGGTAAAAAATCTGCAAAAGCATCTGCTGACGATGCAGTGAAATTGATTAAAGAAACCATCGAACAAAAATTCGGTAGCAAATAAGACAGTTTTTAGGTGTGAGTAAGAGGTTGGAGACAAAGTCCCAACCTCTTATGTTCAATTTTCAAACACAACTGACTGTCTGACTTGTCTTCTTGCTCTCTGGCAAGGACATTATAAGGAGATTTGAATGACTACAGAACAAAACCCTAAAAAGGCTATGTGGCTCTCTTTGATCCCGGGTCTTGGGCAAATTTATAACAAACAAAAAACCAAAGGCTATATTTTTCTTGCCGTAACCATTCTCTTTCTCGCCTATTTCCTAGGAATTGGAGCTGGAGAATTAGCGAAATTGGTTACACTTGGAACCGTCCGTGGACAAGATAATTCTCTCTTTATCTTGATTCGTGGCGCCTTCCACTTGATCATCACTGTTGTTTACTTCCTATTTTATGCCTTAAATATTAAGGATGCTGGAACAGTTGCTAAACGCATCAACAACGGGATTGCCGTTCCAAAAACCTTGAAAGAAATGGTTCAAGCCATCTATGAAATGGCTTCCCATATTTATTGATTATTCCTTCATACATTGCTATGACATTTGCGATTATCTTCCCAGTTTTAGTAACTTTGATGATCGCCTTTACCAACTACGACTTCAAACATACCGCTCCAACAACCTTGCTTGATTGGATCGGGTTCCAAAACTTCACTAATATGTGGACCTTGAGTACCTTCCGCTCAGCCTTTACATCGGTTCTTGGCTGGACCTTGATTTGGGCCCTCGCAGCTTCTACTCTTCAAATCGTACTCGGTATCTTGACCGCTATTGTTGCAAACCAACCATTCGTAAAAGGAAAACGAATCTTTGGGGTTATCTTTCTGCTTCCTTGGGCTGTTCCAGCCTTCATCACTATCCTTACATTCTCAAATATGTTTAACGATAGTGTCGGTGCTATCAATGCACAAGTTATCCCATTGTTTGCGAAGATCTTCCCATTCTTAGATGGCGTTTTGATTCCTTGGAAAACAGATCCTACCTGGACAAAAATTGCTTTGATTATGATGCAAGGTTGGCTCGGCTTCCCTTACATCTACGTCTTGACTTTAGGGATTCTTCAATCTATTCCAAACGATCTTTACGAAGCTGCTTATATTGATGGTGCCAACGGTTGGCAAAAATTCCGCAGCATCACTTTCCCAATGATTATGGCTGTTGCAGCTCCAACTTTGATCAGTCAATATACCTTCAACTTTAATAACTTCTCCATCATTTACTTGTTTAACGATGGGGGACCTGGTTCTGTCGGAGGAAACGCCGGATCTACAGATATCTTGATCTCATGGATCTACAAGTTGACAACCAATTCTTCTCCTCAATATTCAATGGCCGCAGCGGTAACCTTGATTATCTCTGTGATTGTGATCTCAATCTCTATGATTGCCTTCAAGAAACTACATGCATTTGATATGGAGGATGTATAAAATGAAATTCAGTTCAATTTAAACGCCGCCTCAATCATTTCTTGACTTACCTGTACATGGTGGTTCTTTCAATCGTTATCATTTATCCATTGTTGATTACGGTTCTATCAGCCTTCAAATCAGGGAATGTCAGTGCCTTTACACTTGATTTTAGTGGCAATCTTAGTTTTGATAACTTCTCAAAACTTTTCTCTGAAACTCATTATGGCACTTGGTATATGAACACCTTGGTTATCGCCATTATCACCATGATTGTACAAACAAGTATCGTTACCTTCGCAGGTTACGCATACAGCCGTTACAATTTCTTGGCGCGTAAACAAAGTTTGGTCTTCTTCTTGATTATTCAAATGGTCCCAACCATGGCAGCCCTCACAGCCTTCTTCGTTATGGCTTTGATGCTGAATGCCTTGAACCAACCTTGGTTCTTGATCTTCCTTTATGTTGGTGGTGGTATTCCAATGAATGCCTGGTTGATGAAGGGATACTTCGATACTGTTCCAATTTCTCTCGATGAATCTGCGAAATTGGATGGAGCTGGACACTTCCGTCGCTTCTGGCAAATCGTCCTTCCTCTTGTTCGTCCAATGATTGCCGTTCAAGCACTTTGGGCTTTCATGGGGCCTTTCGGAGACTATATCTTGTCTAAATTCTTGCTTCGTGACGAAGTGAACTATACGGTAGCCGTTGGTCTTCAAACCTTTATCAGTGACCAAAAAAATCAAAAAATCGCCTTCTTTGCAGCCGGTGCTATTTTGATCGCGGTTCCAATCTGTATCTTATTCTTCTTCCTACAAAAGAACTTTGTTTCAGGCTTGACAGCTGGTGGAGATAAAGGATAAAATAGAATCTTATTTCAAGCACATTTTATTTTTAAGTTAAGGGTAGTATGGTGGATGCTTTACTACCCTTCGTTAAGAATAAAATCAATGCAAAGAGATTTCTCTTTGCATTTCTGATACTCTTATGTTTAGAAAGGTCATCTTATGCCCTATCCTTTTAATTATTTCGCAAGTATCTTCAATTTCCGCTCTTCTTTTGCAAACCGCAAAAAACTGAGCTGGTTCCAAATGATTTTTACTTCTTTCTTTCTAATCTCTATCACACTATTACCTGTGGCTCTGCAAAATGCTCAACTCAAAACCTATCCTTTGACAACCTTTGTCAGCGATGTGTTTGATCCTTTATCAACAGACGTTATGAAAGATATCCAAGAACACGTCGTGATCAAAGACCAAGAGCTCACCTATACAGGGACTAACCCTGTACACAAGACTTCAAAAGGACAGGTTATCTTAGGCCAAGAGGCAAAGGCTAGTGAAGGCAAGGAGTTAACACTCCATTTTGATCGCAAACAATTGATTATCTCAAAAGAGAATAAAGAACTCGCTACAGTCTCATACCAGGCTATTAATCAAGAGAGCCTTCGGGATAAAAAAAGCTTCACTCAAGCTATCTCTAGCGATTGGTTTCGTGACAATCGACTCCCTGTCAGTCTCTTTCTCGTGATTTTCTCTGGCTTCTTATCGACAGTCAATTATTTGATTCTCATCCTAGGGGCATCTTTCTTCCTCTACTTGACACGAAAATCTCGACTCTTTTCACTACAAACTTTCAAGGAATGTTTCAATTGTATTCTGAATTGCTTGGGACTCCCTATTTTACTGAGTGTCCTCATCAGTTTACTATTCCATCAAGTATTTACTACGACGATCATGATCCAAAATGTCTTATTTGTACTCTATCTTGCTATGGTATTTTATAAGACCCACTTCCGTGATCCAGACTATCACCGCTAGGAGGTTTTCTCATGCGTGTTACCATCAAAGATGTGGCGAAACTCGCTGGCGTCGCGCCTTCAACTGTCACGCGCGTCATCCAAAACAAATCCACGATTAGTGATGAAACAAAAAAACGTGTCCGTGAGGCCATGGTCGAATTGGACTACCATCCCAATCTTAATGCTCGCAGCCTTGTCAGCCAATCTAGTCAAGTCATTGCTTTGGTCCTACCAATCGACAGTGACGTCTTCTACCAGAATCCTTTCTTCCCAACTGTTTTAAGAGGGATTACCCAGATCGCGTCAGACAATGATTATGCCATCCAAATCTGTACGGGGCAAAATGAAGAACGGCGGCTCGACAACCTCAAACAACTCATCTACGGAAATCGTGTAGATGGTTTGATTTTCCTTTATTCCAACCCGAATGATCCCCTCGTTGAATTTGCGATCAAAGACAAGTTCCCCTTCCTCATTCTCGGAAAGGCAGCTTCACCTTTTGTATCGCTAGTGGATAATGATAATATCAAGGCTGCATTTGATGCGACGGATTATTTCATTCAACAAAACTACCGAAAAATTGCTTTTATCGGGGGAAACAAAGAACTGTTCGTATCTCAAGACCGCTACGAAGGTTATAAAGAAGCCCTCCAAAAAGCAGGGATTCCTCTCGATGAAAAACTGGTTCATTTCTCATTTGGTTTTATGTTGGAAGACAATTCTTATCAAATGATGGAGAGCCTTCCCCTAGCAGAGTTAGATGCCATCATGACAACCGATATTCTCGTTGCTGAAGGGGTGCGCCAATACCTATTAGAACACCAGCTGACAATCCCGATTATTTCCTTTGATTCGATTAAGCCACGACTCGATATTGAAGCCTATATTGACATCAATGCAGTGGAACTCGGACGTGAGTCTGTTCGGACAATTCTACAAATTATCAAGGATCACAAAGAAGGAAACCGTCTGCTACCGTCAATTGATTGACCATACCATTACGAAACTCTAGGAGTCTTTATGTCTACATTTACTGCTTATTTAGATGACCAAGACCTCATTCGTATCCAAAAGGGAGAGGAGCATATCCTTCCTTTTTATTTGAAAACGAACCAAGGTCATCTTGCCTTAATCCCTGTCAAAACGTCAAGTGCAGCGACTGACACAGGAGACTATTTCTTAAGCCCTATTCCACTTGAACTCGGAGAAGAGTACACCATCTACGATGCTGCTGGAAATTCTTCTATTCTCCACTATCGTCAAATTGTTCGCAAAACCCATTTTTGATCAAACCTTCACCTATACTGGAGAAGATCTAGGAAGTTTCTACACACCAAGTCAGACGCAATTTAAATTCTGGGCACCCATTTCGCAAGATGTGACCCTCCATATCGAAGATCAGGTCTATCCAATGCATCGTACAGAAAATGGGGTCTGGGAACTCGTACTCAAAGGGGATTGGGAAGGAGCTGCCTACCACTATGAGTTCCGTGTCAATGGCCTAGAACGTCGGATCCACGATCCCTATGCTCTATCCTCTTTAGCAAACTCTGGAGATAGCTTAGTCGTCGACCGCAAGAAGATCACACGTCCTATCACACGTGCTGCTCGTCAACTCGACCCGACAGAAGCGCTCATCTATGAGATGAGCGTTCGGGACTTCTCTGTCCAAAAAGAGGCCGGCTTTAAACACCCTGGTAAGTTTAAAGGGTTGACAGAATCGCCTCAACTCAATGGTCAAATCCTTGGATTTGATTACCTTCAAAAACTTGGCATTACCCATGTACAGTTACTTCCTGTCTATGATTTCGGTAGTGTTGATGAAGAGAATCAATGGAAAGCCTACAACTGGGGTTATGATCCTGTCCAATACAATGTTCCAGAAGGAAGCTATGCGAGTGACCCTAACGATCCTTATGCGCGAATCCTAGAGCTCCAAGACACCATTGACACCTATCACCAGGCTAATCTGAGTGTCATCATGGATGTAGTCTACAATCACGTCTACCAGGCAGATGAGTATGCTTTTGAACAGATCGTTCCTGGTTATTTCTACCGTTATAATGCAGAGGGAGAGCGGACCAATGGAACCTTCTGTGGAAATGACGTGGCAAGTGAGCGTTCCATGGTGAGACACTATATCAAGCAATCCCTCAAACAATGGGTTTCCCTCTACGGCTTTGATGGGTTTCGCTTTGATTTGATGGGAATCCTAGACATTCAAACCATGACAGAGATTGCAGAAGAACTCCGTGAAATCTATCCTAACATCTATCTCTATGGGGAAGGGTGGAAGATGGATACCGGCCTCTCTGAAGATCAGCTCGCTCACCAGTATAACGCGAAACGATTACCAGCCTTTGGCTTTTTCAGTGATAACTTCCGGGATACGATCAAGAGAACACTTGTAGCCGGTCACCGTCGTGAGAGTCAACATCCCGCAAATGATTTTGCGAATATTCTAACGGCGAATGTCGGGAAGCTAGGGCCTGCTCATTTCACCCAACCTCAACAAGCCATTCAGTACGTCGAATGCCACGACAATGCAACTGTTTTTGATTATTTCCAACTTGAAAAGGAAGAGATTCGTCTAGAAGATCGAAAATGCTCTCTCACGATTAGCTCTTCATTTAGTGTTACTAGCTCAAGGAGTGCCGTTTATCCATGCTGGTCAAGAATTTTATCGCACAAAAGGGCTCGAAGACAACACCTATAACTTGCCAGATAGTCTCAACCAATTGGACTGGACATCCCTTCCAAAATGCCAAGAAGAAATTGCTTTTCTTGAAGAATTGATTGCTTATCGGAAATCACAGCCACTCCTTCGTTTGAAAAAAGGGCAAGAGATTCGCGACTACTGTGATGTCAAATGGTTGTCTGATCATCATTTGATCTACACGATTGAGAAAGATCGTGAAAAAATAACGATTCTTGTCAATATCGGTGATCAAGAACAGACCTATCAACATCCGAGCGATAGTCAGCTGTTATTTGCCTATCCTCATGCCAACCTAAAAACGCCCTATTCCTAAAGGAAAGGAACTTTCTATTCCTGCCCATAGTTGGCTCCTTCTCCACGAAACTGAATCAACAAAATAAAGGTCACCACAATGTGGTGACCTTTATTTTTATTCTTCTGTTTCCACAAAGCGTCCAATGATATGAACGTTTTCTGAAATGGTGATAAAAGCCTGAGGATCAGCTTTTTTCATAATATATTTGAATTCATTAAACTCTGCACGCGTAATAACTGTCAGCAGAACCGCTTTTTCCTGATGGTTATAGGTTCCTTCTGCATTGTGGATAATGGTTGCTCCACGATGCAATTTTTTATGAATCTTTTCAATAATGGCATCCGGCTGGCTCGTTACGATCATTGCCTGCATCCGTTTTTGCTTGGTAAAGACAGCATCCGTTACTCGACTCGATACGAAGATGGTAATCATAGAGTAAAGAGCATACTTCCAACCAAAGGTCAGACCAGCGATCAACATAATGGTCCCATTGACCAAAAAGGAGATGCTGCCGACATTCTTTCCTGTCCGTTTTCGAATCGTCAAACTGACAATATCCGTTCCCTCCACTGGAAATGTTGTTCCGAAGAGCAAAACCAATCCCTGTTCCCATGACAACCCCACCAAATAGGGCATTCATGATCGGATCGTTGGTCAACGTAATCACTGGCACGAACTGAATAAAGAGGGAACTCATCGAAACCGTAATAAAGGTAAAGATGGTAAATTTATGGCCAATTTGATACCAAGCCACAATCATCAAAGGGATATTGATGGCATAAAAGGTTAAGGAAACGGGAATCGTAAAGCCAATAAAGCGTTGGCTCAGAACAGATAAAATCTGAGCTAGCCCTGTTGCACCGCTGGAGTATACATGTCCTGGTTGAAAGAAGAAGTTGACGGCAATCGCTGATAGAAAACCATACAGCAAGGAAGCTGACACTTTTTCATCGTATTTCTCACGGGAGATGCTCTTCAGCACGCGCAATAATTTAATGTTATAAGCTAGTCGTCGCACATGATAGCGAAATAGCTTATGAAAGCGAGTTTTTTTCATTTTCAATCCATCGATTAGAAGAAAAGGAAAATTTTAGAGCAACTGATTCCTAGACTTTCCCTTTTCTCTCTTGTCCTATTCTTGCTCTGCTACTTCTACTTGAAGATTTAACTCATCCAATTGCTTTTCAGAAACGACAGAAGGAGCTTGTGTCATTGGATCTGTCGCCTTGTTATTCTTAGGAAAGGCAATGACTTCCCGAATATTATCTTCCCCTGCAAGAAGCATCACGAAGCGGTCTAATCCAATCGCCAATCCTCCATGTGGTGGGAAACCATAATCCATTGCTTCTAACAAGAAACCAAATTGTTCATTGGCAGCTTCTTTTGTAAATCCAAGTGCCTTAAACATCCGTTCTTGTAAATCTTTATGATTAATCCGTAGGCTTCCTCCACCTAATTCATAGCCATTTAAGACGATATCATAGGCAATTGCTCGAACTTTTGAAAGATCGCCTTCCAATTCATGCTCTGTTTCAGCTTGTGGGAAGTGTAAATGGATGGTGAGCAGACATATAACGGCCTTCTTCTTCAGACCATTCAAACATTGGCCAATCCACTACCCAAAGGAAGTTGTATTGATTGTTGTCAATCAAGTCAAGCTCTTTCGCAAGACGAACACGCAAAGCACCAAGCGTTGCATTGGCTACTTCAAGAGTATCTGCTACAAAGAGAACTAGATCTTTGTCTTCTAACTGTAAAGCAGCTGTCAAGTCACTTGTCAAGTCTGTCAAGAACTTCGCAACAGGACCATTCAAAGCACCTTCAGCATATTTCACCCAAGCAAGACCTTTTGCACCGTATTGCTTCGCAACTTTCTGTCAATTTATCGATATCTTTACGAGAGTAATGATCCGCTGCACCTTTGACAACGATCGCCTTAACTGCTGGAGCTTCTGAAAAGACTTTAAAGTCTACACCCTTGACAAGATCTGTCAAGTCTTGAAGCAACATTTCAAAACGTGTATCTGGTTTATCTGAACCATACAAGGCCATAGCATCATCATAATTCATCCGTGGGAATGGGAGTGTTACTTCAATTCCCTTGGTTTCTTTCATAACACGGGCAATCAAGCCTTCTGTGATATCTTGGATTTCTTGATCACTCAAGAAAGAGGTTTCCAAGTCGACCTGTGTAAACTCAGGTTGACGGTCTCCCACGTAAATCCTCATCACGGAAACACTTCACGATTTGATAATAGCGATCAAATCCAGCATTCATCAACAATTGTTTTGTAATCTGAGGACTTTGTGGAAGGGCATAGAAATGACCCTTATTGACACGGGAAGGAACCAAGTAGTCACGTGCTCCTTCTGGAGTTGACTTAGAAAGAAACGGTGTTTCCACATCAATAAATTCTAATTCATCTAAGTAATTGCGGATTGAATGAGTTACTTTTGCACGGAGTTTGAGGTTTTCCAACATCTCAGGACGACGAAGGTCTAAGTAGCGGTAACGAAGACGGGTATCATCATTGGCTTCAATTCCGTCCTTGATTTCAAATGGTGTTGTTTTTGGCAGTATTAAGAACCGTAATAGCTTCTACCTTTGAGTTCTACTGCTCCAGTTGGCAAGTTCGGATTAGCTTGTTCACGAGCTTCCACAAGACCTGTCACTTCTACAACATATTCACTACGGATGCTTTCAGCTGTAGCCATCACTTCTGCACTAACTGTTTCTGGATTGATCACCAATTGCATGATTCCTTCGCGGTCGCGTAGATCGATAAAGATCAAACCACCCAAGTCACGACGACGGCTAACCCATCCTTTCAAGGTAATATGAGTTCCAATGTGTTCTTCACGAACACGTCCAGCATACATTGAACGTTTCATTTCTAATTAATCTCCAAACTAATATTCTTCCTTCTATTTTACCATAAAGACCAGCAGAAAGTGGCCTTTAGCTCAACTTTTTCAGTCACCAACTTCTTTAGTTATCGTGGCTACTTCTTCCTTTCTTTTTTTGGGATCATCGTAGAGAGTGGGTGCTAGCACCTTCATTAAAGTCGCTGTCCCAAATCGCAAGACAGCTGCTGCTAGTCCAAAAATAGGGGATAGGTAGCGGAAAAAGAAATCTCCCCTAAGTGCGTAGGTCATGCCACCCACAATAAAAAAGATCACAATTCCCTGAACGATTGCGTAAAACCAAATTTTTTTCACACTATTCTCCTTTTCACAAACTAGCTGACTTATCCACTGTTTTTTATCACTTATCCACAAAAATGTGGATAACTTTTCACCTTTTTTCCCCTCAAAAGAGGAAGCTTCATCAGCATCAGGACTTGCTTTCATCCATTTACAAGCAAGTTTCCCACAGCCTGTGGATAACTCTCTTGCTTATTTGTGACTTTCTCGTCACTTTCCTCACAAATCAAGGAGCCAGGATTCGATCCTGCCCCCTTTGATCAAGCATTATTTAAATTCGTCTGGTGTCCCTTTATATTGGGCCCAGTCTTTACTGAAGAAGCGATCATTTAGATGGTAAGTTGGTGCTTTTTCAGCCTTTGTGACAAAGGGATTGACCGCTTTATCAAAGGCTAGCCAACCATTCCATCCCATATGAATCGTGTCTTCCATAAAGTAGGGCTGATCACCATCTTTAGAAAAGTCTGCAATATTGGTGAATCCTTGGCTTTCCAATTGGTAACGAATCTTTTGAACAGCCTGTTCATACTTTTCTTGGCTCAAGCCTGTGTATTTCATCCATTTGGCATTAACTGGAGGAATGACAAAGATAACATTGGTCCGAGATTTAGCAAACTGGTCTAGAACCAATTGCAAGTCATTGTACTCTGGAGATTGAACATAGGATTCGTTTTTTTGGAAACCTTTTAGTTTCTTCAACTTCATTTTTAAACGAGTATTGTAAAAATGATTGCTGATTCCAAGGTCGTTGTTATTGGTTTTGACTTTTGCTTCAGCCGTTGCAATTTCTTCCAATTTCTCATATGAGAATTGATCTGGTAAATCTTGTAGACGTTTTTTGACCTTCTTATCGTAATTCCCGTTTGTACGCGTTGCAAGATTACTAAACAAAGCATCTTCGCGTTGGACAAGGTGGGAAACAAACTGGTTCAAAGACTGATCAAATCTGGAAATTTTCTTTCCTTGAGAAATTTTCGTTACAACACTTTGAAAGGCGACATTTGGATACTGTTGTAACAGACGCTTTGCAGCATACTGGGATGCAGCATCCTGTTGGTGATTGGCAATAAAGCTATTCAACTGATCGCTATTAAAGAATTGTTGAAAAGGCAGAGGAATCGTATCCCTTCTTAGTGAAACCATTGCGGAGAAACTACATAAACAGCTGTATTGTCCTTGAGTTCTGGCAAAATCTGTTGCATCCCAAAATACTGGTTCAAAGAAGCCGCACCACGTTCTCCTAAAAAGTAGGGTCTGTAATTGCGGTCATATTTTTCAGCCAAAACTGCTGGATGCACCACATCAAAACGCAACCATTCACTTGAGCCGAAATAAGGGAACAAAGCGATGCTGTGGATCCGAAAGTGCTTCTTGCTTTCTTTGTACGACTCTTGAAGCCTTCTGCATTCAGACTAACCGCAGCTTTTTTCTCTTCAGTATAGTTGTGCTTATGATTGATTGGATAAAAGAATAATAAAGCTGTTACCATGAGGAGCGCGCAAAATACGGGCCCTAAAATCAGCCACAAACGCTTAAGCATTCTGAAGCTCCGTTACACCTTCTACGATCTTGTTAGCAGTATTCCAATCATCGCGTCCAAATTCAGATACAGGAACACGGATTCCAAAGCGATTTTCCAGTTCCACAATCAATTCGACTGTTCCCATACTATCAAGGACACCCGCATCAAAGAGATCCTCATCCATCATGTCTGAGACATCTTCCATAAACAATTCGTCAATAATTTCAATTACTTGAGATTTTACATCCATTTTTCTATTCTCCTTTTATTTCAATTTTGGAAACCATTGTTGATCCAAGAATCCTGAGAAAATCAGGAAGGACAGCATCACTGTGTTAAAGGTGATAAAGATCCCCAAAGCTTTGGTCCAACGATTGTCCGGTATAGGATCCAATCCTTTTGCTTTTCTTTCTTTATTGATGGTCTTTTTCTTGCGAATCCAAGCATCATTGATAACCAGTCCAAGCCCATGGAAGAGCCCATAAGCGATGTAGTACCAGGTCACCCCGTGCCAGAAGCCCATGACCAACATATTGATAATATAGGCAACATTTGAGGTGGTAATCCGGCTCTTGAATACTTTATTGCGCATCAATACCATCACGAGACGCATAAAGACAAAATCACGGAACCAGAAAGATAAACTCATATGCCAGCGATTCCAGAATTCCTTTAAATCACGTGATTTAAAAGGACGGTCAAAGTTGATGGGACTTTTAATCCCCATCAAATTGGAAGCTGCTAAAGCAAACATGGAATACCCTGCAAAGTCAAAGAAAAGGTCAAAGCCATAAACATACATGACTCCCAGCGTTCCGATGTTGAAGAATCCACCTTGAGACAAAGCATAGGTCTGCACATGACCTAACAATAAGTGGCCAAAAATATGAGCTAGGATAAATTTGTAAAGGAAGCCATACATGATATACTTAACAGCTTGCTCCAACATATCCAATAATTCTTCACGCTCAGGAATGGCTTTATAATCCTCATTAAAACGCTTGAAACGATCAATCGGCCCACTTGAGAAGGTCGGCATAAAGAGCATAAAGCGTAAGAATTCCCAGAGTGTGAATTCTTTCAAGACACCATCTCGCATTTCGATGATCATTCCGACAGCCCGGAAAGTTAAATACGAAATCCCTAAAAATCCAAACAAGGATTGGTGCCCATTCTTGATCGCTGGCTCCACCTTAACAAAGATCAGGGGCAAGACAGACAAGAAGGAATGAAGATAGAAAAATCCACTTATTGTCCGCTTTCTGACGATAAATCTTGTAGGAATACACAATCAAGATTTGCCAGACTACGTAAAAAGAGCAGGGCATAAATTTGCTTGAGATTCGAACCTGTCAGCATCAAAATGATAAAGATCAGACTCACAAGTCCTTCATATACCGGAAATCTCTTTTTGAAAAAGAGGCCCACAAAGATCGGCAAAAAAGCTAGAATGAGGTAGATAAAATAGATCGGTGTTCCATAGTGTTCTAAATGAGGGAGCTGTTTCAAAAACTCGATCATCGGTTGTTAACCTCGCTAATCAACCCTTTGATGTCGATTTTCCCGTTTGGTGTTAATGGCAGGCTGTCACGGTAAAGGAATTTTGAAGGCATCATATAAGACATCATGATGTTTTCTAAATCTTCCTTAATGGCTTTCGTGATATCAATTTCGCGCTCAAATTGTTCTTTGACGCCCTCTTTTAAGATGACATAGGCCAAGAGATTTTGGACCTTGTGATCTTTATTATAACGCGGTACTGCGACTGCTGAGTCAATATACTTCGATTTATTCAAGTTTTGAGAGACATCCTCTAGCTCGATACGATAACCGTTAAACTTTGATTTGGAAGTCCATCCGTCCACCATAGAGAAGGAGACCTTCATCCGTCATGGTTCCGACATCTCCCTGTATGGTAGGCTGGAAGACCTTCAAATTCGAAGAAGGCTTCTGCTGTTTTCTCTGGATTATTCATATAACCTTTTGAAACAGCTGGGCCAGATACGATGATCTCCCCTTGCTCACCATTTGGCAATTTGTTACCTGCCTCATCAATGATGAAGGTTGGAGAATCTTCTTTGGTGTAACCAATTGGCAGACGTTTCAAAGTAGCTAACATCTCATCTGTTACGGCTACAGCCGAAAGAGCTACAGTTGCTTCCGTTGGGCCGTAGGCATTGATGATGCGTGCATTTGGGAAACGCTCGCGCAATTTCTGAGCCGTTTTAACGGTCAACTCTTCCCCATCAAAAGTAGAAATGGGTGATTCCCTGGCATCTTTTCAGCATTGAAATCCTCAGACAACATGGCCATATCTGCAAAAGATGGTGTTGAAGTCCAGATAGCAATCGGAAGAGAAAAGATCGTCGCAAAGAGTTGTTTGAAGTCTTGAGTGATAGCTGATGGAAGAGCAAAAAGCGTTCCTCCAAGAGCCAAGGTCGGTGCCCAGTACATGACAGACAAGTCAAAGGAATAGGGCGGTTGCGCCAACATTTGCGGACGCTCTGGCGTTGCAAATTCCTTGTCCGTAATCATCCAGTTGGTAAAGCTGAGCAAGTTATCGTGCGAAATTTGCACCCCTTTTGGTTTCCCAGTTGTCCCTGAGGTAAAGATGATGTAGTAGTTATCATCCCCTTTGACCGGATGTTGCAAGTCATAGGCATGCTGAGCCGCATAAGCTTCACGCACTTGCTCCAAGGACATGATTGGAGCAGCTGGGTTTTCCAATGGAAATTCATTGATGGCAATAATCAAGCTTGGCTCTGCTACTTCAACAATGGCAGACACGCGCTCCAAGGCAGAGTGGCTATCAATTGGGATATAGGCATGGCCAGATTTTGTCAAGGCCACAAAGGTTGCTAACATTTCATATTCTTGTCCACCAAAGACCACTACAGGTGACTTTTCAGGAAGTCCCATTTGGTCGATGTGGGCAGCCAAGCTATCTGAATCAGCCTTCAATTGGCCATAGGTATGCTCCTCACCAAGGACATTGTAAACCGGATAGTCTGGTTGTAGTTGCGCATAACGTTCAATTGTCTCGATCATATCAGTAATTGGTTGGTTTGACACGGCTAGGAGTCTCCTTTTCTAAAATTCGTTGTAGATAAAGCCACCCTGACCTTGACCAAGGTAACTAAAGAAATAAAGTAGGGCTAGGAAAATGGCGAAATACAAGACCGTCTGCCCGATAAATTTATAAAGTGTTTTATGTTTCATAAGTTTCACTCTTCATTTTGATTGTTACTCACTATTTTACCATTTTTTATACCAAGTAAGCAATTTTAAACATAGTGAGAATGTCGTAGAAAACGTTATCATTTCAGATCATTCAAGTCGTTTAACGATAGCATTTTTCTTTAATCAGTTTTCTGGTTGAAATCCTATTCTATTTCACAGTCCCCTGATGAATCAACTCCAGACACTTGTCCAGATCCACGTCTCTCTCGAAATAGCTAGGTGTCCAAGGAATCTCTATATCGGGTAGAACACCCTGATCCGTCATCCCTTTCCCTTGATCCACGCTTAAACAGCGAGAAGTGGGAAACATTAAACAAAAATTATCATAATCAACCGTACAACAATTAGAGTAGTCTAGAATCCCGAGAGTTGGTCGACCCACCACCGTTACCTTCTTAAACTGCCTCATCATCTGAACAAAATTATCCCCAGAAGAAGCGCAGTAGATATCCGACAAGATAAAGATCTGTTCAGGATAGTGGCCTCCTCTGACCTCTGGGAAGAATTCCTCGCTTTCTTCCTTATATGCTACATAGCCTTTTCCCCGATGGCGGAGCAAATCCCCTTTCATATCTTCAAGCAGCTTAACTGTTTCAGGACTAATTTCTTTCTGTTGCATCCAGTCCTCAAAGTCTTTCAAGCGCAGGTCAACATTGCGCTCTGTGTAGAGAATTTCCATGCCATCATCGTCCCAGTCAAGCGAATCATAGCCCTGATCCTTCTCTAAGCCTAGATGTAATAGAGGGAGATATAAAGAATCTGTCCCTCCACTGTTGCGTCGGACATCAATGATAAGAAACTTGACTTCCGTCATCATCGGTAAACACTCTTGATATAAACGACCCAAAGATCCTTCATCCATAAAGTTATCTAGACGAAGATAAAGAATCTCATCGTCTAATCGTTTCCAAAAAATCTGATCCTGGATCGGTTCTCGACTGGGTACTACTTTAATGGTCTTTTCTACCCCTTCTCGAAGCAGGGTGACACTCGTTGACTGAGAGACCAAATCTGCCCATTCTCTATAATGTCTTTCTGGGGTCTTGCTGATAAAATAGTCTTTATGAAGAGAAGCTATCTGATCCAAGTCACTTCCATCCAGAGCTAGGATCTGATCTCCTACTTGAAGACCAGTATCTTCATTAGCTTCCTCAACATACAATTTCTGTCCATTTATTCTCAAAAGAAACCCTTTTTGACTGGCTTTTTTATCTCGAAAGGAAATATGCCCGATCACCCCAAAACTAGCTAGGTAAGCCTTAACTTGATAGAGAAAAGCATCATCTGTCATATCATCTGTAATGTTTTCTCGAAAAGGCTCTGGATCGCATCCTTTTCGATCCTTGATGGTAGATGAATCATGGGTCATAATAGAGACGACATCTTCAAAAATAACAGTCTTTTTCATAAAAGATTCCTTCCATTTTTTAGAAACAGTATACCACTTTTTCTTAAAAAGTTCTTAAAATCCTAAAAAACTATCCTAAAGTAGGATAGTAGTTATAAATTCTTTCTTTTCTTGGCTTTCTTTGTCAGAGCAACATCACAATTTTCAATCTTGTTAATCAATAGATTAGCAAGGGCAAAATCATCGATGTTCGATTTCATATTCACCTCATAGTTCAAGGTCAGTTGTTCTCCAGCTTGGGCCGTTGTTACAGAAATAAAGTCAACTTCTGAACAACTTTGGTCTAACAACTGACTGATTTGTTCTGCAACAGCATCTTGTTTTAAGACGGTAATAGTCAAATGACGGCGCCGTTGATGATCTGCCTTACTCTGTTTGTTCTCTAATACTAGCCACACCCCTAGTAAAGAGAGAGTTGATAAAATGGCCAATAAAAGATAGCCCGAACCTGCAGCCAATCCTATAATCATAGCTAAGAAAATGGCAATCAACTCTCTCGAACCACTCGTAGCCGAACGAAAACGGATCAAACTAAAGGTCCCTGCCACTGCAATCGAGGGTTCCCAAACTTCCATTGACCAAAAAAAGATCACTAAGGTCATCATACAAGGAAGCAAGGTCAAACTAATGACAAACTCTCGAGTGTAAAGTGTCCGGTATTTATAGGTCCAAGATAGGGCCATCCCTAGAAAGAGGCTGACCAAAAGGGCCAGCAGTAAGCGCACGGGATCCACCGTTGCTGTGGCATTATTAAAAAAATAGAATCAAATAGATTAGACATAGGCAGCACCTACCGTTTCTTGAACTGGTCTTGGGGCATAATCCAAGCCTTGTGATTTATGATAAGCACAGCTATATTTTGGAAAAATTTCTGCTTTCACCAAACCATACTTCTCTAAAAATATCCTTTAGCCATTGAGGTTCTTGGCCAGGGAGCCTTTAATTTCCATGATCACGAAGTCATCCTCTAGTAGAGGTTCTCCTTTCTTCCCATCAAAAAGGCTAACAGCCTGATCTCGAAAGACTAGGTTTTGATCGATTGTCACGCGAATCTTCTGATAAGGATAACCCTGAATGGATTTCTTTTTCTTTGAGAGACAGACGATCATAGTAAATGAACATCCGTGGTTCCAATCGATGACCATAACGTTTGCGCAATCTCTGAATCTCTTGCACTAAGTCTGGATCTTGTATCTGATGATCTACTTTTCCCATCTGTCATCAAGTTGATAATGGCTTGTGAAGTGGCGACTAGACGGAATTTATGGCCAATTCCTTCTTCATCTTTTGACTTCACCTCTAGAAACACTGGACTGTCTGCTTGAGGTGTTTTCTATATAAGTCCGCATCCGAATTTTTTTTCACGGCGGTGTTGTTTTGCAAGAGCATCTTGAATGACATCAAAATTTTCCGTATCAAAAATAAATGTTTGAAATGGTTGAGGTTGGGTAATCATCTTCTACGACGTATTCTTTTTAAGTCTTTGATCAAGTCCTTCACGTCATCTTTTTGCGACGATATATTTTTGTTTCGATTCGTTTGAAACTTGTCTCAATTGTTTTTCATGTTTCTTCTCCTTTAAGGGGGATCTATTGTTTCTAACCTTCAGTAAGTATGAATACGACTTACGTGCTTTTCTAGTTTAATGGGACTTTCTTAACTGGTCATTAAGCCAAACTTAAAGAAAAACTAAAGTTAAGGTTCCTTTCAGAAAAACTTTAGGAAACTTTCAGCTAGCAACTTTAGACTAGGAGCATATCAATTGAACGAGAGGAAAAGCTCATGAAATCAAACAAATGGAAATTTTTATTAACGGGGGCCGCAACCCTCACCTTACTGACAGCTTGTACCCAGGCATCATCACAATCAGCTACAAAAAGCAATACTGCACAAACAACCGCTACTTCTACTTCAAAAAATAAAACAAACAATTCCAACTATTTTACAGATAAGGACAAGGACAGCTCTTATGATGAAAGCAAAGCCTCTACTGTAAAACTATCTGGATCTTCTGCAAGTGTATCAGGTGACGGCGTAGCTGTATCTGGATCAACTGTGACCATCTCAAAGGCTGGAACCTATGTCATCTCTGGTGAATCCGATGGGGTTCAAATCAAGGTCGAAGCAGGTGACTCAGATGATGTTCACATCGTCTTGAAAGGCGTTACCATGACCAACACCAACGCGCCAATTTCTGCTACGAAAGCAGGGCATGTCTACCTGACTCTAGCGGATGGCACGACCAATACCTTGTCTGATTCAAGTTCAAACACTGATGAAGATGCCGATGCGGTGATCTTCTCTAAGGGCGACCTCACCATCAATGGTTCAGGTACGCTCAACATTGACGCCAAGAAGAACAACGGGATCAAGGCCAATGACACTCTCCATATCACAGGTGGAACCTATAAGATCACGGCTGTAGGAGATGCCTTCAACGTCAATGACGAACTCAATATCACTGGTACGACCATGACCATCGATGCAGATGAAGATGCCGTCAAGGTGGATAATGATGAAGATACTTCGGTCGGAACCATGTACCTTTCAGATAACAAAATGACCATCACCGCAGGAGACGACGGCATCCATGCTTCTGGTGATCTGATCATCGATAGCGGAACCTATGAGGTAACAGAGTCTGTCGAAGGTCTCGAAGGAAAATCGATCACCATCAACGGTGGAGATATCACCATCTATGCAACCGATGATGGTGTCAATGCAGCCAATGCTAATGCCAACCAAGATGAAATTTTCTTCACTATGAATGGTGGAACCCTCAACGTTGAAGTTGGCCAAGGCGATACCGATCCAATTGATTCGAATGGAAATATCACTGTTACCGGAGGAACCATTAAATTAACGGGTCAATCTGGATTCGACTTTGATGGTACTGCTACCTACACTGGCGGAGACATCTATATCAATGGTGAAAAACAAACGGAAATTGTCAATTCCATGCCTGGAGGCGGTGGGGCTCAGGTGGCGGACCTCAAGGCGGTGGACCTGGAGTGGGCATCCATAATAACAAATAAAGGCAGGATTTCTTCCTGACCTTTTTTTGTTACCCTTTTTATGATAGAATAGAAAATCAATCAGCTTATCGAAAGGAACATGATGAAAAAACAAACACTCCCTCTTTTCTTCACACTCTTGCTGTCTCTTCTTTTTCTATCAGCCTGTGTGCCGGACCTTAAGATCAATTTTAAAAAAGAACCCACTACTACCAGCTCAAAAAAGAAAACCTTTAAAAAAAGTAGCTCGAGTCGTTCTAGCCTCCCGAGTCGCACAACCAGTTCAAATAGCTCAAGCAACTCCTCTAGCTCTCCCTCAACCACTACGCAGACCCTCTTCTGACATCGTCACAACCGAAGGACTCCCTAGAAATGCTCAAGAAGCACCCAAAGATAAAATTTATGCGACAGGGAACTTAAAAGTAGCCTACTCTAGAAATGACGATAAAATTTTTGCACAGACGCCGGATTATGAAGGATATACCACCGCTCTTGTCCAAACAATTCTTGGAAATCCAGAGAAACAAATAACAGACCCTGCTTATATTGCCGAATCTTTTGAAAATACCGAATTAGAAAATATTAAAGGGCTCTACCACGAGGGGAAAATCACAGAGGAACAAGCTCATGCCTTTTTGATGGGAGCTGTTGATCTCAAACAAGCGTCTAAATTCGGAGTAAACTACACCATTTACACCTATAAAAACAACACCATCCAACTGGTCTTTGAAAACGACCAACTTCTCTATATTACACCAAATCCTGATGTTGTCTTCTTTAAATAATGAACATTCTCGCTTAAACAAGCGAGAATTTTTGTTTCACATGAAACAAAAAACTCCCAACACATTCTGTTGGGAGTTCCTGAAGATTAGTCCTCTTCATATTTTTTTGGATTATAGAACCACATTCCTAGTCCCTGCAAAAAGAGCAATGGTCATCAGAAGGAAGGCCACTTGATTTCCAATTTCTCCTGTCATCGAAATCGTTTGACGAAGACCAGAAACGGTATAACTCATTGGCAAGAATGGATGAATGGCTTGGAAAAAGCCATTTGTCAAAGCAAGAGGATAAGTTCCTGCACTAGAAGCCAATTGCAAGAGCAAGAGGATCAAGGAAAGGAAAGCACCGATCTTTCTTTGCCATGTTGTCAAAGCAGTCACGATAGACATGAAGGCCACACTACCAATCACACAAAGGAAGAGAGTAGCCATCTCATGATTAGCTGATAAACCAATCAAGTGAACGGCACCATAGACCAAGACTCCTGCAATCACCGCAATCGTTCCGTTGACCTCAAAGCGAGATTTAAACCATGCCCAGCGACTTTCAGGGTGACTGCCGGATGGTAATTTTGCAAAGATCATGTTGGTTGACAAGGCACAAACAAAGAGAGCTACCGAGATCATATAAGGAGCCATTCCGACACCATTCACAGGGGTATTGTCATAGTCTGTTTTAGACATAGTGACTGGATTTGCTAAGGTTTTAGCGTTTTCTTTTTCAGTTGTAGCCACATTCAATTGTCCCTTAGCATCGTTTAATCCTTGACTCAAGGTTTGGCTTCCTGTTGCTAATTCACCTAAACCATTTGTCAATGTTTGGCCACCTGCTGCTAATTTGCTGGACCCATCTGAGATTTGATTTGCACCGTCGGCTAGTTTATCAGCACCAGTCACCAATTGACCTGATTTTTCTGTCAACTGATTGACACCAGTGACAAGTTTGTTGACACCACCTGCCAACTCTGGAGTTTTGCTGTTCAATTGTCCTACACCGTCAGCTAATTTTCCAGCACCGGCAACCAATTCACCCGACTTACCTGTTAATTGAGTCGCTCCTGAAGCCAGTTGATTCATGCCTGATGTCAAGGCAGGCATCTTCCCATTTAACTCACCTAGACCAGAAGCTAATTGATTGCTTCCTGCAAGTAATTCTGATGATTTACTATCTAGTTGACCAACACCTGCTGCTAACTGACTAGCTCCATTTGTTAAAGTACTGCTATTGGTCTGAAGTTGGGTGCTCCATTAGCGATTTTATCGACACCAGCTGTATAAGCGCCGATCCCTTGACTGATGGTTTGACTAGCTGGCAACAATTGTCCACTAACTGCGGATTGGATCTTAGACAAAGCCACTTGACAAGTCTGTCAAGGTAGAAGAAGCTGTCGGTAAAACTTGATTGGCTGCCGTTTGCAGTTGTGTCAAGCTATTTCCTGTATTCAAACTACCTTGGATCGTTTGAATCGTAGTCAAGATTCCCTTGAGCCGCCGTTTCACTCGAGCTTGGACTCGATGAGATCGCCGCATTGATTTCCGCTTGTTGGTCAGCTGTCATTGCTTGATAGGCTGCTGTCCCTTGCACACTTGCAAGGGCATTTGCACGATCCGCTTGGGCTGAAGCAAGGATTGATTGAGCTGAATTCGCAATACTCGTCAATCCAGACGAAAGTTGACTGGTATCTACTGTAGCATTTTGAATCGCTGCATTTAATTGGTTTAAACCAGCTGCCAATTGATCAATCTGAGCAGATTGACTTGTAGAAGCTTGTAGCTGGCTTGATAATGTTTGAATACCTGATTCTAATTGTGAAACCCCATTTCGAAGGGTAGCAGATTGACTACTTAATTGACCCGCTCCCTCTGATAAAGTAGCGACTCCATTTGTATAGGTTGCTAAACCATTTGAAAAGTTTGACAGGCCTGAATTCAATTGACGCACACCATTGGTATAATTCCCAAGACCATCATTGAGGGTCCCCATACCGCTGGTTAACTGACCAACTCCTGAGGCCAACTGAGGGGTTTGACTCGCCATTTGATTGAGACCATTTCCTAATCGATCCACTCCGGTAGCGTAAGCCATCAAGCCTGTATTAAAAGTACCAAACCCATTATTTAATTGATTGACGCCAGATACCAAGTTTGGAAGTTGACCAGCCATTTGATTGAGACCATTTCCTAATTGACCAACACCATCTGTATAAGCCGCTAGACCTGTACGAAGAGTAGTTGCACCATCTGAAAATGCTAAGCTTGAACGAGCCAATGTATTCAAATTAGTAGACAGTGTTTGACCACCATCTTCCAATTTACTTGCACCATCTGCTAATTTAGCACTTCCATCTGCCGCTGTCCCCATACCAGTTTTAAGCGATCCCATTTTGGGAAAAATAAAGCTGTTGTATAAGTATTGGTCACTTTTTTTCAGCCACTGACTGCTTCATCTTTTGTCATCGCAGTGTCGCTCATTTTTCCCTGCGATAAAAACTATGACCACTGGACGTTTGGTAATCAATGGTCATCTGTTCCGGATGATTGGTTAAGATGGAGCTAGCTTTTTTTGAAAGATCCTCAGGCAGGGTTACAATCATATAATAATCGCCATTTTTTTGAGACCATCTTTCGCAGCTTTCTCATCTACAAAATGAAAATCAAGTGAGTCATTGTCCTTCAAATTGGACACCATGTCTTTTTCCGATTTCCATCTTTTTGTCCATTATATGTAGCAGATTGATCCTTATTGACAACCGCTACAGGAAGATCCGAAACTTGGCCATATGGATCCCACATGGAAGATAGAAAAATAATATTATAAAGAGCTGGAATCAAAGCAACTCCAATCATGACAATGATAAATGTTGGCTTTTTAAGAATAGCCTTCCATTCTTTCATCATATTTTTTGTCTCCTTTTTATACACATTGTCTAAATTTCTGATATAATAGATTATACAGTTTCTAGAAATTTTCACAAGTAGGAAATCTTTATTTTTAGACACTGTGTATAATTTTGTGCAAAAAGGATTAACAGATGACTGAGAGCAATAAACGATTAAAAACAAAACGAAATATCGAGGAGGCGATGGTTCGACTACTAGAAAAGGAATCATTCGACCAAATCACAACGGTTGAGTTAGCACAAGAATCCGGCATTAGTCGCTCTAGCTTTTATACCCACTATCGAGACAAGTACGATATGATCGAGCGCTACCAACAAGCACTCTTTCACAAGCTTGAATATATCTTTGATAAACACCAAGATGACAAGCGCCAAGCGATTACAGAAGTGTTCGAATTTCTAACCAAGGAGCCACTCTTTGCGGTTCTTCTGACAGAGAATGGAACCAAAGAGATCCAAACCTTCTTACGACATAAATTACAGATTCTTCTGGTTGATAGTTTGCAAGAGCGCTATAGTCATAAATCATTAACAGATATTGAAAGAGTCTACAGTTCTGTCTATCTGACCAATGCCTTCTTCGGAGTCTGTCAAATGTGGGTTTCGCGCGGAAAAAAAGAAAGCCCTCAACAAATGGCTGAATTTTTAATGAAAATGTTACGGTAACAGTCCTCCTGATCGATCTAGATCAGGAGTTTTTTTATTAGCAGGTTTAGGTTTTAAGAAAACAAAAAACTGTCTCATGTAATGAAACAGCTTTAGAAAATTTGTAACTGAACAAAGCCAGAAATCAACCCTTTAAGACAAAACAAAAAGCCCACTGTTGTAGGCTTTCTGTAAAGTATATCTTAAAATTAAAGCATCTTTGTTGTAGAATTCAACGACAAGTGCTTCGTTGATTTCTGGGTTGATTTCATCGCGTTCTGGAAGGCGAGTCAATGAACCTTCAAGTTTGTCAGCATCGAATGATACGAATGCTGGACGTCCAACTGTAGCTTCAACAGCTTCAAGGATAGCTGGAACCTTAGCTGATTTTTCGCGAACTGAGATCACTTGACCTGGAGTTACGCGGTATGAAGGGATATCAACGCGTTTTCCGTCAACAAGGATGTGACCGTGGTTAACGAATTGACGAGCTTGACGACGAGTAGTCGCAAGTCCAAGACGGTAAACAACGTTATCCAAACGACGTTCTAAAAGAAGCATGAAGTTGAAACCGACAGTTCCTTCTTTAACTTTAGTAGCTTGTACGAACAAGTTACGGAATTGTTTTTCACCAAGTCCGTAAGAGAAACGAAGTTTTTGTTTTTCAGCTAATTGCAAACCGTATTCTGACAATTTTGAACGGTTGTTTGGTCCGTGTTGACCTGGTACGTAGTTACGACGTGCCAATTCTTTACCTGTACCTGTAAGTGACAAGCCAAGACGGCGAGATTGTTTCCAAGATGGTCCTGTATAACGTGACATTTAAAATGTCCTCCTATAAAAATAATTTTTGTAGGAAATAACGTTTTAGACAAACCTGATTCGTTCAGAAAGCCTTCGCCCAAACAGCAAAGGTTACTTTTCTAGCTGACTTCCTGTTGACGAGCTTCATTTTGTCCTGCTGTCATTTCGCACAAATTCTATTCTATCACGGAATAGAAACTTTGTAAAGTCCTTCAAAACAATTTCAATGAAATTCAGCCAATAATTCTATGATTCGTTTTTTATATTGCAATTGTTGCCAGTCTCTATCCGTTGCTGGATCCCATTTTAAAGGAAGATCTGCAATAATTTCACCGGGATTATGATTTAAGATATAGATCCGGTCACTCAATGTCAAAGCTTCTTCGATACTATGAGTGATCACTAGAGTGGTGAGACCAAGACGTTCCTTACTTTCTAGATACCAGTGATAAAGATCCTGCCTTGTCAATTCATCTAAGGCACTAAAAGCTTCATCTAATAGGAAGACAGAATGACCCAGAAGATAGGTTCTCAATAGCGCCACCCGTTGCCGCATCCCCCCACTCAGCGCATTGGGATAAAGGTTGGCGATACTTCCCAATTTAAATTCATCTAACAATTTTAGAGCTGTAGATGTCGCCTCTTCCTTAGGAATCTTTTTTAATTGAAGGGGAAGAATAATATTTCCCAATACTGTCTTATGTTCTAACAAAAGATCCTTTTGTAGCATATAGCTGACTTTCCCAAAGGAGATCGGGGCATTATCTACTTCTATAGCACCCTTTTGTAAGGGAAGGATCCCAGCAATTAAATTAAACAAGGTTGATTTCCCTACCCCACTCGGACCCTAGAATAGAGACGATTTCTCCTTTTTGCACTTCTAGTGATACATTATTTAAAACTGCTTTATCTCCAAAAGAGAAACTTACATCTTTTACGGTTAAAATATCAGTCACCTACCAATTCGTTTGTAAAACCTTTGTCTTCTAAGTCATTTGAAACCAATCCTTGCTCTTTTGCCCAAGCATAAAAAGCATTCCAACGTTTGGAGTCAAACTGCCCCCATTTATCCTTGTCTGAAGCATATTGACTGGAAAGATATTTTTGAGAAGCTAGTACAAAATCACGCTGGTTAGCTAAGGCAGGGGCCTGTTTGATCAAGATATCCGCAGCTTCTTCTGGATGCTCTATAGCATATTGGTAGCCTTTTTTCACCGCCTGAATGAATTTTTTTGCTTCCTCTTTATGAGACTTCAAATAGTCATTGTTAGCAATAATAACAGGCGAATAGTAGTCAAATGCAGGAACAAAATCTTTCATATAGAAGAAATTGGTCTTCATTCCCTTTTGCTCAGCTAAATTCCATCCCAACCGTGATAAATCCAAGCAGCATCAAAGACCTTATTTTCAATCGGAGTAATGGAATTTGAATCACTATTTGGAACCAATTTTACTTGATTAAAATCAGCCCCTTCTTTTTTCATCATCGATTTGATCATTTCCAACTCAATCGGATCATTCCAGGTACCATACTTCTTACCCACCAAATCTTTTGGACTTGTGATCGCTGCATCTTTTCTTGAAATAATCCCTGACGTATTGTGTTCGACGATAGCTGCAACAGCGGTAATACCCGCACCTTTATCCAATTTCTTGGCCATAGAATCTTGGAAATAAATACCAAATGGAGCTTTCCCATTGATAATCAAATCAGAACTACTGTCTTCCGGCGGAAGTTTTATATCTACATCCAGTCCTGCATCTTTAAAATACCCTTTTTCCTTTGCTACATAGAGACCCGTATGATTGGTATTCGGGGTCCAATCTAGAATAAAATCAATCTTTTTCAAACCACTTGACGATTGCTTGACAGAATTTTGACAAGCACTCAAGAAAACAAATCCCAATATTATTGAGAAAAATAAACCTATTGACTTTTTCATTAGCTATACCTCTTTTACATTTTTGTCAATTTAATTTTTACACCATTTACAAGTTTGTCAATCCTTTTTCCATTTTAGAATGGTTCGTTCTAATTGGTCAACGAGAAACATACCGAGTAAACTAATAGCAGAAATCAATACAATGATCGCAAACATCGTATCATACTGAAATAACTTCTTCGATTGGATCATATAGACCCCCAATCCATCAAAACCTCCTAACCATTCTGAAACGACTGTACTGATAAAAGCATAGGAAACGCTCACACGTAAACCTGCAAAAAAATAAGGAAGCGCTGCAGGAATTTTATAATGGACTAAGGTCTGAAAGCGATTGGCTTGCATAATCTGAAACAATCTCAGAATATCTTGATCGCAATGCCGAAACCATCTAACAGACTGACTACGATGGGAAATACCACCGTAATAATGATCAAAACCAGTTTTGGAAGCATACCATAACCAAACCAAAGAACCAGGATAGGGGGCCAAGGCAATCGTCGGAATGGTTTGAATAACAACCATAAAAGGATAGACCAGATCATTCACCCATTGAAAACTATCCATGAGAATCGCAAAGCCAGCAGCAAGAAGAACCCCTATAACAAGTCCGATCAAGGCCACTTGAAGGGTAGACAAACTGTGATGAATCAGGAGAGCTCGATCTCGTACAAAGGCATTCCCAATTTCAAGTGGCGTTGGTAATACAAATTTGGGGAGGATATTTAAAAATCCTGCTAACTGCCATAAGACAAGAAGACTGCTAAAACCTGCAAATCCTATCAATTGTTTTGAATATCTTTTTACAAGAGACATCGTAACCTCCTTTCTCACAAATAAAAAACGCCTCCAAAATAGGAGACGGATTGCACAAGGTCACTCATAACGAAAAATACATTTCATTTGTTTCCTACGCTGGCATTACCCAGATCAGGTGCGGTCGAAGCTTACACTTCCTCTCAGACTGTACACAGACTCCCATATGTATTTATTATAATAACTGATTTAGACGATAAAAGCAAGAAATTAATCCAAATAACGAATTAAATTCTTCTCTGTTAAAATATCTGAATAGGTGTAAGACTCCACGTATGTATTAGCTGGTTCACCTGGTAAGCTATTGTCGTTCGTATACTCGATAATAAATAAAGAAGGATAGACCTCAATCAAGCGTCCAAATTTATTTTTTTGACGTTTCCGTCCATTTTCAAGCGTCATTTCAACCACTTGTCCTTCATGAGCCTTGATCTCTTCTTTAATTTTTTTCATTTTTGCAACATCTGTAAATGCATCACTCATCTTATTGATCCTCTCTCTTTGAAATACTTGAGAATTTATTGTATTCCTTTTGGAATATTAATTCGACTGTCCCACGCGCACCTGAACGGTTTTTCTCGATAATCACTTCAACCGTATTATTGGGCATTCCATCTTCTTCCTCTTCACCAGCTCGATCATAATAATCATCACGGTACAAGAAAGCAACAATATCCGCATCCTGCTCAATCGATCCAGATTCACGAATATCAGAAAGAACAGGACGTTTGTCTTGGCGCTGTTCCACACCACGTGATAGCTGACTCAAAGCAATAACGGGAACTTTTAGTTCCTTTGCCAAAATCTTTAACTGACGAGAAATTTCTGAAACTTCCTGTTGACGGTTTTCTCTTCCAGTCCCTGTAATCAGCTGCAGGTAGTCAATCAGAATAAGACCGAGATTCCCTGTTTCCTGCGCTAATTTTCTTGCTCTCGAACGAATCTCAGTGATCCGAATTCCTGGGGTATCATCGATGTAAATACTCGCATTGGCCAAATTTCCTTGAGCAATGGCATATTTCCGCCACTCTTCATCCGTCAATTGACCTGTACGAATCGAATGGGATTCAATCAAACCTTCAGCTGCTAACATCCGGTCAACCAAACTTTCAGCACCCATTTCTAATGAGAAAATAGCCACTGTCTTATCCAACTTTGTCCCGATATTTTGAGCAATATTTAGGGCAAAGGCTGTTTTCCCTACTGCAGGACGAGCCGCTAAAATAATCAACTCTTCCTCATGTAGCCCTGTCGTCATATGGTCCAAATCGCGATAGCCTGTCGCAATACCCGTAATATCAGAGGTTTGAAGAGAGCGGGCTTCCAAGCTACCAAAATTTATATTCAAGATGTCTCGAATATTTTTAAATCCACTACGATTTGCGTTTTCACTAACATCAATCAGAGCTTTTTCAGCACCCGCAATGATTTCATCTGAGGGACTTGCACCATCATAAGCTTGATTAATACTTTCCGTTAATCGAGAGATCAATCGACGTAAGACAGCTTTTTCGGCAACAATCTTCGCGTAATACTCCGCGTTAGCTGAAGTTGGTACCGAATTAATGACTTCTACCAAATAGGAGAGACCGCCAATATTTTGGAGATCCCCCTGACTATCTAAAATATTTCGAACAGTCGTCGCATCAATCGCATCCCCGCGGTCAGCTAGATCGATCATGGCTTTAAAAATCAAACGGTGCGAGTACTTAAAGAAATCGCCCGGCTCGATATATTCACGAACAAAGACCAATTTCCCCTCATCAATAAAGATGGCTCCCAACACTGATTGCTCCGCTTGGATATCCTGAGGTTGTGTTCGTAATTCCTCTATCTCAGCCATAAAAAAACCTTTCTATCGATCGTGTTTACCCTTCGTTTACACGAATATTAATCAAACCTGTAACATCTTGATAAATTTTTACAGGGACGTCAATCAATCCTGTTGAACGAATTGGAGAGGAAACTTGGATATGACGTTTATCAATTTTAATGCCAAATTGTTTCTCAAGCTCTTCTGCAATCTTTTTATTGGTAATAGAGCCGAAAGTACGGCCATCTGGCCCAATTTTTTCAGTGAATTGAACAACAGTTGCTTCTTCTTCTAATTTCGCTTTAATCTTTTGCGCTTCTGCTAACAATTCAGCATGCGCTTTTTCTTCTGACTTTTGCTTTCCACGAAGTTCACCGATTGCTTGGGCATTGGCTTCTTTCGCAAGATTTTTCTTGATCAAAAAGTTTTGTGCATAACCAGTAGGCACTTCTTTAATTTCGCCTTTTTTACCTTTACCTTTTACATCCGCTAAGAAAATAACTTTCATTCTACATTCTCCTTTTCAATAGTTACTTCGTTTTCAATAGTCTCAATCAGTTGTTGACGAATACTCATCAAATCTTGACCCTCAATTTGAGAGGCCGCCGAATTGAAATGACCTCCTCCGCCAAGCTGTTCCATGATACGCTGTACATTGACTTTGCTTCGACTTCGTGCAGAAATCGAGATAGTTCCCACTTTGATTACAAGCAATGACAAAGGTTGCTTCCACCTCAGACATGGCCAGCATACTATCAGCTGCTTTACTAATGGTTACTGAATCATAGGCTTTAGTCGTATTGGCACAAGCTACGATGATATGTGGCAAAATCTTTTCACCAGTCAAGATCAGTTCGTTCACTTCGCGGTACTCATCAAACTGAATCGCAGAGATCTCCTGGATGGCTACACTATCACTACCTCTTGAGCGAAGGTAACTCGCCACATCAAAGGTCCGACTCGTAACACGTGCGGAGAAGTTCTTAGTATCCAGCATGATCCCAGCCATCAAGACACTAGCTTGAATCTTCGTTAACCGATTTTTCTTCGACTTCTGGAACTGAATCAGTTCACTAACCAATTCGCTCGCACTACTTGCTCCACTTTCAATATAGGTGATCAGAACATTTTCAGGGAAATCATCATCCCGACGGTGATGGTCAATGACAATAATCTGTTGAAATTCCTGATAAAATTCTTTAGAAAGGGTTAAAGCTGTCTTAGAATGGTCAACCATAATTAACAAAGAGCGATCCGTCACCATGTGCATGGCTTCCTCTAGGGGAAGGATTTTCGTCACCTGCTCTTCTTCTAGTTTCGCAATTGCTCTTGAAATATCACTAGCCATTGCATGCGGGTCATAGACCACATAAGAGGAAGCCAAAATATTGCTAGAGAAAAACTGCATTCCCACAGACGCTCCTAAAGCGTCCATATCCAAGTTTCTATGCCCAATAATGAAAACTTGATCAACGGATTTAATCTTATCCGAAATAGCTGTCATCATAGCGCGTGTGCGAGTCCGAGTCCGCTTCACAGCCGAAGCTGTTCCCCCACCAAAGAAAATAGGGTTTTTCTGTTCATCATTTTCCTTGACAACCGCTTGATCCCCACCACGAACTTCCGCAAGGTTTAGGTTCAAAAGAGCCACTTTACCAATCTCATCATGCTCCCCGTCACCATACGAGAATCCCATACTTAAGGTAATAGGTAGCTCACGATTTTTAGCTTCTTCACGGAATTGATCGATGACAGAAAATTTTGATTCCATCAACTGTTCTAAGACCGTGTAGTCTGTAAACAAATAGAAACGATCCATCCCCACACGTCTGTAAACATATGGTAATGAGCTGTAAACTCTTCTACAAAGTTGGCAATAAAACTATTGATATTGCTAATATCAGAGTCTGAAATGACATCTTCTAGATCATCATAGTTATCAACAGAAATAATACCGATAACGGGACGAGTTGTCACCAATCCCACAGTTGCTTCATACTCACTTGAAACATCAAAAAAGTAAACAACACTAGACGTCTGATCAAAGTAAACAGAATATTTCTTATCGGCTACAGTGACATAATGACCTTTATCCTCAAACAGAGTATTGAGTAACTTTTTCAATGATTCAACATCAAAGTCCCCATCATCTGTTGAAAAAATCAATTCAGCATAAGGGTTGAACCACTCTACTTCATTTGTCTCTTCATTAATTTTGATAACTCCAACAGGCATTTTATCAAGGAGGGATGCTAATCCGCTTTCTGCCTGATGGTTAACGTATTGTATTTGTTCTAATTCATCTAACTCTGAAATTTGTAACTGGTATTCAAATAAAGCAATCAATCCAGCTAAGACTAAAAAAATTGCAATGAGAGTTACATAGCCTTTGCCAAAGATTCTTAAAAAAATTGCTAAAATTGCAAATGAAATAAAACCAATTAACACATAATGGATGAACGATAAACGAAATTTTTTCATCATAAACCTCTTCTCGGAATTATACCATAAATAGAGGTAAAAAGCGAGGTTTCTCTCTATATTACAGAGAAGATCGACCCGTAAAAAGCTCTTCCTCCGCTTCACTACTTTGTAAACAAGGTTTACAACTGTGTAAATAGTAACAACAGATTTCAATCCATAAAATTGAGGCTGAAACATCATCTCAGCCCCATTTTGATTAGTGGTTTGCTTTGTTTTTGGAGATACTCCGAGATTTACCTTCCAAGTAAACCATTAAAATAGAGATATCCGCTGGATTGACACCTGAGATACGACTTGCTTGACCAATCGTTTCTGGATTAATTAATTTAAATTTTTGACGCGCTTCGGTTGCAATAGAGTCAATATCATCCCAGTCAATATTCGCAGGAATTCGTTTTTCTTCCATACGCTTCATTTTTTCGACTTGGTCCATTGCTTTTGAGATATATCCTTCGTATTTAATTTCAGTTTCAATCAATTCAATGATTTTATCATCCAGTTCTTCAGCTGCAGGACCGATAAATTCTACCACATCTTGGTAAGAGACTTCTGGTCTTCGCAAGAATTCTTTAGCAGTGACAGCATCTGTCAATGGTTTAAAGCCCATTGCAGCAACCTTCTCATTGGTTTCCTTTACAGGCTTTAACTTAATGCTATCCAAACGCTTCATCTCGTTTTCAAACTGATACTTCTTGGTTTCGAAACGTTGCCAACGTTCATCATCTACCAATCCAATTGCTCGTCCCATTTCTGTCAAGCGCATATCGGCATTATCATGACGCAAAATCAGACGGTATTCTGCACGGCTTGTTAACAAACGATACGGTTCGATCGTTCCCTTTGTTACCAAGTCATCGATCATGACCCCAATATAACCATCACTGCGTTTCAAAATGAGTTCTGGTTTTCCTTGGATTTTTAGAGCCGCATTGATCCCTGCAATAATCCCTTGACCAGCGGCCTCCTCATAGCCAGACGTTCCATTGGTTTGGCCAGCTGTAAAGAGACCTGAAATTTTCTTGGTTTCCAAAGTTGCGCGCAATTGATGAGGCAAAACCATATCATACTCAATCGCATAACCCGTTCGCATCATTTCTGCCTTCTCAAGTCCCTTAATAGAATGGACGAGATCCCGTTGAACATCCTCTGGTAAACTCGTCGACAGCCCTTGAACATAGACTTCTTCTGTATTTCGTCCCTCAGGTTCTAAAAATAGTTGATGACGCTCTTTGTCAGCAAAACGGACAATTTTATCCTCAATGGACGGACAATAGCGAGGACCTACTCCCTTTACAACCCCTGTAAACATAGGTGCCCGGTGTAAATTATTCTGGATAATTTCATGGCTATGCCCATTCGTATAAGTCAACCAACAAGGAACCTGATCCTTTACATAATCTTCATCACGCGATGTATAAGAAAAATGATTTGGAGCTTCATCTCCGGGTTGAATTTCCGTTTCGTCATAATTAATTGACGACGCCTTTACACGAGGTGGCGTCCCTGTTTTGAAACGTCCAATTTCTAATCCTAGCTGTTTGAGATTATCGGCTAAATTGATAGAAGCTAGACTATGATTAGGTCCTGACGAATACTTGAGATCTCCAATGATAATTTCTCCGCGTAAAGCTGTCCCAGTAGTGACAATAACAGCCTTTGCTCCATATTCTTGGTGAGTTGCAGTCCTTACACCAACAACCTTACCATTCTCCACCAAAATCTCATCAATCATAGTTTGGCGAAGAGTTAAATTTCTTGATTTTCAACCGTTTTCCGCATTTCTTTTGAGTAAAGTTCTTTGTCTGCTTGAGCCCGAAGTGCACGAACCGCAGGACCTTTACCAGTATTGAGCATTTTCATTTGGATGTAGGTCTTGTCGATGTTCTTCGCCATTTCTCCACCGAGGGCATCGACTTCACGCACGACAATCCCTTTAGCAGAACCACCAATAGAGGGATTACAAGGCATAAAAGCCAGCATTTCAATGTTAATAGTCGCAAGTAAGACCTTACAACCCATACGGCTAGCAGCTAGGAAGCTTCTACTCCCGCATGCCCCGCACCGATTACAATGATATCGTATTCTTCAATAAAATTATAAGTCATTTCTTAACCTTTCAAAAATTTCTCGCAAATAAGGAACTAGCTTCTCCTCCTCTAGAGCTTGATCCATAGTAACCCATTTAAAATGTGTATGCTCTTCAGGATCTAATCTGATAATTGGCTTCTCCCCAACCCACTCTGCTTTATAAACTAAGCGAGTAAAGACAGTATCCTTAGAGGTATCCAGTTGACTATCTTCGTGAAGAAGTTTGAGCGAACTGCTATCTAGCCTAACTCCCGCTTCTTCAACACATTCTCTGAGAGCCCCATCTCGCGGAAGCTCACCCTTTTCAACCCCACCACCAGGAATATCCCAGTAAGTTGGATAAACGTTGGGTTGTCCTCTTTTAATTTCCGAACGCTGAATGAGCAAATAATCATCACCACTATGAACAAGTACATGGGCAATAAGCTTAACCATTATTTTCTCTCCTATTTCTCAAAATGGATGTGTCTTAGTTGCCCGTCCCATTCTGGTAAGACTGTTTTTAAAAAGCCTGGTTTCAGAGGAACTGTATGCAATTGATTCAGAGCTATCCACCGACAAGGTAATTGCCTTTCATCTTCTTGCATGGTCAAAGGTGCATCCTCAAGCAAGTCCACCAAATAATGAAACTCGATATTATGGAAGTGGACACCAGCTTGTTCAAAACGATTTTCAACCACAAAAGCTAGTTGCCTAGCTTGAGCTTTGACACCCAGCTCTTCTTTCACTTCACGAATTACAGCCTCTTCCGTTCTTTCACCGACTTGGATCGCACCACCAATCGTGTAAAAACCATCCTCATCTTCTACCACTAACAACTTGCCCTCTTCTACAATCAAGGCTGTCGCCCGAACACCAAAAACCGTATTCCCCACTTTTGTCCGAAAGTCTTGCTGACTCATTTTTATCCTTTCCCTTAAAAGACACAAAAACAGTCAAAACTCTGAGAAGTGCAGGACAAAAAAAGCCTGCAACATCCATGAGCTTTGACCATCATTTCTATTGCTTTTCTTATTGTAGCAAATTGCGAAAATTTGTCAATTTAAATATACTGACAAATTTCTCCATCCCGGTAAGCATTATCAATCAAACCACCTCCGAGACACTCTTCACCGTCGTAAAAGACAACAGCTTGTCCTGGTGTAATGGCTCGTTGAGGTTCTGCGAAAAATCACTTCTGCCTTGTCACCTTTAACGTGTACAGTCACCTTGGAGTCAGGCTGACGATAGCGGAACTTAGCTGTACACTCTAATGTAAACTCTTCTGGCATATCTCGTGTAAAGTGAACTTGACTAGCCTGTAAACTTGTTGACATCAATGCTTCATGGTAGAAGCCTTGACCGACATAAAGAATATTTTGACTGAGGTCTTTCCCAACTACAAACCATGGCGCATTGTCTCCACCTTGTTGGCCACCAATTCCAAGCCCACCCCGTTGACCGATTGTGTAATACATCAAACCTGCATGTTCACCCATATCTCGTCCATCAATGGTCATCATTCGACCTGGTTGGGCAGGAAGGTAGTTCCCTAGAAATTCTTTGAAATTCTTTTCTCCGATAAAGCAAATCCCAGTTGAGTCTTTCTTTTTAGCTGTTGCCAATCCAGCTTCTTCAGCTAGACGGCGAACCTCAGGCTTTTCCAAATGTCCCAATGGGAACATGGTTTTTTGAAGTTGTTCTTGTGACAGTTGGCTTAAGAAATAAGTTTGATCCTTCCCGTTGTCAACGCCGCGTAACATATGGACAATGCCATCCTCATCACGCGACACGCGCGCATAGTGCCCTGTCGCTACATAATCTGCACCGAGTGTCATAGCATAATCTAAAAAGGCCTTAAATTTGATTTCCTTATTACACATGACATCCGGATTTGGTGTTCGACCAGCTCGGTATTCGGCAAGGAAATATTCAAAGACACGATCCCAGTATTCTTTCTCAAAGTTGACAGAATAGTAAGGAATGCCAATTTGGTCTGCAACCGCTGCTACATCTTTGTAATCTTCTGTAGCTGTACAGACGCCATTTTCGTCTGTGTCGTCCCAGTTTTTCATGAAGATGCCGATGACATCGTAACCTTGTTGCTTTAATAATAAAGCTGTTACAGATGAATCCACACCACCACTCATACCAACAACAACACGTGTTTTCGAGTTATCACTCATAGATTTCTCCCATCTTTTCGTTTCTCACGATTGAAGGTCGTGGTTTGCTTCAACGATTGAAGGTCGTTTTGAGCAGTTACCATTTTAACACGCTTTATATTAGAAAACAAGCATCTTACTATTCTTTTTGTTGATCAGGATCGATGGGTTTACAAGTCTGTAAATTTAAAAAGAGTCCTATTCAAGAACTCTTTTTAAACGAATTTAATACCAGCCATTTGCCAACCAGAAATTTTTAGCTGCTGACCATGATCCATAACGGTTGACTACATATTGATTGGACACTTTTTCTTGGTTTGCAGGTGATAAATCACCATTCAAATAAGTGATAGTCAATTGATAACGACCATAATATTGGCCATTTTGTGCTGTATAACTACCACTTGACTCTTTTTGAGCAATCCATTCCTTAGCAGCTGCATCTTCCGAACTCAAGCCATCTGAAGCAGAGACAGTAGTTGTTGCTTGTGTAGTATCAGTTTTACTAGCAGGAGCTTGCTCCGTGGTTTTCTGCGTTGTATTTGCATCTTCAATCTCAAGAACTTGACCAACTGAGATGAGATTCACGTTACTAATCTTATTTCTTAGCAATTGCATCAACCGTTGTGTTCTTCTCTTTAGCAATAGCTGATAAAGTATCACCTGATTTTACAGTATAAGAATCTGCATTCGCTACAATTGGAAGGAAAAGTCCTGCAAGTAAACTAAGTCCAATAATTCGTTTCATCATTTGTTTTTTATTCATTATTATGTACTCCTTTATTGGTATACCTCTATACTACACAAGAAATATTTCATATTTATTGAAATTATATGTCAAATATTTCAGTCAGATGTTAGAAATACTAAAAATCCAGGATAATATAAATGCTTTAAGCCCCCTTTAAGATTTCTCAGATATTTCGGGAAAAATAGAAGAAATCATCAGCCATATCTGATATAATGAAGTAAAGTGATCACAAAGGAGCAGAGCATGAACTCTTTAAAATTCCAATCAGTTTTTGATATTATTGGACCTGTGATGATTGGCCCATCCAGTAGTCATACTGCAGGTGCTGTTCGAATTGGTAAAATTGTTTCTTCTATCTTTGGAGAGGAGCCAAAAGAAGTTGAGTTCCAATTATTTAATTCCTTCGCTAAAACCTATCGTGGTCATGGAACAGATTTAGCCTTAGTAGCAGGCATCTTAGGAATGGACACAGATGATCCTAGAATCCCAGATAGTCTAAAAATTGCACATGAACGAGGCATTCGGATTGTTTGGTCTATTCAAAAAGAGAGCAATGCTCCTCACCCAAACACAACAACCATTACTGTTAAAAATGATCATAAAACGATTTCTGTCACTGGAATCTCAATTGGTGGTGGGAACATACAGGTTACTGAGTTAAATGGCTTTGCCATCTCGCTAAATATGAATACTCCAACCATTATCATTGTTCACCAGGACGTCCCTGGGATGATCGCCCATGTCACAGAAGCTCTTTCTCGCTATGATATTAATATTGCACAAATGAATGTGACGCGGGAAAAAGCTGGAGAAAAAGCGATTATGATTATAGAAGTTGACTCAAGGAGTTGTGAAGCAGCGATCGAAGATATCCGTAAAATTCCTCATCTTCATAATGTCAACTTTTTCAAATAAGGAGTTCATATGTTTTATTCAATTGTAGACCTCGTAGAACAAGCAAGCACGCAATACGAAGGAAACGTTGCAGAGTTAATGATTGCAACTGAATTTGAACTAACTGGTCGTGAACGAGAAGAAGTCCTACGATTAATGACCCGTAATTTAGAAGTGATGATTGATTCTGTAAAGTTAGGGTTAAATGAAAACCACTCTCGTAGTGGGTTAACCGGTGGGGATGCCGCAAAATTAGATCGCTATATCAAATCAGGAAAAACGTTATCTGACTTGACCGTCCTAACCGCAGCAAAGAATGCTATTGCTGTCAACGAACACAATGCTAAAATGGGACTGGTCTGTGCAACACCCACTGCAGGATCTGCTGGCTGCCTTCCCGCAGTTCTCACTGCAGCAACCCAAAAATTAGGGTTAAACCGTCAGCAACAATTAGATTTTTTACTGACAGCTGGGGCTTTTGGTTTAGTCATCGCCAATAATGCTTCTATTTCAGGTGCAGAAGGTGGTTGTCAAGCAGAAGTTGGTTCTGCTTCAGCTATGAGTGCGGCAGCATTGACACTAGCTGCTGGGGGAACTCCTTATCAAGCGAGTCAGGCAGTCTGTTTTGTCATCAAAAACATGCTTGGGCTCATTTGTGATCCAGTGGCAGGACTCGTGGAAGTTCCGTGTGTCAAACGGAACGCAATGGGAGCCAGCTATGCCTTTATTGCTGCTGATATGGCCTTAGCAGGCATTGAATCAAAAATACCTGTTGATGAAGTTATTGACGCCATGTACCAAGTTGGTTCTAGTCTTCCAACTGCCTTTAGAGAAACAGCTGAAGGAGGATTGGCAGCAACACCAACCGGACGTAGATTACAAAAAGAGATATTTGGGGAATAATATGCAAGCCTTATTTTTTGACTTAGATGGAACATTAGTTGACAGTTCCAAGGGAATTACAGAGAGCTTTCAACATACATTCGATACTTTGAAGGTTCCTCAACCCGATCTCAAAACCATCCGTAGTTTTATGGGACCACCTTTGATTTCTAGTTTTGAAGCTACTCTTCCTGAAAGCTTTGGTAGATCAAGCAGTGACTATCTATCGCCAGTATTATCATGAAAAAGGTCAATACAAATCAACTCTATTTCCTCAAATAGTTGAAGCTTTGAAAGCAATACAAGATGAAAGCATTTCCCTTTATATAACTACTTCAAAACATGAACCAGTTGCTTTACAGATGTGTCAAGATTTAGGTATCTCTAAATACTTTAAAGGAATTTATGGATCAAATTCTGATCGTACCCACAAAGCCGATGTCATTCGATACGCCTTGTCAATCAATGACCTTCCAAAAGAGGAAACAGTGATTATTGGAGACACAAAATTTGACCTCATTGGGAGGTCAAACAGTTGGTATAAAAACCATGGCTGTCACTTGGGGTTTTGGAGATCTTGAAGAACTACTTCTTTACTCACCAGATTTTATTTGTCATTCTCCACTTGATATTCTTGAGACATTAAAAAAATAGGTTTACAAATTGTAAACCTATTTTTTTAATAACCCCAAGCTGATAAACCTTGTGAGCTATATGCATTGTATGCAGCCTGGATTTGATCATCAACTGTTGCAGTTGAACCCCAACCTGGCATTGTTTGGAATAAACCACTTGCACCAGAAGCATTTGCTGCATTCACCTGACCATTTGATTCACGGGCAATGATTGCTTCCCAAGTAGAGGCAGGTACACCTGTCATCTCAGCCATGCGAGAAGCTGCATATGCTCCTTGCTCACCAGCAGTATTACCATTTGATAGAACAATTCCACCATTTGTTGATTGTGCAGAAGTCACTGTAGCATTTGCTGCATAAGTTGTTTGTTTTTGAGCAGTTTGTGCTGTTGCAGTTGCTGTAGGTGCACTTTCAGCAGGTTTTGCCTGCTCTTGCGGAGCAACCTTATCAACCATTGATTTAGAACGCTCACCTAATTCAATAATTTGTCCTGCATAAATTAAATCTTCATTGGTAAGGTTGTTAGTTGAAATAATATTTTCTAATGAAGTGTTATTTTCAAGTGCAATTTTTGATAGAGTATCTCCAGACTTCACTTCGTAAGTTTCAGCATTCACTGTAGCAATACCAGAAATGAAAAGTGATGCTGCTGAAATTAGGGAAGTAACTGTCCATTGGAACTTTTTACTGTTCATGAATCCTATTCTCCTTTCGAACATAATTCTATAATACACACAAAATGTTACAATTCGTTATAAAATATATTACAAATGTTACAAGAATATGAGAATTTAATGTAAAAAGCGCCATATATAGCGCTTTTTCTTTATTTTTGAATCAAAATGGCTCCCTTTATCCATTTTTTAGATAAAAAACGAATAACATCAGGCATAGAATAACTAGTAATGCTAAGGTATCTTTTAATCTCCACTGTAAACTCCGATAGCGCGTCCTTCCTTCCCCTCCTTTGTAGCCTCTCGCTTCCATCGCAATCGCAAGTGCATCTGCACGTTTAAAACTAGAAGCAAATAGAGGAATGAGGATAGGAATAAAGGAACGAATCCTTTTTAATAGATTTCCTTCTCCAAAATCTACACCACGCGCCCTTTGAGCATTCATGATTCGATTCGTATCATCCACTAAAGTTGGAACAAAGCGCAAACTCATAGATAGCATTAACCCAATTTCATGTGCTGGAACCTTAATCAATTTTAGCGGTGTGAGGATCTTTTCAACAGCATCTGCTAAACTTAATGGTGTCGTCGTCACTGTTAAAATCGTCGAATAAAAAATGATTAAAATAAACCTACAAAATATGATAGCAGCTTGCATCAATCCTTGATCGGTTAATTTTAAAAACCACCATTGATACAAAATTGTTCCTTGAGAGGTCGCAAATAATTGGAAAATAGTTGTAAAAGCAATGATAAAAATCATTGATTTTAAGCCTTTGACATAAAAACTAACCGAAATCTTCGTTAGATACATTAAAACAAAGATGAAACCAAAGAGCAGGAGATTTGTCTGCAAGTTATTGGCCCAAAACAGAAGAAAAATGAACAAAAACATTGAGAGCAACTTCCCACGAGGATCTAGTTGGTGGATAATGGAGTTTCCAGGAATATACCTTCCCAAAATCATATTATTCATGAAGTAACAGCTCCTTTAGTTCCTCAATTTTGATTGGTAGTCTGCCCAGAGAAAGCCCTCTTCGTTTCAATTGAAGAGCAAAATTCGTAATTTGTGGAACTCCTAATTGAAGTTTTTGTAAATAATCAACCTGTTGAAAGACTTCCCTTGGGGATCCTTTTAGGACAAGTTTTCCCGCTTCCAAAGCAAATACGGTATCTGCAAAATTGGCTACATCATCCATCGTATGAGTTACCAGAACTAGGGTCATCCCATTTTTATGTAATGCCTCAAACAGCGCCATCAATTCCTTTCTCCCAGCAGGATCTAGCCCTGCTGTCGGCTCGTCCAATACTAAAATCTCTGGTTCGATAGCTAAAATACCCGCGATCGCAACTCGCCTCATTTGTCCACCAGATAGTTCAAATGGACTTTTATCATAGATAGCCTCTTCTAGACCAACGATCGCTAATTTTTCTTTAGCTATTTCCTCAGCTTTGTCCTTAGGTACCCCAAAATTCTGTGGTCCAAAGGCTACATCAGCTAGAACGGTTTCCGCAAATAGCTGACTTTCTGGAAATTGAAAAACCAAACCGACTTTTTTTCTCAGGCACTTCATTTCTTTTGGCTCAGAATTGTTATCTAAAACAAAATTTTCAAATTGAATCGTTCCTTTAGTCGGACGCAGTAAACCATTTAGTAATTGCAACAAAGTAGACTTGCCACTACCAGTATGCCCGATGATGGCTGTATAAGATCCATCTTTTATTTCCAAACTAATATCAGAAAGCGCCTGCCCTTCAAAAGGACTTCCCTCTTGATAAGTATAGTAGACATTCTTTAAAGAAATTCCCATAGTTGGTCTAATAACTCACTTTCTGTTAGATAGTCCTGCTTTAGCGGAAAATGCGAGCTGAGAGATTCTTGGACCTGCTTACTAAAAGGCTTATCTAGTCCAATCTCATTCAGATCATTTCTTGAAAACAATTCCCGCGGCGTCATAGAAGACTCTAGTTTTCCTTTTTGAAACACGAGTGTTCGATCACTTAAGGCAATTTCGGATAAATCATGGGTAATGGAGATAATCGTTAATTGGAACTTTTTCTGAAGTTCTCTCATTACTGCCATTAGGTCCTCTCGGCCTTCCGGATCTAACATACTAGTTGCTTCATCAAGGATAATAATAGTTGGTCTCAAGGCGATAATACCTGCTATAGCCACTCGTTGCTTTTGACCACCTGACAAACGAGATGGTTCGCGATCTTTAAACTCCAGCATACCAACTTGGTCAATAGCCTTTTCCACACGTTGAAGCATTTCTCCCCGTGGAATGCCTTGATTTTCTAAACCAAAGGCAACATCATCTTCTACTGTCGCACCAACAAATTGGTTGTCAGGATTCTGAAATACAATCCCAATTTTACTACGGATTTCCCATATGGTTTCACGAGTCAGTTGTTTTCCATCAATGTAAATCTCACCAGACTCAGCTTCCAAAAGACCATCAATCAAGCGTACAACTGTAGATTTCCCACTACCATTGTGTCCGACAATCGAAAGCCACTCTCCTTGTTTCACGTGAAACGAAACCGTGTCAATTTGATACTCTTCTACTGTTTTATCGTATCGAAAGGATACATTTTTTAGCTCAATCATCTGTTTCATTTATTTAAATGTGTCTTTAAAGAGATAGCTACTTCCCTTAAAGTAGTCGTAACCAGAATAAATTGTGAAAATCAATGCAATATAAAGCAACACTTGCCCTGGAAGAGTCCAATGGCAAAGCAAAAAGATAATGGCAAACATTTGGCTAAAGGTTTTAATTTTTCCTGGCATAGCTGCAGCAAGAACTGTACCACCTGTCTCAACAAGTAGAAGACGCAAACCAGTAACAGCTAACTCACGACAAATGATAACGGCTGCAATCCAAGCAGGAACCATTTTTAATTCAATCATCATGATAAAGGCTGACATAACCAATAATTTATCCGCCATTGGATCTGCAAATTTACCAAAATTACTAACCACATTCCATTTTCGTGCTAGAAAGCCATCCAAATAATCTGTAATACTTGCAATTGCAAAAATAACTGCTGCTACAATATGTCCTAGATAAGAATGACTTAAACTTAAAATAGCAATAAAAATAGGAATCATCACAACCCGAATTAATGTCAATGCATTAGGAATATTTTCTTTTTTTCATACTTCCTCCAAAAAAATAAACTATCTTTCCATCTATTTTACAGATGCTGTAAATCCATAAAAAAATATACGATATAAATCACAAAACCAAGAATAGCAAAAGCTAATTAGTAGATAATACAAGATTGGTAACCAGCTTGCTTTCTGTCTTAATTTTCCTTGAATGAAGCTCTTCGTCATCTACAAGGATTTCTTCATCAAATAACAACTCTTTTTCCTTCACGAAAAAGCTGTCAATAGAATGGACTCATCTAACCCCAAAGCCCATGATAGCTTTTTTTAGATAGATCTGAGCATAAAACGGACTTGGTAGTAGATCAAACTCATCGTTTTCCAACGCTTCTATATAAGGAATTTCAATGGCTGTCTTATTTGACACGTCCTGTAAACTTAAATGTAAATTTACTCTTGACAGTCTTAATACCTGACCAATTGTTCTCTTCTTCATTTTTTCCCTTCTTGATACATTGTTTACTACTTTTGAAAAATCATATAGTCAACCATCTCAGCCTGATCAATGAATTTATGACCTAATTTGATGATATCTTGTAAACTAATACTTTGTAAAATCTTTGGAAGATCATAAGATGTGCTACCGTCTGAAAAATTCAAACTGAGTTGCACTATACTCAAGCGAATTTAAACCTTGTAAGAAATCACCAAACATTTCGCTTTTAATCGTATCCAAATGTTCCTGATTCACATCTGGATCCTTATCAAATTGTTTGATAGCTGACCTAAATTGATGAGATAAGGAGACTGGTTCTTTGGTATCCATTGTCAAAATAACAAAATGAAATAATTCTTCAACCTCCACTTCGAGTGTCAATGAGTTGTCAATCTTCCCTGCTTCATATAAACTTTGAAACCGTTGCGAAGTCCAACCAAACATCATCGAAAATAGTAATTTTAACATTAATTTATAGCGAAATTTTTCCTCTTCTTTAATGTCATCATTTCCCCGAATTCCAATTGCCAATTTAGGAGTCGCCACATCCATTCTGCAGGATTGATTCAGTTTCACTTCGTTTTTTTCTACAGGAAAACGTTCCATCTTGATCGAAGGAAGTTGGGAAATTTGATCATATTCTTTTAAAACTTGTAATATCGGATCAACATCGAATTTTCCTATCACTAATAAGTGCATTTGAGAGGGATGATAGAATAGATCAAAATTTTCATGGAGATTATCGATTGTAATATCAGAAATTGAGTCTCTTGTCCCAGCAATATCATCTGCTAACGGTGTTCCAGGATATAAATTTTCTAAAGCACCAAAAAACAATCGATAGTCTGGACTATCTTGGTACATTCCAATCTCTTGTTGAATGATTTCTCTTTCCTTAGATACAGATTTTTCTGTAAAGGAAGCCTTTGAAACCATCTCCAATAACAATTGAATATTTTCAGGGACTTTTGAAGTTGTTGAGAAAAGATAACTTGTCTTTGTAAAGCTTGTAAAGGCATTACTTTCCGATCCTAAATGAACAAATTTTGTTAGATAATCTTGACCTTTTTCATCTTCAAATACTTTGTGTTCTAGAAAATGAGCAATTCCTGCAGGATATTGTCTTTCATCACCATTCACTAGAATTCGTGTGTCCACTGAACCAAATTTGGTTGTGATCATTCCATAGGTTTCATAATAATCTTCTTTTGGGATTAAATGAATGGTCAATCCGTTTGACAAGCGTGTAAAGTAGACCTGCTCGCCTACTGATTCATAGTATTTTTCTTTAATTTTCAATCTTTACACTACTTTCCTTCCATAAAATAAACAGACTGTAAATTAATTGTTTTTGCCGTCTCAATAATTTCTTCTTTACTAACCTTATTGATAGATTCTAACCACTCTTCTAGAGAAAGAACCTTCTTTCCAAGCATCGTTTTCAGATATTCCCTTTCAATCAGGGTATTTTGTCGATCCTGTGCTAATAAGGTCGTATTTATCAACATTTCTTTTGTCAATTGAAGCTCTGACTCTGTAAACTTGCCTCGTTTTAAATCATTCAACTGTTTCATAATCAAAGTCATTACTTTGGTACGAGATCCCTTATCAATGCCTGCAAAAACTCTCATAAAGCCTGTAAAAATATCAAAATGGCTAGAGATGGTATAAGCAAGACCTTCTTTCTCACGAATTACTTTGAAAAAGTCTTGAATGCGAGAAAGCTCCCAGCATCCCATTTAATACAACTAGTGGGATATGGAGAGATTCTCCATACTGGGTAGAAAAATGATAACCTAATTCTAAAATAGATTGTTGATTTTGTTTTTGCTCTAACTTTTCTCTAACAACATTTGTAAAAGGTTGTTGATAGTTGACAGACAAATTGTTATCACGTGGCTTGAATTCAAACTGGTTCACTCGATCCACAATAGCGACCTCATTAAAATCGCCTATGAAAAAGAAGTCAATGTTATCTAATTGGAGCATCTGATGAAACTGTTCAAGAGAACTTTGAGCTGTCTCTTGTCTCACTAAATCAACTTTCCCCAATCTTGACATCCCGATTGTTTCGTCTTCAAAAAATAGTTGATTCAATTGCCCATGTGCATAATAATAAGGCTCTTCAATTTCCGACTCCAAATCGGAAATTGTATTTTTCTTTTCAACGTCAAAGGTATCACTGTCAAAGTGATCTTCTACTACCAAAGGTGAAAAAGAAGATGGTTTCTATAATGTCCAAAACCTCATCAGTAAGAACATTTTTCTTGCTCAAAAAATCATCGCGCACAAAGGAAATATTCAAATCAACATAATGAACACGCCCCCTCTTAGAGACTGACGTTGACAATTCTACCCCGTATAGACTCGCTAATTTTTCACGGAATAATTGTGAAGTTGGATATTTTTGATTTGCAGTTTCCATCATACAGGCTGCCAAAACACGCGCAGCCACGGTATTTTCATCTAATGGCGATGAAAAACGGACCTTAATTTTATTGGTTTTAAATTTTTTTGATTGAAGAAAGTGAAGATTCACGCCCTTTACTAATTCCATTTTCATCCTCGTTCTACTCAATAGTAACTTTCATTATAACACGAAATCACACTAAAATCCTAATTCAAACTGTGAAAAAGCTTCTCAAATCACTCAACATTCTCTACCCTAGATAAACTAAAAATATGGTATAATAACACGCAAAGAGGTGAACTATGAATTACAAATTATTTGATGACTTTATTACATTACAAGCAATCTTAAAAGAACTCGGTATTATACAGAGTGGTGGTGCAATCAAAGCCTTTCTTCAAGAAAAAGAAGTCTTTGTTAATGGTGAATTAGAACAACGGAGAGGCCGTAAACTTCGTGTCAACGATCAAATTAACATTCCTGAACTGAGCATGACTATCACCATTCTTGAACCTTCTCAAGAAGAAATAGAAGAGCATCTTAAAGAGAAGGAAGAAAAGGAACGTGTTGCTGAACTTGTCAAGCAACTCAATCAACAACAAAAGAAACAACCGACAAAGACTAACAAAAAAGAAAAAGCAATTCGCTTTCCTGGTATCTCCTAATGTGGTTAAAACAGTTATCCATTCAACATTTTCGTAATTATCAAGAACTTGAAGTCGAGTTTCATCCTGGATTAAATATTTTCCTAGGTCAAAATGCTCAAGGAAAGACCAATATTCTCGAATCAATTTATTTTCTAGCTTTAACCAGAAGTCATCGAACACGAAATGATAGAGATCTCATCTATTTTGAATCCACCGATTTTAAAGTTTCTGGTCAATTACAAAGAGAAACTGGTCCCCTTCCATTAGAAATTTCCTTGACACCAAAAGGTCGGATAACTAAGGTAAATCATTTGAAACAAGCCAAATTATCGAACTATATTGGCCATATGAATGTTGTCCTTTTTCGCACCCGAAGATTTGCAACTGATCAAAGGATCACCTGCAGGGACGTCGAAAGTTTATTGACATTGAATTAGGTCAGATGAAACCTCTCTATTTATCCGACTTATCTCAATACAACCATGTACTGAAACAAAGAAATAGTTATCTAAAAAAATTCGGAAAAAAATTGATGCTACATTTTTTTGGAGGTCTTAGATTCACAACTAGCTAGTTTTTGGAAGTCGCGTCATCCATCATCGGCTTGAGTTTATTAAAAAAATTAGAAGCTAAAGCAAAAGAAAAACACACTCGACTTTCTGACAACAAAGAAGACCTATCAATTCAATATCAGTCAACTGTTTTTTTCTGAAGAAGGAAATGATATAGAAGAGCAGTTTCTCTCTATGTTGGAAAAAAACCGTCAGAAGGATATTTTTTTAGAAAAACAACAAGTATTGGGCCTCACAGGGATGATTTGGCATTTTTTATCAATAATATGAATGCTACCTTTGGTAGTCAAGGCCAGCATCGAAGTGTTGTTCTCTCTCTAAAATTAGCAGAAATCGAATTGATGGAAGAAATCACAAGAGAAAAGCCTATTTTATTACTTGACGATGTCATGAGCGAACTTGACAATTATCGTCAACTTCAACTACTTGAAACTATCTCTAATAATATTCAAACATTTATTACAACGACCACTCTTGATCATTTAAAAGAACTGCCTGAAGAGTTGAAAATTTTCACTGTTCAAGCCGGTCATATCAAAACAGCATCTTGACAATACTGTCAAGATGCTGTTATTTATGTTTACAAATGTGTAAATTTATTGTGCCGAGTAGTTAGGAGCCTCGTTTGTAATTTGCACATCATGAGGATGGCTTTCTTTCAATCCGGCACCACTCATTTCGACAAATTGTGCATGATCATGTAAATCTTGAATGGTTGCTGCACCAACATAACCCATACCTGAACGAATACCACCGATCATTTGGAAGACCATATCTGCTACAGAACCTTTATAAGCAACGCGTCCTTCAATTCCTTCAGGGACCAATTTATTGGCTTCATTGACAGATCCTTGGAAGTAACGGTCGCTAGAACCTTTCTTCATTGCTGCAATAGATCCCATACCACGGTATGTTTTAAACTTTACGACCTTGGAAGATTTCTGTTTCACCTGGTGCTTCATCTGTACCTGCAAGCATTGAGCCAAGCATTACCGCATTTCCACCAGCTGCGAGTGCTTTGACAATATCTCCTGAATACTTGATACCACCATCAGCAATGATCGTTTTTCCATATTCACGAGCTACAGCGGCTGCGTCATAAATAGCAGTCACTTGAGGAACACCAACCCCTGCAACAACACGAGTTGTACAGATTGATCCTGGACCAATTCCGACCTTAACTACGTCTACCCCTGCATCAAATAATGCACGAGCACCTTCAGCAGTTGCAATATTTCCTGCAATCAAGGTACGATCTGGGAAGTGAGCACGAATTTCTGCAATCTTACGAAGAACACCCGCAGAATGTCCATGAGCAGTATCAATGACAATTGCGTCTGCACCAGCTTCAAAAAGAGCTTCTGCACGTTCAAAAGTATCTGAAGTAACCCCTACGGCACCAGCCACAAGCAAACGACCAAATTCATCCTTAGCCGCATTTGGAAACTCAATAACTTTTTCAATATCTTTGATTGTAATCAAGCCAGAAAGACGACCATTTTCATCTACCAATGGTAATTTTTCAATACGGTGCTCTTGTAGAATGCGTTCAGCTGTTTCCAAATCAGTTCCAACTGGTGCGGTCACCAAATTTTCACTCGTCATATGATTTGAAATGGGTTGATTGTAATCAGAAATAAAACGCAAATCCCGGTTTGTAAGGATACCAACTAATTTACGATTTTCAAGTGTTTCAACAACAGGAACACCACTGATTCGGTATCGTCCCATCAACTCATCTGCTTCTGCAATTGTATGAGACGGAGTCAAATAGAACGGATCAATGATAACTCCATTTTCAGAGCGTTTTACTTTGCGTACTTCATCTGCCTGTTGCTCAATTGACATGTTTTTATGGATCACACCAAGTCCACCAGCACGTGCCATAGCAATTGCCATTTGACTTTCAGTCACCGTATCCATAGCAGCAGTAATGATTGGGATATTCAAGCGTAAATTACTTGCTAATTGTGTACTTAAATCTGCATCATTAGGCAATACGTGACTTTCTGCTGGAATCAAAAGCACGTCATCGAATGTAAACCCTTTTTTTAAAAACTTTGTGTCCCAATTAGACATTAGCTGGATCCTCTTTTCTTTTTATTTGAGCAAGGCTCGAATTTTTATTGTTAATATCATACCATTCTATGGCAATTTGTCAATCATTTATTGGTAAATTATCAATGAACAGTAAAGAAATGTTCGCTATTAATGAAGTCGTTTTATTTTTTAAAATAGGTAATTCCCATCGCAGATTTTACTTCATCCAGTGTTTGAGCTGCTACATTTCGAGCGCGCTCACTTCCTTTTTCAAGAATAGAGTAGACCTCACCCATATCCTTTGCAAACTCAAGTCGTCTTTCACGAATTGGTCTTAATTCACGATCTAAAATTTCTAAAAGATATCGTTTGGTCTTTACATCACCAAGTCCACCACGTTGATAATGTTCTTTCATTTCTGCAATTTCAGCTACATCTTCTGGACGGCCAAATACATCCAGGTAATGAAATACCATATTGCCTTCGATTTTTCCTGGATCCTCTACTTTAATATGATCAGGATCAGTATACATACTCATCACTTTTTTCTTTAAAGTATCTGCATCATCAGCTAGGTAAATGCCATTATTCAACGATTTAGACATTTTAGCATTTCCATCTAAACCAGGTAAGCGCCCTGCTGCTTCATTTTCAGGATAAATCCCTTCTGGCTCCACCAAAGTATCTGTATTGTAAGCATGGTTAAAGGAACGAACAATCTCACGAGTTTGTTCAATCATTGGCTTTTGGTCATTTCCTACCGGAACAAAATTCGCTTTAAATGCCGTAATATCGGCTGCTTGTGAAATAGGGTATACCAAAAATCCTGTAGGTATACTCTCACCAAAACCTTTTTGAGAAATCTCGGTTTTTACAGTTGGGTTTCTTTCAAGTCGTGCCAAAGATACAAGATTCATGTAGTACATGGTCAATTCTGCCAGTTCAGGAATCTGACTTTGAATGAAAATCGTTACTTTTTCAGGATCTAGTCCAGCTGCAAGATAGTCCAAAGCGACATTTCCAATAGACTCCACAATCGTTTTTGGATCTTTTGCATGATCCGTCAAAGCTTGCTGGTCTGCCAAAAAAACAAACATATTATATTCGTCTTTATTCTGTAGCAAGACCCGATTTTTTAAAGAACCAACATAGTGGCCAATGTGGAGTTTTCCTGTTGGTCTATCTCCTGTCAAAATGATGGGTTTTGTCATATTCTTCTCCTTAATCGTTATCCCTATCATTATAGCACTTTCTGGTTCAAAATGTTAGTCTATCCTCTATGTTTGTAATGAATTAAAAGTTTACTACTTTGTCAACTTAGATTTACAGGGTTGTAAAAATAAATTGACACTAAAAAAGTTGAATTTTCCCCTATTTTCTAGTAAAATTAAGACATTATAGAAAGAGGAGAAAATCATTGCTTACAGTATCAGACGTCTCACTACGTTTTAGTGATCGAAAATTGTTTGACGATGTCAATATCAACTTTACAGAAGGAAATACATACGGTCTTATCGGTGCCAACGGTGCTGGAAAGTCAACCTTTTTAAAAATTTTAGCTGGAGATATTGAACCAACAACTGGTCATATTTCTCTTGGCCCTGATGAACGTTTGTCCGTTTTGCGTCAAAATCACTTTGACTACGAAGACGAACGGGTCATTGATGTTGTCATTATGGGAAATGAAAAGCTCTACAACATTATGAAAGAGAAAAGATGCTATCTACATGAAAGAAGATTTCTCTGATGAAGATGGTGTCCGTGCAGCTGAACTTGAAGGTGAATTTGCCGAACTCGGTGGATGGGAAGCAGAAAGTGAAGCATCTCAATTGCTTCAACATCTAAATATTTCAGAAGACCTTCATTATCAAACTATGAGCGAGTTAGCCAATGGGGATAAAGTAAAAGTTCTCTTAGCTAAAGCCCTTTTTGGTAAACCAGATGTCCTTCTTTTGGACGAGCCGACCAATGGATTGGATATTCAATCCATTACCTGGTTAGAAGATTTTCTGATTGATTTTGAAAATACAGTTATAGTTGTATCCCATGACCGCCACTTTTTGAATAAAGTCTGCACTCATATGGCGGATCTCGACTTTGGAAAAATCAAACTTTACGTCGGAAACTATGATTTCTGGAAAGAATCTTCTGAACTTGCAGCAAAATTACAAGCAGATAGAAATGCAAAAGCTGAAGAAAAAATTAAACAATTACAAGAGTTTGTCGCACGTTTCTCAGCCAACGCTTCAAAATCAAAACAAGCAACTTCGCGTAAAAAAATGCTTGACAAGATTGAACTTGAAGAAATTGTTCCATCTAGTCGGAAGTACCCATTTATCAACTTTAAAGCAGAACGCGAAATTGGTAACGATCTCTTGACAGTTGAAAATCTTTCTGTCAAGATTGATGGAGAACCATCCTTGACAATATCAGCTTTATCTTACGTCCTGGTGACAAAACCGCCCTTATCGGACAGAACGATATTCAAACAACCGCTTTGATCCGTGCATTGATGGATGATATTGAATATGAAGGAACTGTCAAGTGGGGAGTTACAACTAGTCGATCTTATCTACCAAAAGACAACAGCCGGGATTTTGCAGGTGGTGAAAGTATTCTTGATTGGCTTCGTCAATTTGCAAGTAAAGAAGAAGATGACAATACTTTCCTTCGTGGTTTCTTAGGACGTATGCTCTTTTCGGGTGACGAAGTTAACAAGTCTGTCAACGTCTTGTCAGGGGGAGAAAAAGTTCGTGTCATGTTGTCTAAATTGATGCTCCTCAAGTCAAATGTTCTTGTACTGGATGATCCAACCAATCACTTGGATTTGGAGTCTATCTCAAGTTTGAATGATGGATTGAAGAATTTTAAAGAATCGATTATCTTTGCTAGCCATGACCACGAATTCATTCAAACACTCGCCAACCATATTATCGTTCTTTCAAAAAACGGCGTAATCGATCGCATTGATGAAACCTATGATGAGTTTCTTGAAAATGAAGAAGTTCAAGCAAAAGTGAAAGAACTTTGGAGTCAATCATAAAAATAAAGAGCCCTGAAATAATGATTTCAGGCTCTTTCAGTAGAAATATATGAATAAAACAAAGCTAAAAACATCCCTTTTTATAGTATCTTCTTTCCTGATTCCAGCTATCATGATGTTCTTTATTTACCTCTCACAAGGAATCTACTGGAACAGTGATACATCCCCCTTATTAGGAGATGGTTATCATCAGTATGTCATTTTTGATACCACACTTCGAAATATTTTACATGGGACAGATAGCCTATTTTACAGTTTTCAAAGTGGACTAGGTATTAATTTCTATGCACTCAGTAGTTATTATCTAGGAAGTTTCTTTCTCCTCTTGTATACTTCTTTAATGTACAATCCATGCCGGATGCTGTTTACCTCATCACTCTTCTTAAATTTGGAGCAATTGGGCTAAGCGCTTATATTAGTCTACATGGAATCTTTTCTAAAATCCCTAGATGCCTGGTTCTTACTCTTTCAACCTCATTTGCTCTTATGAGCTTTGCCATCAGTCAAATTGAAATCAAAACTTGGTTAGACGTTTTTATCTTGGCACCATTAATTCTTTATGGATTCAAAAAACTAATTTACAATGAGGGAGAGGTTCTCTACTTTATCAGCTTAACCAGCTTGTTTATCCAAAATTATTATTTTGGGTTTATGATGTCTATTTTTCTTATTTTATGGTACTTGACACAACTGTCATGGGACATCAAAGGAATTGGAAAACGCTTCTTCCGTTTTGTAATTGTATCACTTTTATCAGTTATAACAAGTCTTGTAATGTTATATCCAACCTTCTTAGATTTACGCACTCATGGAGAAAGTTTTTCAAAGGTTGACAGTATCTTTACAGAAAAAAGTTGGTATCTTGACGTATTTGCAAAAAATTTCATTGGAAGTTTTGACACTACTAAATATGGATCAATTCCAATGATCTACGTGGGATTATTTCCACTTCTATTAGCGATCACCTTTTTCTTTGTAAAGTCGATCAAGTTTCACGTGAAACTTTCTTACTTTATACTCTTGACCATTCTTATTTTGAGTTTTCGTTTTCAATTTTTAGATCTCCTTTGGCAAGGTATGCACGCGCCAAATATGTTTCTTCATCGATACTCTTGGATCTTTTCTTTGACGATTATTCTGATGGCAGGAGAAGTACTAAATCGAATAGAGGAGATCACTTGGATTCGTTTTAGTCTTGCTAATTTCCTCCTCATTCTAGGATTTGGAGCAACTGTCCTTTACAGCAATCACTATAAATTTTTAGATGCAGTCAATTTCATTGTTACTTTTGAATTTTTAATTGCTTTCTATTTGGTCTGTTTAGGATTTATCCTAAAAAAATACCGCCTAGACTTTTCTATCTTTCGATCCTGTTTTTTTCTCCATCTTTGAATTATCGGTGAATAGTTATTATCAAATGGAAGGAATTGCGAATGAATGGGTATTTGCTTCTCGGTCATCCTACGAACGAGACTTAAAAGCCATCCAATCCTTAGTAAAAGAGAAGACAGACTCTAATTATCGGACTGAGATTTTACAGCCACAAACGGGCAATGATAGCATGAAGTATGGTTATAATGGAATTTCTCAATTTTCATCTGTACGAAATACGGATGCTAGCTCGACATTGGACAAACTAGGATTTAAATCTGAAGGAACCAACCTCAATCTTCGATACCAAAACAATTCTATTTTAATGGATAGTCTATTTGGTGTTCGCTATAATTTAAGCCAACAACCTGTTCAAAAATTTGGATTTAAAGAGATTGCAACCAAAAATGGAGTCTCACTTTCAGAAAACGAATATGCCTTACCAATCGCCTTTCTGTCAGCAAAACCTTATAAAAATACTTCCTTTACGAATTTGACACTGGATAATCAGACACGATTCATCCATCAAATCACAGATGAAAAATATAAATTTTATAAGAAATTAAATATTCTCTCGCCTACTTCACAAAATACTACATCTTCGTTGCAAACTGCAAAAATTGAAGAAGATAGTCATCTTTCCTACGCAAGTATTCAATATGAAGTAACGGTTCCTGCCCATAGCCAACTATATGTCAATGTTCCAAATTTACAATTTTCAAACGATGATCGAAAAGATATTGAAATCAGCTACAATGGACAGACCCAACGCTATACCATTGATAATGCCTTTCCATTCTTTTCGATTGGCCATTTTGACACAGAGGAAACAGTTACTATTCGTATGAGTTTTCCAGAAAATTCGACAGTCTCTTTTGATACACCAGAATTTTTGCTCTGGATCTTGACCAATACACACAAGCTATCGCTAGCATTCGTCAGCAAGAAGTTGCTATTCACAAAAAGAAAAACAAATTGGTAGCAGCCTATAACGCAAATAGAGACACTACCCTTATTTTTACACTCCCTTATGATAAAGGCTGGTCAGCTAAACAAAATGGAAAGCCTATCCAAATTCATCGCATCCAGAAAGGATTGATGGGAGTTCGTGTTTCAAAAGGATCCGGAACAGTCACCTTAACATTTGTTCCCCAAGGCTTCATTGAAGGACTCATTGCCTTTTTCGTTGGAATCATTCTCTTTTTCCTCTACGAATGGAGACAAATAAAAAGACGAAAAAGCTAAGGAATCTAACCATCGTTCACTTATAAATAAAAGGCTAGGATAGTCATTATCCTAGCTTTTTTCAAAAACAAAAAAACACCCAAATGGGTGCTATACTAGCTCCGCCAGTAGGACTCGAACCTACGACATCATGATTAACAGTCATGCGCTACTACCAACTGAGCTATGGCGGAATGAGATATAGTCCGTACGGGATTCGAACCCGTGTTACCGCCGTGAAAAGGCGGTGTCTTAACCCCTTGACCAACGGACCATATATTCATTAACAGAACATATCCCATTATATCAAAATTTAACTAATTGTCAAGCACTAAATTCTAAATTTTGCTCTTCAATTAATTTTTTGGCACGTTTGATATTGCTTCTTGAGATTGGACAAGAATACCCTTCTTTCAACAGCAGCTGTTTCTTTTTCTTATCCATTCCAATGATCATACTTCTATTCACGATAAAAGATTGATGGGGACTGAAATATCTCTCCTCCACATCTTTCTCCAAGACATCTGATAAACTTCCCGCAATTTCTTTTTGAAAATTTTTCCCAACTAAGTTTAATTTATAAGCCGAACCAACAGTTTCAATATAAAGAATATCCTTAAATGGAATTTTTATCTTTTTATCCTTAAAGTCATACTCAAAATAATCTGTCAAATCATCATTTCCAATTTGAATAGTTGTTAGGTACTCAATACACTCCTTAATTTTTAATCTAAATAAATCTTCATTCAAATTTTTATCAATAAAATCTAAGGCAGATACTTTATAACGATAGGTAATCGAAGCGAATTCTGATTTTGTAGTAATAAAAACAATAATGGCATAAGGATTTGCTTCTCGTATTTTTTGAGCAATTTCCAGCCCACAATACTCATTGTCTTGGATATGAATATCTAGAAAATATAATTGGTGGATATCCGAATGCTGGATATAATTTTCAAATTCCGAAATTTTACCGGTAGAAATCACTTCAAGTTTAATTTCTAATTCCTTAGCAATTTCTGCAATATGTTTTTCTACCCGTATCTGTTGAGAGAGCTCATCTTCTAATAAAAAAATCTTCATTCTTGTTCGTATCCTCCAATCTTCAAAACTTGTAAAAAACGATTTCCTTGCAATTCCGTTTCTAAAAACATCGTTCCATAATTTGCTAAGATTTTTCTCACATTATTTAATCCTAGTCCTCTATTTTCTCCTTTTGTCGAATAGCCTTCTTCATATATTTTTCTAATATCAAAAGTGATTTCATTTGTTGTATTATGAATCACTAAGTAAACAATTTTTGAAATAGAGAAAATAGCAATATGAACTTTCTTTTCTTCTGCTTCTTTTGAAGCTTCCAAAGCGTTTGTCACTAGAATCCCAACGATTCTCACGATATCTAATAAATCAACTGGTAGTTGCTCGATTGGTTCACTCGTTTCAAAGGTCATTTCCACCCCAGCATCTCTTGCATCCAACCAGCCTCGAATCAAAATACTTCGTAAAGCAGAATCTTTGATATTGACCAAGTTGAATCCTGATAATGCTTCTGTATTGATCTCTTTATAACCTTTTTCCAATACTTCTCTATGGATTCTCTGTATTTCTGGAATATTTTCTTCCTCAATAGCTAATGACATAGAAATAACTAAATTTCCCAAATCATGACGAAATCCCCTAACAATAGAATAGAGACTTTGAATTTCAGCCATATACCGACTCATTTGTTGCTCAGAAAATTCTTTATACTCCAGTTCTAAATTTTTACGATACTGATCTCGCTCGATTTTCATATGGAATAAGCTGACTACAAAAGAGAAAAAACAAATCGTTGCCAACATACTCCCAAAATTTTTAAATTGCGCTTGTTCACTAATCCATAAAGCAAAATTAATCACTACAAATATAGCAAAATAGACACAGATGAGTCTCTTTAAATATTTTTCAAATTCTTTCTCATAAAAAGGAGTGAAATCAAATTCAAATAAGTCAATTAACTTCAAAATGATTCCTAAAGAAACCAAACGAATACACATATTGTAGACAATCGAGTAAGCTGCTACAAAAGCATCTCCCAACACTGAAGAGACAATTATCGTCAGAAAAGTTGCTGTTCCTTCAACCGCTAAATAAGTAAAAAAAGAATAAAAAATGGCGCACAAGCGATTCGTCCGATTGGCATAATGATAATAAGGATATAAATAAACCGGCCATAAGAGCATATTTAAATCAGAGAGTCGAATATTTGAAAATAAAGTCACATCTAAAAATACTAAGAGACTTTCAAAAAGAAGAACAAAGGTGCTCAGAAGAAAGATAAATGCAAATTGATGTTCCTGATAGATTTTTTCGTCCACTAATGCAAACGTCAGAACAATGATCCCTCCCAAGAGAAAAGACAAGATTAATGACTGAATCACACAAACTCTCCCACTTTGTTTTTTCTATTTTATTATACTCTAGTATTATTATAAAAAAATAAAATTTTATATACAAAAAATTATAATATAAAATAGCCTAAAATTAAAGGGAATAGGTAAAATTGTAATGTTTTTAATGTTTTTGTTACATGAATGAAAACTATTTTACACAATTTATATAATCTACACTTTGCACTATATAGGGATTGTTAGTTCTTTTTTAAAATATTCCTAATAAATCATTTCATTACTATTAATCTATAGTCAAAGTATACAAAAATTAATAGATGATGAAAATTTATACATTTTTACATAAAAGAAAAGATGCAGCAAAAGCTGCATCTTTCATTTGATCCCAGCAGGATTCGAACCTGCGACCGTTCGCTTAGAAGGCGAATGCTCTATCCAGCTGAGCTATGAGACCGAACTTACTTCATTTTAGCAGAAAAAGGAAGGAGCGTCAAGGTTATTTATGGTAAGGACTCCCCTGTTGAATCATGAAAGCACGATAGATTTGTTCCACCAACACTAATTTCATCAACTGATGAGGAAGAGTTAATTGACCAAAGCTCATTAATAGATTTCCTCTTTTTTTCACTTCAGGAGACAGACCAAGACTGCCTCCAATAACAAAAGTAAGGTTTGAATAACCAGATGTCATAATCTGGTCAATCGTTTGACTAAATTTCTCTGAAGGAAATTGTTTTCCTTCGATGGCTAATACAATCACATATTCCTTATCTGAAATCTTAGAGAGAATTCGTTCCCCCTCTTTTTCAAGGATTTGTTGATTTTCGAGTTGACTAGCACGATCTGGAGTTTTTTCATCAACTAACTCAACCTGTTCTACTTTTGCAAATCGACCAAGCCTTTTAATATACTCCGCGATCCCATCTTTTAAGTATTTTTCTTTTAATTTTCCAACGGTTATCAATTTAATTTTCATTCCCCTATTGTAGCATAATTCTTCAATTCCACAAATAATCCACAGCTATAGAAAGGAAATCTATTCTATAAAGTCCTTTTTAAAGCCATTTCTCAACTAAATTCTACAACTTATCCACAATTTGTGGATAACTTTAGTTATTTAAGATATAATTAAGAAAGTTTTTCTATACTCTAGACAATTTGATACCCTTAGGAGGAAAATATGAAATCTTCATCTAATTTACTAAAAAAAGTTGGAAGCATAGCCCTCATTTTTGTTGTGGGTTTTCTAGGTGGGATTCTTGGAACCTTTTTAACCTTACAAACATCTCATTCTTCTACTTCAAATACTGAAAGTAAGCAAGTCCACTCAACCACTGTTAAAACAGCTTATAAAAACACAACCTCAACTAGTGAGGCCGTCGATAAGGTGAAAAATGCTGTAGTTTCTGTGATTACTTATTCTGATTCTTCGAATCAAGGGTTATTTGAAAAAGAAGAAAACTCTGACTCACAAATTTCTAGTGAAGGTTCTGGGGTCATTTATAAAAAAGAAGGAAAATATGCCTACCTTGTTACCAATACCCATGTGATCAATGGTGCTAAAAAAGTAGATATTCTTTTAGCAGATGGTAATAAAGTCCCCGGAGAAGTAGTTGGGTCAGATGTCTATTCTGATATTGCAGTCGTTCGCATTAGTGCGGATAAAGCAAAGGCAGTAGCTGAATTCGGAGATTCAAACCAATTAACGGTCGGTGAGACTGCAATTGCAATTGGCAGCCCTCTTGGAACAGATTATGCTAATTCTGTTACCCAAGGGATTATTTCCAGCCAAGGTCGCAATGTGAAATTGAAAGCCGATAATGGACAAAATATCTCTACACGCGCCTTACAAACAGACGCAGCCATCAACCCAGGGAAACTCTGGAGGTCCATTAATCAATATTCAAGGACAAGTCATCGGGATTACCTCAAGTAAAATTTCAAATAACGGACAAACTTCAGTAGAAGGAATGGGATTTGCAATTCCTGCAAATGATGTTGTCAATATTATCAAGCAACTAGAAGAAAAAGGAAAAGTAGTTCGACCAGCTCTTGGAATCCAAATGATGGATTTATCCAACCTTTCAACTTCTGATTTAAGCCAATTAAAACTTCCTGAAAAAATCTCTGGAGGAGTACTGGTTCGTTCAACACTTGAAAATATGCCTGCTTCAGATAAATTGCAACGCTACGATGTGATCACAAAGATCGACGATACAGATATCGAGTCAACTGCAGATTTACAATCTGCCCTCTATTCTCACCAAATCAATGATACGATCAAGGTCACATTCTATCGTGATGGAAAACAACAAACAACTTCTATCAAGTTGACAAAATCAACTGAGGATCTGAGCGATTAACTTTCACTTTCTTGACATACTTGTAAACACACCTTTACGAATTTGTAAAGGTGTGTTATTCTATTCATAAGATGGAAAAATTAGAAAAAATAGCGGTAAAGGACATTCGAACCAATCCTTTCCAACCAAGAAAAGTATTTGATCAAGAAAAATTAGAAGAACTGGCTCAGTCAATCAAAGAAAATGGCTTAATTCAACCCATTATTGTCAGAAAATCTCCAATAATTGGTTTTGAATTGCTTGCAGGTGAAAGACGTTTTAGAGCTTCAAAAATTGCTGGATTAGAGCTTGTTCCTGCGATTATTAAAGAGTTAACGGATCAAGAAATGATGCGACAAGCCATTATTGAAAATCTTCAACGAGAAGATCTCAATCCAATTGAAGAAGCTATCTCCTACCAAAAGCTCGTTGATCATGGCTATAAGCACGACCAAATCGCTCAATTTATGGGGAAATCTAGACCCTACATCAGCAATATGCTTCGCTTGTTACAACTAGCTCCCTCTGTTCAAGAAGCAGTCATTCAAAATGATATTTCTTCGGCTCACGCGCGTGTTCTTGTTCCTCTTGATGAAGAAGAGCAGCGCTTTTGGTTGGAGCGAATCAAACAGGATCATTTAAATGTTCGAACATTAGAAAACAAGATCAGTTCAAAAAGAAAACAGAAAAATAAAAAAGTAAAAGAAAACTTTCCTACTAGAAGAGGAACAACGATTGAAAAAAATATTAGGAACAGATGTGACGATACACTCCTCTTCTCAAAATAAAGGAACTATCCAAATTTCTTTTTCAAGTCTTGATGAATACCAACGAATTATCAACAGCCTCAAATAAGGCTGTTATTTTTATATTTTTGTATTGACAAGCTTTTCCACCATAAAAATCTTTTGTAAATAGCAGAAAAATAAGGATATTCTCTAGTTATCCCCACTTTGTGGATAACTTTTAAAAACAATGTGAATTTAAATCCACAACTTGTGGAAAAGTTTTAAAAACTATAATTTAACTTCCCATGAAATTTAGCCTGTGGAAAACTATTTTTCGTTTGTGGTAGAATAGGAGTAAGTATGATTTGATACAATTCAAGAAAAGGAGGGAAGTCTGATAGTGTCACAAGAAGAGCAATTTTGGTCTCGTTTTTTAGAATTAGCCCAATTACAACTAAAAGATAGTGCCTATGATTTTTTTGTCGCCGATTCAAAATTAGTCAAAATCGATGGAGAGACGGCTACCATTTATCTTGATGGGAATTATAAAGAATTATTTTGGGAAACAAATCTAAAAAATGCTTTGATCACAGCCAGCTTTGAAGTCTACAATACAGATTTGAAGTTCCATTTCGTTTTTGAAGATACCGAAGAAATTCCTAGTAGTCATAGCAGTGAGAATAGGAGATTATCTTCAGGTAGCTTAACAACCGAACCGTTGCCTAAAATTGATACAGGTCTGAAATCAAAGTACACCTTTGATAATTTTGTGCAAGGGGATGGAAATATTTGGGCGAAAGCAGCAGCGCTTGCAGTTTCTGAAAATCTTGCAACAACTTACAACCCTCTCTTTATCTATGGTGGACCAGGGCTTGGAAAGACTCACCTATTGAACGCAATTGGAAATCAAATCCTAGAAAATATTCCAAATGCACGGGTTAAGTATGTCCCAGCAGAAACCTTTATTAATGAATTTTTAGAACACCTTCGATTAGGAGAAATGAAGACGTTCAAGAATACCTATCGAAGTCTTGATCTTTTATTGATCGATGATATCCAGTCACTTGGTGGGAAAAAAGTCACGACTCAAGAGGAATTCTTTAATACCTTTAATGCCCTCCATAGCGACAACAAACAGATTGTTCTAACAAGCGATCGAAGTCCGGATCATTTAGATAGTCTTGAAGAGCGGCTAGTTACTCGTTTCAAATGGGGACTAACGCAAAATATAACACCACCTGATTTTGAAACTCGGATTGCCATCTTACGGAATAAAATTGAAGATCTAGACTATATTTTTCCTAATGACACACTAGAATATCTAGCTGGTCAGTTTGATTCAAATGTCCGAGACTTAGAGGGTGCCTTAAATGATATTTCTTTAATGGCGAAGGTAAAGAAACTAAAAGAAATTACGATCGATGTTGCAGCTGAAGCTATTCGAGCTCGTAAAAACGATAATAGCAAGACGCTTGTCATCCCCATTGAAAAAATTCAGGAAGCAGTTGGAGCCTTTTATGGAGTCAGTGTAAAGAAATCAAAGGTTCTCGAAGAGTTCAGAATATTGTCCTAGCACGACAAGTGGCTATGTATCTTTCAAGAGAGATGACGGACAACTCACTTCCTCGAATCGGAAAAGAATTCGGTGGGAAAGACCACACGACTGTCATTCATGCCTATGAAAAAATTTCAAAAGTATGGTCGACACAGATGATAATCTACGACTCGAAATTCAAAGTATCAAGAAAAAGTTAAATTAATCTGTGGATAACTTTCTCTAAACTTCTAGGGGTTATGCACAATTTTTAAACAAGTAACTTTTCAAGTCATAGATAGGATTCTGAGAGTTTTCCACAACTTTCCACACAACCTACTATTACTATTAACTTACTAATCATAAAATAAATAAAAGGAATGACCATGATAAATTTTTCTATTAACAAAACTTTATTTTTACAAGCACTAAATACTACCAAAAAGAGCGATCAGTTCAAAAAATGCTATCCCAATCCTTTCCACGATTAAAATTGATGTAACTCCAGAAGGAGTTGCCTTATCTGGATCGAATGGCCAAATTTCGATTGAAAACTTTATTTCTATCAAAGATGAAAATGCTGGTTTATTAGTGACCTCTCCAGGTTCTATTTTATTGGAAGCAACTTTCTTTATTAATGTGGTTTCAAGTTTACCAGATGTTACTTTAGATTTTAAAGAGATTGAACAAAAACAGGTTCTTTTAACAAGTGGAAAATCAGAAATTACACTTAAAGGAAAAGATGCAGATCAATATCCACGTATTCAAGAAATTGCTGCAAGTAATCCATTAGTTTTGGAAACAAAATTATTAAAACAATTAATTAATGAAACGGCATTTGCAGCAAGTGTACAAGAAAGTCGGCCAATTTTGACAGGTGTTCACTTTGTTCTATCGGATAATAAAGAGCTAAAAACAGTAGCAACAGACTCTCACCGTATGAGTCAAAAAGTGATTACACTGGAGAAAAATGGAGATAACTTTGATGTTGTCATCCCAAGTCGTTCTCTTCGTGAATTTACCTCTGTTTTTTCTGATGATATTGAAACAGTTGAAGTTTTCTTTGCTAACAATCAAATTCTCTTTAGAAGTGAACACATTAGTTTCTATACCCGTTTGCTAGAAGGAAATTATCCTGATACAGACCGTCTCATTCCAACAGAATTCAATACAGAGGCAACCTTCAATGTAGCCAACCTTCGATTTGCAATGGAGCGTGCTCGTCTTCTTTCAAATGCGACTCAAAACGGAACGGTTAAATTAGAGTTCAAAAATGGAGTGGTTTCTTCCCACGTTCATTCACCAGAAGTTGGGCGAGTAAATGAAGAGATCGATACGAGCGCCGTTTCAGGAGAGGATTTGTCTATTAGCTTTAATCCAACTTATTTGATTGAAGCGCTCAAAGCTATTGACAGTGAACAAGTTGTTATTCGTTTTATTTCTTCTGTTAGACCGTTTACATTGGTTCCAGAAGGAAATGAACAAGGGTTCATTCAATTGATTACGCCAGTTCGCACAAATTAACAAAGGTGAATCATGTATACGTTAGGTGATTTTGTAGAAATGAAAAAGCCCCACGCTTGTGTGATTAAAGAAACAGGTAAGAAGGCAAATCGTTGGGAAATTACGCGACTTGGTGCAGACATAAAAATCAAGTGTAGCAATTGTGATCATGTGGTCATGATGAGTCGCCATGATTTTGAACAGAAAATGAAGAAAGTACTATAAAAGGTTCAGTCACTTATGTGACCGAACCTTTTCGATTATTTTAATTCTTCAAATTTTCCATTTTTAACTTCTTTGAAACCACCCTGTTTCATCATATCAAAAGTTGATTTGAAGCTGATATAGTCGACTTTTTTATCTTTTTGTGTCGTTACTAATTTCTTTTCAATTAGTTGATCTAAGTCTGCCTTTTCATAATTTAGGGTTGTTTTTCAACCATATAATCATCTTTATATTCAGCAGAATGTGTGAATCCTTTGACATCTTTGTATTCTTCATCATATTTATCGATCATTTCCTTTAATTGATCTTTCGTAACTCCCGCCTCTTTGTAATAAATAGTAGTGGTGGTTTGGTTACTGATCGCTTTATCACCTTTATGTTCTAGTGTAATACGAACATCTGTTTTCTTTTCTTGGTTGATTGCCTGAAGATAGGATTTTTGAACAGATTGTTGTCCACAAGCTCCAAGAAGAAAGAGAGTAAAGATAGCGATTAAAGAAAGAAAAATAGATTTCCATGTTTGTTTTTTCATCTGAAAAACTCCTTTGATTCATTGTTAAATAGAGTATACCATATTTATCTTTTTAGAACGTTACAGTTTGATGAAAAAATCTAGTTTCAAAGGTGATGAAATATTTCATTTTTCATCACTTGTCTTTTGAATTATGTTATAATGAAAGAGATTGAAATTTGAACGGAGAAAAAGAAAAATGGCATTAACAGCAGGTATCGTTGGCTTACCAAATGTTGGTAAATCAACCCTATTTAACGCAATTACAAAAGCAGGAGCAGAGGCCGCAAACTATCCCTTTGCAACCATTGATCCAAACGTCGGGATGGTAGAAGTTCCAGATGAACGCCTCCAAAAATTGACGGAAATGATTACTCCTAAGAAGACAGTTCCGACTACTTTTGAATTTACAGATATTGCTGGGATTGTGAAAGGGGCTTCTAAAGGGAGAAGGACTTGGTAATAAATTCTTGGCCAATATCCGTGAAGTAGATGCCATTGTTCATGTGGTACGTGCTTTTGATGATGAAAATGTCATGCGGGAGCAAGGTCGTGAAGATGCCTTTGTTGATCCACTGGCAGATATTGATACCATCAATTTAGAATTAATTTTAGCCGACTTAGAGTCTGTCAATAAACGCTATGCGCGTGTAGAAAAAATCGCTCGTACACAAAAAGATAAGGATTCTGTTGCGGAATTTAATGTTCTACAAAAAATCAAACCAGTTCTTGAAGATGGTAAATCAGCTCGGACCATTGAATTCACGGAGGAAGAACAAAAAGTGGTGAAAGGACTTTTCCTTTTGACTACCAAACCAGTTCTTTATGTAGCCAATGTGGATGAAGATGTTGTTGCAGATCCAGATTCTATCGAGTATGTGAAGCAAATTCGTGACTTTGCGGCAACAGAGAACGCGGAAGTCGTGGTGATTTCTGCGCGTGCGGAGGAAGAAATTTCTGAGCTAGATGATGCAGATAAACAAGAATTTTTAGAGGCGATTGGCCTAACAGAGTCTGGAGTTGATAAACTCACGCGTGCAGCTTACCACTTGTTGGGACTTGGCACTTATTTCACAGCTGGTGAAAAAGAAGTGCGTGCTTGGACCTTCAAACGTGGCATGAAAGCTCCTCAAGCAGCTGGAATCATCCACTCTGATTTTGAAAAAGGATTTATTCGTGCCGTGACCATGTCCTATGATGATTTGGTCAAATACGGTTCTGAAAAGGCTGTAAAAGAAGCAGGACGCTTGCGCGAAGAAGGAAAAGAATATGTTGTCCAAGATGGGGACATCATGGAATTCCGTTTTAATGTATAAGAGAGTTAAAAAGATGTAAAGGTTGGAAAAATATTTCCAACCCTTTTAGTGTTTTGAAAGGAAAGAGATGACGAAATTAATTGTTGGATTGGGAAATCCAGGTGATAAGTATTTTGAAACCAAACACAATGTAGGCTTTATGTTAGTTGATCAAATGGCAAAGTCTTTAAATCTTACTTTCTCCCATGATAAGATTTTTCAAGCTGATATCGCCTCAACATTTTTGAATGGAGAAAAGGTCTATTTTGTAAAGCCAACCACTTTCATGAATGAGAGTGGAAAAGCAGTCCATGCCCTTCTGACTTATTATGGTCTGGATATTGAAGATCTTTTGGTTATTTACGATGATTTAGATATGGAAGTTGGCAAGATTCGTCTTCGAGCTAAAGGATCAGCTGGAGGTCATAACGGAATCAAATCGATTATCAATCATATTGGAACTCAGACTTTTTATCGAATTAAGATTGGAATTGGAAGACCTAAGCAGGGCATGTCAGTTGTTCATCATGTCTTAGGAAAATTTGATAAAGACGATTACATCACTATTCTACAAACAATCGATCGAGTAGAAGAAGCGGTTAACGATTACTTGGTAGAAGAAAATTTTGAAAGAAGCATGCAGAAATACAACGGGTAAGTAGATGAATGTAATTGATTTAGTGAGTCAAAACTCCAACCTTCTATCCTGGCAACAAGGTTTGCAAAAAAATAATAGGGAATTGATCTTAGGATTGTCTGCGACCACAAAGGCTATTGTAATGGCTTCAGCCTTTGATTCTATTGAAAAAGCAGTCCTCATTACTTCCAGTTATAACGAAGCAGAACGATTGGCCAGTGATTTTATTGCTTTACTTGGAGAAGAGAAAGTCCATACATTTTTGGGAGATGATAACCCTTTAGCAGAATTTGTTTTTGCTTCACAAGAAAGGCAATTTGCACGATTAGAGGCTTTGAACTTTTTATGTCAAGAAGATCGTCAAGGCATCCTTGTGACCAATGTGAGTGGTATAAAACTACTATTACCTTCTCCTAAAGTTTTTGCATCTAGCATTTTTCAATTGAAGGTTGGTCAAGAAATAGACTTAACTACTCTGAGTGAAACATTACAGAAGATTGGCTATCAAAAGGTGAGCCAAGTTTTGCAACAGGGAGAGTTTAGTCTACGAGGAGATATTTTAGATATCTTTGAGATCGACCAACTCCAACCCTATCGGATTGAATTTTTCGGAGATGAGATTGATGGAATCCGAATCTTTGACCCAGAAAGTCAGCGTTCTGTTGAAAATGTTGAAGAAGTTCAACTGAAGGCAGTGAGTGATCTATTGTTGCAAGAGGAAGATTTTATCCGTGGTCAGCAACAAATCGAACAATTGCAAGAACAGAGCGCGAATGAAGAATTTAAATCTTATCTAGCAGAAATTCTAGGAGATATTTCTCAAAGGAAACTCCATCCGGATCTTAGAAAATTTATTGGTTTTTTTTACGAGAAGCAATATACCCTATTCGATTATCTCCCTAAACACACTCCAGTCTTTCTGGATGATTATCAAAAAATAGCAGATCAAATAGCGAGATTTGAACTAGATACAGCTAATCTCTTGACGGAAGATTTACATAAAAATAGAGCTTCTTCTCGCCAAGTGTATTTTGCAGATACCAGTACAACATTACGAAAATATACGCCTGCAACTTATTTTTCAAACTTTCAAAAAGGATTGGGAAATCTGAAGTTTGATCATTTGTATCAATTCAATCAATATCCAATGCAGGAGTTTTTTGGACAATTTGATTTACTAAAAGAGGAAATTGAACGGTATCGAAAATCAAACTATACTGTTATTGTCCAAGCAACTTCTCATCACAATCTTCAACAGCTCCATAAAAATTTAGAAGAGTATGGGATTCGATTAGATTATATTGATGGGGATACGATCATTCCTCAAGCTAGTCAATTAGTCGTTGGAGGATTAGCTCACGGTTTTCAATTTGTTGATGAAAAAATTGTCTACATTACAGAATCAGAGATTTATCAGAAAAAGATTAAGCGAAAGATTCGCAGGCAAAATATTTCCAATGCAGAACGTCTAAAAAATTATAATGAACTGGAAAAAGGGGATTATGTTGTTCACCAAGTTCATGGTATTGGCCAATATTTGGGAATTGAAACGATTGAAATTTCGGGTGTCCATCGTGATTATGTTTCAATTCAATATCAAAATGGAGATCGCATCTCGATTCCTGTCGATCAGATTCAGATGTTGTCCAAATACGTTGCAAGTGATGGAAAAACGCCAAAAATTAACAAGTTAAATGATGGGCGTTTCCAAAAAACGAAGCAAAAGGTTCAGACCCAGGTAGAGGACATTGCAGATGATTTGATAAAACTTTATGCGGAGCGTAGTCAATTAGAAGGATTTGCCTATTCCAAAGATGATGAAAATCAAGAGGCTTTTGAACAAGATTTTCCATATATTGAAACAGATGATCAATTACGTTCCATTGAAGAAATCAAAAAAGATATGGAATTGAATCGTCCGATGGACCGATTGCTGGTTGGAGACGTCGGTTTTGGGAAAACAGAGGTCGCTATGCGAGCAGCTTTTAAGGCAGTAAATGATCATAAACAAGTAGCAGTGCTGGTTCCTACCACTGTTCTTGCCCAACAACATTATGCCAATTTTAAGGAGCGTTTTGAATCTTTTGCAGTAGAGGTTGCTGTTTTAAGTCGTTTCCAGAGTAAGGCAGAGCAGAAAGAAACGCTTGAAAAGTTGAAAAAAGGACGAGTGGATATTATTATTGGAACTCACCGGCTCTTGTCCAAAGATGTTGTTTTTTCAGACTTAGGCTTAATCGTGATCGATGAAGAACAACGTTTTGGAGTGAAGCACAAAGAAACCTTGAAAGAATTGAAAAAAAAGGTGGATGTGCTTACCTTGACAGCTACCCCTATACCTCGAACTCTTCATATGTCTATGCTAGGAATTCGAGATTTGTCTGTCATCGAAACACCTCCGACCAATCGGTATCCTGTGCAAACTTTTGTATTAGAGACCAATCCAACCATTATTCGAGATGCTGTGTTGCGGGAGATGGATCGTGGAGGACAGGCCTATTATCTTTACAATAAGGTAGATACAATTGAACAAAAGGTGTCTGAATTAAAAGAGTTGATTCCAGAGGCTTCGATTGGCTTTGTTCATGGCCAGATGAGTGAAGTTCGCCTGGAAAATACCCTGTTGGATTTCATTAATGGCGAATACGATGTCTTAGTGACGACAACCATTATTGAGACAGGTGTGGATATTCCAAATGCCAATACACTCTTTATTGAAAATGCGGATCATATGGGGCTTTCAACGCTTTATCAACTAAGAGGTCGTGTGGGACGAAGCAATCGAATTGCTTATGCTTATTTGATGTATCGTCCAGACAAATCTCTTACAGAAGTGTCTGAAAAACGTTTAGAAGCTATTAAAGGTTTTACTGAGTTGGGTTCTGGATTTAAAATTGCTATGCGAGATTTATCGATCCGTGGAGCAGGGAATATCCTTGGAGCTTCTCAATCTGGTTTCATCGATTCAGTTGGTTTTGAAATGTATTCTCAATTGTTAGAAGAAGCTATTGCTAAGAAACAAGGCCAAGAGCATCGCAGGCAAAAGAGCAATGCAGAGTTGAACCTTCAAATAGATGCGTATTTACCTAATGAATATATTTCAGATCAACGTCAAAAATTGAAATTTACAAACAAATTCGTGAAATGAATTCTGCGACGGACTATGAATACTTGCAAGATGAATTGATCGATCGTTTTGGAGAATACCCAGATGTTGTCGCCTACCTACTTGAAATTGGTTTAGTGAAAGCTTACTTGGATCAAGTCTTTGTCCGTCTTGTTGAGAGAAAACAACAAAAAGTGACAGTGAAATTTGAACCTATTGCCAAACAACTGTTTTTAACACAGGATTATTTCAAAGCTCTGTCAATGACACAGTTGAAAGGCACAGATTGCAGAAGAAAAAGGGATTGATTGAAGTGATCTTCGATATTCGAAATAAGAAAGATTTTGAAATTTTAGAAGCTCTGAAGCAATTTGGTCAAACCTTATTGGAAATTAAACAGGAAAAAGAAGAGGACTAGCAGTTCTTAGCTCATTTTTCGCATTTTATGTATAAAAAATGATACAATACTATGTTAGAGGTGACAGTATGAGATTAGATAAATATTTAAAAGTTTCTCGCATTATTAAGCGTCGTCCTGTTGCAAAGGAAGTTGCAGATAAAGGGCGAATCAAAGTCAATGGAGTATTAGCCAAAAGTTCAACGGATTTGAAAGTGAATGATCAAATTGAAGTTCGTTTTGGAAATAAAGTATTGACGGTTAAAGTCTTGGAAATGTTGGATAGTACAAAAAAAGAAGATGCATCCAAAATGTACGAAATAATTAGTGAAACAAGGATAGAAGAAGATGCCTAAAAATATCGTTCAAATGAACAATAAATATATCAAAGACGAAAGTCAGCGAAAACGTTTTTTAGAAGAAGAAAGAAAAAAACGCAATCGTTTTCTGGGGCTCGTCTTTGATATTGGTCATGTTACTGTTTATTCTTCCAACTTATAATTTAGCCCAGAGCTATCAATCGCTACAAGATAAAAAAGAACAATACAAACAGTTGGAAAAAGAGTATAAAGAAACAAGTGAACAAAAAGAATACCAACAAGACATCGCTAAAAAATTAAAAGACGATGATTATGCAACAAAATATGCACGCGCTAAGTATTCTTTTTCAAAAGATGGTGAATATGTTTATACCATCCCAGATTTACTCCCCCAATAACCGATGGAAAATATCTTACAAACAGTTAAACAATTTCTTGAATTTTCGGATGAAAAATTAGAGGAATTAAAAAAGAAAAACCAAATGATCAAACTTCAAAAGGATGAAAAGGAAAGGAATACAGGTGTCTAAACGATTTCTGCTCCTATTGTTAGTTCCAATTTTATTTATTGGGTCTCAAGCAGCGAGTATCGAGCAGTCTGAGTCTTCTCAGACAATGGCTCATCCATCAGAACTTTATTTTTCTTCAATTCCAGCGAACCCTAATGTCTATCGCAAAATTTCTGTTTTTTCTGATCCTCAGTTGAAAAAAGCAAAAGGAGAAATTCTTCCCAACACACCGTTTACAATCGAACAACTCTTTGTAAATGATGAAGGGAAAGCTGTATTTAAAATAGCAGATAAAGGATATGTATTAGCAGATTCTTCTGTCATTTTTTCTGATGTTGTGCAAGAAACACAAGAAAAAAAACAAGAAATGTGGCTAAAACCTGGTTTTAAAGTGTACGACCGACCCTTAATAAATGGTGCACAAGAAAAAAATACACCTCTTTCTCCTTATACAAAAGTGACAGTCTTACGTACAGCTAAGACTTTACGAGATGAGTTTGTGGAGATTGAAGGTCAGGGCTGGGTGAACAAAGCATTCGTTACTGAAAAAGATAATCGAATGGAAAAAGTTCAGGACTTGTTAAATAGTAAATACAATTCTCCTTCGTATGGAATCTATGTAAAACAATTAGAGACTGGAAATACTGCTGGAATCAATCCGCAAAAAGAAATGTATTCTGCCAGTGTAACGAAATTACCATACTTGTACTACGTCCAAGAACAGCTCAATAAAAAAGCCATTTCTCCAACTACAACCTACAAATATATTCCAGAAGTCAATGATTTCAAAGGTGGCTATGAACCAGAAGGAAGTGGTATCCTTTCAAAAACACCAGATGGAAAGAATATAGTGTTCAAGAGTTGGTAGATAAAATTGCAAAAGAATCAGATAATGTTGGACATAATATCTTGAATTATTATGTCACTCATCAATCAGATCAAGACTTCCAAAAAACTTTGGATAAAATTGCAAAGAAACATTGGGATGTTGAAAAAAGAGAAGCATCCGCTGAAATGGCTGGCAATGTCATGGAGGCTGTCTATCAACAAAATGGCCCTATTATTGATGCGCTCTCCTCTACAAAATATGATAATCAACGGATTGCGCGTGACCTTCCAGTAAAAGTTGCTCATAAAATTGGAGATGCCTATGATTTTAGACATGATGTTGCGATTGTATACACAAATTCACCCTATGTAATAGCCATTTTTACAGATCATTCGAATTATGATACGATTTCCAACATTTCAAAAGATATCTATGAGGTATTGAAATAATGGAAAAGCGATTTTTAGAGTTTTGTGAAAAACAAGATCTATTTACTCCCCATCGCCGTGTTTTGGTTGCCTTATCTGGTGGATTGGATTCAATGAATCTGTATGAACTTTTATATAAGAATAAAGAACGATTGAAAATCCATCTGGTACTCGCTCATGTCAATCATGGACAAAGACCAGAATCGGATTTAGAAGAAAGTGAACTTCGAACGCTAGCTGATAGGCGAGAGACACGTATCCATGTGGCTCACTATTCGGGTGATTTTACAGAAGCAAAAGCTCGTACCTTTCGTTATGATTTTTTTAAACAGATTATGGAGAAAGAGGATTGCACCGCTTTAGTAACAGGTCATCATGCAAACGATCAAGCTGAAACAACTTTCATGCGCTTGATACGAGGAACAAAATTACGCCATTTAAGTGGTATTCCTGTACGCCAACCATTTTGGCAAGGGTGAGTTAATCCGTCCTTTGTTAACTTTTTACCAAAGATGAGTTGATGGAAAATCCCTCACTTTGAAGACAGTAGCAATGACTCACAGGACTATTTTTCGAAATCGTGTACGCCATCAATACCTTCCAGAATTTGAAAAAGAGAAAAATCCCCAAATGCAAGCAAGTCTTCGCTATTTAGCAGAGGAAGTGACTCATTGGCACCAAGCACTGAAAAAGAATTGACTAGCGAGTTAAGCATTCAAGATTTAGCTTCTTTTAGAACGTATTCTCATTCTGTACAATCATTCTTATTAGAAGAGTATTTGGCACAATTTCCAGATTTGCAACTTGGTAGGGTACAGTTTCAAGAATTATTAGATTTACTGCGAAAAAAAGAAATTGCGTTCATTATTTAAAGTCGAATTATGAACTACATCAAGAATATGATTTCTTTGAAAATACAAAAAAATCAGTCAAAAAGTCGGATGACCACCCCTCCCATTTTTGTTAGAATTTGGGAATATCTTTGAAATTGCAAATTATAAACTATCTTTTGGACAACCATTAGTAGGGGAAAATGTAGAAATTCTTTCTGTTTCACGCGAAACTCCCATCTTAATTAGAGGGAGAAAGGAAGGAGATCAGCTGCTTGTTAATGGCCACCATCAAAAATTAAGACGGTGGTTTATCAACCATAAAATTCCAATTTCTCTTCGGCAAAAAGCTCTCATTATAGAACAGAATCATAATATTCTTTCTGTAGTGGGATTGGTAACGAGTGATTTGAGTCAGCCCTCAAAAAGTGGTATAATGAAAGATAGTCTTTATATTCAAAAAATAGATAGGTAAAAACATGTTAGAAAAAGATATAAAAAAAGTATTGGTTTCACATGATGAAATTGTAGAAGCAGCAAAGAAATTGGGTGAAACCCTAACAAAAGAGTACCAAGGAAAAAATCCAATTTTTGTTGGAATTTTGAAAGGCTCTGTTCCATTTATGGCAGAGTTGATCAACCACGTGGATACACATATTGAATTGGATTTTATGCTGGTTTCAAGTTATCATGGTGGTACAGCAAGCTCAGGTATTATTAATATTATCAAGGATATCGACCAAGATATTACTGGTAGAGATATTTTATTTGTAGAAGATATTATCGATACAGGTAAAACCCTCAAGAGTCTAAAAGAACTCTTTGAAGAAACGAAATGCAGCATCTGTAAAGATTGCTACCTTACTGGATAAACCTGAAGGGACGTTTGGTTGAGATTGAAGCAGATTACACCTGCTTTACGATTCCAAATGAGTTTGTTGTAGGATATGGTTTAGACTATGATGAAAATTATCGTAACCTACCCTATGTTGGTGTATTAAAAGAGGAAGTGTACTCAAAATAGAGGAGACTAGATGAATAACAGAAAAAATAACGGTTTTGTTCGAAATCCATTTCTGTATTTGTTGATTATTGTAGCGGCTGTGACAGGATTCCAGTACTTTTTTGCGGGTAATGGGGTTGGTCAAAGTCAGCAAATCAACTACACAGAATTGGTCAAAGAAATTAAAAATGATAATGTAAAAACGATCAGTTACCAACCAAATGGTAGTGTGATTGAAATTGCAGGTACCTATAATAAAGCAAAAGAATCAAAAGAAGATACAGGAATTCAATTTTTTACCCCAAGTGTTCAAAAAGTATCTCGCTTTACTAGTGTCATCCTTCCATCTGATATCACCGTCAATGAATTACAAAAATTAGCAGCTGACCACAAAGCAGAAATCACCATCAAGCGTGAGAGCTCAAGTGGCATGTGGATAACAATTCTCACTTCAATTGTTCCATTTGTTATCGTCATGTTCTTCTTCTTCTCAATGATGAACCAAGGCGGTGGCGGAGGTGCCAGAGGTGCCATGAACTTTGGTCGTAATAAAGCCCGCGCTGCTAATAAAGAAGATATTAAAGTTCGTTTTTCAGATGTAGCAGGAGCTGAAGAAGAAAAACAAGAACTTGTTGAAGTTGTTGAATTTTTAAAAGATCCAAAACGCTTTACTAAATTGGGTGCAAGAATCCCAGCAGGTGTGCTTCTTGAAGGCCCTCCCGGAACTGGTAAAACCCTTTTAGCAAAAGCAGTAGCTGGTGAAGCTGGAGTGCCATTCTTCAGTATCTCTGGTTCTGACTTCGTTGAAATGTTTGTCGGAGTCGGTGCTAGCCGGGTTCGTTCACTTTTTGAAGATGCTAAAAAAGCAGCACCAGCCATTATCTTTATCGATGAAATTGATGCTGTTGGGCGCCAACGTGGTGTAGGTCTTGGTGGTGGAAATGATGAACGTGAACAAACCCTCAACCAGCTTTTGATTGAGATGGATGGTTTTGAAGGCAACGAAGGAATCATTGTTATCGCAGCAACTAACCGTTCTGATGTCCTTGACCCTGCCCTTCTTCGTCCTGGCCGTTTTGACCGTAAAGTATTAGTTGGACGTCCAGATGTGAAAGGTCGTGAGGCAATTCTTCGTGTTCATGCTAAGAATAAGCCACTTGCTCAAGATGTGGACTTGAAATTGGTTGCTCAACAAACACCAGGATTTGTCGGTGCTGATCTCGAAAATGTTTTGAACGAAGCAGCCTTGGTTGCAGCTCGTCGAAATAAAAAAGTAATTGATGCTGCTGATATCGATGAAGCAGAAGATCGTGTTATTGCAGGTCCATCTAAGAAAGATCGGACGATTTCGCAAAAAGAACGTGAAATGGTTGCTTATCACGAAGCTGGTCATACAATCGTTGGTCTAGTCTTATCAAATGCTCGTGTAGTTCATAAAGTTACTATTGTTCCACGCGGTCGCGCAGGCGGTTACATGATTGCCCTTCCTAAAGAAGATCAAATGTTACTTTCTAAAGAGGATATGAAAGAACAATTAGCTGGTCTCATGGGAGGACGTGTTGCCGAAGAAATTATTTTCAATTCGCAAACAACAGGTGCTTCAAATGACTTTGAACAAGCAACCCAAATGGCACGTGCGATGGTGACAGAATATGGTATGAGTGAAAAACTTGGACCGGTTCAATATGAAGGAAATCATGCGATGTTTGGTGCTCAAAGCCCACAAAAAATGATTTCAGAACAAACTGCTTACGAAATTGATGAAGAAGTTCGTGGTTTGTTGAATGAAGCCCGTAATAAGCGGCAGAAATTATTCAAGGAAATAGAGAAACGCATAAACTGATTGCTGAAGCTCTATTAAAATATGAAACCTTGGATAGTGTTCAAATTAAATCATTATACGAAACAGGAAAAATGCCTGAAAATTCAGAGCATGAATTAGAAGAAGAAGCAAAACCTCTATCATATGATGAGATTAAGTCAAAAATTAACCCTAGAGGAGTCGAACCTCTAACCGCCTGATTCGTAGTCAGGTACTCTATCCAGTTGAGCTAAGGGTGCTTCTTTCAACCTTTGTCTATGCCGAGGACCGGAATCGAACCGGTACGATCGTTACCAATCGCAGGATTTTAAGTCCTGTGCGTCTGCCAGTTCCGCCACCCCGGCCTCCTCAAGCGAACGACGGGATTCGAACCCGCGACCCCCACCTTGGCAAGGTGGTGTTCTACCACTGAACTACGTTCGCATTGCTTTCTTTATATAAAAAAATGCCGGCTACATGACTTGAACACGCGACCCTCTGATTACAAATCAGATGCTCTACCAACTGAGCTAAGCCGGCTCATTATTATTCTATTATGCGGGTTAAGGGACTTGAACCCCCACGCCGTAAAGCGCCAGATCCTAAATCTGGTGCGTCTGCCAATTCCGCCAAACCCGCAAAATATGACCCGTACTGGGCTCGAACCAGTGACCCATTGATTAAAAGTCAATTGCTCTACCAACTGAGCTAACGAGTCTTAAAATAATTTTCATTATCTTAACGGTCCCGACGGGAATCGAACCCGCGATCTTCGCCGTGACAGGGCGACGTGATAACCGCTACACTACGGGACCTATGGGAGTTAACGGGATCGAACCGCTGACCCTCTGCTTGTAAGGCAGATGCTCTCCCAGCTGAGCTAAACTCCCAAATGAGCCTAGTATCTACTAGGCTCAATCTCTTGCTAAGCGACTACCTTATCTCACAGGGGGCAACCCCCAACTACTTCCGGCGTTCTAGGGCTTAACTGCTGTGTTCGGCATGGGTACAGGTGTATCTCCTAGGCTATCGTCACTTAACTCTGAATGATTAAACATTCAAAATTGAACATCTATATTCTAACAAGTTAACCTTTCGTTGTCAATATCTTCTGACTCTTTGGATAAGTCCTCGAGCTATTAGTATTAGTCCGCTCCATTGCTCACACAACTTCCACTTCTAACCTATCTACCTGATCTTCTCTCAGGGCTCTTACTGATATAAAATCATGGGAAATCTCATCTTGAGGTGGGTTTCACACTTAGATGCTTTCAGCGTTTATCCCTTCCCTACATAGCTACCCAGCGATGCCTCTGGCGAGACAACTGGTACACCAGCGGTAAGTCCACTCTGGTCCTCTCGTACTAGGAGCAGATCCTCTCAAATTTCCTACGCCCGCGACGGATAGGGACCGAACTGTCTCACGACGTTCTGAACCCAGCTCGCGTGCCGCTTTAATGGGCGAACAGCCCAACCCTTGGGACCGACTACAGCCCCAGGATGCGACGAGCCGACATCGAGGTGCCAAACCTCCCCGTCGATGTGAACTCTTGGGGGAGATAAGCCTGTTATCCCCAGGGTAGCTTTTATCCGTTGAGCGATGGCCCTTCCATACGGAACCACCGGATCACTAAGCCCGACTTTCGTCCCTGCTCGAGTTGTAGCTCTCGCAGTCAAGCTCCCTTATACCTTTACACTCTGCGAATGATTTCCAACCATTCTGAGGGAACCTTTGGGCGCCTCCGTTACCTTTTAGGAGGCGACCGCCCCAGTCAAACTGCCCGTCAGACACTGTCTCCGTAGATGATAAACCTACCGGGTTAGAGTGGCCATAACACAAGGGTAGTATCCCAACAACGCCTCCATCGAAACTGGCGTCCCGATCTCTATGGCTCCTACCTATCCTGTACATGTGGCACAGACACTCAATATCAAACTGCAGTAAAGCTCCATGGGGTCTTTCCGTCCTGTCGCGGGTAACCTGCATCTTCACAGGTACTAAAATTTCACCGAGTCTCTCGTTGAGACAGTGCCCAAATCATTACGCCTTTCGTGCGGGTCGGAACTTACCCGACAAGGAATTTCGCTACCTTAGGACCGTTATAGTTACGGCCGCCGTTTACTGGGGCTTCAATTCATACCTTCGAGTTACCTCTAAGCACTCCTCTTAACCTTCCAGCACCGGGCAGGCGTCACCCCCTATACATCATCTTACGATTTAGCAGAGAGCTGTGTTTTTGATAAACAGTTGCTTGGGCCTATTCACTGCGGCTGACGTAAAGCCAGCACCCCTTCTCCCGAAGTTACGGGGTCATTTTGCCGAGTTCCTTAACGAGAGTTCTCTCGCTCACCTGAGGCTACTCGCCTCGACTACCTGTGTCGGTTTGCGGTACGGGTAGAGTATGATTAACGCTAGAAGCTTTTCTTGGCAGTGTGACGTCACTAACTTCGCTACTAAACTTCGCTCCCCATCACAGCTCAATGTTATAGAATTAAGCATTTAACTCAATTCACACCTCACTGCTTAGACGTGCACTTCCAGTCGCACGCTTTAGTTAGCCTACTGCGTCCCTCCTTCACTACATACTCTAGTACAGGAATATCAACCTGTTGTCCATCGGATACACCTTTCGGTCTCTCCTTAGGTCCCTGACTAACCCAGGGCGGACGAGCCTTCCCCTGAAACCTTAGTCTTACGGTGGACAGGATTCTCACCTGTCTTTCGCTACTCATACCGGCATTCTCACTTCTATGCGTTCCAGCGCTCCCTCACGGTACACCTTCTCCACACATAGAACGCTCTCCTACCATACCTATAAAGGTATCCACAGCTTCGGTAAATTGTTTTAGCCCCGGTACATTTTCGGCGCAGGGTCACTCGACTAGTGAGCTATTACGCACTCTTTGAATGAATAGCTGCTTCTAAGCTAACATCCTAGTTGTCTGTGCAACCCCACATCCTTTTCCACTTAACAATTATTTTGGGACCTTAGCTGGTGGTCTGGGCTGTTTCCTTTCGACTACGGATCTTAGCACTCGCAGTCTGACTGCCGACCATAATTCATTGGCATTCGGAGTTTATCTGAGATTGGTAATCCGGGATGGACCCCTCACCCAAACAGTGCTCTACCTCCAAGAATCTTAATGTCGACGCTAGCCCTAAAGCTATTTCGGAGAGAACCAGCTATCTCCAAGTTCGTTTGGAATTTCTCCGCTACCCACAAGTCATCCAAGCACTTTTCAACGTGCCCTGGTTCGGTCCTCCAGTGAGTTTTACCTCACCTTCAACCTGCTCATGGGTAGGTCACATGGTTTCGGGTCTACGACATAATACTAATCCGCCCTATTCAGACTCGGTTTCCCTACGGCTCCGTCTCTTCAACTTAACCTCGCATCATATCGTAACTCGCCGGTTCATTCTACAAAAGGCACGCTCTCACCCATTAACGGGCTCGAACTTGTTGTAGGCACACGGTTTCAGGTTCTATTTCACCCCTCCCGGGGTGCTTTTTCACCTTTCCCTCACGGTACTGGTTCACTATCGGTCACTAGAGAGTATTTAGGGTTGGGAGATGGTCCTCCCAGATTCCGACGGGATTTCTCGTGTCCCGCCGTACTCAGGATACTGCTAGGTATAAAGACTATTTCGAATACGAGGCTCTTACTCTCTTTGGCTGACCTTCCCATGTCATTCTTCTATAATCTTTAAGTCCACGTTGCAGTCTCTACAACCCCGAAGAGTAAACTCTTCGGTTTGCCCTCCTGCCGTTTCGCTCGCCGCTACTCAGGCAATCGCTTTTGCTTTCTCTTCCTGCAGCTACTTAGATGTTTCAGTTCACTGCGTCTTCCTCTACCTATCCTTAACAGATAGGAGTACTAGCCATTAGCTAGTGGGTTCCCCCATTCGGACATCTCTGGATCGTCGCTTACTTACAGCTCCCCCAAAGCATTTCGTCGTTTGTCACGTCCTTCTTCGGCTTCTAGTGCCAAGGCATCCACCGTGCGCCCTTATTAACTTAACCTTATTTTTGGTCTTGCGACCTAAACTCTTTAAATATTTACAGCGTTTCGGTTTATTTTCTTGTTACTATTTGATATAGATATTCAATTTTCAATGTTCAATCTTAACACCCTTACAGTGTTAATGGAGCCTAGCGGGATCGAACCGCTGACCTCCTGCGTGCAAAGCAGGCGCTCTCCCAGCTGAGCTAAGGCCCCACAAGACCTCTCAAAACTAAACAAGACCAACGTACAGGTTTCCATTTCCTTAGAAAGGAGGTGATCCAGCCGCACCTTCCGATACGGCTACCTTGTTACGACTTCACCCCAATCATCTATCCCACCTTAGGCGGCTGGCTCCAAAAGGTTACCCTCACCGACTTCGGGTGTTACAAACTCGTGGTGTGACGGGCGGTGTGTACAAGGCCCGGGAACGTATTCACCGCGACGTGCTGATCCGCGATTACTAGCGATTCCGACTTCATGTAGGCGAGTTGCAGCCTACAATCCGAACTGAGACTGGCTTTAAGAGATTAGCTTGCCGTCACCGACTCGCGACTCGTTGTACCAGCCATTGTAGCACGTGTGTAGCCCAGGTCATAAGGGGCATGATGATTTGACGTCATCCCCACCTTCCTCCGGTTTATTACCGGCAGTCTCGCTAGAGTGCCCAACTGAATGATGGCAACTAACAATAGGGGTTGCGCTCGTTGCGGGACTTAACCCAACATCTCACGACACGAGCTGACGACAACCATGCACCACCTGTCACCTCTGTCCCGAAGGAAAACTCTATCTCTAGAGCGGTCAGAGGGATGTCAAGACCTGGTAAGGTTCTTCGCGTTGCTTCGAATTAAACCACATGCTCCACCGCTTGTGCGGGCCCCCGTCAATTCCTTTGAGTTTCAACCTTGCGGTCGTACTCCCCAGGCGGAGTGCTTAATGCGTTAGCTGCGGCACTGAGTCCCGGAAAGGACCCAACACCTAGCACTCATCGTTTACGGCGTGGACTACCAGGGTATCTAATCCTGTTCGCTCCCCACGCTTTCGAGCCTCAGCGTCAGTTACAGACCAGAGAGCCGCTTTCGCCACCGGTGTTCCTCCATATATCTACGCATTTCACCGCTACACATGGAATTCCACTCTCCCCTTCTGCACTCAAGTTAAACAGTTTCCAAAGCGTACTATGGTTAAGCCACAGCCTTTAACTTCAGACTTATCTAACCGCCTGCGCTCGCTTTACGCCCAATAAATCCGGATAACGCTCGGGACCTACGTATTACCGCGGCTGCTGGCACGTAGTTAGCCGTCCCTTTCTGGTAAGTTACCGTCACAGTGTGAACTTTCCACTCTCACACTCGTTCTTCTCTTACAACAGAGCTTTACGATCCGAAAACCTTCTTCACTCACGCGGCGTTGCTCGGTCAGGGTTGCCCCCATTGCCGAAGATTCCCTACTGCTGCCTCCCGTAGGAGTCTGGGCCGTGTCTCAGTCCCAGTGTGGCCGATCACCCTCTCAGGTCGGCTATGTATCGTCGCCTTGGTGAGCCGTTACCTCACCAACTAGCTAATACAACGCAGGTCCATCTCTTAGTGATGCAATTGCACCTTTCAAATCAATATCATGCGATATCGACTTTTATGCGGTATTAGCTATCGTTTCCAATAGTTATCCCCCGCTAAGAGGCAGGTTACCTACGCGTTACTCACCCGTTCGCAACTCATCCGCTCGGTGCAAGCACCAAGCTTCAGCGTTCTACTTGCATGTATTAGGCACGCCGCCAGCGTTCATCCTGAGCCAGGATCAAACTCTCATTAAAATAATTGTTTGTCTTAAACTCATTCTGTCACTGACAGATTTATTGTTTTTTTATTGTTCAGTTACTATAACCTTAGTTATAGCGCCTGCACATTGGTTCGTCTTGTTCAGTTTTCAAAGGTCTTTGTCGCTCTCGCGCGACAACTATATTAGTATATCATGACCTACCCTTACTGTCAACACTTTTTTCCAAAAAATTTTATTTTTTTGAAAGTTCATTTAAACACTGTCAACTTTCAGTTTTTAAATTGAATTTTTAAAGTCCTTTAAATAGTTCTCTAATTTCTTTTTTTCATTTTTTTGTTTTTTTCCTAGACATCTTCTGTTTGCTAGTAATGCTTCATATTGTTCTTTTTCTTTTACGGTTAATTTTTCTTTAAAACGTTTTAATGCATCTCTCAGAACAACCAACTCATCTAAATATATTTTTCTTGATGAAATTCTGTGACTAATTTCTCCAATTTCAACATATGGAAGTCTATTTATTTTTTTCTTTTATCACTTTCCTGTTGTCTTATTTTATCTTTAATATGATTTCTAAATTTTGTTTTTAAATATGTATAAAGTAATTCTTCATTTGTTTCAATTTCAGGATTTTTTTGATAAAGTTCAAAGAGAGTTAGCTGTCCTTCTTGTTCCCAATCATCCTTTTCCCATAATTGAATATAATATTCTTTTTCACATTTTCTTACGATATATTTTACTTTTTGATACATTTTATTAAATTCCATAAGCTCTCCTTTACTTTTTATCTGTATTTTATAAAAAAATAAAGAAGCCCATTGGACTTTTTTTCTATTCTGCACGTTTTTTTAACTATTTGGTTATTATTTTTAACTATTTTGTCCAAATACACAAAAAAACTGCCACTTGGTGACAGTTTATCGATAGTCCGTACGGGATTCGAACCCGTGTTACCGCCGTGAAAAGGCGGTGTCTTA